>JAAUYE010017155.1_pt1 | contig 11937 bp, 10 predicted proteins | sample 7278081 | NCBI WGS metagenome assembly JAAUYE01 (sample SAMN14350131, study PRJNA611818) | marine sediment metagenome | isolation source: surface marine sediment (0.6m) | place: French Polynesia: Moorea | collected 2018-08
CCAGCTGAGCTACGGGCGCGGTGGGACCGCTATTCTACAGCGAAACTGCTCGCGCGAAACACTTCCGTATGCTCCTTCACTCCTGCGTCAGGCCCGTCACCCTTTTAATCTCGGCTAACGCCGCCTGAACACATTCTTCACCCTCTTGCATCGCCTCGCCGGCACGGCTGAACTCGAGAATTCCCATGTCGCCAAGCCGTGGCGAAATAAGAACGTCCGCAGGATCACCCGCCAGACGGCTGCGGGTGATGCGGTCCTGAAAGATGGCGATTGAGCTCGACACGGCGCTGATTACGCCGAGCGGCTCTTCTTTCTTCTCGCTGGGCGGAAACAGTGAACTTGAATACTGTTTCGCCTGCTGTTTCAGGCTGCTCAGCATGCGTTCTTCCTGTTCCGCCTCAATCGGGGTGGGTTTGCGGGTCCGGCGACCGACAATGTCCGAATTGAGATTCACGCCAATTATGATCTCCGCGCCCAGTGCGCGGCAGGCACTTACCGGCACCGGATTGACGAGCCCGCCGTCCACCAGCCAGCGGTCGTTGTGCCGCACGGCGGGGAACAGGCCCGGCATGGCCATCGATGCCCGTATTGCGTGAGCCAGGCCGCCTTTCTTGAACCAGTACTCGCGGCCGGTATCCAGGTCCGCAGCGACGGCGACGTATCGCTTCGGCAGATCTTCGACCAGCACGTCCTCCGCAGCCACGTACTCGTGCAGGAATCGCTGCATGCGTTCGACATTCACGACCCCGGCTTGCGAGAACTTGAGATCGAAAAACCGCATGACGTCACTGCGGGTCGAGCCGAGCACCCACTTCTCGAGCTTGTCGAGATTGCCCGCCGCATAGGCGCCGCCGACCATCGCGCCGACCGAAGTCCCGCAGACGATGTCCGGTTCGATGCCTTCTCGTAGCAGCGCCTTGATGACGCCGACGTGCGACCAGCCACGCGAGGCGCCGGAACCGAGCGCGAGACCGATGACTGGCTTGTGCGAAGGACTGTCTGTCACTGGCGGCGCCCCCTGCGGATTGCTAACGTTGCCCGATGAATAGCATACACCGACCCGCGACCGCAGCACTCGCCGTCACGTTGCTTGTATTCGTGAACTCCGCGCTCGCCGAGGGGATAACGGAGTCCCCGGACGTTGGCCGTTCGCCGCAATGGATAATCGCGATCCACGGCGGTGCCGGCAGCACGACGCGCGACGATCTTTCTGCGGATGAAGAAGCGCAGCTCCGGGACGATCTTAGAACTGCGCTCGAAGCAGGCGCGGCGTTGCTGGTGGACGGCGCAACCGGGCCTGAGGCGATCGAGGCGGCATTGAAAATTCTCGAAGACTCACCGCGTTTCAACGCGGGGCGCGGGGCTGCTCTCGACGAGCACGGCGATGCGCGGCACGACGCCTCGATCATGCGCGGCGAGGATATGGCCGCCGGCGGCATCGCCGGCAGCTCACGTATCAGGAACCCGATCGCCGCAGCGCACGCCGTGATGGAACAGACGCAAAACGTCATGCTGCACGGCGACGGTGCCGACTGGTTTGCTGCCGAAAACGGACTCGAGCTCGCCGACCCGCATTACTTCATTACCGACAAACGACGACAGCAGCTCCTCGAAAGACGCGCCAAAGAGCCGGGCGAGGTTGCAGCCAACGTGGCGGACGAACTGAGCTTCGGCACGGTGGGCGCCGTCGTGCTCGACCGGCACGGCAACCTCTCGGCGGGAACGACTACCGGCGGGCGCACCAACAAGCGTTACGGGCGCATCGGCGACTCGCCCATCATCGGCGCCGGCACCTACGCGTCGAACAAGTCCTGTGCCGTGTCCGGCACCGGCCATGGCGAGTACTTCATGCGCTGGACGGTAGCGCGCGACATCTGCGCTCGCGTCGAGTTTCTCGGCGAATCGCTCGAGAAGGCTGCAGAGACCCTCATCGTCGACGCGCTGCTGCCGGCCGGCGGCACCGGCGGAGTGGTCGCGCTGGACCCGGCCGGCAATGTCGTATTCGTGACGACGACCGCCAATCTCAAACGCGGCGTCATGTCTTCATCCATACCGGCAAAAGTCGCGATCTACTCGGACGAAAAGGTGCGCTAGGCCCGCCGGACCCATAACTGGAACCGTTGTGGATTCCGTCAATGGGAACGCGTGACCACGTCTCAGAATTTAACCGATTATGTAAAAGTGACGTGCCTTAGGGCTCGCTCAAAGCGGTCGCCCGACAAGATCGTGATCGGGGCCGATCCGCTGAACATAAGGCGGGGCAAGCGTTTCAGGACGATCGTCCGGCGCGGCTGCCACTTAACTTACTGTAAAACCCGCAAAGCGAGTATTTGCAAGGGTTTTGCTCGCTTTTTTGACGGCGTTCATAGCGCGCAGTGTGAACTCTGCCCAGAATTATGCCCTTACATCGTTTGGGTCGATGGGTGTTCGTATGTTAAGAGCTGCGCTGGCGGCGCTGGCCGCTGTTTTGCTGGTGGGTATTCTTGGCGCCTTGATCGTCGAGTCGAGAGCCGTCAAGGAAGACTATTATGCCGCCCACGCCGAGCGCATGGGCGCAATCGAAACCAGCAGAAACGACCTCAACGCGGTCATTGAAGGCACGCGAAGTGCGTTCCAGGACGGTCGGCCCGTCTCGGACGCAACCAGGCTTGCCATTCAGCGCCTCACCGAGAACAACAAAATCCTGCAGGCTGCGGACGAGCGCCTGCTCGCGAACGTCGACGTGGCCACGCAGCTTGCTGCCTACGATGCTGCACTGAGCCGCTTTGCCCGCTACAGCGAGGCTTTTGCCGTGCGCCAGGACGCATTCGCCGAAGCGCTTCGCACGCTGCAGGAAGAGTCACCGCTGGTCGTGAAAGAGCTGCGCCGCTACAACCTGCGCCTGCAGTCCCAGAACGCATTCTCGCTCGCCATCGAGATCATCGAGTACGCAACCGGCGGCGGGGGCCAGGACTCCCGAGAGCTTGCGGCGCGCATCGAAGCCCTGCGCAACGATTCTGCCGTGCAGAACCGGTTGCCCGGTGGCCTGTACGCCTTCGCGGACGCTGCAAGCGAAGTGATCAAGGAGCGCACGCAGGCGGAGAGCGAACTGGAAGTCATCACGGGCAGCCGCATCGGCGAGTCGCTGTGGACACTCTCGAACGAAATCCTCGAGGATAACCGCAAGACGGTCAGCCGCGCCGAGCGGGCGCGCCTGCTGCTGTCGGTGTGCACCGTGCTGATCCTGATCGGCGCCGGCTACGCGATGTTCCGGCTGCAGGCGAGCTATCGCGAGCTCAACAAGAGCAATCGCGAGCTGGAAACTGTCAACAACTCGCTGGAGGAACGCGTCGAGGAGCGCACGCAGGAGCTGTCCACGGCATACGAAGACCTCAAGGAGTCGCAGGTACAGCTCGTACAGGCCGAGAAGATGTCCTCGCTTGGCGAGCTGGTCGCCGGCATCAGCCACGAGATCAACACACCGCTCTGGTATCTGATCAGTAATTCCACGGTACTGCAGGAGCGCATGGACCAGTTGAGCGACTTCTGTGAGATCGGCGAGCAAATGCTGACATCGGTCAAGTCCAGGGTCGATGTCAAGAAGGCCATGAGCCGGGGCCTGACGGACATGCAGCGCATGTTCAACGACGGGCTGAAGGACGATGTCGAAGAAGCCAGGGATCTGATCAAGGACAGCATTGAAGGGCTCGAAGAACTCACCGAGCTCGCGCAGAGCCTCAAGGACTTCAGCCGGCTCGATCGGGCACGCCACGGCGAGTTCAACGTCAACGAAGGTCTCGACAAGACGCTGCTGATCGCAAAGAACCGCCTCAAGAGCAAGGTTACGGTGCACAAGCACTACGGCGAGGTGCCCGACATCCACTGCTCGCCCTCACAGATCAACCAGGTATTCCTCAATCTGCTCACGAACGCCGCCGATGCGATCGAGGAAAGCGGCGACATCGTGCTACGCACGACAACCGAGAAAAACCGCGTACATATCAGCATTGCCGATACGGGCGCCGGCATTGCGCCGGACGTGCTCGCGAAGATACGCGACCCCTTCTTCACGACCAAGGATGTCGGCAAAGGCACGGGACTTGGCCTGTCGATCGTCGATCAGATCATTGCCTCTCACGGCGGCGAGCTGCACATCGAGTCCGAGCCCGGCAAGGGCACGACGGTGAGCATCGTGCTGCCGATAGTGTCCGCGGCACCGGCGGAAGATGACGAAGACAGCAACGCGGACGGCGAGGTGGAGACAGCCGAGGTTTCCGCGGCTAACGACCCTGAGATCGCGGATACGGACGACGCGGCAGAAGCAGGCGAGGAAGAGCGCAAGGAAGACGACGTTGCGGAGGCCGCGTCGGTTTGACACGGGTCGCTGCAGAGACGCTATGACGAACAAGGCACGCATACTGTTTGTTGACGACGAGAAGCGCGTTCTCAACGCGATGCGCGGCCTGTTCCGTCGCGAGTACGAGCTGTTTCTCGCCAATGAGGGCGCAGAGGCAGTCCGCATCGCGGCGCAGAACGACATCGACGTCATCGTCGCCGACCAGCGCATGCCGGGTATGACCGGCGTCGAAGTGCTGGCAAAGATCAAGGAAGAGTCGCCTCGGACAGTGCGCATCCTGTTGACGGGCTATGCGGACCCCTCTGCCGTGGAAGGCTCCATCAACATCGGTGAGGTGTTCCGTTTTCTGAGCAAGCCGTGCCCGCCGAAGATGCTGCGGGAGACCCTCAGTCTTGCCGTCAACGCCGCCCGCACCGCGCCCGTGGCGAAAGAGGCGCCGGCACCACAGCAGCCCGCCCAAACCCAACCAGCACCTGCGCCGCAGACGCCTGCCCCCACACCGACAGCGCCGGCCGCCCCGCAGCCCGCGGCACAGCAGTCCGTGGCGCCGCAGCCAGCGAGTACCGCGCCGCCCGCAACGGCGGCTCCGCAACCAGCGGCGGCCTCGAGTAGTCCTGCAACGCCGGCGCACACCCGGACCTCCACCGACCCGCAACCGGCATCGACACCGCAGGCACCGCCCGCACGACCCGAACCGCAGCCAATCGCGGCCGCGCCACCCGAACCAGAGCTGGAGCCGCTGCACGATGACGATGAGACACAGCCGGCGCTGCAGACGCTCGATGAGGCGTCGCTCGGGGCGACAGGCGAGCACACGTCGTCGCACTGGCAGTCCGTCACCAATGTCGTCATGTCGGAGGACTCCGTCGAAGAGACACAGGAAAACGTCGCCCTCACGGCGTCGACTTTGAGTGTGGGGGACGTGGGCGTCGTCGTCTTCACCGTCGACTCCGAGTTTGCTGCAACGGCGATACGCGCCGTCTCTTCCGAACGAACCACCGTCCTGGCAACAACGCTCGTCAAGGTCGCGCAGGCGATTGACGAGCACAACGCCGGAGTTCTCGTCACCGACTTCACGACCAACAACGCGATGCTGCAAAAGATCATCGGCGCACTGAAGCAACACATGCCGCAGCTCGTGACGATCGTCGTCAGCGGCAGCAGAGATACCACCGATATGATCAATCTGATCAATTACGGCCAGGTTTTCCGCTACGTGCTGAAACCGCTGGAACCCGAGCAGTTACGCAAGGACATCAACGCTGCGGTGATTCGCCACCTTTACCTGCTCAACAACCCGGAGTCGGCCAAGCGGCATCAGGTCATCGATTCACCGCGAACCGGCGAGACATCCACGACTTTGAACCGATTCCTCGACAAGATCCGCAGCACGAGACCGACAACGGTCGACCCGACCGACACCATTAGTTGACGCAAAGAGCCCTGCAGAGATGACGGAAAGGAAAGACAACAGTTCGCTGCCACTGCTGCTATCGATCACCGGCGCCGTGCTGGTGGTTGCGGTGGGCGGTTGGTTCTACCTTGGCCAGGAAGAGGCGGCTACGCCGGCCGCGCCACCTCGACCGGTCGCAGCCGCCACCGCGCAGTATGCTGCAATACCCGAGAAAGACCCTCTGCCCGCGGACAGCGCCGCAGCGACCGACGCCCTGCCGCTCGTCGACGCCGAGACGAGCGACGATTTGCTTACCGCGCCGATCGCAGACAGTTCGCCGGACACCGACGCGGAGTTGCGCAAGGCGCGGCTGGCCGCGGATGCGGATATTCTCGTACTGCCCGAAGAGCAGAGTGCGGTTTATTACTATGGTCGCGTTCTCAGCGCTAATCCCGACGACGCGGTTGCCGCCGCCGAGCTCGACGCAACTCTCGTCAAAGTCGAGCAGACCGTTACGCAACAGCTCGAGGCGGAGGAATACGACGCTGCTTACGAGACCGCCGTGCTGGTTGCCAAGGTGCGACCAGAACATGCCCTCGTCGTACAGACCCAGCAGACTCTGGATACGTACACCCAACAGCTCGTCGAACAGGCCATCCAGCACGCTCAGGACGGGAAGGACTCACGGGCCGATGAAGTTCTTGCCACGGCCCAGGCATTGCCGGGCCGCAATCCCGACTATTTTGTCGCCGTCCGCGATTCCATAAACGAGATTCGCGAAGCACGGCGCGCGGCCGCCCGCGACAGAGCCCAGCGCGCGCGCATGGCCGCAAACGAGGCCAGAGCCGCGTGGGTAAAGGCGGTGCGTGATGCGATCGCAGAGGGCAATCTGATCGGACCCCAGGCCGGCAGTGCGCGAGACCTGCTGGCCGAGGAGAACAGCTGGTCGGCAGAACGCAGTCAGCTCACCGCCGAGCTGCTGACGGCCGTTGCCGACACGGCCAAAGCGAACATCAATACCGGGCTGCTGGACGGCGTCGAGGCGCTGATCGACACCGCGGGTGAACTGGGCGCCGAAGCAGAAACGGTGAATGAGCTGCGCGCCGCGCTGGACCGCGCGCTGATCGACCAGGAGTCCAATCGCATCGCTCAGGTCAGCGAGCTGGTGCAGGTGAAGATCTCGGCAGCTCGCTATCCGCGACGCGCGCAGCGCATGAATCTTTCCGGCTGGGTCGATGTCCTGTTCACCGTTACACCGAACGGCAAAACGGCAGACATTCAGGTCAACAATTCCGAGCCGGAAGAGGTGTTCGACGAGGCGGCAATAGCCGCCGTCGAGAACTGGGTATTCGAGCCCGTCGAGTATCGCGGACAGTTGATCAGCAAACGCGCGGGTACGCGCATCGTGTTCCGGCTCGAATAGCCGCGAACGACTCAGCGTCGGCGGAACACCATGAAGTGCTGCTGCGGCAGGAAGTCCTCGGTGCGCACCCATTCGAGACCCACGGCCGCCATCTCTCGCTTCGCCTGCTCCTGACTCATCTTGTGCAGCCGTTTGATCGGTACAGACGGGTCCTCGGCGCGATACTCGATTAGTACCAGCCGCCCGCCGGACCGCAGTGACCGCGCGATGGCCAGACCCATCTCGTACGGAAAGGAGAACTCGTGGTAGGCGTCCACGAGCAGGATCAGATCGACGCTGGCGTCCGGTAGCCCGGGGTCGTCCTCGACACCGAGCAACGTGACCACGTTGTCCGCACCCTCCTGTATTTTTCTCGCCTCGATAATGTCGAGCATCTCCTGCTGGATATCGACCGCGAACACCTTGCCGTCAGGAACGCGTTCGGCGATGCGAAAGCTGAAGTAGCCGGTGCCCGCACCGATGTCGGCGACAACGCTGTCGCTTTCGAGCGGCAGGTTTTCGATCAGCAGATCGGTGCGTTCCTCGCGCTCGCGAGCCGGCCGTTCCAGCCACGAGGCGCCAAGATGCCCCATAACGTGGGAAATCTCGCGCCCCATGTAGAACTTGCCGATGCCATCGCGGCTGGCCGCGCCGAGCTGGTATGGCGCGTCCGTGCTGTCGGGAAGCGCGATGTCCGAGTCGACGGCGCTGCATGCCGCTAGCGCCGTCAGAATCAGTATCGACGCGATACCGTGGCTGTAGAGTGACACGAACTACAGGCGAATCGGCAGGTCCCGGACGCGGGTGCCCGTCGCGGCGAAGACGGCGTTGCCTATTGCCGGCTGCACCGCGATGAGCGGCGGCTCACCGAGCCCGGTCGGAAACTCCGTGCTCTCCATGAACCTGATCTCAAGCTCGGGAACATCGGCCATACGCAGCGGCGTATAGGCATCGAGGTTCTGATCCCGCACCTCGCCGTTCTCGATCGCCGTGCCCTCGTGCAGCGCCATACTCACACCCCACAGGGTCGCACCTTCGGCCTGCGCCATTGCGCCGTCCGGGTGGACGACGGTGCCGCAGTCGATCGTCTGCCAGATCTTCTTTACCGTGACGGCTCTGGTCTCGGCATCCACGGCGACGTGTGCGACGCAGGCGGTCCAGGTCGGCATGTTGCGCTCCTGCCCGTGGCTCACCGCAACACCCATGCCTTCGCCCGCGGGCAGATCCCTGCCCCACCCGGAGCGCTCTGCTACGTCCCTCAGGGCAGCCGCGAGTCTCGCGGCGCCACCGACGGAGTTCGGCGCGGCGCCGGCGTTCTTGCCGGCCGCATCGAGACGTGCGAGACGAAATTCGACCGGATCTTCGCCGGTCATGGCGGCGACTTCATCCATGAAGGACTCGACACCCCAGCCGATCCAGCCGGGTCCGACCGCGCGCAGCCAGCCGGGCAGAAAAGTGCGCTGCGCAAGGTCGTTGTTGATCGCCCGCACGCGATGATTCGGCAACGTATACCAGTGGTCTGCGCCGCTGATGGAGAACGTGTCGTACTTGCCGTTGCCATCGACGCCGTCGGCCAGAAAGCCCGGCGCCATCGCCAGCGTCGGCCAGCCGGCTGCCGCCGCGTGCTCGATGCCCGTGAGTGCGCCTTCGGCGTCGAACGACGCATCGAACTTCGCCACCGATGGCGAGCGTACGCAGTCGAAACGACTGTCGTCGGCGCGCTGGAATACCAGCTTGACCGGTCTGCCGAGCTGCCGCGCGGCAAGCGCCGCCGGAATCATCTGGTCGCCGAACAGGCGCCGGCCGAAGCCGCCGCCGAGATAGTACTGGTGAATCACGATGCTGGTTTCCTCCACACCGAGCGCCTTCGCCAGGTACGGCAGGATCAGCGACTGCCACTGGTTGCCCGAGTGGATATGAAATACACCGTCCTTGTACTCGACCAGCGCATTCTGCGGCTCCAGCGTGAAATGCAGCAGCGTGCTGGTCGTATAGGTAGCCGTGTGCGTCTTTGCCGCCGATGCGCGTGCTGCCTCGACATCGCCGTCATCGACGACCTTGACGCCGCTCGCCGGATCGGCCGTGAGCTTCGCGCCTTCTTTCAGGATGTGCGCCTCGGTCACGGCAGCCGTCGGCCCGGGCGCCCAGTCGACGTCGACCGCCGCCGCTGCCCGCATGGCGGCGGGAAAGTTTTCGGCAATGACCAGCGCCCAGCCCTGCACGATCTCGCTCGGATCATCGATCGCCAGCGTCTGCATATAGCCCGGGATGTCCTTTGCCGCCGTGTCGTCGATCGCATTGATCGTGCTGCCGTAGCGCGTCGGCGGGATCAGCGGGTGCGCGTACACCATGTCCGGCAGTTCCGTATCGAGACCATAGACAGCCGCACCGCTTGCCTTCTCGGGCACGTCGAGTGCCGCGGCTGCCTTGCCGATCAGGTCGCGATCAGCCGGTGCCTTTACCGGCATCGCCGCAAGCTCTTCATCCGTGAACGTGCGGGTGATGTCGCTTTTCGCAACGATGTCGGCGAACGACACCTGCTCGTCACCACAGATCACGTTGCCACCACGCGCCTCGCACTGGCCGGCATCGACGCCGAGCATTCTGGCGCCTTCCTCGATAAGCACTGTGCGTCCGGCCGCGCCTGCCTGTGACAGCATCGTGAACGACGTAAACACCGACCACGAGCCGCCGGTAACCATGTAACCCCACTTGGGATCGCTGTCGACGTGCTCGATCGAGACCTTGCTCCAGTCGGCGCCGAGCTCATCGGCGACGATGCGCGCGAGCGCCGTGCCGACGTGCTGGCCCATCTCCGCTTTCGCGATGTTGACGAGCACGCTGCCGGTGCCGTCAACCACGAACCACACGGCCGGCGAGAACTGCTTGCTCGCACCTGCGGCCAGGTCCTTTGCCGCGTCGTCGCGGCTGCAGCCCGGCAGCACCGTGCCGAGGCCCATGATCAGCGTGGTGCCGGCCGTGCCGGCAATGAACGTGCGGCGAGTGATCGGCGCTGTCTTTTCAGGCATCCCCATGACTATGCTCCTCCGCCGCTCGCGGCGCTCTTGATCGCTTTGCGGATGCGCGTATAGGCCATGCAGCGACACAGATTGCCGTTCATGAATTCATTGATGTCCTGATCCGTAGGCTGCGGATTATTCGCCAGCAAATTGGCGGCCTGCATGATCTGGCCCGACTGGCAGTAGCCGCACTGCGGCACCTGCTCTTCGACCCAGGCTGCCTGCAACGCCTTGCTCTCGGACGTGTCGAGACCCTCGATAGTGGTTACCGAGCGATTCTCCACTTCACTGACCGGCATCACGCAGGAGCGCATTGCCGCACCGTCGATATGGACGGTGCAGGCGCCGCACATGGCGATACCACAGCCGAACTTGGTGCCCGTGAGTTTGAGCTCGTCGCGAATAACCCAGAGCAGGGGCGTGTCGGGCGGGCTTTCGGACGTTACGGTTTCGCCGTTAAGCTGAAATTCGATCACGGTGCACCTCGTCTTGTTTTCGGCAGCCGCGGTAGTTTAGTACACTGCGTGCCCGAATTCAGGCCGGCCACCGCAGGCGCAGGGCGCTGCGTGCAGGACGAAAAATGTTCAGGAAGTTTGTCGATCAGGTAGTTGGCGCGCTGGCGCCGACGGATTCGAGCGCGACGCGTGGCGAGGATCATGAAGCGACGCTGCGCATGGCCACGGCCGTGCTGATGCTCGAGGTCGCGCGCGCCGATCACGTGTTCGACGAGAGCGAATTCGAACGCGTGCTTAAGCTCATCGAGGTGCATTTCCGCCTCACACCCGAGCAGGCCGCCGAACTCGTCAACACGGCGGGCGACAAGGCCGAGGAACTGGTCTCTGTCCATGACTTCACGCAGCTCCTGCACGAGCATCTGGACGAGAACGACAAGGCGCAGATCGTCGCACTGCTGTGGCAGATCGCCTTCGCCGATGGTCGGCTCGACAAGTACGAAGACTCGCTGGTGCTCAAGATCAGTGACCTGCTCTACGTGAGCCGCGGCCGCGTGATGCGCCTGAAGCACGACGCCGAGCTCGCGGCGCGTTAACAGCTGTTCAGATTCGAGCGCTTCGGCCGATAACCCATACGAGGTATGCCCGCCGGCAACGCTGGCGGCTGCCCAAACATTATGTAAAACGGGTATCGGGCCATGGTGGTCGCCGCGCAGTCAGAAAAATTCAGTACCCATCGTGCTCTCGTCGTCGAGGACAACGAGCACGTGGCGTACATGCTCGAGTTCATGCTGGAGCGCGCCGGCTATGACGTAACCATGGCCGCCAACGGTCGTGACGCGCAGGCAGCCATCGAGAACATTGCACCGGTGGACGTCGTACTGCTCGACCTGATGCTCCCGTACGTGTCCGGCTATCAGCTCATCGAGGAAATCCGTGACGATCACGACTGGCAGTACGTGCCGATCGTCGTGCTGTCGGGCAAGGTGCTCGAGGAAGACATCGTCAAGGCGCTCGACCTCGGTGCTAACGATTACGTGACCAAGCCGTTCCGACCGGAGGAACTGCTCGCGCGACTGCGACGGGTGGTTGCGGACAACGAACGGCTTGCACAGGGCCGATAGCGATGTTGCCGAAGTCGGGACTGCCCCTTGTAGTCGTGATCCTGCTCGCGATGGTCGGCGCGGCGCAAGCCGCTGACTCGCTTCGCGACATCGACGATGCGATCGCGACCGCCAGCTACGATGAGGCTTTGGTTCTCATTGATCGGGCATTGACCGAAACACCGGACGACCCGGGCTTGCGCACACGTCGCGCCCGCGTCCACGGCTACC
>JAAUYE010152984.1_pt1 | contig 11926 bp, 16 predicted proteins | sample 7278081 | NCBI WGS metagenome assembly JAAUYE01 (sample SAMN14350131, study PRJNA611818) | marine sediment metagenome | isolation source: surface marine sediment (0.6m) | place: French Polynesia: Moorea | collected 2018-08
GACCGGATCACGTACACCGTGGGTGAGGACCTGAAAGAGGTCAGTATGGTTAGCGACAGTCAGCGCGGGTTTGACCGGGCGGACGTGGCGGCCAAGGCAATCGTGGCGAAAAAAGCCACCGGTTCACAGAATTTTGCAAAACCTCTGAACAACCTGTTGGCCACCCGTGAGTTGGTGGCGCGAAAGGTGTTGGAGTGCGTGCAGGACTTCTACACTGAGGAGCGGACCTACCGGATCACCGGGGGTGGGCTGATGCCCGTTGAAGAAGAGGTCACGATCAACCAGATTGACATGTCTACGCCGGAAGGGCAGATCCTGAACGACGTCAGCCGGGGTGAGTACGAGGTGGTGGTCACTGCCGTCCCGGCCCGGACCGAGTTCGAGGACAGTCAGTTCGAGGAGGCCAAAGGTCTCCGAGAGCTGGGTGTGCAGGTGCCGGATCACGTGCTGATCGAACACAGTCACCTGAATCGCAAGCAAGAGTTGGCTGAAGAGATCAAACAGAGAACAGGCTGGGGTGATCCGAGCGAGCTGGAGCAGCAGGCAGCTGAGCTGGACAACCAGCTGAAGCAGCTGGAAGCGCAGGAAAAAGAGGCCAAGGTCCGTGAAATCGAGTCGCAGACCGTGCTCAACCTCGTGCGGGCTGACGAAACCAGCGGTGGCGAGGAAGGCGAGGGTGACGAGCAGACACAACAGCTGGTCGCGCAGCAAGAGCAGGCGCTGATGGAGGCGCAGCTCAAAAAATATGAGATTGACCAGGAAATGGCGTTGAAACGCCAGGAAATGATCGCCACGCTGCGCATGCAGCGCGAAGAGATGCTTGGAAAGTTGGAAATTCAGCGGATGCAGGCCGAAGCGCAAAATCGAATTAAGGCCGAACAAGCACGACAACCCACACAGGAGAAGGACAATGCCGCCACTTGACGAAGAAACACTGAACGAAGCAGAAGGAAGTTTTGATGACCCAGTCGACCTCGAAACCGCCGATTTCGGAAATGATCTCGCCTCCTCCGACGGAGACGTGGCCGAAGCAGCTGAGCCTGAATTTGGTGCAACCGCCGCTGAGGCCCCAGCCCCGGACGACGCCGAAAAGGTACAGGCTGACAAGGTGGATGGCGAAGCTGAGGCTGAAGGGGAGGCTGAAGCCGCCGCCGAAGGCGTAGCAGAAGAGCCGAAACGCGAGCCGATGATCCCGAAATCTCGGCTTGATTCGTACCGTCGCCGTCTTCGCGAAGCTGAAGCCAAGCTGGAGGAACAGGCCAAGAAAGAGGCAGAAAACCCGCCTGAACCTGAGGCACCGCGTGATTTCGACTCTGAGATCGCTGCACTGAGCAAGGACTTCACGGCGGCATTGGCTGACAACGACGCCGAAAAGGCTGCCGAGCTGAATCAGAAAATGATGGGTTTGCAGGCGGAACGCGTGCAAAGCATCGTTGAGGATTCGCGGACTGGGGTCATCTCGGAATCGCGGGATTCACTGCTGACAGACACTATCGTGGATGATTTGGTGTCGACCCATGCGGTGCTGAATCCGGATTCGGACAAGTTCGACCAGGAGCTGGTGACGCGTATAAACGACATGCGCGACTTCTTCGAGCAGCGAGGACTCACTGAATCCCAGGCGTTGGTTAAGACGATGGAAACCGTGATGCCGCAGGCTTTTGAGCAGACGCCGACCAGTCCCCAGGCGACTAAGACCTTGGCCAAAAAGATCGAAGCGGCTGGGAAACAGCCACCGAACGCCAACGACGTGGGTGAAGATGCCCCGACTTATGGCCAGGGTGAGGTTCTCGACCCAATGAAGCTGACACTGGACGATCTTGACAAGGTGTCAGACGAGCAGTGGGCCGAGATGTGCGGGGACAATCTCTGATAACCCCTTGTGTATCACGGACTTCTGTGCATAATCTGAAACTAAGAACGTAGCCTACACGATAGATAGGACCTTTCGCCCCCTGTGGTACAGGGGGCCGGGTATCGCAACCCCGTCACGAGAGTCGCTACAAATTTCGTATGCTGCCACGACAGTCAGCGCTCTAGGCGACACCGCCTGCCATCAAAACTGAGTTATGGGGGACCCTCGGCGATAGGGACGTCTTTCCCTGCCAGGGATGGCAACCCCCGCCCTTATCTCATGGATAGGAGAGAGCTATGGCTGTCACAAACTTTGCCGCGTTGACGACCGAACAGAAGACCGCGTGGTCGATGAAGTTCTGGCGTCATATGCGCAATCGCAGCTTCGTCGACAACTACGCGGGTGCTGGCGAAGATTCTGTCATTCAACGTGTCTCGGAACTTACCCGGGATGAAAAAGGTGCCCGAGCGGTACTGACGCTGATCGCTGACTCCAAGGGAGACGGCGTCGTGTCGGATAACCAGCTGGAAGGCAACGAAGAAGAGATGCAGTCCAGCGACATCGTGATCACGATGGACCAGCTGCGTCACGCTCACCGCCACAAAGGTCGCATGGCCGACCAGAAGTCGATCGTGAACTTCCGTGGTCAGGCAATGAACAACCTGGCCTACTGGATGTCCGACCGCGTCAACCAGATCGCAATGCTGACCCTGTCAGGCATCGCATACACGTTCAACACCAACGGCTCGACCCGTGTCGGCTCGCAGCTGGGTTCGCTGGAGTATGCCTCCGACGTCTCGGCCCCGACCGCCAACCGGTACTACCGCTGGGATGCAACGACCGGTTTGGAAGCCAACAGCGCGAATACCAACCTCGTCGCGGCTGACACCCTGACGTGGGAAGCCCTGATCGACCTGAAGACGGAAGCTGAGTACCACAAGATCAAGCCGGTCCGCATGGTGTCGGACAAGCACGGTGAGATCGCGTACTACCAGATCTTCCTGAACCACAAGATCATGAACGCCCTGAAGAAGGATACCAACTACCTCGCGAACCTGCGTAGCGCCGGTACTCGTGGTGAGGTGAACGCACTGTTCAAGGGCACTGATTCGGTTCTGGTCGACGGTATGCTGTTGACCCCGTACCACCATGCCTTCACGACTCTCGGTGCCACCTCTGGTACTGGCAAGTGGGGCGCAGGTGCTGACGTCGACGGTGGCCGCGTGCTGTTGTGTGGCGGACAGGCGCTGGGTATGGCTGACATCGGCCGACCGACCTGGGTGGAGAAGGAATTCGACTATGACAACCAGCCGGGTATCTCGGTCGGTAAGATCTTCGGATTCCGGAAACCGAAATTCACCGACCCGTTGACCGACACCGTAGAAGACTTCGGTGTTATGGCCCTCGACGTCGCAATCTAAGGGAGACTGATCATGGCAATCACAGTTGCAGACGAAGTCCAGTATCCGGTTGTGGCATCAGTCTCGATCGCTGTTGGCGACATCGCTGGTGGCAGTACTTACGCCATCGCGAACGTGCCGGTAGGTGCCACCGTGGTAGGTGGCGAGCTGATCGTCGATACCGCGTGGGACGCTACGGCTACCTCGATCAACATCGGCGACGGCGGCAGCGCTACGCGTTACGGCTCTGCGGAGAACCTGCAGGCGCTGGGACGCACCGCGCTGGACCTGACCGGTTTCGAGTACACCGAGACTGATACCATCGACATCGCGGTTACCCAGACGGGTACACCGTCGACCGGTGCCGCTCGCATCAACGTGATGTATATCGTTGACGCACGCGGTCACGAAGTGATGGGCTGATCAAGGTTTCGTCAGTGGAGCCTTCCTGGGGGACTGTGTGTCCCCCAGGCTTTTTCAAAGTGCGGGAGACATAGATGGCTGAGAAAGAAGTAATTGAAATGGTTCACGTCCGGACCTTCTTGTTCAATAGCCTCTCTGGACACAGCATCCAGTTCGAAGGCCCAAACAAGCCGGTTCGAGTACCACCAGCTGCTATCGAAGAGTGCATGGCTATCGGTGCTGCCCCGGCGAACGAGGTGAACCTACCTGATATCGGCGCCCCGAAGCCGAACCGCCTGGAGCGCGAAGCTGCTGCCCCGCAGGGTGATGAGCGTGCTGCGCTGATCAAGCAGGGCATGCGCGATATGGTCGGCGTGAACGACCCGGCTGCCTTCGACGCCAATGGCGTACCCAAGACGCGATTTCTCAATGCGACGTTGGACTTCACGGCTCGCCGTGAAGAAGTCATGGCGCTGTGGCCTGAGGTCAAGGAATCGCTGGACAAGTAAGGAGATGCAATGGCCACGATCACGGAACTCGTCGCTCAGCTAAGGCTGGACCTGTCAGACCCTGAGTTACCGGGGGCGGGCGATGATTCTGATTCTCTGTGGCTTGACTCTGAGCTGATTCACTACATTAACCAGGCACAACGCGTCTTCGTCGAGAAGACGTACTGCCTGCCCGACTCCACCAACTTCACATCAACGGTCCAGGACGGTACGACCTGGGTCGACAAGGATCCGCTGATCATCGATATCATCGAGGGTTGGCTGACGACTGCAGAGAAGAAGATCACGCCGAAGCGCCGCATCGAGGTAGATCGCGGCTACGAGACTGTGGACTACGGAACACGGTTGTCCAGTTCGTGGCGACGCGCCACAGGCACCCCTGAATTCGTGGTGACCGACTTGGACGCATTGCAGAACCGATTGGTGCCTGCGTCCACCATTTCCGACACGATCGAATGGACCGTATACCGGTACCCGCTTGATAGCATTACTTCGACCTCATCCACGCTCGAAATTGAAGAGCAGTGGCATTACGAGCTGCTGGTGTGGGCGAAAGTTCTGGCCTTCAAGAAACAAGATGCCGAGACCCAGGATATGACGCGTGCTCGTGACTACGAGACCGATTGGAATCGGCGGGTGATTCCTGAAGCTCAGGGGTTTTTTGCAAAGAAATTCAAGAAGCTGGGTACTACGGGTTACGGTGGCATTATTTAAGGGAGGCTGCGGGGCCAATGAAACAACAAACCCGGTCTAACTTGGAAGTTTTGGTATGTCTGGTAGCGATGGTAATACTCGCGGGCTTTTGGGCTCATTTTCTGACAGTTTAGAGAATCGGTTTGTTATGTTGTTCGCAGCTGCATTACTGGGTATGGGTGGGAATCTAGCGATTGTCAAGACAACGAAAGACGCGCGGCATGATCCGTTTACCGGTGCTGACGCTGATGCCTTCCGTGAAGAGATCACAGAAGAGATCAGCGATAAGTTCAGCGAATGCAGAAGCGGGTTACGTGATCTCCGACGGGACATGATTGCGCATAGAGAACGTGGTGCACACGGTGTTGCGCACCAACGGCTAACTACCCTTGAACAGGAAGTGGACAGGCTGCGAGACAAGCTATTTGAACGATGAATGACCCGCACCTGACATATTTCGGTGACCACGAGTTTGTGCGTGACGGCGTGCAGTGGATGCCGCTGATGGCGAGCGATCTTTTGGTCAAGCTGGATGTGTGGCGGCACATGATCGGTCGTAAGGTTCGCGTATCACCGCACCCCCGCGCCATTGGCCGAAAGGACGGTGACAGTCAGAGTACGCACAACATCGAGTTCTGGGGCAAGGTGCTGGGTATCGACGTAATACCGGAATACGTAAAGGATCAGGACGATGCTTGGGAGCTGTACGACATCGCGTTTCGGGTGGGCTTCACAGGTATTGGGTTCTACCCGCACTGGCGCGATGAAAATGGCGATTATGTCAGCGGTTATCACTTGGATGTTCGTCGATCCCGTCGACCTGGAGATTCTGCTAACTGGGGATTCGTGCGCCGGGGTTCAGAAGTCGTGCAGGTTAGTGTGAACAACGCAATCGAGAGGCTATCGTAATGCAATGGCTTGAAGGGAAGAAAACGTATGGGGGCCTTTCAATGGCCGCCATCGGTATTTTGATGGCTTGGTTTGGGTTCACTGAAACCCAAGCTACAGCTTTGGTTAGTGATACGTTACAGGGGGTAGGGGTACTTGTGGCGACTTACGGGCGGTTTGTGGCGAAACTCGCATAACAGGATCTGTGGAGATGAGCGATCGTCTCCCGCAATTGGATGGCCCTCGGCTCCTCGTTGAGTGGCGCGGCCCGCACCGCGTCGGCCATCCTCTTAACGCTAGACCTTGCGGGAGGTCGAATGTTCAGAGGTGAACGATATGGCCGCATTGGACGAAGGCGTACTCAGCGCCGTTATCAATTCCAACTTCAAGTCCATCGCAGAGATGGGCACCATCAACGCGCTGATGGCTCAGAACCGCCAGCATGGTCTGCTTGATGCGTCTCTGGCGCAGCAGCTGAACAAGATGAATTCGCTGGATCCGACCGAGGCTGCTGCCATCGGCGGGGTCGTGAATTCTGATTTGGCGGAAACGCTGGCTCAGCTGGGCGGCAGTGTATCCGCTCTTCAGCAGCTGATGAAGGGTGCTCAGACCACTCTGCCGGAAACCGGTCGGTAAGACTGGGTCATAGGGGCGGGGCCTAGCCTCGCCCCTGGAGGATACGAACATGAATGACGAAGTGCGGGATTTGTCAGCAGCAGAAGAGCGTATGCAGCAGCTGATCGACGACCACGAAGAGACGGTCAAGCGGTTGCAGGAAGAGATGGAACGGTCAGTCCGCGCGATGGCGGATCGATTCGAAAAGCTGGCTTTTGGTGCTGATAAGCCACCACCGGAGCCAGAACCGGAACCGACCCCGGAAATCAGATGGCTTGAGCCGGAAGATAAAAACGCGGGACGGTTGTTGGTGATGAATGAACTGGCAGCGAATCAGTTGATTGTGGCTCTTGATACGTTGGCTGATGTACTGCCAAAGATCAAAGAAGCCGTTGTTCCGAAGACTAGCCACAATCTATTGGCACAGCTGCTGACGAGAAAATGAGGTGTCCAAAGCCGCTTTGTGAGATTTTTGCGGCTTTGGTGCTTCTGTGGCTTGTAGCTATTCTGGGTAACTGGGCGATTCACGTTATGGTCGCGAACGGGATCAGTTTTAACGCAGTTTTGAGGTGACGAGATGCAAGAAAGCAAACTATTGGTCGACAAACGGTTTGGGGTAGCACTGGGGCTGTGTGTACTCCCGGATGGGACCAAACCGATGTACGCGGGGCCGCACTATTATGGCAAGCTAACCTATGAGAACCTGGTTGAGGTACAGGCCATCGTGGCTAAGTACCAAGAGGCTTTCAACGAGATGATGAAGCCTGTAGTTGCCGAGCTGATCGAGCTTGGTGTTGTCCAGGCTGGCGTCGTTGAAGACGAACGCAAGGGTAAGGCTGGAGATAAACGTGAGGGTAGGGACAACAAACCAAGGTAAGTACCCTGATCATGATCACCCGGTGTCGACACATCACCGGGTGTCTGATGCGGAGCGTCAGAGGTATTGTGTCGAGTGCCTGCTGATTTGCGGGTTTGTCGTCTCAGATGGAAACCCGATCGATGGGCAAGAGGTGTTTTATTGGACTGAGTTAGCTTTCAAGCTGGCTGACTATTTGCATGGAGGCGACGATGAAGATTCTGATCATCGTGGTGATGGTTATCTCGGGTATGGCCATGGCCGGTCCCGACGACGTGAACACGCTTGGCGGTCAGCAAGACGAACGCAGCGCCAACCCACAGCACCCAGTCTTAGCTCCTGGCGTCATTAGTACGCCAACCTTTCCTCAGCACATCCCGTTGTACAATCCTAATAAGTGTTGCTGTTGCTGCCGTTGCTGCGCTGATATGGTGGTGCCATACAACACGATCACAGGATACGACTAGGATGGCGATCATTCGCACAGATGTAATTGACGGCCCGCGCGTTCAGACGGACGGCTGGCGTTTCGGCACGGTCGAGTGCGAATTCGATGATGCACGCGTTGTCACGCGCGAAATCAACGCATCGGATGAGTCGGATTGGAACGCCAAGCTGACGGCGATACCGTCTCAGGTACAAGCCGAACAGGAACAGATAGACGCCGACTCAGCAAGCGAGACCGATGACGAGATCGCTGATGCCGAGCCTGGGCAGGCAACGCGTGAACAACTGGCCATTGCCTATCTGCGCAATGCGTATGCACAGGATACGGCCTACGCCGCTTACCTGAAATTCCTGAAGTTCGACACTTACCGCCAGCTTCGCGGCTGGACGTGGCCGCAGGTATTCGCCGCACTTGAGCCGTTTGGTCTTACTGAGAGTGAATGGGGCCGCTACGAACAGGCGTATACCTATCTGAACCAACCAGCACGGATTGCCACGATGCAGGATTACCAGCCGATTCATGACAACTGGGAGAATCGTGAGTGACTACGTATTACGTCGATAGCGCAAGCGGTAGCAACTCCAACGCAGGTACGTCTTCGTCTGCGCCGAAGCAATACCTGAAACTTGATTCAGGCGGTAACTCGCTTCATACGGACGGTCTTGTCTCTGGTGACATCATTTACATCAAGTCAGGCCACAGTGAAACGCTAGCTGACGCTGACCAAGCCTTAGAGCTAGGCGGCATGGAACTTTACGTCGTTGACAGTCTCACCAGCCCGACGGCTTTTGGTGCGAAGGGTTCTGCGCTCATTGGTCATTCGACGCCAGCGGGTAACGCAAGGCACATTGTTATTACGATGACAGGCGGCGCTGGTATCCAACGCGGTATACATTGGCGTGCTGGTGAATTCTTTTCTTTAGCTGCGTCTACCGGAACAATCGCAAATCGTTTTATTGATTGCATAATAGAGGGGATGAACGATGGCGACACGATGACGCTATCCGGACAAAGTTCTTTCAATGTATTTGAAAATTGTGATTTGCTCGGCGACGACGCTCCGGTGCTTGTTGGTCGTATGTCATCGCAAATTGTCTTTTACGGGTGTAAATTTGCGCGAGAAACTGGCGACGCAAATCCTATGCGCGGACTTCAGGTTGCTAATGAAAATGGGTTCTTAGAATTTTATGGTTGTGATCTTAGTGACCTTCTAAGGCTATTTAATGCAATTAATGCTGAAATCGGCGGACTTGCTGGTCGGTTTATTCGGTGCAAACTGCCGTCTACCGTACGACCGGCAACTTGGGTATCTGAGCAAAGTTTCGTTGAATTTTATAACTGCCACACAGCAGACAGCTACTTCGCGTTTCAGTCGGAGCACTATCACGGCACGATTAAGTTCGATTCATCTGTCTACCGTGACGCGACGTATGACGGCGTGAACGGCTATTCGGTGTTGATGAACTCGAACGCCAACGCGACAAAGTCGCAACCATTGCGGCACATGATCGCGGAGATTCCGAGCGTTGACCTGACGACGGCGAAAACGGTCACGGTTGAGATTATCCAGACGGTTTCCGAACCGTCAGCACCGACCCCCTTACAGAACGATGAGTTCTATATCATGGTCGAGTCGACCGATCCAACTGACTTGGCGCTGGCGAAGATATTCAAGAGTACTGAGACGATGGCGTTTGAAACGCCTGCCGACCTGACCACGTCAACCGAAACGTGGACCGCATTAACATACCAAACCAAGCAGAAGGTAAGTGTAGACCTTGATGCCGTTACCGGAGCGGACGACGTGCCATTGAGAGTCTGGGCGTTTGCGGGTAGGAACGGATCTTCGTTGAATATCAACATCTGCCCGAACATAAGCATAACGGCGACCTGATATGGCAACAATCCGCCCATTGTCAAACGGTCCAGTCAAGGATGACACAACGTCAGGTGCGCAACGACCGTTGTCTGGCGGAATCATTGCTAACGAACCAACGGGAGTTAGGCTGACCGCCCCGACTGCCACAGTGACAGGTACGACGACTTCTACTATCTGTGTGACGGTGACACTACCCACGTAACGACTATGAGCATCGATTGGACAAAAGCAGAATTCGACTTGGCGTATGGCCAGCTGGATCCACGCGAGCCTGTCAACACGCAGTACTCGATTCCGGCCACATTAGGCTATAACCGGGCCAACGTCATCCCCTACCTCAAGCCACGGCTCGAAGCGTGCTTCACGTCACTCGGCCTGGCGTCGACCGATCACGTCTGTTTCATCGGCGTGGGGTTCGGATGGGACGTGGAAATCCTGGAGGCCTTCGCGCCCGGTATCGATGTCATCGGCGTAGACACCTCTGCGTACATACAGGCAGAGAAGGCCAACACGGAGACGGCTGACGTCACGGCTGGAATCAAGGTGCCACCTACGCATCCGCGTTATACCGAGTGGCTTGGCATGATGGATGACGGTGGTACGCGTGCTCGCGTGCTGGTGCTCGATGAAGACTTTAAGGCTAACCAAGCACGCAACCGCATTCGGCAAGAACTGTCCGATGACCCAACGTGGACGCTAACCAGCGACATGATTATTGGGTTCACCGATCAGGAACTCACTGATGGCCTGCATTTCCTAGACGACTTGGCGCGTCCGCAAACGCCGATGCAGGTCGCGCACCTAACAACCGTCGACACGCCTGGGTACACCGGGCGCGATCCTGCCTACGCGCATTACAACTGGAAAACGTTAGCTGAATGGAGGACTTTCCTTGATGGCATTGGCCTGAGTCATCACATCGTCGTCGACTTTGAAACCGGAGTCATTGGGTAATGGCCTACCCGATCACAGTTAGAAACGGAACAGTCGTTGACCGCGACATACCGCCATTTGGTGGTAACAACCTATTCTATCTGAATAGTACGTGGTGGCATGTATCTATTTATGACATATCAGGGAGCAACACAGACGGCGACGTTATTTACGTCTACAAAAGCACGTCTCCCGACACGTCATGGTCACTAGCCGCGTCGTTCACCGGTATCAACGGAAACTATTTTATAGGAACGAATAATAATGATGCGCCGATGGTTCTTGGTTGTTGCACCGATGGAACGGATATCTGGATAGCATCGCACGATGGTACTGACAATACGCGGTTTATACTGATTCAGTTCGATGTATCAGCAGAGTCATTTAGTTACACCAATGCAACAAACTTTAATGCTGCACTTCGTGTCGATACCAATGTAAACGTATGTTCTGCACAGGACAGCACCACCGATATTGTTTCATTCTATCTTCGTCGCTATTCAGCAAAGGGCAAGGATTACTGGGATCGGAGGGCAGTACGTTATCAGGGATCGGGATTCGGATCTGAAATCACTCTAGCGACGTCCGGTCAAGATCCAACAGACTACCCGCATCTTGTTACCGCTGGCGCGGAGGGTAATGGGTCCGGGCGCTGTTATTCTGGGTGGGTTGCTAGCCCGACATCGAATCAACTCAAGTTTGATATCCTCACATCGAGCGATACGCTTGGGGCAACGTCAGGAGCCTATACACTAAACAGCGGCACCGATCCGTTCTACTATGTTTCAAACGGCGAGCACAATAATAACGCGACTCGGCGGCTGTATTTTTACTACATTGACGCGAGCAGCGATTGTGTTGAGCTGGAGATCACTCCGGGAAACACCTGGAGCGTATCGACAACAACTGATACCGCGGACTCTTATGACAAAGGGTTAGCCCTGACGCGCGGGAGTTCTGGGTTATACGTCGCCGCACGTAAAAACCTGTCCGGCACTTTACGTCTGCATTATTGCGAACAAGGTGATTTCCCGACTGTTACGAACGTAACAACAGCTACAGGAAATGAAGTTGTTGGCGTTGCAGAAGATGGCAATGAAATCATCTTCTCAATACATGATGATTCAAATGCTGACTTCATCGTTCGCGGTTACATCCACACCGACCACCACACGCTAACCATCCAGAATGCGACGCACTCGCATACAGGACAAAATGCCACCGTAGAAGAAGAGGCGGCGGGTGATGACCATATACTGGTCATCCAGAACTCAGCGCATAGTCATACAGCTGAAAACGCATCGCTGGGCGTCGATGTTACGATCCAAGATGCTGCGCATGCGCACACGGCTGAGAACGCGACGCTAGCTCAGGTCCACGACGTTACGATCCAGGACGCTAGCCATGATCACGCGGCAGACAACGTAACACTCGCCCAGGTCCACGAC
>JAAUYE010224994.1_pt1 | contig 11926 bp, 6 predicted proteins | sample 7278081 | NCBI WGS metagenome assembly JAAUYE01 (sample SAMN14350131, study PRJNA611818) | marine sediment metagenome | isolation source: surface marine sediment (0.6m) | place: French Polynesia: Moorea | collected 2018-08
CCGCCAATCCGGCCAGGTTTCATGCACGACGAGACCACTGCCCCTCCAGCCATTCCAAAAATTTCCCAAAATCTGTGAACCCCCTACCTCGACGGACACATGCGGGTTGAGCGAGTACCCACCGTAGAGCGAAATGATGTTCGCGCCGCCGAAATCACCCGCGAGCACGCCGGTTTCCCACTTGGCGTTCGTGAAGTCCTCGAGCGTCGCCCGGGCGAAATCGACCTCGGTGCCGTCGGGGTTCAGGGTCAACTCCATCTGTCCCTGGTCGACCCAGCCCTCAATGCCTCTCGCGGTGCGCACCTGGTACCAGGTGGTACGCTGCATCAGGATTTCGACCTGGTCGCCGCGATCGACGACATGGAATATCGGGTAGCCCTGGCCCGGCCCGGTATGCATCTCCAGGTAAGGGTCAGCAACCGCGACCTTGCGAAGGGGTTCGTCGTCGGCGGTCGCTGAATGCCAGGGTGTGAGTGTCGTCAGTACCAGCGCAAGCAGGCACGCACACCAGGCAGGCCAGTTATTGCGGGACGTCGAAAGGATTGTTGTAGTACTGAGCTCCGACATCCAACCATTCCGCAATTAAGCGTCTCTCCGCGCTAGACAGAACACCGAAGTGCTCCACGTTGTTCGGATCAGTAAATCGTCCGAAGAAAGCACCCGAAGCCCGCGCACCCGCAGCACTCGCTGATGACGGAATCGGGATGACGTCGAATATCGGGTTCCCGTCGATATCGACACCTACTTGCTGTTGCGCATCGACCAATGCGCCATTGACTACTTCCTGAAGATTATCAGTTGCTAACAGCTCGCGATAGGCGTGGAAGTGGTCAGGTTCGTCGGGCGAAAGCCCGTCAGTCAATTCGAGTTGACCGGCCGGAACAATAACGGTCATTCCGTCGGCCGGATCGATCTGCGTGTGGCACTGCGTGCACTGCCTGTCGACCTGCACGCCGTTGCCATCGAGGACCGGCATGCCATTGGCATCGAACTGCGGCCGCGGCAGGCTCCACAGCGGATGAATGATCGTCTCGTAGTTGACCACGCTACGGCAGAATGCCTGCCAGTCCTGTTCACAGGCCTGGGTTGCCGGCGAGTTCGTTTGCAGGCCCGGGTTGTTTATGTCGGCACTCGTGTACCGAACGTCGATGTCCAGGTTGTTGGCACGTACGGTGGGGTCCGCCGTCCAGACGTCGGTGTAATAGAGATTCACCGACGGCTCGATCGACGTGGTCGAATCGCAGACGCCACCCGCGTTCGTGCAGGTAACGCGTGCACGCACCTCGGCCATCGTTTCGCCGGGTGTGCCAATGAACCACTGCATGTCCGTGTTCGGGAATTCCAGCCAGCCCGGCTGTGCGCCCGGATACGCCGACACGAAGGCGTCGCGGCGGCCGTGCGACAGTCCGGTGCTGCCGTCGTGGCAACCCTGGCACTTGAGCTCTTCGCCCGGACGAACCGATATCCAGTTCGTGTGCCGCGGCGTGATGCGCATGCCGTCCGCATCGGTAATGCTGAGCTGCAGGGCGACATTGGCCGGCACTTTGACCATGACCGAGCCATCGGGCTCGATGGGCGTGTAAGACACGATTTCCTTCATGCCGAACGCCGTCGTCACGCCGAACGCCGTGTCGTCGAGATCGACGATGTCTTCGTCGGGAATCGACACGGCTTTGACTACCCGCAGGAAGCGCGCCGGCCGTGCCGCGGCAGGCGTCTGTAACGGGTCGGCCATGGCCGGAATATTGAAGTTATCGACGCCGTCAAAGTCATACACGCTGCGGATGTTGATGACGCCCTCGCCCGCATCGGCGATCGTCGGGTCGAGCTGGAAGACGTTCATACCGTCCGGAATCGCGGGCGGTGCAATCTTGGGGTCGGCCGCAACCACTTCCGTGATTACGAAACCCTCTTCGCCGGGCACGATCGGCAGCTGCGTATCGTCGCTCGGGTCGTACATCCAGATACCGTAGAGCGGCGGCGCAATCGTATAGGTGCCAACGTCCGGCGTTACCGGGTTGTCCGGGTCAGGCTGAACGAACAGCATGGCGAGCCGGTCCGGCGTACACGGCCGGATCGCCGTGTCATCGGTCATCGGATCGCCGTCGTCCGCCAGCTGCTCGAGCAGCCGGCACTGGCTCCAGCTCACAATCAGGCGCCCCGAGCCGTCGAGAATCGGGTACACCGAGGCAAAGCGACCGCCTATCGACGGCACGCCCGGCTCAGTCGATACGTCGTTAACCGTTGCGTCCTGCTGCGCGGGCCCATTGAGAATGCCGATGTTCGGCGCCGTGGGCTGCGTGTTTTCGAGGTACTGCTGCACATCGATCGTAATGAGTTCGCCACCACCTTCGGTGTCGGTGAAGGGGCGAATCAGCGTCATGATGCTGCCGTCTTCGAGCTGGCGCGGCTGGCTGAACTGGATCGTATCGCCATTGGTGCCGGTGTCATGACTCTGCGCGCCGTACAGCAACTCGTGGACCGTACCGTCCGGGTTCATGCGGTACAGGTTCATCTCGTCGTTCTGGCCGGCGTTATCCCACCGCGAGTAGACGATCTGGCCGTTGGATAGCGGGGCCGGGTCGAGGTCGTGGCTCTGGTTGTAGGTCAGCTGCTCTACGCCCGAGCCGTCGTCGTTCATGATATGGATGTTGAACGCAAACTCGTTCTCGTCCTCGTCCATGGCGGGGAAACCGGGCTTGCCTTCATCGAGCAGCACGGCCTGCGAACGCGTCTGGCGCGTCGACGAAAAGATGATGCGGCCATCGGGCAGGTACTTCGGCATGATGTCGTGACCGATCTCGGCGGTCAGATCTGACTTGATCACGCGCTCCAGCGTGTCGGTCGCGAACGTGTATTTCCAGATATTCCAGGTCGGCAGGTCTTCCTCGTCGACGTTCGGGTCGAACGGATACCGCATCGAGAAGACGATCGCGCTGCCGTCATAAGCAATTTCGACGTCACGAATTGCGGCCAGGCCCTGGGTCAGCTCGCCGGTAATGTTGACCGCCTCGGCGCTCGGGGATGCCCGGTCCTTGTAGAACAGGTCGGCGCCGAAATCGAACGTGATCTGCTCGCGCAGGTCTTCCTGTTCGAAATTGCCGTCGTCGTCCGTCGGGATCGGCGCACGAATGTAGGCGATCGGAAAATCGATGACCACAGGATCTGAATCCTGCCCCGTTCCGATGCTGACGCCATCTCCCTGGCTGCACGCAGCACCAATCGCCCCCGCTGCAATCAGCGCGGCGATTCGAAATCCTTGTCGAGACTGCCTTTTCATTTACTAATACCTCGAGTCTTCCTGGCGAGCTGCGAGGAAACCGTAAGTCTGACGGCGCAGCCCTGTGTATACCGTTAACGCGATCACAATCCGCACCTCAGTATATGAGAGGCCCAGAAGGCGATGTAATGTCGAAAAAGGGCGACAGTACGCAAAGTTAAATGCCCTTTTCCGCGTGGATCGACGTTCCGTTTCGCCCTACACGATGCGGGTCAGCAAACAGTTCCACGGGTATACGGGCCGGGCCGGCGCGGTGGCTGCGCCGGCCTAGCAACCTGACTTCACGAAAATCCCAAACTGTGACGCAGGTTTCCCTGGCAACTGACACTGAATCGGGCCCTGTCTCCCTTCGGCGACAGCCTCGGAGGCGTTTGCAATCAGGGGTTTAGCTCTTCTGGTCATAATCATTGTGCGGAAGTGCCGACATTGACTTGACATATCCCTGTTTCGGTTTGCCCTTACGCGCCCCCTGTAACCCACTGATTAAAAACAATTTATCGAGCTATTTTGCCAATTTTCCGAAGACTGGCACAGCAATTGCTTTATTGATTGCAAATCGATTGTTTTTGCGGCGCTGCCGTATCGCAAAGACCCGGACTGTGAATGTATTCACGGAGATTTTCCCGGCAATTAGGCAGCATCGGGTTGCTGAAAACGTCTGTCGGCGTTGTCCTCAACCCCTTAAGCAAAGGCTGAAGACACACAACGTGGGCAGACTGTTATGACATACAGGACGTGGACAAAAATGAAACGAGACCAGGGATGGACCAGCCCGCTGGCGCGCATCGTTATAGTTGCGCTCGTCGCATTGGGCATGATGGCGCCGGCACACGCGGGGTATCGCGAGCAGGCGAAACGTATTCATGATCGCCTGGCCGGTGTTCCACCGACCGATGCGGTGCTGCAGCAGATGGAGGACGCGATTGACCCAGCCCTTCCGGGTAATGCGGTTACCGCGGCCTTCATCGCGATGGACAACGTCAATTTCTACAATGTGACGTTGAAGAACTTCGCAGCGCCGTGGACGAATCGGGACCAGTCGGTCTTCGTGCCTCTCAACGACTACGTCGCCACGGTTATCGGCATGGTCCGTGATGACGTGCCGTTCAATACGTTGTTGTCGGCCGACCTGACGTACGTCGGCAGCAATGGCGTCGTGCCGTCTGCCCCGGCCGCGGCCAACAACGACCATTTCGCCCAGCTTGAACTGAACAACGTCAACCTGCGCGATGAGCTCGTTGCGACGCAGCAGTCGACGATTCTCGGCATTCCGTCGAATGCGACGGCCGGCGTCATGACTTCGCGCGCCGCGTCAGAAGCCTTCTTCGTCGCCGGCACCAATCGCGCCATGTTCCGTTTCACGCTGCTCAACCACATGTGCAACGACATGGAACAGATGCACGACACCAAGCTGGCCCCGGACTGGATTCGCCAGGACGTGAGCCGCAGCCCGGGTGGCGACAGCCGCCTGTTCCTGAACAACTGCATCGGTTGCCACAACGGCATGGATCCGCTGGCGGGCGCCTATGCGTACTACAACTACAACGAGACGACCGGCCGGCTCGAGTACACGCCGGGCGCCGTACAGTCGAAGTACTACAACAACGACCTGAACTTCCCGCAGGGTTTCCGCACAGTCGATGACTCGTGGGAAAACCGCTGGCGCGAAGGCCAGAACGCGTACCTCGGCTTCGACCCTGCGCTGCCGGGATCCGGCAGCGGCGCCAAGTCGCTGGGCCAGGAGCTCGGCAATAGCGAGGCCTTCGCGTCTTGCCAGGTTCGCAAGGTGTTCCGCGCCGTTTGCATGCGTGACCCGGAAGATGCGACCGATCGCGGCATGGTCGATCAGCTGACCACCGATTTCATGACCAGCCTGGGCTACAGGATGAAGGACGTCTTTGCCCAGACTGCCGTTCACTGCATGGGCCAGTAGGGAGACTGAACAATGACTAGAAACATTGCTATGCAGAATGCGCTCCTTGCTGTGGCCGCAAGTATTGTGCTCGCCGCCTGTGGCGGCGGCGCCGAGACGACCGCCAACCCGATCAACCCGGGCGGCGGCACCAACAATGACGCGCCTTACACCGGGCCGGTTGCCCGCGACGCCGACGTCCTGGCTTTCCAGCAGGAATTCTGGGCGAACGCGAAGGGGACGGATCGTTGCGGTTCCTGCCACAACGAGTCCGTCGGCCAGCAGCCGATGTTCGTCCGCAATGACGACGTCAACATGGCGTACGACGCCGCGGTGACCGTCACGGACATTGCGCAACCGTCGCTGTCGCGCGTCGTCGAGAAAGTCGGCCAGGGCCACAACTGCTGGGTTGCAGACCCCGCGGTTTGTAGCACGATCATGACGACCTGGATCGAAAACTGGCTCGGCGACTCCGCTGGCGGTGGCCGCTCTATCACGCTAACGCCGCCGGTGTCGCAGGATCCCGGTGCGAGCAAGAACTTCCCGGCTGACCCCGGCCAGTTCGCGGCCTTGATCCATGGTCCGTACCTGGAGCCGTTCTGCTCCGGTTGTCATAGTTCGCAGGCCCCGGCCAACTCGCAGCGCCAGCCGTATCACGGTGACCCGAACATCGACGTTGCTTACGACGCGGCCAAGCCGAAGATCAACCTGGACACGCCGGCCAACTCGCAGCTGGTGACCAAGCTGCGGCTCGAGAACCATAACTGCTGGAGTGGCAACTGTGCCTCCGACGCCCAGGATCTCGAAGACGCGATTACGGCCTTTGCGAACGGCATTACGCCGACGCAGGTCGACCCGAACCTCGTCTTCAGTAAAGCGCTCAAGCTGACCGACGGCACGATCGCCTCGGGCGGTAACCGTTACGAAGACGCCCAGATCGCTCTCTGGGAGTTCAAGACGGGAAGCGGCCTGGTCGCTTACGACACGAGCGGCGTCGATCCCGCGATCGACCTCAACCTGTCGCAGGAAGTCACCTGGTACGGTGGCTGGGGCATCACGATGAATGGCGGTGTTGCCCGCGGCACGACGACGGCCAGCGGCAAGGTGCATGACGTCATCCAGGAATCGGGCGAGTTCTCGATCGAGGCCTGGGTCGTGCCCGCCAACGTCACGCAGGAGATGGCTCGCATCGTCAGCTACTCCGCCGGCGCGCAGGCACGCAACTTCACGTTGCAGCAGACCCTGTATAACTATGACTTCCAGCTGCGCACGACCGAGACCAGCCTGAACGGTGATCCGGCCCTGTCGACGCCGGATGCCGACGAAGTCCTGCAGGCGACCCTGCAGCACGTCGTCGCGACTTACGACCCGATCGAGGGCCGCAAGATCTACGTCAACGGCGACCTCGTATCGCAGGTTGACCCGATACCGGGCGGCACGCTGATCGACTGGCAGGACACGTTCGCGCTGGTCCTTGGCGCCGAAACCTCGGGCGAAGGCCAGTTCGCAGGCACGATTCGTCTCGCTGCCCTGCACCGCCGTGCAATGACCCAGGAACAGGTACAGCAGAACTTCGATGTGGGCGTGGGCGAGAAATTCTACCTGCTCTTCAACATCTCGGAGGTCCTGTATCCGTCGGATGCGACGATGGCGGATTCGTCCTACATCCTGTTCGAGGTGGCGCAGTACGACAGCTACGCGTACCTGTTCGACAAGCCGCACTTCATCACGCTGGACGGCTCGGCGCCGACAGGCATCCCGATCGAGGGCATGCGCATCGCGATGAACGGCATCGAGGCGCCGGTCGGCCAGACCTACGCCACGATGGTCGACGCGCTCGACGGAACGCAGTTCCAGGAGCTCGGCCAGCCGCTGTCGATCCTCGGCGCCGTGCTGCCGCTCGAGAAGGGACCGGATCTCGATGAGTTCTTCCTGACGTTCGATCGCCTGGCGGGAGCAAGCTACAACCGTCCCGCTGATCCGACGCTGGTCCTCACCGAGACTGACCTGACGCCGGCCTCGCAGATCGGCCTCAGGACCTTCGACGAGATCAACGCGACGTTCTCCAGCGTGCTCGGTATCGACTGGACGAACTACATGAACGTCGACATGACGTACCAGGAACTCCGGCAGTCGCTGCCGGCCGTTGAGGACGTGAATACGTTCCTGTCGTCGCACCAGGTGGCTGTCGCCCAGCTCGCGATCGCCTACTGCGACGCCTTCATCGGCTCGAATGCGAGCCCGGGCCCGGCCGATTCCGACCCGAGCTTCCCGGCAGGCTTCTTCTCTGCCCCGGCAGCAACGTCGTTCTCGGCCGCGAACCGCGGTGGCTACATCACGCCGCTGGTCAACCGGATCGTGGGTACGAACATCGCAACGCAGCCGGCATTCACTAACGTCAATGCCGAACTCGCGACCTTCACGGCAGCGGGCGGCCGCCCGGACAACCTGGCCCAGCGCCTGCTGGACGGTGGTTCGAACACGCGCGCCATTGCCAAGGGCGTCTGCGCCGCCACGCTCGGCAACGCAGCAACGCTGATTCAGTAATCGACAGGACCAAGGAAAGGAACTAACGACATGACTATCAAACGTAAAAAACGGCACTACGATGAGCCGCAGTATCATGCCGATCATCCGCGTCCTGTCACGCGACGCCAGTTCGTGGCCCAGGGCTTTATGTCCGGCGCGGCATACACCTCGGGCGCAGGTATCCTGAGCCTGTTCGCGAACCCGCGCGAAGCGGCTGCCGCACTGTCGCCGGATCTCGACGCACTGCTGACGAGCCCTTGCCAGATCGCCACCAACGGCGCCGGCAAGATCCCGTTCATCTGCTTCGATCTGGCTGGTGGCGCGAACATCTTCGGCTCCAACGTACTGTGCGGCCAGGAAGGCGGCCAGATGGACTTCCTGTCGACGGCGGGCTACGAAAAGATGGGCCTGCCGGGCGACATGGTGCCCGGCCTGGTCGATCCGACGCTGGCTCTGCCCTACGAGAACTTCGATCTGGGCCTCGGCTTCCATCTCGACAGTGCGTTCCGTCGCGGCATCATGCAGACGCTGACTGCCGGTAACGAGCAGTTCATCAACGGCGCGGCCATTCCGGCGCGTTCGGACAATGACACGGGCAACAACCCGCACAACCCGATGTACGGCATCGCCCGTGCGGGCGCCGGCGGCCTTGGCGCCGACGGCTCCATCCTGACGCTGGCCGGCTCCGAGAACTCGGACTCGGGCGGCAACTCGATGTTGCCCGCCATGCTCTATGACCCCGAGCTGCGACCGACCAAGGTCGATCGCCCGTCGGACGTCGTCAACCTCGTGGACACCGGCGACCTCGTCGGCATCCTGTCGAAGGACGACGCAACCGCGGTCATGGAATCGATCTACCGCATCTCCGAGCAGAAGATGGGCCAGGTCGACACGCAGATCTCGCGTGACGCCGTCATCAAGGAAATGGTCAACTGCGGTTACCTCAAGGCAGCCGATATCGCCGACCGCTTCGGCGGCGTGCCGATCGACCCGGGTCTCGATCCGGAGATCGTCGGCCCGACGGGTATCTTCACGCAGGCCGAATGGGATGCCGGCGATCGCGATGCGCGCGAGTTCCAGAAGACCGCATCCGTCATGAAGCTGGTCCTGAACGGCTATGCCGGTGCAGGCTGCATCGAGATGGGCGGCTACGACTATCACGGCGGTCGCCGCGCCGAGGGCGAGGTCAAGGACTTCCGCGCCGGTCGCTGCATGGGCGCCGTACTCGAGTATGCGGCTCGCCTGCAGACCCCGGTCATGATGTACGTCTTCTCGGACGGTTCGCTGTCCTCGAACGGCGCGATCGACAATACCGTCGACGGTCGTGGCAAGGGCGAGTGGACGAGTGACAACTCGTCGACGGCCGGCTCCTTCTTCCTGGTTTACAACCCGGGACGCAGGCCGACGATCATCGGCGCAACGCCCGAGGAACAGGCCGTCCATCAGCAGCTCGGCTACATGGATGCTGGCGGTTCAGTGCAGCGTGGTGCGACGCCCGCGGCCAATAACGTCAATCTGCTCGTCAATACCGTGTTGCTCAATTACATGGCGCTGCACGGTGAGCAGGGGCAGTTCGGTAACGTGTTCCCGAACCATGGCCTCGGTAACGCAACGATGCAGAACAGCCTTACCGCGTTTACCCCAATCTGCAACGGCACGATTGCCAACCCCGTATAGCACGACCCCTCGATTGGGGTCAGAGCCCTAGGGCTCTGACCCCGATTTTTTTGCTTGTATACTCCGCGCATGCTAATTGATTTGCTCGCCTGTCCTCGTTGCGACAAGACGCCACTCGCGGAGAACGACGGCGTTTACAGTTGCAAGGCCTGCAAGATCGACTTCCCGTCGATCGACGGCATCCCGTGGATGTTCGCGGAGCCGCAGGCATCCCTCGGTGAATGGCGCGGCCGGCTGCAGTTCGCGCTGCAGAGCCTGAGCCAGGAAACGGCCTCGCTCGACGCCGAACTCAAGGACAAGGACCTGCGACCGCTGACGCGACGCCGTATCGAGCGCTACCGCAAGGCCACCGACTCGCACCGCCGCAAGCTACAGAAACTGCTGCAGCCGGTCGACGTGCAGTCGCTGCAGGGCAATTACGAGAGTTACCTCGCCATGCGCACCCGGCTGCCCGCCGACCAGGGGCTCAATACCTATTACGCCAACGTGCACCGGGACTGGTCCTGGGGCGACGACGAAAACCGCGCGTCCCTCAAGCAGCTGCAGTCGGTGCTGCACGAGAGTGCGGAGCTCGGCAACGTGCTCGTGCTCGGCGCCGGAGCTGGCCGTCTTGCCTACGACCTGCATATGCGGATGGACTGCGCTACCACGGTCGCCATGGACTTCAATCCGCTGTTGCTGCTGATCGCCAGGACCGTGGTGAACGGCGATACGCTGAAGATGTACGAGTTTCCGATTGCGCCGCGCTCGCTCGAGGACGACGCCGTGCTGCGCACGCTGTCGGCGCCCGAGGTCGTTCGTGATGGTTTTCATCTCGTTCTCGGCGACGCGCTGCGCGCGCCGTTCGCGCCGGAGTCCTTCGACACGGTCGTCACGCCGTGGCTCATCGACATCATTGCCGAGGACCTCCCGACGCTGGCGGCACGCATCAACACGCTGTTGAAGCCCGAGGGACGCTGGGTGAACTTCGGCTCGCTGGCGTTTGCGACGCCCGAGCGCGCCCGGCGCTACAGCCCGGAAGAGACCAAGGCGATCGTCGCCGAGAGCGGCTTCAGCGATCCGTACGTCAGCGAGGCGACCATTCCCTACATGTGCTCCCCGGCCAGCCGTCACGGCCGCCAGGAGCGTGTGTTCTCGTTCTCGGCCTACAAGGAGCGCAGCCTGAAGGCGCCGCCGCGACATCGCGCCCTGCCCGACTGGATCGTTACGGGCAAGGAGCCGGTTCCTCTCACACAGGCGTTTCGCAGCCAGGCGATGACGACCCAGATCTACTCATTCATGATGTCGCTGATCGACGGCAAACGGTCAATCGAGGACATGGCGGTCATCCTCGAGAAACAGCAGTTGATGACGCGCGCCGAAGCCGAACCCGCGATTCGCTCGTTCCTGACGAAAATGTTCGACGACGCGCAGAAGCAGTCAGGCTTCTGACGCAGTAGCGACGTTCAGCCGCGATCGCACGAACGGCACCAGCTTGTCGATGGCCTCACGGCTTTCCGGCATCTGGTGCACGAAGACCTGAAACACGTGGAACATGTTCGGCCAGATTTCGAGCGTCACGTCGCCACCGGCGGCCTCGAGTTTTTCGGCAATCCGGGTCGAATCGCTGAGCAGTATCTCGTCGTCCCCCACCTGGATGTAGATCGGGGGCAACCCCCCGACGTCGGCGAATACCGGCGACACCAGCGGATTCCGGTATTCGTCTTCCTCGCAGTAGTACGACGCGATGATCGGCATGTCCGGCGGCTTGAACCACGGATCCCGTTTCGCACGCGTCGTCATTGACTCGCCGCTGGCCGTGAGGTCGAGCCATGGGGACAGCATCACGGCCCCGGCCGGCATTTCCTCACCGGCCTCGCGCAGCGACAGCAACAGCGCCATTACCAGGCCGCCGCCCGCCGAATCACCGGCCAGCACGATGTCCCCGGGCCCGTAGCCCTCGTCGCGCAGAGCGCGATACGCCGCCACCGAGTCTTCGATGGCTGCTGGGAACGGATTCTCGGGCGCAAGCCGGTATTCGACGACCAGCGCGCGAATGCCGCAGGCCCGTGCGACATAGCTGACGAGTTGCCGGTGCGTGGTGCAGTTGCCGAATACGTAGGCGCCGCCGTGCAGGTACAGCATGGCTTTGCCCCGTACCGGCGCCTGGGGCGTCAGCCATTCCGCGCGCATCCCGGCGAATTCGGTACGGCGCACGTCGACGCCGCTTGCCGTCCACAGCGTATTGGCCAGCGTGTGCCAGACCGTCCGCATCCGATGCACATCGGCCTTTTCGGCATTGACCGATCGAAACCAGGCGCCCGTTACGGCGCGCATCGCCTTGGCGCGCAAGCTGCTCATGCCGTTATGATACGGCGATGGACGCACTTCGGACACCTGACGAACGATTCGCCGACCTGCCCGGCTACGACTTTGCGCCGCACTACGTCGATATTGGCGGGCTGCGCATGCACTACGTCGACGAGGGTCCGGCCGATGCGGCTCCCGTACTGCTGTTGCACGGCGAACCGAGCTGGTCGTACCTGTAC
>JAAUYE010120316.1_pt1 | contig 11925 bp, 7 predicted proteins | sample 7278081 | NCBI WGS metagenome assembly JAAUYE01 (sample SAMN14350131, study PRJNA611818) | marine sediment metagenome | isolation source: surface marine sediment (0.6m) | place: French Polynesia: Moorea | collected 2018-08
AGCCCAGGAGTCCGTGCAGGAACATGAGCAGGCCCTGGTTGACCAGGACCCCGCTGCCACCCACCACGCCGAAGCGGAGGAAGCGCCGGATCTGGCCCGTCGGCAGCCTGTCCCGCATCCGGTCCAGCAGACGGTCGGTCACCACCCCCCCTGCCCGCCAGCGCCCCGAGCGTGCGTCGCAAGGTATCCCATCGTTCCCGGGCCGGCGAAGCGGGGAGCGGAGGCCGGCGCCGGAAGCCTGTGTTATCGAATGCCGCGGGTGACGAATCACTCTCCCGGCAGTCCGTGGACGCGAACGGAGCGCCTGGCCTTCGGCGCGTTCACCGCCGCGCTGCTGGCGAGCCTTCCCCTCCTCGTGCATCCCTGGTTCGACGCCACGCCCGACGCGGTCACCTACGTCGCCACGGCGCGATCCCTCGCCGAAGGAGAGGGCTACCGCTACCTGGGCGAGCCCTTCCGCGTGCGACCGCCGGGCTTCTCGGCGCTGCTCGCCCCGTGGATCGCCGGGGAGGCGACGCAGCGCGCGCTCAACCTCGTGGTGGCCCTCTTCGGCGCGGCCGGCGTGCTCCTGCTGGCGCTGCTGCTCCGCCCCCGGCTCGGCAGCGCCCTCTCGCTGCTGACCGGTGCCTGCGTGTGGCTGAGCCCCGCCTACCAGAGCCTCTGCAACCAGCTGCTCTCCGACGTGCCCGGAGCCGCGCTCGCGCTCGGGTGCCTGCTGCTGGAGCGCTGGACGAGACGCGGCCAGGAGCCCTGGCGCCCTGCCCTGCTCGGCGTCGCAGTGGCGGCGGCGGCGACGGTTCGCACCAACGCGATCCTGCTGGTGCCGGCGATCGCAGCCGCGCGGCTCGCGCAGGCGGGCGCGAGACGGGAATGCCTTCGGGCGGTCGCGCGCGACGTCGCGATCCTCGTGCTGGTGTCGGGTCTGCTGGCCCTCCCGTGGACCCTGCGCAATGCGAGGCTCTCCGACGCTCCCGCCGAGTTCACCCGGATCCACTCGTACCCGGTGGCCATGTGGCACGCGGAGCCCCACGACCCGGGCTCGCGCCGGCTCGGCGCGGCGGAGGTCGCGGAGCGCGTGCCGCGCCGGGCCGTGCAGACGCTCTCGACGCTCGGAAGCCGGCTGCAGGCGCGTGAGCGCGGCGACCTCCCGCTCCGGCGCCACATCGGGACGGGCCACCTCGCGTTCGCAGCGGTGCTGCTGCTCGGCACGGCCGTGCAGCTCTGGCGCCGGCGGGAGCCGGCCGAGATCTTCGCCGCGCTCAACCTGGCCGTCGTGCTGGTCTACTTCGGCTTCTCCTGGCGGCTCCTGCTCCCCGTCTACCTGATCGGGCTCGGAGCGGCGGTCGAGACCCTCCGCGACGCCGTGCAGCGCTTCACGGGGCCGCGCCCGGCGACGCTCGCCGCCTCGGCCGCCGTCCTGGTGCTCACGCTGCTCGACCTGCCGCCGCAGCGGGGCCTGGAGGCGCTCCAGGCGGAGCACGAGCGGCTCGAGGCCCTGGCCCGCACCGTGGAGCGGACGGTGGCACCCAGCGAGAAGCTGGCCGCCACGCAGGTGGAGTTCGCGGCGCTGCTGCGCCGCCCCGTCTACAACCTGAGGCCGCTGCTGCGCCGCGATCCCGCCGCGGACCAGCTGGAGGCCTTCCTGGCGCGGCACCGCATCGACAGCGTCCTCGTGCCGGAGGGGGACGGGCGGGCGAGCGCCGCGGTGGCCGCGCTCCTGCGCTCGCACGGCGAGCCCGTGTCGGTCGACGGCGCGCTCCTCTGGCGGATCCGCTGACGCGGGTGGCGCCTCAGGGCGCCGTCTCGTCCTCGGCCGGCTCCAGGTAGCCGAGCGCGCGGAGCTGCTCGACGATCTCGGGATCCGCCGGCCCCGTGGTGGTGGCGGCGTCGCCCCGCAGCTCGCGGCCGCGCCGCGAGCGCGCCTCGATCTGCGCGGTCATCAGCCGGCGCATCTCGCGCAGCACGTCGCCTCGCACCGAAGCGACGTCGCTCAGCTCGAAGGGATCCTCGTGCAGGTCGTAGAGCTCCTCGCCGTCGGGCGCGTCCTCGGTGCGGAAGTACTTGTAGCGCGGACCCGTGAGGCTGTAGCGGAAGGGATCGGTGCGGTTGCTGCGTCCGGTGTCCTGGCTCAGGACGGGCCGCTCCACGAAGTCCTCGGCCAGCGCGTCGAGCCCCGTGGCCTGCGCGAGCAGCCCCTCGAGCTCGGGCACACCGAGCAGGCCGATCAGGGTCGGCAGCGCGTCGAGGACCGACACGAGGGCGCTCACGCGGCCCGGCGCCACGCCCGGAGCGCGGATCAGGAGCGGCACGCGCAGCTGCTCGTGCCAGGTGCCACCGTGAGCCGGGTGACCGTGCTGCGAGAGACCCTCTCCGTGATCGCCCATCACCAGCAGCGCGGTGCGCTCGCCGTCGGGCCGCGCATCGAGCGCGCGCAGCAGCCTTCCGAGCTGCGCGTCCTGGAAGCGGAGCTCCCCGTCGTAGGCGTTGGTCGCCGGACGCGCCTCCTCCCACTGCTGCACCAGGGGGCGGTACGAGCGGTCGGGGATCTTCCGCGTGGCGAGCCAGCGCTCGAGGCCTTCGTCGGTCCGGTAGCGCGCGTCGAAGGGAGGGGGCGGGGCGTAGGGCCAGTGCGCGTCGTAGAGGTGCACCCACAGGAGGAAGGGGCGCCGCGCTTCGTCCAGCCAGGCGAGCGCGCGATCGGCCGTCGCGTCGCCCCGGCGGTGCTTCCCGTCGGGCTGGTCGAACACGTCGAAGCCGCTCTCGACGCCGCTGCCGCGCTTGAGCGGCGTCGCGCTCACGAAGGCCGCCGTGGCGTAGCCGGCGTCGCGGGCCACCTCGGCGAAGGAGCGCAGGCCCGGGGAGGGGACGAAGCGCTCGCCTCCCTGGGTGGTGTTGGCCAGCACGCCGTGCTCGAGCGGGGACGTCGCGGTGAAGAGCGACACGTGGGTGGGCAGGGTCGTCGCCATGGGGGCAATGGCCCGGTCGAAGACGAGGGCCTCGCGGGCCAGCTCGTCGAGCACCGGCGAGGTGTCGCGGAAGTAGCCGTAGAGCCCGAGGTGATCGGCGCGCGTGGTGTCCAGCGTGATCACGACCACGTTGGGAAGCTCCGCGGCGCGCCCGCCGGGTGGAGCCGCGTCGCGTCGCTCGCAGCCGAGGCCGACCAGCGCCACCAGCGCCGCGGCGGTCGCCACGGCACCCCGCCCGGCCCGGCCGCGCTCGAGCCAGCGGGCGAGCGCGAGACCCGCGAGGACCATGAGCAGCGGCACGACCGGCAGCCGGAAGCGCGTGAGCCCGAAGGCCACGGCGCTGATGCCGCTCACCGTGGCGGCGAAGCCCAGCACGAGCCAGGTCTCCGGGCGGCGGCGCGCGAGCCAGGCGCCGGCGGCGGCCAGCGCCACCACCACGAGGTAGCTCAGGATGGCGGCCCAGACGAGGAGCGCGGCCAGCCCTGCCGGCACGGCACCGTAGGCGCCCACTCCCACGTGCCGCACCAGGAACGAGGAGGGATTCCAGAGATCGACCAGTCGGATCGGCACGCGCCGCAGGAAGGTAGCCGGATCCGAGCGGATCGACGCCCAGGCCGCGTCGCGCGCGTGGCCGATGATCTCGAGGTCGGTCGGCGTGTCGGTGCCGAGCGCCCGGCGCGCCTCGTCGACGAGCCGCCGCCCCGTGCGGTTGTCGACGGGGGCGATCGGAATGCCCGAGAGCGGCCAGCGGTAGCGCGCCGTCGAGGGGTCGTTGCGGTGCGCGAAGGTGTCGGGCCCGTTGCCGCGCCAGAGGTTGTAGGGCGCGTTGGTGTCGATCCACACGAAGCCCCCGTGGAGGGCCGTGTTGCGCACGCTCCAGGGCACGATCAGCAGGGTCGCCACGGCGACGGCGAGCGCGGCCCGGCCGAGCGCCAGCCGCCAGCGGCGCCGGTGCGCCCAGACCAGCCAGGCGGCGAGCACCGGCAGGAAGAGGAAGAGCGTGCCGCGCGTGAGCGCCCCGAGCCCGAGGGCCACGCCGCCGAGCACCGCGTCTCCGACGCCGGGCGGCTCCTCGCGCGAGCGGGTGAGCGCGACCAGGGCGAGCAGGAGCCAGAAGACGAAGAGCGTCTCCGACCAGAGGTAGTGCGAGAAGGCGATCAGGTTCGGGTAGAGCGCCGCGAGCCAGGCGGCCGCGAGACCGGCGCGCGCGCCGAACCAGGCCCGGCCGAGCGCGTAGACGAGGGCGACGGAGAGCGTGGAGAGCACGACCTGCACCAGCTTCACCGCGAGGACGCTCCGCCCGCTGAGCGCCATGACGCCGGCCATGAGGACCGTCTGGCCCGGCGGCTGCCAGGCGCCCGGATACTGGGGCAGCTCGGAGAGCATGCCGGTGGGGTGCCGCACCCAGCTCTGGTAGGAGCCCAGGAAGCCCCGGCCGTCCAGCAACGCGTGGGCGCGCTGCGTGTAGGTGCGCTCGTCGAGGAGCGGGATCGCGTCCGCCGCCGCCGCGAGGGCGACGAGACGCACGCCCGAGGCGACGAGCAGCACGAGCAGCACCGGATGGCGCGCGAAGAGAGGCACGTCGGGCGGGAAGCTACCACGCGGTACGGGAGCCGGTGCCCGACCCGTGATATGCTCGGCCGCGCTTCGGGGAGGGAAGGCCGTGGAGACACCGTCTCGCGTCGCGACCTGGTCGGCGCGCATCGGGATGCTCGGGATCCTGCTCGCCGTCGGCGGGCCGGCGCTGAACCAGCTCGGAACGCCCGCCATGACGGGCTTCGTGATGTTCGCCGTGGGCGGGCTGGTGCTGGGCCTCGTGGCCCTCGTGCTGGGGGCCATCGGGCTCTTCACGACGCGCTCGGCGCCGGGCCGCTTCATGGCCGTGCGCGGGCTCGTCTTCGGCCTGGTGCTGGTGGGTGCGGTCGTCGTCGGCGGCAGCGCGGGCCGCGGCCTGCCCCCCATCAACGACATCACCACCGACCCCGACGACCCGCCGCAGTTCGTCAAGCTCGCCGCCGACACCGGCCTCGACCTCTCCTACCCCGGCGCCGAGTTCGCCGAGCAGCAGCAGGCGGCCTACCCGGACCTCGATCCGATCGTGGTGGACCAGCCCCCGGGCCAGGCCTACCAGCGGGCCCGCGAGGCCGCCTCGAAGCTCGGCTGGGACGTGGTGGCCGAGGACCCCATGGGCGGGCGCATCGAGGCGAGCGACACCACGGCCGTCTTCCGCTTCGTGGACGACGTGGTGGTCCGCATCCGGCCGCTGCCGGAGGGCGGCGCGCGCATCGACGTCCGCTCCAAGTCACGCGACGGCCGCGGCGACCTCGGCGCCAACGCGGCCCGCATCCGCGCCTTCCGCGACGCCCTCGGCGGGTAGGTCCGTCGAGCCAGCTCTGATCCGGCATTGGAAATGAAGTCGGGCGGGGCGAGGGGGGCTCAGGCGAAGCCCACCTCCCCGAGCGAGCGGAGGCCGGATCAAGGCTGGCCGGCGGCCTCCCTCGCCCAGCGATAGTCGGCCTTGCCGCTGGGGGCGCGAAGCACCGCGTCCACGAACACGAAGCGCTTCGGCAGCTTGTAGGGCGCCAGGTGGGTGCGCGCGGCGTCGCGCAGGTCGTCCTCGCTGGCCGTCTCGCCTTCGCGCAGCTGCACCACCGCGGTGACCTGCTGCCCCCAGCGTTCGTGCGGGGTGCCCACCACCACCACGTCCCAGACCGCGGGGTGGTGCTTGAGCGCGTGCTCCACCTCTTCGGCGAAGACCTTCTCGCCTCCCGTGTTGATCGTGACCGAGTCGCGGCCGAAGAGCCGCAGCGAGCCGTCGGGCTCGACGGCTGCGCGGTCGCCCGGCACGGCGTAGCGGACGCCGTCCACCACCGGGAAGGTGCGCGCGGTCTTCTCCGCGTCCCCGTAGTAGCCGAGCGGCACGTGGCCGCGGCGGGCGAGCCAGCCCTTCTCGTCGGAGCCGACGGGCACGACGCCCGAGAGGTCCTCCTTCAGCACCACGTTGTCGGGATTCATGGCGAAGTCGCCCGTGGTGGCGCGCTCCTCCCGCGTCGACACCTGCGCCGCCTGCTGGCCGCTCTCGGAGGAGCCCAGCGCGTCGAGGATCTTGACCTTCGGCAGCCGGTCGAGGAGCTCCTGCTTGGTGGCGGCCGTGAGGATGGCGCCGCCCGACGTCACCAGCCGGAGCGACGCGAGGTCGTAGTCGCGACGGCGCAGCTCCTCGAGCAGCGGGCGGGCGAAGGCGTCGCCCACCAGCGTGAGGGCGGTGACGCGCTCGCGCTCGATGGTGCTCCAGATGTCGGCCGGGTCGAGGCGCAGGGGGTCCGACTGCACCACCACCGTGCCGCCCACGTGCCACATGTTGAAGACGACCCAGTGGGCCGCTCCGTGCATGAAGGGGGGAGCCGGCAGCGCCCGCGGCCCCCCGCGCCGCGCGCGCTCGACGATCTCCTCGACGGTCCGGGCGCGGCCGGTGTGGAGCGCCGCGTGGAACACGTCCTCGTGACGCCACAGCACGCCCTTCGGCAGGCCCGTCGTTCCGCCCGTGTAGAGGATGTAGAGGTCGTCGGGGGAGAGCCCCGTCGGCGGAGTGGGCTCGGCCTCGCGCAGGGCCTGCTCGTAGTCGAGCGCGCCGGGCAGCAGCGGCTCTCCCGAGCCGTCGTCCACCTGGAGCCACAGGCGCACCCCGGGCAGACGGTCGCGAATGCGCGCGAGCGTGGGGGCGAAGCACGCGTGGTAGACCACCGCCTTCGCGTCGGCGTTGTCGAAGAGGTACTCGAGCTCCTCGTCGACGTAGCGGTAGTTCACGTTGAAGGGCACGGCGCGGGCCTTGAAGGCGCCGAGCATGCCCTCCAGGTACTCGTTGCCGTTGTAGAGGTAGAGCGCCACGTGGTCCTGGCCCGACTCCCAGTTGGCGAGGCCCGCGCGCTCGCGGCGGCAGCCGAGCCCGTGCGCGCGCAGCACCGCCGAGAGCCGCCGCGTGCGCTCCGTCACCTCGCTCCACGAGAGGCGGCGGTCGCGGAACACGATGCACTCGCGGTCGGGAATCGCCGCGGCGATCGCCTCGTGCACGGCGGCGAGGTTCGGCATCGGGGGGTCTCCTTCGGACGGCCTAGGCTACCGGCCGGACGCGAGCGACTCCACGTCCCCCTTCAGGCGGCGGGCCCGAAGCGCAGGAGCGCCACGAGGCCGTCCCAGGCGCGCGCCAGGCGCCGCTCGCGGGGCGCGGGCCAGCCCCCGTCGGGCTCCTGCTGCTCGAGCAGGGCCTCCGCGAGCTCGGCGCCCGAGAGCTGCGAGCCGGGCAGCGACGGCGCGTCGCACCAGAGCAGCACCCGCGCGGTGAGGACCGCGTCGAAGTGGCGGGTCCGGAAGCCCTTGTCGAGCTCGCGTCCGCACCACTGGAGGATGCCGTCGGCGGCGTCGTGCAGATGGTTGGAGAAGGCCGCCGCGTAGCCCGCCAGCGGCAGCCACTGGAAGCCCCCCACCGTATCGGGCGTGAAGCGCTCGGCGAGCCAGTCGGCCGCGGCGTCGAGCACCGCAGCGGGCGCCGCCGGGGAGCGGGCCAGCAGACCGACGAGCACGCCGGTCTCGAAGGCCGCGGCGTCGCCCTCCCCCCAGTGCCCGTCGGCGGCCTGCACCTCGCCCAGCCAGCGCGCGGCCTGCTCCTGGACGTGCCCGCCGCGCCCGCCCACGTCGTCGAGCAGCGACAGGACGCGGCGCGTCTCCGGCAGGTCGCCGAAGCTCCCATCCGGACGCTGACTCGTCACGACCCACTCGGCCGCGTGCTGCGGGTCTCCGGTCCCCGCGGTGACGGCGGCCCAGCGCGCGAGGAGCTCGTCGCTCCCCGCCGCCACGAGCGCGGCTGCCCTCCGGACCGCCTCCTCGGTGCGCGTCATCGCGAGGCGTGCCCGCTCAGGCCTCGAGCAGGAGGCCGTCCAGGTAGGCCCCCTCCGGGTGGTCGAGAGCGACCGGATGATCCACGGGAGCCCCGAGCGTGCGCAGCACCCGCAGCGGCCGTCCCGCGTCGAGCGATGCGCCGAAGACGATCTTGCGGAACAGCTCCGCGCCCACGTGGTGCGAGCAGCTGAAGACGAGCAGCCTCGCGCCGGGGGCCGCGCGGCGCAGCGCGTGCAGCATCACGTCCTTGTAGGCGCGCGAGGCGCGGTTGACGTCGCCGCGCGCACGCGCGAGCGGCGGCGGGTCGACCACCAGCAGGTCGTAGCTCTCGCGATCGGCGCGCAGGAAGCGGAAGGCGTCGGCCTGTTCGTAGCGGGCCGTCGGCCCGCCTCCGGCCCGCTCGCCCGCCCGCTCGACGTTCTCCCGCGCCAGGGCCAGGGCCGTCGCCGAGGAGTCGACCAGGGTGAGGCTCGTCGCGCCGCCCGCCGCGGCCGCCACCGAGAAGCCGCCCGTGTAGGCGAAGACGTCGAGCACGCGACGACCGGCGGCGAGCGACTGCACCAGGTCTCGCGCGTCCCGCTGGTCGAGATAGAAGCCCGTCTTCTGGCCCGCCACGACGTCCACCCGGTAGCGTCGACCGCGCTCCGCGACCTCGACCGGCGCCTCCGGGGCGGCGCCCCAGAGCACGCCCTGCCGGGCCGCGATGCCCTCGCGCCGGGCCGCCACCGCATCGGCGCGCTCGAAGCCCGCCGCGGCGCGCGTCGCCTCGCGCAGCGCGGCGCCCAGCGCCTCGCGCCGGGCGGCCATGCCCGCCGACCCGAGCTTCGCCACCACGACCTCGCCATAGCGGTCGACGACCAGACCCGGCAGGCCGTCGCCCTCGGCGTTCACCAGACGTACCGCATCGGTGTCGCCGAGCAGCGGGTCGTTCGCGCGCCGCGCCACGGCGGACGCGACGCGCCCCTCGAGCCAGCCCGCCGCGGGCGGCTCCTTCCCGAACGAGACGAGCCGCACGCGCAGGTTCGAGCGGGGCGAGAGGTGACCAAAGCCCAGCACCTCGCCCTCGGACGACACCACGCGACACAGCGCGCCCGGATCGGCCGCGCCCGGGCCGGCGTCGGTGCGCGCCACGGCACTGGCCAGGAGCCAGGGATGTCGGCGGCGCACGGAGCGGTCGCGGCCGCGATGCAGGACGACGTCGAGCACGGGAGTCGCTCCTCGGCGGACGCGTTAAGGTAGCGAAGACCCACCCCGGAGACGCGATGCCGCCCGCCGCCGAGCCCCGCCGCGCGAACCGCCTGGCGCGGGAGACCAGCGCCTACCTCCGCCAGCACATGCACAACCCCGTCGACTGGTTTCCCTGGGGAGACGAGGCGCTGGAGAAGGCGCGGGCCGAGGACAAGCCGCTGCTGGTCTCGATCGGCTACAGCGCGTGCCACTGGTGTCACGTGATGGAGCACGAGTCCTTCGAGGACGCGGAGACCGCGGCGCTCATGAACCGGCTCTTCGTGAACGTGAAGGTCGACCGCGAGGAGCGGCCCGACGTGGACCAGGTCTACATGGACACCGTGACCGGACTGCTGGGACACGGCGGGTGGCCCCTCACGGTCTTCTGCAAGCCCGACGGCACCCCCTACTACGGGGGCACCTACTTCCCGCCCGAGCCACGGCACGGCATGCCGGCCTTCCGCGAGGTGCTGACCGCCGTGGAGGACGCCTACCGCAACCGCCGTGACGAGGTCGAGAAGGCCGGACGGCAGATCGTCGAGGCCCTGTCGCGGCGGCCCGAGGGCCAGGCGGGCCGGGCTCCGGGCGCCGAGACCCTGGCGCAGGCGGCCATGCGCCTGCTCCAGCGCGCCGACGACGCGCACGGCGGCTTCGGCTCCGCGCCGAAGTTCCCCACCCCGCCCTACCTCTTCACCCTGCTCGCGGCGCTCGACGTGCTGCCCGAGCGCAAGGCCCGCGAGGCCCTCGAGCACGTGGTCCGCACCTGCCGCGAGATGGCGCGCGGCGGCGTCTACGACCAGCTCGGCGGCGCCTTCCACCGCTACAGCGTCGACGCCCACTGGGGCGTGCCCCACTTCGAGAAGATGCTCTACGACCAGGGGCAGCTCCTCGCGGTGTACGTCGAGGCCTGGCGCCGCAGTGGCGCCGGCGACGACGACCTCCTGTGGCCCGTCCGCGAGACCGTGGCCTTCCTCGACCGCGAGATGAGCGGGCCCGAGGGCGGCTTCTACGCCAGCCTCGACGCCGACAGCGAGGGCGAGGAGGGCACCTTCTACGTGTGGACGCCCGCCCAGGTGGAGGCCGCCCTCGGGGCCGGGCCGGCCGCCGACTTCTGTCGCGTCTACGGGGTGACCGGGCGAGGCAACTTCGAGCGCGGCACCACCGTGCTCCGCGACACGGCGCGGGAGCCGCGTGCGCGCCTCGCGAAGGAGCGCGAGAAGCTGCGCCGGGAACGCGAGAAGCGTCCGGCCCCGGGCACCGACCGCAAGCGGGTCGCCTCGTGGAACGCGCTCGTCGTCTCGGGCCTGGCGCGCGCCGCGGGCGTGCTCGACGACCCGACGCTGCTGGAACGCGCGCGCCGCGCCAGCGACTTCGTGCGGGAGCAGATGACGGACGCCGAGGGACGGCTGCTTCGTGTGTGGGCGGAGGGCAGTGCGAAGGTGCCGGCCTTCCTCGACGACCACGCGGCGCTGCTCGAGGCCCTGCTCGACCTCCACCGCGCCGGCGCGGGCGGTGACGCCCTGCCCCGCGCGCTGCGCCTCGCCGAGGACATCGTCGCGCGCTTCTTCGACGAAGAGGAGGGCGACCTCTACCTGTCTCCCCGCGACGGCGACCGCCTCGTGCTCCGGCCGCGCAGCGACCACGACGGGGCGACGCCGCACTCGAGCGGTGTGGCCACGCTCGGACTCCTGCGCGCGGCGGGCGTCGCCGGACGCGACGACCTGCGCGGCGTGGCGGAGCGCGTGCTCGCCAGCCACGCCTTCGTGCTCGACCGCGCTCCCGAGGCCTACCCCACGCTCGCGCGCGCCTGCCTGCTCGCCGAGCGGGGGATCTCGGTGGCGGTCGTCGTCGGCGACCCGGAGGCCGAAGCCACCCGGGCCCTGGCCGCGCGGGCGCGCCGCGTGCTCGCGCCGGAGGACGCGGTGGTCGTGGCGGCTCCGGGTGACGTGCCGGAAGGCGTCGACCCGAGCTGGCTCGCCGGCCGGGCACCCGTCGACGGACGGCCCACCGCCTTCGTCTGCCGGGGCGTCACCTGCTCGCCGCCGGTCACCGATCCGGAAGCCCTCGCTCCGCTCGCCAGCAACGCGAGCGCCTGACCGGCCGCACCGACGGCCCCACCGCGCGATCTGCTAGCCTGCGCGCTCCCTCGCCACGGAGGAGTCATGAGCCGCATGGCCCGCGACGAGAACCGCTACGGAGGCGGCCACGAGGACGGTCTGGCCGCCCTCGCTCCGCTCGATCTGGGCGAGACCGGGAGCGTCGACGCCCTGGTCCGCGCCATGAGCCACACCGCCTTCGGCGGACGCCGGCTGGGCGAGGCGGCCGACGTGCTCGAGGCCATGGTGCGCGACGAGGCGTGCTTCCGGGTGCTGACGGTGTCCGGCGCCATGACGATCGCGAAGCAGGGCCTCGTGATCTGCGAGATGATCGACCGCGGTTGGGTGCAGGCGGTGGTCGCCACCGGCGCGCTCATGACCCACGGCCTGTCGGAGGGCGCCGGCAAGCTCCACTTCAAGCACCGCCCCGAGATGCAGGACGAGGAGCTCTACGAGAAGGGCTACAACCGCGTGTACGACACGATCGAGCTCGAGAAGAGCCTCGACGACGTGGAGCGCATCCTGCAGCGGGCCCTCGACGGCGTCGCTGCCGGGACCGTGCTCTCGAGCCAGCTCGTCTGCGAGCTGCTCGGCCGCCACCTCGAGGCGCAGGAGGCGGGCCGGGCCGTGCTCTCCAGCGCCTCGCGCCGGGGCGTGCCGATCTACGTGCCGGCCTTCACCGACTCCGAGCTCGGGCTCGACCTCGCGATCCACAACCACCTGCGCCGCCGCGACGGCCG
>JAAUYE010197947.1_pt1 | contig 11919 bp, 10 predicted proteins | sample 7278081 | NCBI WGS metagenome assembly JAAUYE01 (sample SAMN14350131, study PRJNA611818) | marine sediment metagenome | isolation source: surface marine sediment (0.6m) | place: French Polynesia: Moorea | collected 2018-08
CGACACAACGATCAAAGTTCTGAATTTCTCCAGTACGTCACAGCGCGTCCCGCCGGATATCGGCGCAAGACGTTTACGTTTTTGGATCGAACAAGTTCGTGAGCAGAATCGTTATGAAAAACATGACATACACGAAAGACAAGTTTGCCAGCGGTCTCGCACGAATCATCGGACCGTGGCAGATCGCGCTCATCGGGGTGCTCCTGGCAGGGTTCGTGGCCACGGCCTATGCCGGGCCGCGCGAACAGGCCAAGCGCATCCACGACCGACTCGCCGGCGTACCGCCGACCGACGCGGTATTGCAGACGATGGAAGGCCAGATTGCGGGTGGCGATCCGGCCGCGGCCGCCTACACGGCGATGCAGAACCAGTACTTCTATAACGTCACCCTCAAAAACTTTGCTGCTCCGTGGACCAACCGTGACCAGTCGGTATTCGTTCCGCTGAACGATTACGTAGCGACGGTCATCGGTATGGTCCGCGACGACGTCGACTTCAGCACGCTGCTGTCGGCCGACCTGACCTACGTCGGCCGCTCGGGTATCGTCGGTTCGGCGCCCGCAGCAAACAACAACGATCACTTCGCACAGCTCGAGGCGAACAACGTCGACCTCAGCAACGTTAATGACTTCGTGCCCGTCGCGCAGTCGTCGATCCTTGGAATTCCGTCCTCCGCAACCGCAGGCGTCATGACCTCGCGCGCGGCGTCAGAGGCGTTCTACGTCGCCGGCACCAACCGCGCGATGTTCCGATTCACACTGCTCAACCACATGTGCAACGACATGGAGCAGATGCTGGACACGAAGCTGCCGCCGGACTGGATCCGCCAGGACGTGGCCCGCAGCCCGGGCGGTGACAGCCGCCTGTTCCTGAACAACTGCATCGGCTGCCATTCCGGTATGGACCCGCTGGCCGGCGCCTACGCGTATTACAACTGGAACGAAGATACCGGCATGCTCGAGTACACGCCCGGCAACGTCCAGCCGAAGTATTTCAACAACGACCTGAACTTCCCGCAGGGCTTCCGCACCGTCGACGACGCGTGGGAGAACCGCTGGCGTGCGGGCCAGAACGCCTACCTGGGCTTCGACAACTCCCTTCCCGGCAGTGGCAACGGCGCCAAGTCGCTGGGCGAGGAGCTTGGCCGCAGCCAGGCGTTCGCGTCCTGCCAGGTCAGGAAGGTGTTCCAGGCCGTTTGTCTCCGTGAGCCGGAGAACCAGGCGGATCGCGACGCCGTAAACACGATCACCAGCACGTTCCGGTCGACGGGATACCGCCTGAAGCAGGTATTCGCCGACACGGCCGTTCACTGCATGGGCCAGTAGGGGGACAGGACAATGAAGACAGCAAACAGAATTGCTACCTATTCGACCCTGGCCGCGAACGTGCGTGTCATCAAGGCAGCCGCCGTCAGCGTGCTTGCCAGCGTCGTGCTCGCCGGTTGTGGCGGGGGTGCCGCAACAACCGAGAATCCGCTGACGCAGGCGCCGCCTCCGGGCAATGCACCGTACACCGGTCCGGTTGCCCGCGACGGCGACGTGCTGAAATTCCAGCAGGAATTCTGGTCGAACGCGAAGACATCCGACCGCTGTGGTTCCTGCCACAACGAAGTCGTCGGCCAGACGCCGATGTTCGTGCGTAACGACGACGTCAACCTCGCTTATGACGAGGCGCTGCCGGTCGTCAACACCACGCAGCCGGCTTTGTCCCGCCTCGTCGAGAAAGTCGGTGGCGGCCACAATTGCTGGAACGACGATCCCTCCAGCTGCGCCGCGATCATGACGACCTGGATCGAGAACTGGGTCGGCGGTGACGGTGGCGGCGGCCGCCAGATCATCCTGACGCCGCCGGCATCAAGGGATCCGGGCGCAAGCCTCAGTTTCCCGGCAGACACGGCCTCGTTCGAAGCGACGGTGTACCCGGTACTGGTCGCCAACTGCGACGGCTGCCACAGCTCCGAATCGGCCACGGCACAGCAGCCGTATTTCGCCGACCCGGACGTCGTGGCGGCTTACGACGCGGCCAAGCCGAAGATCAACCTCGACACGCCGGCCAACTCGCGCATGGTGATTCGCCTCCGCAGCGAGTTCCACAACTGCTGGTCCGGCAACTGCGCCGCCGACGCGCAGACCATGGAAGACGCGATTGCGGCATTCGCCGGCGGTATCACGCCGACGACCGTCGACCCGAACCTGGTCACGAGTAAGGCGCTGCGCATCGTCGACGGCACGCTCGCATCGGGCGGCAATCGCTACGAAGACGCGCAGATCGCGCTGTGGGAGTTCAAGACCGGCAGCGGCACCATCGCGTACGACACCAGCGGCGTCGACCCGGCAATCGACCTCAACTTCTCCGGTGGCGTCACCTGGTTCGGTGGCTGGGGCATCACGATTACGGACGGCAAGGCACAGGCCTCGACGACCGCGTCGGCGAAGCTGTTCGACATCATCCAGGAATCGGGCGAGTTCTCGATCGAGGCGTGGGTCGTTCCTGCCAACGTGACGCAGGAAGAGGCGCGCATCGTCAGCTACTCGGCCGGCGCCACGCAGCGCAACTTCACGCTGCAGCAGACGCTGTACGACTACAACTTCCAGCTGCGCACGACCGAGACCAGCCTCAACGGCGACCCGGCACTGTCCACGCCGTCGGCTGACGAGGTCCTGCAGGCGACGCTGCAGCACGTCGTGGCGACCTACGACCCGATCAACGGCCGCAGCATCTACGTCAACGGCGCCCTCGTGACGCAGACCGACCCGGTTCCGGGCGGCACGCTGATCGACTGGCAGCGCGAGTTCGCCCTCGTCCTCGGTAACGAGGCGTCCGGCGACGGCCTGTGGCAGGGCACGATCCGCCTCGCGGCGATCCACCGCCGTGCGATGACGCAGGAACAGGTGACGCAGAACTTCGATGCCGGCGTCGGCGAGCGCTTCTTCATGCTCTTCGACATCTCGGAGAACATCAGCGCGGCGCCGCAGTCCTCGTACATCCTGTTCGAGGCGGCACAGTACGACACGTATGCCTACCTGTTCGACCGGCCGCACTTCATCACGCTGGACGGCTCCGCGCCGGAAGGCATCCCGATCCAGGGCCTGCGCATCGCCATGAACGGTGCAGAGGCGCGCGTCGGCCAGACCTACGCGACGATGGACGACATGCTGAGCGCTGCAGAATTCGGCGAACTCGGCCAGCCGCTATCGTCGATGGGCGCCGTGCTGCCGCTCGAGAAGGGACCGGAGGACGACGAGTTCTTCCTCACCTTCGACGTGCTGGCTGCCAACAGCTTCACCCGCCCGGCCGACCCGACGCTGGTGATCACGGAAACCGACCGTCCGGCTTCGCCGCACATCGGCCTGCGCACGTTCGACGAGATCAACGCGACGTACTCGGAGGTGACGCTGGTCGACCCTACGACGCCGGCCGTCGACATGACGTTCCAGGAGCTGAGGCAGTCGCTGCCCGCAGTCGAGAGCCTCAATACCTTCCTGTCGTCGCACCAGGTCGCGATCGCACAGCTGGCCATCCAGTACTGCGACGCGATGATCGGCACGGCGGGCAGCCCGGGACCGAATCTCGGCACCCTGTTCCCGGGCTTCAACTGGAGCAACGGCAGCGAGTTCAGCACCAACCGCGATGCCTTCGTGAACCCGCTGATCGATCGCATCATGGGCAGCAACATCGGCTCGCAGCCGGTCCGCGCCGTGGTCTACGAGGAGCTGGCCTCCTACCAGGACCCGACCTCCGCGGTTAGCCCCGAAGGCGAGTCGCTGGATCGTCCGGACAACCTGGTCGACCGGCTGGTCGCCGGCGGCAGTGACACCCGCTCGATCGGCAAGGGCGTCTGCGCAGCAATGCTCGGCAACGCCGTAACACTGGTTCAGTAAACACAGACAGGACTGAGAAGGAACACAGCAATGGCCAAGAAACGCAACGCAAGGGATTTTGACGCGCCTCAGCTGCATGGCGATCATCCGCGTCCTGTCACGCGACGCCAGTTCGTCGCCCAGGGCTTTCGGACGGGCGCTGCCTACGCCGTCGGTGGCGGCGTCCTGAGTGCGATGGCAGCCAGCCCGCGGCTCGCTCAGGCCGCCCTCTCGGGTGACCTCGACAGCCAGCTCGGCACCTGCGGCATCGCCACGGCGGGTGCGGGCAAGATCCCGTTCATCTGCTTCGACCTCGCGGGCGGCGCGAACATCGCCGGCTCGAACGTACTGATCGGCCAGGAAGGCGGCCAACAGGACTTCCTGTCGACCAACGGCTACGAGCGGCAGGGCCTGCCGGGTGACATGATCCCCGGGCTCGTCGACCCCGTCACGCAGCAGGACTATGCGAACTTCGACCTGGGCCTCGGCTTCCACCTCGATTCCGCGTTCCGCCGCGGCATCCTGGCGAGCCTGACGCCCGGCCGCGAAGCCAACATCAATGGCGCGGTCATCCCGGCCCGCTCGGACAACGATACGGGCAACAACCCGCACAACCCGATGTACGGCATCGCCCGTGCCGGCGCGAACGGTTCTATCCTGACGCTCGCGGGCTCGGAGAACACCGACTCCGGCGGCAACTCGGTGCTGCCGGCGATGCTCTACGATCCGGAGCTCCGTCCCACGAAGGTCGACCGTCCTTCGGACGTCGTGAACCTGGTGGATACGGGCGACCTCGCCGCGATCCTGAGCCCGCGCGATGCGACCGCCGTCATGGAGTCCATCTATCGCCTGACCGGCAACAAGATGGGCAACGTCAATACGATGCTGGCGCCCACCGAGGACGCCGCCATGAAGCAGCTCGTCGAGTGCGGCTACCTGAAATCCGCCGACATCGCCGACCGGTTCGCGGGCGTTCCGGTCGACCCGAGCCTCGATCCCGAGATTGTCGGGCCGAACGGCATCTTCACCGACGCCGAGTTCAACGGCGGCGGCCGCGATTCCCGCGAGTTCCAGAAGACTGCGGCCATCATGAAGCTGGTCGTCAACGGCTACGCCGGCGCCGGCTGCATCGAGATGGGCGGTTACGACTATCACGGTGGCCGTCGTGCCGAGGGCGAAGTGAAGGACTTCCGCGCCGGCCGCTGCATGGGCGCCTGCCTCGAGTACGCGGCTCGCATTGGCGTACCGCTGATGATGTACGTCTTCAGTGACGGCTCATTGTCATCGAACGGCGCAATCGACAACACGGTCGAGGGCCGCGGCAAGGGCGAGTGGGTCAGCGACAACTCGTCGACCGCCGGCTCGTTCTTCCTCGTTTACAACCCGGGAGGACGACCGACGCTGCTCGGCGCGACGCCCGAGGAGCAGGCACTACACCAGCAGATCGGCTACATGAGCTCCGACGGCTCCGTGCAACGCGCGGCGACGCCGGCAGCGAACAACGTCAACCTGCTGGTAAACACGGTCATCCTGAACTACATGGCGCTGCACGGCGAACAGGCACAGTTCGCGAACCTGTTCCCGAATCACGGCCTTGGCAATGCCGCGATGCAGGACAGCCTCACCGCGTTTGCGCCGATCGTGAACGGGACGATTAGCTAGACGAGACGATTGCCAACCCCGTATAGCCTTGCGGCTGTACCGCCGCGCGGCTGCTCCCCGGCAGCCCCGGCACTACCCACGGCCGGTCGGCATCCCCCGACCGGCCGTATTTTTTTGAATCCCGAAACCCGCAGCGCATGCGCCGCGCGGTCGCCGCCGTCGAAGTAATGGCGGGCTCCGGCGATGATTTTTCTCGTCATGGCTCCCTTCGGTCCGCTTTACTTCCTCGAAAAACATCGCCGGTAGCCCGCCTGTCAATCCTCGCGACAGCGCCTGACAGGCGATCGGGGCGTTTTTCGACCGAAGTAAAGCGCAGCGCAGCGAGCCATGAGGGAGAGAAATGACCCGATCGCCTGTCGGCCCGCCACGATGTCGATTGGCGGCGACCGCCGAATTGGCTGCCGGGGAGCATTTTGAAATTCAATTGAGAAGCGGGTCCGGCAGCCGCTGCGGGGCCATGCTATAAAGCGGCGCATGGCTGACGTGAAGGACCTGCAGACTTATCTTGCGTGCCCGCGCTGCGACAAGACCCCGCTCGCATTTGACGAAGGCGCCTGTCGCTGCGAGGCCTGCAAAATCGACTTCCCCGATATCGGCGGTATCCCGTGGATGTTCGCGGACCCTGACGCGAGCCTCGGGGAATGGCGCAACCGGCTGCAGTTCGCGCTGCAGCAGCTGGGCCACGAGATCGCCGGTCTCGACACCGAGCTCAAGGACGACAGCCTCAGGGCGCTGACTCGCAGGCGCCTCGAACGCTACCGGAAGTCGCTCGACCAGCACCGCCGCGCACTGCAGAAACTGCTGCGCCCGGTTGACGTACAGTCGCAGAGCGGCAACTACGAATCTTACCTGGCACTGCGGACACGGCTCCCGGCCGACCAGGGGCTGAATACCTATTACGCAAACATCCACCGCGACTGGGCATGGGGTGAAGAAGAGAACGAAGCGTCGCTGAACCAGCTGCGCTCGGTGCTGCACGATCACGCGGAGCTCGGTGACGTGCTGGTGCTCGGCGCAGGTGCCGGGCGTCTTGCCTACGACATCCACCGGGCGTTCGAGTGTTCGCGTCTCGTTGCCGTGGACTTCAACCCGTTGCTGATGCTGGTCGCGCTGGAGATGGCACAGGGCAAGCGCCTGTCGATGTACGAGTTCCCGATCGCGCCCCGCTCGCTCGAGGACGACGCCGTGCTGCGCAAGCTTTCCGCGCCGGAGCCGGCCGGCGACGGTTTTCACCTGGTGCTGGCCGACGCGCTTCGCGCGCCGTTCGCCGCGGGCACATTCGACACCGTCGTTACGCCGTGGCTCATCGACATCATCACGGAAGACCTGCCGGACTTCGCGACACGCGTCAACCGGCTGCTGAAGGACGACGGCCGCTGGGTGAACTTCGGCTCGCTCGCGTTCGCCTCCCCCGCGCGCGCAAGGCGCTACAGCCCCGAGGAAACCAAGGCCATCGTCGCCGAGGCCGGGTTTTCGGATCCGTACGTGTCGCAGGCGACCATTCCGTACATGTGCTCGCCAGCCAGCCGCCACGGCAGGCAGGAACGGGTTTTCACGTTCTGCGCTTACAAGGAGCGTGATGCCGGGCAGCTGCCGCGCCACAAGGCGCTGCCCGACTGGCTGGTGACCGGCAAGGAGCCTGTACCGCAAACGCAGTCGTTCCGGACCCAGGCGATGACCACTCAGATCTATTCGTTCATCATGTCGCTCATCGACGGCAAGCGCTCGATCGAGGACATGGCGAAGATCCTCGAGCAGCAAAAGCTCATGAGCCGCCAGGAAGCCGTTCCGGCGATCCGCTCCTTCCTGATGCGCATGTACGACGACTCGCAGCGCCAACAAGGCTACTAGTGTCCTGTCCGGTTAGTTCGCATACTTTCAGCGCGTTGTACAAGACGTGTGGCCACGTTGCGTCCCTTGGCAAGGACCTGGCCATTGCCGGCGGAATGCGCCTTGTCCTGGCTCGTTTCATCGGTTCTGAATGCATGCGAACTAACCGGACAGGACACTAACTCCGCGCCTGCCACAGGCCGTCATTCGGAAAACATCCGGGTTCCATCATGCTGCCCGCCGCGGCCGCCGGCAGTATCAAAATCAATGATTTACGACGGCCACGGGCCGGAGGGTCCGGATTCCATGACGACACCCGCCATTTCCATCGTGTTCTTCATCGTCGCCGCATTTCTCGGCGCGCTCGGCCAGTACCTGTACAAGGCGGGCGCCGATGCGGCCGGCCACGGCCTCGCGAGCTACCTGCTGAACTGGCGCCTGCTCGGCGGCGTCGTGTGTTACGTCGCGGTCATGACGCTGTTCGTCGCCGCTTTCAGGAAAGGTGGATCGCTGACGGTGCTCTACCCGATCTATGCCAGCACCTTCATCTGGGCGGCGCTGCTCGCGCTCGTGTTCCAGGCGGTACCCATTCGGCCGGTCAACGTTGCCGGAATGGGCCTGCTCGTCGTCGGCATGTTCCTGATGGGGAAGTAGAACCATGGCTATCGATTTCGCAACGACCATTTCAGTCTTCTTCATTTACGCCGCGATATCGGGTGCGCTGCTGTTGTTCGCAGGCATCGTGCTTGCCGGCCTGAAAGTCGCGGGCAAGGACGTCTCGTCACCCCTGCGCACCTGGGTCGGCTGGCTCATCATGATCCCGGTCGTGCTGGTCACCGTACTGCTCGGCCGCGAGGCGACGATTACGGGCGTGACGCTGCTCGCCGCCTTCGGCTTCCGCGAATTCGCGCGGGCAACCGGGCTCTACGAAGACTGGTGGCTGACGGGCATCGTCTATCTCGCGATATTCGCGCTTGGCGCCCTTTGCGTGATCACGGACCCGCGCCTCGGGCAACCGGGCTGGTACGGCTTATTCATGGCGCTGCCGGCATTCGTCATTGCGTCCATCCTGCTCGTGCCGGTCGCCCGCAATCACGCGCGTGGCGAGCTGCAAAAAGTCGCGCTGGCAATATTCGGCTTCATCTATTTCGGCTGGATGTTCATGCACCTCGGACTCCTCGCCAATACGGCGAATGCATTCGGTTACCTGCTGTTTCTCGTCTTCGCCGTCGAAATCAACGACGTGTCGGCATATACGTTCGGGCGGCTCTTCGGGCGGCGCAAGCTCAGGGAGCAAATCAGTCCGAACAAGACGCTTGCAGGCTCTGCAGGCGCACTTGCCGTATCGCTCTGCGTGCCCTGGCTGCTGTGGTTCTCGTTCCCGCACTTCTCGCCGGCGCTGCTCGTACTTACGGGCCTCATCGTCGGGATCGGCGGGCAACTGGGCGACCTCGTCATCAGCTACATCAAGCGCGACATCGGCATCAAGGACATGGGCACAACGATCCGCGGCCACGGCGGGATCCTCGATCGCATCGACAGCATGATCTTCGTCGCGCCGATCTTCTTTCATACGGTGCGTTGGTTCGATGGCGCGGGGTGAAGCGTATGAATAACTGGAACTACCATCCGTCACCCGATATCGGCACGCCCATCGCGGACCGCCTGCGCAACTTTCCGCGCGAGCCAGGCATGCTCGCCTATGCCGTGCGCTCCGTCGCGGCACTGGTCCTGCGCGCCTGGATGCGGCTCTACCACCGATTGCGGATCGACGGCCGTGAGCTCCTGCCTGCTGGCGGCTCGTACGTGCTGGTCTGCAACCACACGAGCCACCTCGACACGCTGTGCCTGCTGTCCGCGGTCGAGCTGCGGCGTATCCACCGTTCCTTCCCCGCCGCCGCGGCCGACTATTTCTTCACGAACCTGCCCCGCTCGCTGGTCTCGGCAACGTTGATCAACGCGTTGCCCTTCGATCGCGAGTCGGGTGGTGCCGACAGCCTCGAACTGTGCCGCGCGCTTCTTCGCGAGGAGGGCAACGTGCTGATTCTCTTTCCCGAAGGCACGCGCACGACTACAGGCGAGATCGGACGCTTTCGCTCGGGTATCGGGCGTCTCGCCGCCGGTGCCGACCTCGACGTGCTGCCTTGCCACCTGGAGGGTGGCATGCAGGCGTGGCCCAAGGGCAAGCTGCTGCCGCGCCCGGGCCGCCTGCACCTGCGAATCGGGCCGGCGCGAAACTATCGCCGCCTGGACTCGAGTCCGGAGTCGGTACGCGCCGTCTGTGCGGACCTGCAATCTGCCGTCAGCGAACTCGGAGGTCTGAAATCATGACCCTCTACGACATCAAGCCCGCTTTCCAGAACCTCCTCCGGCCCGCGTGCAACGCCCTCGCAAGGGCTGGCGTTACCGCCAACCAGGTGACGATCGGCGCGATGGCGTTGTCGATTCTCGTTGGCGCCGCGCTCGTGTTCCTGAACGGCGAAAGGTGGGTCCTGTTGCTGGTACCTGTGGCGCTGCTGCTGCGCATGGCCCTGAACGCCATCGACGGCATGCTCGCCCGGGAGCACGGCATGCAAAGCCCGCTTGGCGGGCTGCTCAACGAGCTCGGCGACGTGATCTCGGACCTCGCGCTCTACCTGCCGTTCGCGTTGATCGCTGGTCTGTCGCCGGCCGCAGTCAGCGCGACGGTGGTCCTCGCCATGCTCGGCGAGATGACGGGGATCATCGCAGTCCAGATCGGCGCGAGCCGGCGTTACGACGGCCCCATGGGCAAGAGCGATCGCGCATTTGTATTTGGCCTGCTAGCGACGCTGCTCGGTATCGGCGTGGAGCCGGGAGCCTGGGCGAACGCCGGTCTCTGGCTGGTTGCGACACTCTCACTGGTGACCGTGGTGAATCGCGCCCGCGCCGCCCTCGGCGAACTAGACCAGGCCGGGTAGCTGCTCCGGCGTCGCCGCCAGGCGATGGGCACCGGCGCCCAGCAGCTCGTCCTTGGTGCCGTAGCCCCAGGTGGCGCCGATCGCGCGAAAGCCGTTGTTCAGCGCACCGACGACGTCGTGGTAGCGATCGCCAACCATCACGGAGGTTCGGTTGCCCGAGCGATCGCGCGCGGCAAAACGAAGCAGCTCGGTCTTGTCGGTACGCGTGCCGTCGAGCTCGGAGCCGTAGATCGCCGAGAAGAACGGGGACAGTTCGAAGTGCTCGATGATGCGGCGGGCGAACACGTGCGGCTTCGTCGTGGCGACGAAGCAGTGGTGCCCTGCCGCGGTCATGGCCGCGAGCGCCTCGCGTACGCCGGGATAGACGACGTTCTCCTGCCATCCCGTTGCGGAGAAACGCTCGCGGTAGAGCTCGAGGGCGCGCGGCGCGTCCCGGCTGCCGACGAGTTCGCCGAAGGCGTCGAGTAACGGCGGGCCGATAAAACGGCGCAGCGCCGCGTCGGCCGGCGTCTCGTGACCGAGCGCTTCGAGGGCATACGCGATGCAGCGCGAGATCCCCTCGAACGGATCGGTCAGCGTGCCGTCGAGGTCGATGTAAACGTAGCGGGACATTCTGCTATCTTGGCATACATGCAAGGTCCGGTATCGAGGTAGTGTCCATGAAGATACTCCGCACGCCCGACGAACGTTTCGAGAACCTGCCCGACTTCGACTTCGAGCCGCACTACACGAAGATCGACGGGCTGCGCCTGCACTATGTCGACGAAGGGCGGCAGGACGTCGACCCGGTACTGCTCCTGCACGGCGAGCCGAGCTGGTCCTACCTGTACCGCTACATGATCCCGCCGCTCGTCGAGGCAGGACTGCGCGTTGTGGCCCCGGACCTGGTCGGCTTCGGCAAGTCGGACAAGCCCGCGAACAAGGGCGACTACAGTTACGCCGCTCACGTCACGTGGATGCGCGAGTTCATCGAGTCGCTGGACCTGACCGGGATCACGCTGTTCTGCCAGGACTGGGGTTCGCTGATCGGGCTGCGGCTGGCCGCGGAAAACGAGTATCGTTTCGCCCGCATCGCGCTCGGTAACGGCGGGCTGCCGACCGGCGACCAGACCATGCCCGACGCTTTCATGAAGTGGCGTGCCTTTGCCCTGCACAGCCCGTACTTCCCGATCGGCAAGATCATCCAGAAGGGCACGACCACGAACCTGCGGGAGGACGTCGTCGCCGCCTACGACGCGCCCTTCCCGTCTCGAAAATTCAAGGCGGGCGCCCGCATGTTCCCGGCGCTGGTGCCGGTCAGGCCCGACGATCCGGCGAGCGAGGCCAACCGCCGCGCGTGGCAGGCGTTCGGGCGCTGGGAGAAACCGTTCCTGACGACGTTCAGCGACAAGGACCCGATCACCCGCGGCGGCGATCGCGTGTGGCAGAAACACGTGCCCGGCGCACAGGGCCAGAAACACGTGACGATCGAGGGCGCGGGTCACTTCCTGCAGGAGGACAAGGGCGAGGAACTCGCGCAGGTGCTCCTAGAGTTCATCAGCTCGAATCCCTAGCAGTTGCAGCCGAATCTGGCCGCCGCTTCATCTCGTCATGGCTCGCTGCGCTGCGCTTTACTTCCTCGAATAAGC
>JAAUYE010167373.1_pt1 | contig 11915 bp, 12 predicted proteins | sample 7278081 | NCBI WGS metagenome assembly JAAUYE01 (sample SAMN14350131, study PRJNA611818) | marine sediment metagenome | isolation source: surface marine sediment (0.6m) | place: French Polynesia: Moorea | collected 2018-08
AGCGTGCCATCTATGCCGATCAGCACAAAATCGGTGAAGGTCCCGCCGGTGTCTACGCCAAGTCGGATCATGCCGGGCATTGTACGGACGCGATCGCGGTGCAGACAGACTTCGCAACGGCCGCCGGGCAGGGTAATCTCCGGCCACGATGGAATCCGTGCTGCTCGCCCGACAACTCAGCTATGGCAAGGCTGCGCAACGCCGGCTCGAAGCGGTCGACATGCAGCTTGCGGCCGGTGACCGCCTCGGCCTGCTCGGCGTCAACGGCGCCGGCAAGTCGACCCTGATGCAGCTGCTCGCCGGTGTCCTGGTGCCGGATGCCGGCGAGGTGCGTGTCATGGGCAGGAAACTACATGCCGACGACGCCGGCCTGCGCCGCCACATAGGTTTTCTGCCGCAGCGCGTGCCGGCCTACGGCGAACTGACGGTGCGCGAGAACCTGGCCTGGGCGGGCCGCTTGCGTGAGCTGGGCGGCAAGGCGCTCGAGCAGGCGATCGACGCCGCGCTGCAGCGTACCGAACTGGGCGACCTCGCGGCACGCCTCGCCGGGCGCCTGTCAGCCGGCATGCTGCAGCGTCTCGGCCTGGCACAGGCCCTGATCCACGAACCGCAGATCCTGATCCTCGACGAACCGACCGCCGGTCTCGATCCGCTGCATACCGAGCAGCTGCGCGACCTGCTGCGCGCACTGCCGGATTCCACCGGCGTGGTGCTCGCCACTCACCTGCTCGACGACGTGCAGCAACTGTGCGACCGGGTGATCCTGCTCGATGCCGGACGCAAGGCCGCCGAACACGCAGTCGATGCCGATACCGACCTGCTCGCACACTTCCGTGCCGAGCGCAGCAACGCGGCCGCATCGTGACCATACAGATCGCCCTGCATGAATGGCGCCGCTTGCGAGCCGGTCTGAGTTTCTGGCTGCTGCTGGCACTCACCCAGCTGATCGTCGCCTGGCTGGCATTCGCCCAACTCGAGGCGTTTGCCGAGATCGCCCCGCAGCTGAAGGCCGGTGCCGCAAGCGTCGGCGCGACCGACCTGGTGGTGATGCCGACGGTCAACAGCCTCCTGCTGCTGCTGTTGCTGGTCAGCCCCCTGCTGGCGATGGGCAGCCTTGCCGGCGAGGTGCACAGCGGGCGCATGCCGTTGTGGCTGTCGGCACCGGCCGGCAGTACCCGAATCGTCGTCGGCAAGGTGCTGGGGCTGTGGCTCGGCCTGATGCCGCTGGTGCTCAGCAGCTGCGTCACACTGGCGCTGCTCGGCTTGGGTGTCGAGCTGGACCTGCCGCGCTTTGCCGTAGCGGTGGCCGGCCTGCTGCTGATCAGCCTGTGGCTGGCCGCGGTCGCCGTGCTGTTGTCCGGACTCTTCGACCACCCGGCCGCGGCCCTCGCCGCCAGCTACGGCGTGTTGCTGTTTCTGTGGCTGCTGGATTCGTTCAGCGGCAGCGACGCGCCCTGGTACGCCTGGGCGCTGATGCCGCACGTCAAACCCCTGCTGCTCGGCCTGCTGCGCAGCCAGGATCTGCTGTATTTTGTCAGCACCGGTGCCGCCGCGACGCTGCTGACGATCCACCTGATCGACCGCCGCCGGGGTCTGGCCTGATGCGACCGACACGCCACATCCAGCGCTGGGTCTTCATCATCCTGCTAATCACCTGCCTGGTGTTGATCGCCCGCGTCGGTGAGCGCTATCCGCTGCGCATCGATCTGAGCGCACAGCAGATCAACTCGCTGTCAATGGCCGCCGAGCAGGCACTGGGGGCGTTGACCGAACCGCTCGAGATCACCGCCTACCTCCCCGAGTTCGCGGTACAGCGCGTCCAGGTGGAGCAGCTACTCGCCCCCTATCTGGCCCATCCGGCCGGGGTGAAGTTCGCCTACAGCGACCCGGTCCAGGATCCCGAACAGGCGCGCGCCGCCGGGGTCAGTCGGCACGGCGAGCTGCACCTGCGCATCGGCGCGCGCCGCGAGATCGTCAGCGCGCCGTCCAACGCGGCGATCGATGCCGCACTGCAGCGCCTCGCGCGGCGCGGCGAGCGCTGGATCGTCAGCCTCAAAGGCCACGGCGAGTACACGCTGGACGACGGCCCGGGCGGGCTCGGCCGGTTTGCGGCCAGCATCGAGGCGCTCGGCTACCGGGTCATCAGCCTCGACCCACGCCAGCTGGAGCAGCTGCCGGACAAGACCGCAGTGCTGCTGATCGCCGCGCCGGAGATGCCCTACCCGGCACACGTCGGCGAGCTGGTCTCGGCTTTCGCCGCGCAGGGCGGCTCCCTGTTATGGCTTCTCGGTGACAGCGCCCCCGCCATCCCCGGCCTGGATCTCGGCATCGAGGTGCTGCCTGGCCGCATCGTCGACGCCGCCGCCGCGCGATACGGCCTGGACTCCCCGGACAACGCGATCGTCAGCGACTATCCGCGGCTGCTGGCACAGCCGCCGGACTCACACGGCGTGCTGACCCGCACCCGCGGCCTGCGCATCAGGCAGGGCGGAGACTGGCAAGAGGTCGGACGCCTGCTCAGCAGCCCGCGCAGCTGGAACGAGACCGGTGCGCTCAGTGGCCAGGTGACACGCGACCCGGCGCGCGGCGAACTGCCGGGGCCGCTGCCGGTCGGACTGGCACTGCAGCGCGACACGGCTCAGCAGAAGCAAAGCCGGGTGTGGGTCATCGGCGGTGGCCAGTGGATGGTCAACGACCGGATCGGTCAGGCCGGCAATCTGCAACTGGCCAGCGCACTGGTCAACTGGCTGAGCGGCAACGAGACACTGAGCGGGACGCGTCCGGCGCCCGGCCTCGAGATCCGCTGGTCGCCGCGGCTCGGCGGCCTGCTGGCGTTCGGCCTGATGGCGGTGCTGCCGCTGCTGTATCTGGCCGGCGGCCTGTGGATTCGTGCCAGGCGGCGGCGCGCATGACGCGCTGGGCACGCATCAACCTGCTGCTCGGCGTACTCGCCGCCGGTCTGCTGACGGTGCATCTGTGGCCGCAGGGCACGCAATCGGCCGCGGGCTTGCTGACCGACCTCACCGCCGATGTGATTCAACACATCCGTATCGAGCGCGGGCGGCGTCTTACCCTGGCACTGGCACGCGACGCCGACGGCTGGACCCTGACCCATCCGCAGCCGCGCCCGGCGAATGCCCACCGCGTGGCCCAGCTGCTCGCCATCGCGCTCGCCCCGGTGTCATTCCGCTATCCGCTGGCCGACGATGCCGGCCGCTACGGCCTCGATGAACCGGCAGCGGTGCTGCAGTTCGACGATCGACGACTGACCTTCGGCGACCGCGATCCGACCCAACAGGGCCGCTACGTGCTGGTGGACGACGAGGTGTGCATGGTCGACGACCTGTACTTCAATCTGCTGACCCTGCCGGCCAGACACTACGCCGCCGACTGACGATGCCGGAACTCCCCGAGGTCGAGACCACGCGCCGCGGTATCGCGCCGCATATCGAAAACCGCCGGGTCAGCGATGCCGTGGTGCGTCAGCCGCAGTTGCGCTGGCCGGTGCCTGACCTGGCGACGCTACTCAGCGGGCATCGCGTGCACAGCGTGGAGCGACGCGCCAAGTACCTGCTGCTGCGGTTCGGTCACGGCAGCCTGATCATCCACCTCGGCATGTCCGGCAGCCTGCGCGTCCTGCCAGCCGGGACCCCACCACGCCCGCACGACCACGTCGACCTGATGTTCGGGCGGCGCTGTCTACGCCTGCACGACCCGCGGCGCTTCGGCGCCGTGCTGTGGACCGACGACGACCCGCTGAGCCACCCGCGGCTGCGCGACCTCGGCCCCGAACCCCTTTCGGAGGCCTTCGACGGCGAACACCTGGCCGCCCGTGCACACGGCCGCCGGGCGGCGATCAAATCGCTGCTGATGGACGGCAAGGTGGTCGTCGGTGTCGGCAACATCTATGCGACCGAGGCCCTGTTCCACGCCGGCATCCACCCGGCGCGCAGCAGCTCGAGGATCGCCCGCGCCCGCCTCGACAGGCTCGCCGACGAGGCGAAACGGGTACTGGGCAACGCCATCCGGCGCGGCGGCACCACGCTGCGCGACTTTCTCAACGAGTCCGGGGAGCCGGGCTACTTCGCCCAGGAGCTGTTCGTCTACGGTCGTGCCGGCGAGCCGTGCAAGGTCTGCGGCGCGATCATCCGCACCCGCCAGATCGGCCAGCGGGCGAGCGCCTACTGCCCGCACTGTCAACATTGAGCGCATCCAATGGCGGGGCTGCGACCGCGATCAGCGTTGTCCCGCCGCCGGCATCCCACGAGCGGGATCGACCTCGACGACGGCGCCGTGACCGATACCGCGTGGATCCGACGCCGCGGTGACGGTACCGTTGCCGAGATCCCAGCTCACCACCTGCATGTTGCCGTATCCGTCGTCGATCTCGCGCAGCACGTGGCCGCGTGCGCGCAGCTCCTCGATCGCAGCCGGGTCCAGGGCGCCGGCCTCGAGCTCGATGCGATCGGGAAGGTACTGGTGATGAAAGCGTCCCAGGCCGACGATCTGTTCGGCCGACAGGCCGTCGATCGCATCCAGCACGCCGAGCAGTACCATGCTGATGATGCGTGACCCGCCGGGTGTCCCGAGGATCGTGATCCTTTCGTCACCCTCGACGAAGGTCGGCGACATGCTCGACAGCATGCGTTTGCCCGGCGCGATCGCATTCGCCTCGTTACCGACAAGTCCGTAGACATTGGCCACGCCGGGCTTGACCGAAAAGTCGTCCATCTCGTCGTTCAGCAATACGCCGGTGCCGGGCGCGACGTAGCCGCTGCCGAAGGGATAGTTCACACTCAGGGTCGCTGCCACGCGGTTGCCGTCACTGTCGAGGACCGAGAAGTGCGTGGTGTCCTGCCCTTCCCTGGCATCGACCGGTACCGGACGGCTCGGCGTTGCCCGTTGCATGTCGATCTGCCGCGCGCGCCGCGCGGCCTCACCGCGGTTGAGCAGGCGCGCCAGCGGCACCTGGACATGATCGATGTCACCCAGGTATCGCGCCCGATCGGCATAGGCGCGGCGCATCACCTCGACCAGCAGGTGCACACGGTCTGCGGCGGCCAGACCACCCAGGTCGAAGTTCTCCAGCATCATCAGCATCTGCGCCAGCAGCACGCCACCCGACGACGGCAGGCTGGCACTGACGATGCGCCGGCCGCGGTAGCGGACGACGACCGGCGGGCGCTCGGCGACGCGGTAGTCGCGCAGGTCGTCGAGGGTCCAGATGCCGCCGTCGGCGCGCACCGCATCGACCAGGCGTTGCGCGATCCCCCCGGCGTAGAAATCGCGTGCGTCGGTGCGCGCGACGGCCTCCAGCGTGTCCGCCAGATCCGGCTGACGCAGCCGGTACCCAGCCGGCGGCAGCTCGCCGTCGACCAGCAGCTGGGCGCTGGCGGCCGCCGACGAACGCAGCGCCTCGAGGCGGAAGCCCGCCATGCGGCGATACTTGCCGTCGACCGGGAAACCGTCGCGCGCCAGTATGATCGCCGGCCGCAGGCTGACGGCGAGCGGCAGGCGTCCATAGTGGCGCGCGATGTGCGCCAGCGCCGCCGGGGTGCCGGGGATTCCCGCCGCCAGCGGGCCGTCTATCGACGCCCCGGGGATCACCTCGCCGTCGGCACCCAGGTACATGTCGCGGGTCGCCGCCAAGGGTGCGCGTTCGCGGCCATCGACCATGACCTGGCGACCGTCGGCGGCACGGTGCAGCAGCCAGAAACCGCCACCACCCAGACCCGAACCATACGGCTCGACGACCGCCAGCGCCGCGCTGACCGCGACCGCGGCATCGAAGGCATTGCCGCCGGCATCGAGGACCAGCAGTCCGGCCTCGGTGGCCAGCGGATGCGCCGACGCCACCGCCTGCGCGCGCGGCTGCGGCGTCGCGAGCGCCGTCATGGACAGCAGGCAGAAAACGAAAAGGCTCCACAGGGGAGCCTTTCGCGTCACCCGTCGGGTGTCGATATCAGGCACTGGCGGCGGTAATCCGCTCATACTTCGCCATGAGCTCGTCTTGCGTCTCCTGGTGATCCGGGTCGTGCGGGATGCAGTCGACCGGGCAGACCTCGACGCACTGCGAGGTCTCGTAGTGACCAACGCACTCTGTGCAGAGGTTCGGATCTATCTCATAGATTTCGTCGCCCTGGGTGATCGCGCCGTTCGGACACTCCGGCTCACACACATCACAATTGATGCATTCGTCGGTAATCATCAACGCCATTTCGGCTACTCCAAAAACTGCGGTTCAACACTTACTCGGGGCAGCGCTTGCTGTCGAACAGCCGCTGCACCTCGGGGTGCACGAATTCTGACACATCCCCGCCCAGACGGGCGATTTCCCGCACCAGCGTCGAGGAGATAAAGGCATGCTGTTCGGCCGGTGTCAGAAACACGGTCTCGATGTCCGGCGCCAGCCGCCGGTTCATGCTCGCGAGCTGGAATTCGAATTCGAAATCAGACACCGCGCGCAGACCGCGCAGTACGATCGAGGCAGCATGTTTACGACAAAAATCGACCAGCAGACCCTCGAAAGGCACGACCTCGATGTGGGAAATGCCCGCCAGCGCGACTTCGGCCAGCTGTACGCGTTCATCGATCCCACACACCGGGGTCTTGCCGGTGTCCTTGGCCACGCCAACGATGACCCGGTCAAAAAGCTTGGTCGCACGCGCAACCAGGTCTGTGTGACCGTTCGTGATCGGGTCAAAAGTACCCGGATAAACCGCTATTTTCATTGCGTTGTGTCACTCGCCCTGGGCGCCGGTCCTGGGTCCGCGCCGGCTGTCTTGGAATTGTCATTTTAGCGCGCAATGCTGCGCCGCAACAAACGCTGCGCCGAACCACCGGCATGGCCCTCTCGCTCGACGGTCCAGTTCTGTGGCATCTCCGGCCATGAGCGCTGCGTGTCCTGCTCAAGATAGACCATGGCATCGGGCGCCAGCCAATTGCCCCGCTCCAGGCGCTTACACACCTCGGGCAACAGATCGTCGGCAAACGGCGGATCGATGAATACCAGGTCGTACGGCTGCTCGGCAGATTTTGCCAGCAGGCGTAGCGCATCGGCCTGGATCACCTCGGCAAGTTCCTGCTCGCGAAGCAGCGCGACGTTGTCCCGTAGGCGCTGCGCCGCCGCGCGGTTGCGTTCCACCAGGGTCAGCGCCGCCGCGCCGCGTGACAGCGCCTCCAGGCCGAGCACGCCGCTGCCGGCAAACAGGTCCAGACAGCGCGCCCCCGCTATCTCGGCACGCAGCCAGTTGAATAGCGTCTCACGGACGCGGTCGGGGGTCGGGCGCAGGCCGCGCCCCGGGGTGAAGTGCAGACGGCGGCCGCGGTGGCGACCGCCGATGATGCGGACCTGATTGGCGCCGCCGGACAATCAGCTGCTGCCGCCCGGTGCCGCGCCGCCGACGATCACGGCGATACCCGCGGGCTCGCTGATTCGTCGCCGGAAGGCGTCACGCACCTGCTCGACGGTGACCGCGGCGAGCTTGGCGGTGAGGGTATCCAGATGATCCAGCGGGTAGTCGTAGAAGCCCATCATCGCCAGGTACTCGACGATCTTCTTGTTGCTGGCGATACGCAGCGGGAAGCCGCCGATCAGATTCTGCTTGGCGTCCTCGAGCTCGTTTTCATCCGGCCCTTGGGCGACGAAACGGTTGAGCGTGTCGCGCATGACCTTGAGCGCATCGTTGGCCTGCTCGTTCTTGGTCTGCGCCACCATCAGGAACGGGCCATCGACGCGCATCGGGCTGAAGTAGCTGTACACGCTGTACGACAGGCCGCGTTTCTCGCGCACCTCGTCGCCCAGCGTCGATACCAGACCGCCGCCACCGAGCACATGATTGCCGACGTATAGCGGGTAATAGTCCGGATCGTGCCGTGCCATACCGGTCTGGCCGACATAGATGTGGGTCTGCGACGACGGGAAGGACTCGCGCAGCTCGGCGCCGTTGACCGCAGGCACCGGTGGCAGCGGCGGTGCCTGCTCGCCGGTCGCGAGAGCAGAGGTCATGCGCTCGGCGATGCGCTCGGCGGCATCCCTTTCGACGGCACCGACGATCGCCACGACGGCATTTGCCGAGACGTAATAGCGTTTGTGGAAGGCCTGCAGGTCGTCACGACTGATCGCCGCGAGTGACGCCTCCTCACCACCGGGCGGGTGGGCGTACGGGTGATCGACGTACAGCGAGCGGTAGAAACGGCGCTTGGCTACGCTCCCCGGAGACTGCAGCGCGCGCCGCAGACCGATCTGCATCTGCTGGCGCACCCGCTCGATCGCCTCGCCATCGAAGCGTGGCGCAGCGAGCACCGTACCGGCGGTGTCGAGCGCGACCTCGAGGACCTCAGGGTCGGTCAGAGTGCGCACGCTGACCCAGGCCATGTCGCGCAGCGAGCCGCTTCCCAGATCGATGGCGCGCGACTCGAGGCGCTCGGCCAGGGCATCGGCATCCCATTCACCGGCCCCCTCGGTGAGCAGCGCGCTGGTGAAACGGGCCAGCCCGGGCAGGTCGCCATCACGCGCACTGCCGGCATCGAGCACGACACGCACGTCGACCATCGGCAGATCCGGGGCGTGAACATACATGACCTTGGCACCACCGCTGGTCTGCCAGGATTCGACCTTCGGTCCGGCGTGCGCGTTGGCCGTCAGCGCGACGGACGCCAGCATACCGACCAGCGAGACGGCGACGGCGCGCCACATTGTCTTCTTAGCTGCCATGACGACCTCCTGCGACTGCGGCGCGCTGTGTCTTTTGTTCCAGCGGGAGCGGAACCAGCGTGGCCACCGTAAGGTTCTCATCGATCAGATAACGCTGCGCGACACTGCGCACCTGCTCGGCGGTAACCGCCTTGATCGCCGCGATCTCCTCGTCCAGCAGGCGCCAGTCGAGACCGACGGTTTCCAGCACGCCGATATCCATCGCCTGCCGGAACAGCGAATCGGCCTCATAGACCTTGTTGGCGACTGCCTGGGTAACGATTCGCTTGAGTTCCGTCGGCTCGATCAGTTCGCTGCGCAGGCGCTCGATCTCGGTACGCAGCGCCTGCTCGACCTCAGCCACCGTGTGCCCGTCGGTCGGCGTGCCATCGAGCACGAACATTCCCGGCAGGCGACCGTAGGCGCCGTAGCTGGCACCGGCCGATGCCGCGATACCGCTGCCGCGCACCAGCTTGCGCGAAAGGCGCGCACTGCTGCCGCCATCGAGGACGCTGGATGCCACGAACAGGGCGTACGGCTCCCAGTCCTCTTCGGCCCAGCCGACCTTCGGCGCCTTGTAGCCCAGCAGCAGGTACGGCTGCTTCGCCGGCACGCGCACCTCGACCCGGGTTTCGCCGGTCTGCTTGGGTTCGGCGGCCGGCTTCAGCGGCCGCAGATCGCTCTTCGGCAGCGGGCCGAAATGTTTCTCGGCCAGGTCTCTGACGGCCTCCGGTTCGACATCGCCGACCACGACCAGAGTAGCGTTGTTCGGCGCGTACCAGCGCTGGTACCAGTCGGCCAGATCCTCGAGGTTCATGTTTTCCAGGTCGTTCATCCAGCCGATCACCGGATTGCGGTACGGCGACGCGCGCCACCCGACCGCGTTGAACTGCTCGAAGACCATGCCGCTGGGCTTGTCCTCGGTGCGCAGGCGACGCTCCTCTTTGACCACCTCGATCTCCTTGGCGAACTCGTCGCGGTCCAGCAGCAGATTGCGCATGCGGTCCGCCTCGAGCTGCAAGGCCGTCTCCAGGTGCTCGGCGGCGAGGGTCTCGAAGTAGGCGGTGTAGTCACGACTGGTGAAGGCATTTTGGTCACCGCCAAGGGCCGCGATACGGCGCGAAAACTCGCCCGGCCCTACTGCTTCGGTGCCCTTGAACATCATGTGCTCGAGGGCATGCGAGATCCCGGTCACCCCGTCCGGCTCGTAGCTCGAACCGACCTTGTACCAGACCTGCGTCACTGCCACCGGGGCCCGCCGATCCTGTTTGACGACCACCTTCATGCCGTTGTCGAGCATGTACTCACTGGTCTTGGCAGCGGCCGACATGGCGGCCAGGGCCAGTGCGAGGGTCAGAAATCCGAACAGTTTGCGTGCTGACATCAGGGCTCCAGGTTTGATTGGCTGATCTGCGGGTATTTCGACGCGCCGCAACTCTAGCTATAGTGCGCCAACCGGCTGCCGGATTCTGGCAAGTCGGAAAGGGGGTATCAACCACCTTGATGACGCAGATTCAAGGCCAATCGACCGGCGAGTCGATCAACAGTTCCCAACCGACGGATCAGCATGTTCGGATTCGGCAAGCGTAAGAAAACCGACCCGCCGCAGGGCACAGCAGAAACCACGCAACCCCAAGGGCTGTTCTCGCGCCTAAAGGCCGGGCTGGCGCGCACGCGCGCCAACCTCAGCGATGCGCTCGGCGACCTGCTCAGCGGCAAACGGCAGATCGACGACGACCTGCTCGACGACATAGAGACCCTGCTGTTGACCGCCGACGTCGGTGTGGACGCGACCCGGCGCATCATCGATGAGCTTACCACCCAGGTACGCCGCAGGACGCTGTCCGACCCGGAGGCACTTGGCCAGGCGCTGCGCACCCAGCTGACCGACATCCTGCGCGGTGTCGACGCACCGCCGATCGAATCGGCGCCGGGACGGCCGCTGGTGATTTTGATGGTCGGCATCAACGGTGCCGGCAAGACCACGACCATCGGCAAACTGGCGCGGCGGTTCAAAGACGACGGCAACAGCGTGATGCTGGCCGCCGGCGACACCTTCCGCGCCGCCGCGGTCGAGCAGCTGCAGACCTGGGGCGAGCGCAACGACGTCCCGGTGGTCGCCCAGGCGACCGGCGCAGACGCCGCGTCGGTGATCTACGATGCCCTCGAGGCGGCCAGCGCGCGCAACACCGACGTGCTGATCGCCGATACTGCCGGGCGCCTGCACACCAAGTCCAACCTGATGGACGAGCTGGCGAAGATCAGCCGGGTAATGCAGAAGATCGATCCGGATGCGCCGCACGAGGTGCTGCTGGTGGTGGATGCCGGTACCGGACAGAACGCGCTCAGCCAGGCGGTCGAGTTCCACAACGCGGTCGGCCTGACCGGCATCGCGCTGACCAAGCTCGACGGTACCGCCAAGGGCGGCATCATCTTTGCCATCGCCGACCGGCTCGGTGTGCCGATCCGCTTCATCGGTATCGGCGAGGGTATCGAGGACCTGCGTCCGTTTGATGCCGATGAGTTCGTCAAGGCGCTGTTCGAGTAGACCCGACGACACCAGCTGTTCCGCACCCAACAACGGATGATCAAGTTCGACAACGTCGCCAAACGCTATCCGACCGGTCACGAGGGCCTGTCCGGGGTCGATCTGCACCTCGAACCCGGTGAGATGGCCTTCCTGACGGGGCACTCCGGCGCCGGCAAGAGCACGCTGCTCAAGCTGATCGGCCTGCTCGAGCGCGCGACCCGCGGCCAGGTCTGGGTCAACGGCCGCAATCTGAACAAGCTCAAGGCGCGCGATATCCCCTATCACCGCCGCGAGGTCGGCATGATCTTCCAGGATCACCGGCTGCTGCACGACCGAACGGTGTTCGACAACATCGCACTGCCGCTGGTGGTCGCCGGCATGGGGCATGCCGAGGTCACGCGCAGGGTACGCGCCGCACTCGACAAGGTCAGCCTGCTGAAAAAGGAAAAGGTGTTTCCGATCACGCTGTCCGGCGGTGAGCAACAACGCGTCGGCATCGCCCGTGCCCTGGTCAGCAAACCACCGGTACTGCTCGCCGACGAGCCGACCGGCAACCTCGATCCCGAGCTGTCACGCGAGATCATGGACCTGTTCGTGCAATTCAATCAGGTCGGCGTGACCCTGCTGGTCGCGACCCACGACGTCGACCTGATCAACCGCTTCGACAAGCGCATCATCAATCTGCGCAAT
>JAAUYE010139455.1_pt1 | contig 11896 bp, 15 predicted proteins | sample 7278081 | NCBI WGS metagenome assembly JAAUYE01 (sample SAMN14350131, study PRJNA611818) | marine sediment metagenome | isolation source: surface marine sediment (0.6m) | place: French Polynesia: Moorea | collected 2018-08
AACATGCCGGGAACGGCAAGCACTGTGCACAGAAAGAAGAAGTTGGTCCAGCCAGTTTGTTCCACGATGACGCCGGTTACCGCGGCAGCAAGAGTGCGGGGGGTTGCCGCGAGTGCAGTGAACAATGCGAACTGTGTTGCAGCGAAAGCCACGTTGGTCGAGCGTGCGATAAACGCGGTCAATGCGGCCGTGCCGAGGCCTACACCAAGGTACTCGAACGCGACGACGATGCCGAGCATCCACGGATTCGCGCCAATGATAGAAAGAACGACAAAACCGAGAATACTGACTATCTGGACGACACCGAACAGCCAGAGCGCCCGGTTTATCGGCAGCTTAACCATAATCAGGCCACCGACCATGCCACCACCGATCGCCGCAACGAGGCCCGCCGTTTTCGCGATGGCGCCTATCTGCGTCAGGGTGAACCCGACATCAATAAAAAATGCGGTCTGAAGCGCCGTCGCCATGTTGTCGCCGAGCTTGTACAGGAAGATGAACGCCAGTACGAACAGCGCCGGTTTCAGCCCTGCTCGGCCGATGAAGTCCTTGAACGGGTCGATGATCGCGTCCCGAATCGTCTGCGGCGGAGTCGGCTCCTTGATAGCTTCATCAATGACGAGTGTCAGCACGATACCGACAAGCATGAATCCGCCGACGATTATGAATACCGTATTCCAGGGCATGTGATCCGCAAGGATCAGCGCAAGCGCGCCCGGGACGAGGCCGGACAGGCGATATGTCTGGATGTGGATAGCATTACCAAGGCCGAGTTCGACGTCGGGGAGCAATTCACGCCGGTATGCATCGAGCACGATGTCCTGGCTGGCGGAAAAGAAGGCCACCGCGGCTGCCAGGTACGCGACAGTCCACAGGTTGAGCTTCGGATCGATGGAGCCCATCGCGCCAATAGAGATCAACAGCAGTACCTGGGTGACCAGCATCCAGCCGCGCCGATGCCCCAGGAACGGCAGCGTGAACCGGTCGATAAATGGCGACCAGAGGAACTTCCAGGTGTACGGAAACCCGACGAGTGCAAAGAAGCCGATCTCGGCGAGCCCGACACCCTCGGACCGGAGCCACCCTTGCACGAGCTGGATCAGCACATAGAGCGGCAACCCCGACGAAAACCCGGTGAACACGCAGATCAACATGCGCCGGTTCAGGATCGCTTCCTTGAAGGTCTCCCGGCGCGTGCGGTCCATGGACGTCTCAGCCGTCATGCACCCAATCGTAATCCATGATCAGCGGCGCATGGTCGGAAAAACGTTCTTCCTTGTAAATCTCTGTCCGCGCAACCCTGCCGCTCAGCCCGGGCGTCACCACGTGGTAGTCGATGCGCCACCCGACGTTGTTGTCCCACGCGCGACCGCGGTTCGACCACCATGTGTACTGGTCCGGTTCCTGGTCGATCGTGCGGAACGCATCGACCCAGCCGTAATCACCGAACACCTTGTCGAGCCACGCCCGCTCTTCCGGCAGGCAGCCGGAGTTCTTCTGGTTCTGCTTCCAGTTCGTGATGTCCTCTTCCTTGTGCACGATGTTCCAGTCGCCGCAGATGATGTACTCGGAGCGCCGGCGCTTCAGCTTTTTCATGTGCTCGGTGAATGAGTCCATGCAGCGGTACTTGGCTTGCTGCCGTTCCTCGCTCGATGAACCCGAGGGCAGGTACAGCGACACGATGCTGATGCCGCCAAGCTGGACTTCGAGATAGCGCCCTTCGTTGTCGAACTCGGGATCGCCGTAACCTCGCACGACTTTTTTCGGCTCGTGCTTCGAGTAGATCGCGGTACCGGAATAGCCCTTCTTCTCCGCGTCCTCGTAAAAACAGTGATAACCCTCGGGTGAGAAGATCCCGTCAGTCAGCTGATGCGCCTGCGCCTTGGTCTCCTGGATGCAGATGACGTCAGCGTCCTGGCCGGCCATCCACTCGAAAAATCCTTTGCGGGCTGCGGCCCGAATGCCGTTCGCATTCAGGCTGATAACGCGAAACAAATGCAGTCTCCTGTGTCATACTCCGATTCCGTCGCGGCAATCATACAGAAGACAAAACGCATGCGTGGCTACAAAAGGGAGTTCATCGAACTGGCGCTGGAGCTCGGCGTATTGCGCTTCGGTGATTTCACGCTGAAGTCCGGGCGCATCAGTCCGTACTTCTTCAATGCCGGCCTGTTCAATACCGGCTACGCTGCCGCGAAACTCGGTCGTTACTACGCGGCTGCGATTGCCGAGTCAGAAGTTCGCTTCGACATGATCTTCGGCCCCGCCTACAAGGGCATTCCGCTGGCGGCGCTCGCAGCCTCGTCGCTGGCCGAACATCACGACATCGACGTCCCTTACTCCTTCAACCGGAAAGAGACCAAGGCGCATGGCGAAGGCGGCAGCGTCGTCGGAGCCCCGCTGTCGGGCCGGGTCCTCATCGTCGACGACGTGATCACGGCGGGCACGGCCGTGCGCGAGGCCTACCAGATCATTTCGGCGGCCGGCGCAGACATCGCGGGACTCGTCATCTCGCTGGACCGGCAGGAGCGCGGCCAGGGACCTTATTCGGCGGTCCAGGAGCTCAGGCAAGCCCTCGGCATCCCGGTCATCAGTATTGTCCAGCTCGACGACCTCATCGATATTCTCGAAGAATCAAGCGAATACGAGCGCTACCTGGAACCCGTGCTCGCGTATCGCAAGCAATACGGCGTCATCGCGTAAATCCTTGAATTTTGAGCGAATGTGCGGAATTTTACAGCGCGTCAAAACCGGACTAAGCTCTTATAACGAGAACCAGTCCCGGTTCAAACGGGGAAATTACTGGCATATTTGAGCTATGCGGAAATTCATCGTAATCGCTGTCCTCGCCGCCCTGGCATGCCAGGCGCACGCGCGCGAGGAATCGAAGGTCTACAAGTGGACCGACGAGGAAGGCAATGTCTATTACGGTGACACGATACCTCCCGAGTTCGCCGAGCGGCCGAAAGAGCGGCTGAACGAGCACGCCGTCGCGGTAGAACAGCTCGAAGGCAAAAAGACCGCCGAGCAACTCGAACAGGAACGTCTCGAAAAAGAACGGCGCGTCGCACAGGAACTACAGATGCGTGCCGACCAGGCCCTGCTCGCGACCTACGTCAACGTCGACGAGATCGTCATGCACCGCGATCGCCGCATAGAACTCTTCGAGGCGCAGTCGCGCGTTACCGAGCTCTACCTGAGAAACCTCGATCGCAGGCTCGAGACGTTGCGGAAAGAAGCTTCCAGTTTCCGACCTTACAGCGAAGACCCCAACGCGCCGCTGATCGATGAAAACCTCGCAGAGGACCTGCGCGAGACCAAGGACACGATCGAACGGCACAAGCGCAACCTGCGGAAGTACGAAGCAGACAAGCGCCAGATCATCGAGCGCTTCGATGGCGACATCGCCCGCTTCAAGCGCCTGAAGGGGATCGATCAGGGCAGCGGATCAGCCAGTCCCTGAGTGACCGAAGCCGCCGGCGCCCCGGTCGCTGGCATGGAATTCTTCAACCACCTCGAACTCGACCTGCTCGACCGGTACGAAGACCATCTGCGCAATACGTTCCCCCGGCTGCACTTCGTAGCTGTCCTTGCTTCGATTCCAGCACGAGATGAACACCTGCCCCTGGTAGTCGGAGTCGATAAGTCCCGTCAGGTTACCCAGCACGAGGCCGTGCTTGTGGCCCAGTCCGGAACGAGGCAGTAACACGGCGGCAAGACCGGGATCTGCGACGTGAATGGCCAGGCCGGTCGGCACGAGGACGGTATCACCCGGATGCACAGTCAGCGGTTCATCGATGCACGCGCGCATATCCAGCCCCGCCGAGCCGCCGGTGGCGTAATGAGGCAGAGGAATGGTGTCCCCGACCCGCGGGTCGAGGATCTTGAGTTCAATGGAGCGCAACTACGTTGTCCTTGTCGTTGGTGCCGCGGGCAGCATTGTAACGCTGCGCCACGAGCTCAATAAGATGTTTCGCGAGCACCGCTTTCTGCGCGTTCGGGAATCGCTGCTCACCCTTCGCCCAGAACGCGCTGACCTCGTTGTCGTCCCGGTCGAAACCGCGGTCGTCGCCGACGCGGTTGGCGATGATCATGTCCAGTTTCTTCTTTTCCAGTTTCGACTGCGCGTACTCGTCGACCTTCTCGGTCTCGGCAGCAAATCCGACCGTGAACGGGGCCGGGTCGAGCGCCGCGATCGAGGCGAGAATATCCGGGCATCGCACCAGCTCGAGATTCATCGACTCGTCGGTCTTCTTGATTTTCTGTGACTTCAGGTCTGCCGGCCGGTAGTCGGCGACCGCTGCCGCCGCGATGAAAATATCGGCGTCACCGATGCACGCGTGTGTTGCTTCGTACATCTCCTGTGCCGTCACGACCTTGCGAACGTCGATCCCCGATGGTTCGAACAGGCTGACAGGCCCGCTGACGAGCACGACGTCGGCACCCTGCGCCGCCGCGGCTCGCGCCATCGCGTAGCCCATCTTCCCGGAACTGCGTTTCGTAATGTAGAGAACCGGGTCGATGGCCTCCCGCGTCTGCCCTGCCGTGATGACGACTTTCTTTCCGGCGAGCAGCCCTTCGTCCTTGCTGATGCCGATATCGAACACGGCGGCGGCGATGACGTCGGGATCCAGCATGCGACCGGCGCCCGTCTCTCCGCAGGCCTGCGACCCCACGGCGGGACCGAGGATGTGCACACCCCGTTCCTCGAGCACCTTGCGATTCGCCTGCGTCGCCGGGTTGTTCCACATGACGTGGTTCATCGCCGGTGCAACGGCGAGTGGCGCCTCGGTCGCCAGGCAAATGGTGGTGAGCAGATCAGGGGCTCCGCCGCTGACGATGCGCGCCATCACTTCGGCCGTCGCCGGGGCGATCAGGACGACGTCAGCCCAGCGCGCCAGCTCGATGTGGCTCATCGCCCGCTCGGCCTCCTTGTCCCAGAGGTTCGAACGGACCTGGCGGCCGGATACGGCTTGCAGGGAAGTGTCCGTGACGAACTCCGCGGCTGATGCCGTCATGACGATCTGCACGTCGGCCCCGCGCTCCTTGAGACGCCTTACGAGGTCGGGCGCCTTGTAGGCCGCGATACCGCCGGTGATTCCGAGCAGGATGTTCATTCCGCGAGCTTATCGCGTGGGGCGTGAAATCGGCAATTCCCGATAGATTAATTCGTTGTTTACACATGCCCTAAGCACCGAGCATGACCGCATGGACGACTATCCGCTCAGGGACTGGAGCGATACACGGCTGCTGGTGCCGCTCATCGGGGCCACTGCGGCCGATCGCCTGCTGCTCCGCTTCGGCAGCCTGCGAGCTTTGCTCCTGGCCGACGCGAACATGCTGCTTGCCTGTCGCGGCATCGGCCATGCCCGGCTCGAGTCGCTGCGCGTGATTCCCGAGCTTGCTCGCCGTTACTACTCCGAGTCATTGCCCGCGGGCGAGACGATCCGCAGCCCTGCCGACACCGAGGGCTACCTGCAGTCCCGCATGCGCCATCTCGACCACGAGCTGTTCTGCTGCCTGTTCCTCGACAACCGCCACCGCGTCCTGCGGTTCGATGAGCTGTTCCGCGGCACGATCGACGGCACCTCGGTGTACCCGCGGGAAGTCGTTAAGGAGGCCCTCGCCGTAAATGCCGCGGCCGTGATCCTGGCACACAACCATCCGAGCGGCGTCGCCGAGCCCAGCCAGGCCGACGAACGCATCACGAGGCGCCTCAAATCGGCCCTCGAACTCGTCGATATTCGGCTCCTGGACCACCTCATTATCGGGGACGGCCAGGCCACCTCGCTGGCGTCTCGCGGGATACTCTGACAGGCCCTTGTATTACGCGTGCGCGGCTGGTATAAAGTCTCGCTCTTTGCCCGCCCGTCGCGGGCAACCTTTAATAAAATCAGAGACTTAAGGTCATGTCCAAGGTTTGCCAAGTGACTGGGAAGCGCCCGATGAGCGGCAACAACGTTTCCCACGCACACAACAAGACCCGCCGTCGCTTCCTGCCCAACCTGCAGAGCAAGCGTTTCTGGCTCGAATCGGAGAAGCGGTTCGTCCGCCTGCGCGTCTCACACAAGGGTCTGCGCATCATCGACAAACACGGCATCGAGAAGGTCGTTGCTGACCTGCGTGCTGCCGGCACACACGTTTAATCGCGGAGATCATCGCAATGCCTAGTAAACGCGACAAAATCAAACTGGTCTCGAGCGCTGGCACGGGGCACTACTACACGGCTACGAAGAACAAGAAGCTCCACCCCGAGAAGGTGGAAACGAAGAAGTACGATCCGACAATTCGTAAGCACGTGATGTACAAGGAAGCAAAAATCAAATAACAAAAAGCCCGCATTCGCGGGCTTTTTTTTGGGCACAATCTGACCATGCCCGAACTACCCGAAGTCGAAACCAGCCGGCGCGGCATCGAGCCGTGGATTGCCGGACGAACGATCAGCGGTGTCGTCATCCGCGAGCGCCGCCTGCGCTGGCCGGTTCCCCGCGGCATCGAGAGCAAACTGAAGGGCCGATCGATCGATGCCGTCGGTCGGCGCGCCAAGTACCTGCTCATCACGACCGACGACGGCACGGCGATCATGCACCTCGGCATGACCGGCCGCGTATTCATCGTCGACCAGGGCACGGCCGCCGGCGTCCACGACCACATCGATATCGAACTCGATTCGGGCAAGGCGCTGCGTTTCCGCGACCCGCGCCGCTTCGGGTCCTTCTTCTGGAGCAAGGACCCGCTCGCCCACCCGTTGCTCGCCGGTCTCGGCCCGGAACCGCTCGGCGCCGAATTCGACGGTGCCCACCTGTACGAGAAATCGCGCGGCCGCAAAGTCAGCGTGAAGCAGTTCATCATGAATGCGCAGATCGTTGTCGGCGTCGGCAATATCTACGCGAGTGAATCGCTGTTCCTCGCCGGCATTCATCCGAAACGTGCAGCAGGACGCATCGCGCGGCAGCGCTACGAGGTGCTCGCCGAATCCATCAGGGACGTGCTCGATCGTTCAATCAGGGCCGGCGGGACGACATTGCGAGATTTTTACGGCGGCGATGGCGAACCGGGATACTTTGCGCAGGAACTCGAGGTCTACGACCGTGGCGGCGAACACTGCCGGAGATGCAACACGATCATCCGCTCAGTCGTGCAGGGGCAGCGGAGCACGTATTACTGCGTCGGGTGTCAGACCTGATCGCTGATCGCGGCTGAAGCCGCTCCTACGATCCGGTTCGCTCGTTAAGGGCCGCGGCCACGCGTGGCGATACGAAGCCCGAGATATCGCCGCCCAGCGACGCGACCTCGCGCACCAGCGTCGACGAAATGTACGTGTATTTGTCGGTGGGTGTCAGGAACACGGTTTCGACGTCTTCGGTCAGAGCGCGGTTCATGTTCGCAAGCTGGAATTCGTACTCGAAGTCGGACACGGCGCGCAGGCCACGAACGATGACCTGGAGGCCGTTCTCCCTGGCGTATTCGACCGTCAGTCCGGAATAGCCGCGGATCTCCACGTTGCCGATTTCGTGCAGCGCGTCTTCGGCCATGCTCACGCGCTCGTCGAACGTGAACATCGGCACCTTGGCTCCGGTGTCGAGCGCGATCGCGACGATGACCTTGTCAAACAAACGCGCAGCGCGCCGAACGAGGTCTTCATGCCCGAGCGTGATCGGGTCGAAGGTGCCGGGGTACATCGCCGTGAGTGCCATACCAGCGCTCCTGTCAATCGCCCGCCTGTGCGAGCATGTAGCGGACGTTGCCCGCCGTCTTGTTCTTCTTCATTTGCCAGCCCGGAGGCAGCTCAGGCTCCGCGGCGGACCGCTCCTGTTCGAGGTAGACCTGCGCTCCTTCAGCCAGCAGGTTTCCTTCGTCCAACAGTCTACACGTTTCTCCGAGCAGGTCGGCGGCGAACGGCGGGTCAACGAACACGATGTCGAACGGTCCGGTGTCGGCATGTCGAATGAACTCCAGCGCATCACCCTGCGACACGGTCGCGGCCCGGGTCGCGGCCCCGGTCGCGGCTGAAGCCGCTCCTACAACCTCGATGTTCTTCTCGAGCTGTTGCGCGGCGACCCCGGAACGCTCGACGAAGACGACGCTGCGCGCGCCCCTCGACAATGCCTCGAGCCCCAGCGCCCCGGTTCCGGCAAACAGGTCGAGACAGCGGGCTCCCTGGAGGTGTGGTGTGAGCCAGTTGAACAGCGTCTCGCGAATGCGTTCCGATGTCGGCCGGAGACCCTCGACGTCGGCGATATCCAAAAGACGACTGCGCCAGATTCCGGCTACAATACGCAGCCGTCCCGCCTGGGATTTGCCTTTTTGTTTTCGCCTCGCCATCGTCGCCTTACCCCGAGAGACTGAATCGTAAACGCATGTTTGGGAAAAAGGAAAAGCCCGAGAAGAAGGAAGGTTTCGTCAAGCGCCTGCGAGCCCGCATCAACAAGGGCGACAGCTGGCTGACCTATGACCTCGCCAACCTCGCGCCGGGCGGCAAAATCGATGGTGACACGCTCGAGGAACTCGAGAGCCTGCTCGTTATGGCCGACGTCGGTGTCGATACGACGGAACGCATCATCACCGATCTCCAGAAGAGCCTTGCGCGCAAGGAACTCAAGGACGTCGAGGCGCTGCGCGAAGGACTGCGCAAGTCCCTGCGCGACATTCTCGCGCCGGTTGAGAAACCGCTCGTCATCGACAAACCCGACGGACCCTGCGTCATCCTGATGGTCGGGGTGAACGGTGCCGGCAAGACGACCACGATCGGGAAACTGGCGCGTCGCTTCCAGGACGAGGGATTCTCGGTGATGCTCGCCGCCGGCGATACGTTTCGTGCCGCAGCTGTCGAACAGCTGCAGGCGTGGGGCGAACGAAACGATGTCCCCGTCATCGCCCAACAGGCCGGGGCCGATCCGGCGGCGGTCATCTTCGACGCGATGGAAGCGGCCCGTGCGCGAGATATAGACATCCTGCTGGCCGACACGGCGGGCAGGCTGCAAAGCCAGGCCGGACTGATGGACGAGCTGGCAAAAGTAAAGCGCGTCATCAATCGCCGCGACGAGTCAGCGCCGCACGAGATCATGCTCGTCCTCGACGCAAGCCAGGGTCAGAATGCTCTCGTGCAGGCAGAGAAGTTCCATGAAGCGCTCGGGCTGACCGGCCTGACCATCACAAAGTTGGACGGCAGTGCAAAGGGTGGCATTCTTTTCGCCATCGCGGACCGCCTGGGCGTACCCGTGCGCTTCATCGGTATCGGGGAGGCGGCCGAAGATATGCAGCCATTCACTGCCATCGATTTCGTCGACGCATTGTTGCAATGATCCAGCTCGAGAACGTCACCAAGCGATTTCCCGGGGGACAGTAGGCTCTTTCGGGCCTCAGCCTCGCAATCGACAAAGGCGAAATGGTGTTTGTCACGGGCCACTCGGGCGCGGGCAAGAGCACGTTGCTGCGGCTGATTGCGCTGATCGAGCGACCCACCAGCGGCCAGGTGATCGTCGACGGGCAGAACACACGGCGAGTGAAACGTCGCCGAATCCCGGGGTACCGCCGCCAGATCGGCATGGTCTTCCAGGACCACAAGCTGCTTTACGACCGCCCCGTGTTCGACAACGTCGCGCTGCCGCTGATTATCGCCGGCGTCGGCCACCGTGACGCCAGCCGACGCGTCCGGGCCGCACTCGACCAGGTTGGCCTGCTGCACAAGGAGAAGCAACGTCCGGAAACCCTGTCCGCCGGCGAGCAGCAGCGCGTCGGCATCGCGCGCGCGATCGTCACACGGCCCAAACTGCTGATCGCCGACGAGCCGACCGGCAACCTCGATCCCGACCTGTCGCTCGAGGTCATGCGCATCTTCCGTCGCTTTAACGAAGTCGGCGTCACGCTGCTTGTCGCGAGCCACGACATCTCGCTTATTGACAAACTTGGATGCCGTCGCATCGCGCTCGAAAACGGGCAGCTGCAGGCGACGCCGGAGGAGGATGACGGATGGCTGTGACGCACTGGCCCACCCGTCATGTGAGCACGGCGCTCGGTTCGCTCGGCCGCCTGGTCGAGCATCCGTTCTCGAGCCTGATGATCGTCCTCGTTATCGCCATCACGCTCGCACTGCCTGCCGCCGTCAGCCTTGTCGTCAAGAACGCACGGGCAATCAGCGGCAGCTGGGACAACGCACTCGATTTCTCGGTATTCCTCAGGCAGGAACTGTCCGAGGATGAGGCAGCAAGCCTCGGTCGTCTCATCGAGCAGCGTGCCGACGTGGAGTCGGTGCAGTTCATCAGCGCATCCCGGGCGCTTGCTGAATTCAAGACGCAGTCCGGCTTCGGCGCGGCGCTCGACCAGCTGCCCGACAACCCCCTGCCGCACACGCTGGTCGTGCGGCCGGGCCCGGGCAATACGAGCGCTTCGATGGTGTTGCTCCAGGAAGAGCTCGCCAACCTTCCCGAGACCGAGCACGTGCAGGTCGACACCGAATGGGTCCAGCGCTTTCATGCAATTCTCGATATCGTCCGGCAAGCGATCGCAATCGGCGCTGTGCTTCTCGGCGCCGCGATCATCGTCATCATCGGCAACACCATCCGGCTCGATATCGAGAACCGGCGCGAAGAGATCGAAGTGACCAAGTTGATCGGCGCCAGCAACGCGTTCGTCAGGCGGCCGTTTCTCTGGACGGGTTTCTGGTACGGCCTGTTCGGCGGGCTTATGGCGCTTGCGCTGGTCTATTACGGCCTGTTCCTGCTGCAGGGCCCCGCGGCCCGGCTTGCCGGTCTCTACCAGAGCAACATCGCGATCGCTTCGATGACCCTCGCCGAGGCCGCCGCGATCATCGGGACGGGCATATTTCTCGGCCTTTTTGGCTCGTGGTTCACCGCCGCCCGCCATATGCGGCGCATCGAACCGCGCTAAATACCCTATTCATATATCCATATTCCGGAGAAATATCGGGAACTTACGGTATTTGTTAGCACTCCAAGGTGACGAGTGCTAAAATTCAGGGCCGAAAACGGAGGTAGTACATGACAACCGCTTTGGTAACGCGCAACCAGGAACTCGCACTGGCCGGACCGGTAGGCAGTCTCGATGCCTACATCCAGGCCGTTGGCGCTATTCCCGTGCTGTCCAAGGAAGACGAGCAAATGCTCGCAAACCGCTTCCGCGACGAGGACGACCTCGATGCGGCCCGCGAGCTCGTCATGGCGCACCTGCGTTTCGTCGTGCACATCGCCAAGGGCTACACCGGCTACGGCCTGCCGTTGAATGACCTGATCCAGGAAGGCAACGTCGGCCTGATGAAAGCCGTCAAGCGCTTCGACCCCGAATACGACGTGCGACTCGTATCGTTCGCGGTTCACTGGATTCGCGCCGAGATCCACGAGTTCGTTCTCAAGAACTGGCGCATCGTCAAGGTCGCGACGACCAAGGCGCAGCGCAAGCTGTTCTTCAACCTTCGCAAGGCCAAGAAGAGCCTCGCGTGGTTGTCGGCTGATGAGACAAAGGCTGTTGCCGAGGATCTTGGCGTCAGCGAAAAGGACGGGACCGAGATGGAGAAGCGCCTGCATTCGCGTGACGCCATCTTCGACCCGGCACCGGATGCCGACGACGACAACAACTTCACGCCGGCCGCGTACCTGCCCGCCCCGGATTCCGATCCGGCGAAGCAGGTCGAAGCGGCAGACTTCAACAACGATGCAACAACGCGCATGGCCGCCGCGCTGAACGTGCTCGACGACCGCGCCCGCCGCATAATCGAGGCGCGCTGGCTGACGGACACCAAGATGACGCTGCACCAACTCGCCGACGAATACGGCGTGTCGGCAGAGCGCATCCGCCAGCTCGAGGCGAACGCCATCAAGAAGATGCGCAACGCGATGGCGATCTGAAATCTGCTATCTTGCCTGGATGAGCAGCCTCT
>JAAUYE010162477.1_pt1 | contig 11891 bp, 11 predicted proteins | sample 7278081 | NCBI WGS metagenome assembly JAAUYE01 (sample SAMN14350131, study PRJNA611818) | marine sediment metagenome | isolation source: surface marine sediment (0.6m) | place: French Polynesia: Moorea | collected 2018-08
CGCGGACGGTAACGCTGTCCTTTCGACATCTCGCTCACCATGTCGCCGGCAAGAGTGAGTTTGGCGTCGACTTTCCACATGTCCTCGACCGATGACGTCATCGACACCGAACTCACTCTCGCCGGCGACATGGTGAGCGAGATATCGAAAGGACAACGTTACCGTCCGCGCATGAGCGCGATGCGCGTCGAGTACGTCGACCAGTCGCTGAACGGGCGTGTCGCTGATTACTGCAAGCGCCTCGGCCTGTCTCAGGACGAGATCATCGTCGCGCAGCTGGAAAAATTGCAGCACTTCGGCAAGGAAAACGGCATCGTGTTCGACGAGTACGTCACCGAACCGTACACCGAATTCCTGAACGGCAAGTCAACGCTCGTCGTTACGGCGGACCCGACCGAGCCCGTGTCGATCAGCCAGATCGGCCTGTACAAGCCCAGCGACGTGCCCGCGCTGCTCGACTTGTCCGCGGAGGCGTTTTAGCCAACACTCCGCGGTATGAAACGATTGCTGATGTTGGCGGCCCTCGGTGCCGCCACGATTAGCGCGGCCGAGGACACCTATATCCAGGTTCTCGGCATTGCGCAGGATGCGGGCTACCCGCAGGCAAACTGTTACGCACCGCATTGCCTGCGCGCGTGGGAGGACGGCGATCTCAGGCGCCTGGCGAGCTCGATCGCCGTCGTCGATGAGGCGTCTCGCAGCAAGTACCTGTTCGACGCGACGCCCGATATTCGCGAACAACTTTACGCCCTGCACCTGGCCGCTCCCGACGATCAATACACGCTGCAGGGCATCTTCCTGACGCACGCGCATATCGGCCATTACACGGGCCTGATGCACCTCGGCCATGAAGCCAGCAGCTCGCAACTCGTACCCGTTTATGCCATGCCACGCATGCGCGAGTTCCTGGCGACGAACGGACCCTGGGACCAGCTTGTACGCTACGGGAACATTCGTCTCGAAGCCCTCACCAACGCGCAGACCGTTGTGCTCGGGGACGCCCTTAGCGTAACGCCGTTCCTGGTGCCCCATCGCAAGGAGTACTCCGAGACCGTGGGCTATCGCATTGACGGGCCGAACAGGTCCGCCGTGTTTATTCCCGACATCGACAAGTGGGAGCGCTGGGAAACGAACATCCGCAGCATCGTGAGATCGACGGACTACGCGTTGGTGGACGCGACGTTCTACGCCGACGGCGAGTTACCTGGCCGGGACATGAGCAAGGTCCTGCACCCGTTCGTTGCCGAGACCATGCGGCTACTTGACGACCTGACCGCGGAAGAAAAGTCGCGCGTGATCTTTATTCACATGAACCACACCAATCCCCTGCTGATTGACGGTAGTCCGCAGCAGGCCGAGGTCGAAAAACGTGGTTTCAGGTTTGCGCGCGCGGGTATGCGCCTGGCTCTGTGACGCCCGCCAGCGGCAATAAAAAAGAAAGGGGACATTCTGCTTTATGGCCCGTTGGGCCATAAAGCAGAATGTCCCCCTTTCTTGCGATAACTTAGTTGGTGGCTTCGTCGATCGCTTCTTCGACCTCGTCGGCCTTTTCTTTCAGCGTGTCTTCGACGCCCTCCGCCTTGTCCATGGCATCCTGCATGGCGCCGGCTGCTTCCTCCATGGCGCCTTCGGCCGCTTCTGTCGCCTCGTCGACCATCTCGCCAGCCGATTCAGCCGCGTCTTCCATCGCCTCGCCGGCCTCATCCATCGCGCTTCCGGCTGCTTCCATGGCGTCACTGGCCGTATCCGCGGCCTCTTCCGCGGATCCGCCCGATTCGCCGCCACCGCAGGCAAACAGCGCCAGGCTGGCCAACAATATAAGTAGATGTTTCATGCTTTCCTCCCAGATCCGATTCACTCGGATATTCTCTCTATAAACACTTTCAGGTATTCGTTGATTTCATCGATATTCCCGATCAACCTGTGGTCGCCGTCAACCAGATGCAGGTTCGCGCCACATTCGCGGGCAAAACGAATACTGTTTTCTGCGGGCACAATATCATCATTCCAGCCGTGCACAATACTTAACGGCAAATTGGGCGGCGGTGGCGTGAGGTCCTCGTAACCGACCATGAAGAAAGCGGGCGCGAGAACGAACACACCCGCCGCACCCACAGCCTCCGCCGCCGCCGTGGCCACGTGCCCGCCCATGCTGGAGCCGACCAGTACGAGCCGGTCTTCGACACTTGCACATTCCTGCACGAGCTTGTCGACGCGTTTCGCAGGGTCGGAGATACCGCGGTAATCGATGCTGTCGGTCGCACAGCCCATGCGTCTGCACATGTCGGACATGGCGCGAATCTTCGTGCCCCAGGGCCCGCTTTCCTTACCGTGCGAGAAAACGACCGTCGTCATACGAGTATTCCGTCTCCCGAGTCACAGAGTTCTTCCAGGTGGCGCACGAGCAGCCAGTCGCGATCCTGCCCCCAGGCGACGAATTCGCCCAGGCAGATCGTCGGCACGCCCCACGACCCGCAGGCCATCATGGCTTCTCGATTCGCCTCGGCAAGCGCTCGCCAATCATCAGTTTTCATGGCAGCCAGCACGTCCGGCCAGAACAGGCCGGTCCTCCCCGTGACCTTGCGCATACCGGCATCGGTTGCGACGTCGACGGCCTCGCTCCATATGGCTGCGCCGGCGTTCAGCAGGAATTCCCGGCCTCGTTTCTCCGCTTCGGCATAAACAAATACCGCGAGGCAACGTTCCGTACCGGCGCCCACAGGGTCGCATACCTTGCCGAATGGGATACCGCGACGTTCGGCTTCCCGAGCCGCATCCTTTGCGATATAGAGCAGCTTGAGTTTCGGCACCTGCATGCCGCGCATGACCATGGGCAGCACGGGCCGCAGCTTCAGCTGCAGTCCGAACGCATCCGCAATGTCGAAGGTGCGTTGCAACGCGAGGTAAGAATAAGGGCTGCGAATCGAGTGGTAGAACTCGAGCGTCGGCAGCTCGCTGGCGGCCGCTGGCGGAGTGACGGGCAATGTCACCTGGGTCACCTGCCGTAATGATGCGAGCAGCGGAGCCGCCGACCCGTCCCGCAGTGCGCCCAGCTCGTCGAGGCGTTCCAGCAGGTAGTGCAGCCTGTCTACGCCTGCGTACCACTCGCCGGCGTAGTGCAATGCCGCACTGTTGTAATGGCCGAGTCGCTGCTGCAGTTCCTTCGCACGTTCGATCACGATCTCGGCCTGACCCGTATCGCCGGCGCCAAGCCGCGATGCCGCTTCCGAATCGCCTCGCCAGTAGACGGCCAGCGCGTGCAGGAGCTCGCCGTCAAATTCTGCCGAACCGGACAGGTTCGCGATTGCCGCGAGCATGGGGCGGCGTTGTTCTACGGGTGGCGATGCGCCCTTGTCGAGGAACGGAATTCCAAGCTCGAGGGCGAGCCTCTCACAGTCCATGGCGGCATACTCGGCCAGCATTTCCGGCTCCGGCCGGTAGCCGTCCCCGCGCGCTTCCGACAGGTATAGCTGCAATTCGACGTCGTAACTTTCCGCCAGCGCTGGCAGGTAATGCGCGAGCAGGTAGGAATAGGGATCATCGAGCTGCAGAAACGCCGATACGACATGCGGCCGCCTTAGAAACCGTCTCACCAGTTCCCGGTACGCGCGTTGCACGCGGCGCACCCTGCCACCAATCAAAACGCCAAGCACGGCGAACCGCAGCTTGCGCGCCACGCTCATGTTCGAAATCTCACTTCAGCGTACTCACTCGTCCCAGCTCACGGACGGCTTCCACAATAACTCATCGAGATCCGGCTGCCAGCGGTATTTACGCATATCTACCTTGCCGTTGACGACGGCCACCCCCTCTTCCAGGAGACGGTCGTGTTGCATGCGGAAGTGGCGGCTGTTCGGATCGAACGCACTTTTGCCTGAGGAGCGGATGACCCGGTGCCAGGGCAGGCCCATGTCCCTGGGCGCATGGCGAAGCGCGTATGCGACCTGCCGGGCACCCCTCGGGATCCCCGCAATCTCCGCGACCTGCCCGTAGTTCGCGACACGGCCCCGCGGAATCGCCTGGATCGTTTCCCAGATTCGGCGCAGGCGTGTCTCGCGGTCCTTCGTCATGCGTCAGCGCAGCCCAAGTCGCGCCTGGATCTCGCGCTTCGCATCGCGCAGAACCGTGTCACGGTCCAGGGAATCGAGGATCTGCTTGACGACCAGCTTTGGTCCGCCCTCGCCCCATGACTTGCCCTTGGCGAGGTACTCGGCAGCCGCCCGGCCAACGAGATAAGTGCTGTAGTAGGCGATCGCGCCCTGCGCGCCTGCCGTCAGGATCGTGGACAGGCCGATCGTGCCCACCTTGAGCGCGCTCGATACGAAATGCAGCGCCCACACGGTGCCCATCAGCGCTGCGGACTCGGCGACAATGACCTTGACGATCGAGCCGGCTTCTTTCTGGTTGAGCGGCAGGTCGTAGACGCGCGACAGATGCACGACCATGCCGACGTCGATGAACGCGGCTGCAAACAGGTCGGCGACCGGCACCGGGTTGAACGCCACGGCAATACCTTTGGCGACACAATAGGTACGCACGAGCTTCTCGCCGAGCTCGGCGCGCGCCGCGAGAATCCTGCGGCCGACCTGGTCCGAGAGATCGGCCGCGAACAGGCTCGCGTTGAGCGCTGCCAGAGTCTTGCCCTCGGCCTCGAGGATGTCCCAGAGCTTCAGCTTCAGGTCAGCAACGTCGGGATCCCTTTTTCTTTGTGTCACGGTTTCGTTGCCCGCCGCGTCGACCTCGACGACGTCCTGCGGTCGCGGCTGAGCCGACGCGGCAATGACGCAGTCGGGTTCGACGATTCCGCGTGTCTTCGCACGCACCGATTGCAGCAGCGCATCCAGTTCGTCACGCGTGTAAAGATCGGCCTTGTTGAGCACCACGAGTACCGGTCGGCCCTGCGCAATGACGGCCTGCAGGGCATCCAGTTCCGTTTCGGTGACGTCGCCGTCGAGCACGAACATGACGAGATCGGAGCGCCCGGCCACCTCGCGGGCGAGCGCCTCGCGGTCTTCCCCGCCGGCCTCATCGAGTCCGGGCGTGTCGATCAGGAACACGCCGCCCGCTTCGACCTGTTCCCAGGCCTGCATCGACGAATACCGGGTTTCTCCATGCAACGGGCTTACAGAGAACGTATCCCTGCCGATCAACGCGTTCAGAAGAGAGGACTTGCCCGTGCTGACCCGGCCGAATGCCGACAGGTGCAGGTGGCCATGCTCGAGCTTGTCGAGCATGGCCTTCACGGCCTCGTAGTCGTGAGAAAGCGATTCCCGTACGCCCTCCGGGAGCCGCGAATCCTGAATCAGCTCGCGCAGGCTTTCGCGGGCAAGGCTCAGGTGATCACCGCCGTCGGCTTCAGCCCTGTTTTTCGTCCAGCGCCATCCTGGCAATGCGGCGAACGCCCGCTTCCAAATGCTCACTGATGCCTTCCTCAAATTCTTTCGCTGCCGCCTCGGGCACGAGTTCGCCATGTCGCGTCAGCGTCAGGACGAGACTGCGCCCCAGCGCATCGAAGATCAATCCGTACGCCACGGCATGCACGACACCGCCGGCAACCGTACCAATGCCCGGGAACGCCTTGAGACCATTGCCGGCGACCGCCAGCGACAGCGGCAGCGCCCGGCCGACGCGACTCTGGCTAAGAGACAGGAATTCCTCGATGTCGAGATCCCGCGGCGCTGCCCCGAACAGCGCACAGAGCTGCTGCGTCATCGTGGTACCAATGTAGCCCTGGATCAGGATGTCGGTGCCGGGACTGATGGCCGCCAGTGCGCCGATGACGGCCTTCCTGGTTGCGCTGCGAATGACCTGCTCGGATCGCTGTGCGCGATAGGCCGCCTCCGCCTCGGCCAGCCGGCTCGCCGCCATCCTGAACACGGCGCGCTCGCGTCGAACGTCGAGCGACGTCGAGTCGCCCTCGAGCAGCCGGTTGATCGCCACGACGAGGACACCGATATTCGCAGGCCGGTCCCGCCGCACGGTTTCCTCGCTGCCATCGGCGCGCCGTTCTATAACCTCGGTCTCGCCGCCCGCGGTCACGGCGACGACATGATCGCGCTGCAACTCGCCGCCCAGCGCGTCGATGCGCTCCAGCAATTGCTGCATCAGCGCGGCCTGCTCCTCGGCGTCAAAGCGATCCGCCTTGTTCAATACCAGTACGAGCGGCTTGTCGAAGGCGAGCAGCGACTGTATCGCCTCGGTCTCGGGTCGCGTCAGGTCGCCGTCGCAGACGAACAGCACGACGTGCGCACGTTTTGCCTCATTCGCAGCAATCTCCGAGAGCTCACCATCGACGCCAGAGATACCGGGCACGTCGACGAGCGCAATTTCGGCGCCGGCTTCGTTTCGCCAGCGGTACTGGCTCACCGCGTCCGTCGAGCCTCCCACGACGTCGATCGCGACATCTGCGTCGGGCACCAGCGCCTTTATCAGCGAGCTCTTGCCCGAGCTGATCTCGCCAAAGAAGCAGAGCTGTATCGAGCCCTGCCGTTCCGCGAGTTCATCGAGCTCGGCGCGTGCCTCGCTAACATCCACACCGCTGGAATCGGCGTCGCGGATGCGCTCTTCGATCTCGCGACGCGTCATTGGCGCGGCCACCGCCTTGCGGTCAGGCACAATCTTGCGCCGCACGACGAGTCGCCAGACCAGCCAGATCGCCGTGACGACCAGCAGCAGCATGACCGACACGTAGGCGTAAAGGAGCGCGGGCGGACCGGCCTTCAGCCGGTCCCAGACATTGAGCGCCGCTTCCGAAATGAACAGCAGGGCCGCGGTCGCGATGATAAACGCGAGAATAACGGCGACCGCGATCACGGTCCGGACGAGGCGATCGACTTTCATACAGGGGACAGTTTACCCATGAGCAGGGGGACAGTTTACTTAATTACACACAGTAAACTGTCCCCTTAATTGCGCTGACGGGCTTACAGCCGGGCCTCGACCCAGCGATCGATCTTCGCTTCGAGCATCGACAGTGGCATGGCGCCGTCCTTCAGTACCTCGGTGTGGAAAGCCTTCACGTCGAACCTGTCGCCGAGGCGCGCCTCAGCCTGCGTGCGAATCTCGCGAATCTTCAACTGGCCGACCTTGTAGGCCAGCGCCTGCCCCGGGATCGCCATGAAGCGCTCGGCCTCGGCCACGGCTCGCGCCTCTACCACGGCCGAGTTCGCGTACATGTAGTCGAGCACCTGCTGCCGCGTCCAGCCCTTGGCGTGGATGCCCGTGTCGACGACGAGCCGGATCGCGCGCCACAGCTCGGCGTTGAGGCCGCCGAAGTACTGGTAGGGATCCGTGAAGACGCCTATCTCCTTGCCCAGCGACTCGGCATACAGCCCCCAGCCCTCGGAAAATGCCGTGAAACCGCCGTAACGTCGGAAGTCCGGCAGGTCCTCGTTCTCTCGCTGGATCATGATCTGGAAGTGGTGCCCGGGAATAGCCTCGTGCAGGAACAGTGACTCCATGGCCCACTTGCCGCGCGCCTTGATGTCGTAGGCATTGGCATAAAATATACCGGGCCGCGAGCCGTCAGCCGTGCCGGCCTGGTAGGAGCCGCCCGCCGCCGAGCGCTCACGGAAAGGCTCGACACGCCGCACCTCGAAAGGCGTCTTCGGGAACACCTCGAACAGGCTCTTCGACAGCTCACTGATGTGGTCCGACATGTCGCGATAACCCTGGATTAGCTGCTCGGGCCCATCGAAAAAGAACTGTTCGTCCGTATTGACGAAGTCGAAGAAGTCCTTGAGCCCGCCTTCGAAGCCGACCTCGTCCATGACCTTTTGCATCTCGCCATGGATACGAGCCACTTCGTCGAGGCCGATCTGGTGGATCTCGTCGGGCGTCATGTCGGTCGTCGTGCGTATGCGGGCCAGGTAGGCGTACCACGCCTCGCCGTTGGGCAGCGCATAGAGACCCACGGTGTCACGAGCGGCGGACAGGTATTCGTCGCCGATGAAATTCACGAGGCGCTCGTAGGCCGGGACGATCGTGTTGCTGATGGATTCCTTGTAAGCGGCGGCCAGGCGCTCGCGGTCCCGGGCACTGAAATCATCCGGCATGTTGCGCACGGGCGCATAGAAGCCGCTGTCCTCGGCATTGTCGACGAGCTGCGACTCGAGCTGCGGCACCAGCTTTTCCATGAGGATGCGTGGCTGCACCACGCCTTCGCGCATACCTTCCTGCATGTTCGTTATGGCCTGGTCGACATAGACCGAGAAATCTTCCGCGCGACTCAGGAAGTCGTCGTAGTCCCTGACCGTCTTGAACGGATGCGCGCCCTTGCCGCTGCCGAGCTGCACGAAAAACGTCGCAATGGAACGAAACTGGTTCATCGGCTGCAGGTGAAACGGGAACTGGTTGCCCTCCAGGGACTGCTCGCGGTTGATCCGGAACAGGTCGTAGCTGAGCTGGTCCTGGTAGCCGAGCGCATCGCGGTCTATCTCGAGCAGGCGCGCGAGAAACTCCTCGTCCATGGCCTGGTCTGCGGCCCGGTACTCCGGGCTCAGGTTGTTCGCGAGGCGATCGTTGTAGCGATTGTCGCCGACAAACGTGGCGCGAATGGGGTTCATCTCGAGCCCGCGCTCGAAGTGTTCGTCGAACAGCGCGTGCAGCGCCGCGGCGGCATCGGCCGAGGTTTCGTCGACGGGGGTTTCTTCGATTGCGGCCGGTTCGCCGCCACAGGCCGCGAGCAACAGGGTGGCCACCAGCAAGGCCGGGTTTATTCGTCTCATCAGGGAAGCGTCCTGCAAAATCAGGCGATCATAAACCCCAGGTCGCGTTGAGCAAAGTTCACGAGGTTGGGCGCGACGACATCGAGCTCGGTATCGGGAATGCCGAACCACTTCGCGAGCGTCGCGGCATACTGGTCCGCCGAGGTAGACGGGATCATCCGGCCACCCGTGACGTCTTCGGGACCGTCGATGGCAAGCAACGGGTAATGCCCATAGAGGTCCCGACCGTTGACGGCGCCGCCGACGACGAGCTGGTTGCCGCCCCACGCGTGATCCGTGCCATCGCCGTTGGACGTCAGCGTGCGTCCGAAGTCCGACTGCGTGAACGTCGTGATGTTCTCGGCAACACCGAGATCCACCGTGGCCGAGTAGAAAGCCGCGATCGCGTCGCTGATTCCGCCGAGCAGGCCGGGCTGATCCTGGAGCTGGTTGTCGTGCGTATCGAAACCGCCGGTCGCGACGAAGAACACCTGGCGCTGCATCTGCAATTCGTCGCGCGCAGCTACCAGGTACGCGACGGTTTCGAGCTGCGTGCCGAGCTGCGATGCCGGAAACGGCGTCGTGAAGGCCGGCGTGCCCTGGCGCGCGTTCTCAATGGCGCCGCTCACCGTATCGGCCGCATCGATAGCGCGTCGCTGCACCTCGGCAAAACCGCGCTCGTAGATCGTGCCGTACTGCGCTTCGACGATGCGCCGAAACGCCGCGCGCTGCTCGAACAGGATGTTGTCCGGATCCGTCGAAAATCCTTCGAACTGCAGCGGACCGTTCGGACCCATGACGTAGGCGACCGTTTCGTCAGCCGACTGGAACAGGTTCGAGCCGAACAACGAGGCGTTTGTGGCCATCTGTTGCCCGCCTACGCCGCTTCGAATCAGGTCAGCCATGCGCCCCGCCCAGCCCGTCTTGCTCTGCGTATTGCCACGCAGCGAGGTCCACTGGTCCTGCTGGTCATTGTGCGAAAAGAGCTGCGGCGGCAACGTGGCCGAGCCGTTGAGGAACTCCTCCCGGGTCGTCGGCCGTATGAGCGGCCCGACGTTGGTGACAAACGCGGCATTGCCCGCGTCGAACAGGTTCCGGATGCCGATCATCGACGGGTGTAGACCGTAATCGGGCGTGCCCGCGGACAGCGGTGTTATTGCCAGCAGGTCGGACTGCGGGATCGCGAGATTCTGGCGTGACGCAGCGTATGCGTTGTACTCGGCTGTCGTGTTCGGGACCAGCATGTTGAACGAATCATTGCCGCCGAACAGGAATACGCAGACCAGCGCACGGTAGTCATTGAACGGTCCGGGTCCCCCGACGACTTGCGAATAGGCAAGCCCCGGCGTGGCGGCCAGCAGCGCCGCCGCGCCGCTCGTGCGCAGGAAATCACGTCGATTCAGTGTTTTCATAGTCTTCCTCTCCCGCGACTAGCGCTGGTACGCATATTCAGGCGAAGTCACGACGAGATAGATCGCTTCGGCGGCGCGCAGCGCCGACTCCGTCTCGGGGACACGGGCGAGCATGCCGGCAATCTCCGCCCGCAGCGGGTCGGAGATGACGCCACCCAGCAGCTTGCCAGCAACCCGGTCGATGAGCCTGTCGGCGTCGGCTGCTATCGCCATCTCTTCGGCAATGTCGATGAACACGTCGTCTTCTTCGAGTTCAGTGTTGGTCTGGTTCAGGCCGAAGACCTGGTAGAACATGAAGTTCGTCAGCAGCGTGTTGAGATATTCGGTCGCAAGCTCCAGCTCGGGTGCGACGAGGCCGCTGTCGCGAATCTCGCCGGGCGGCGCGTGGAACGGGCTGAAGAAGTTGAATACCGACGGCGACTGCAGGGGCCCCTGGCCAAGCAGGATGTAAGCGAAGCCAAGCGGGTAACGCCCGCTGGCCGAGGTCGCGTCGTAAGCTCTCCACAGCTGCGTCAGGCGCAGCAGCGGCTCCTTCAGTTTGCCGTCTATCTCCATGGGCATCGAAGGATGCGCTTCCGGGTCAAGCAGGATCGCCCGCACAACGGCGCCGAGATCGCCGCGCACGCCGCTGCCGTTGTTATTGAACACCTGCGCAACACGCCGCACGTAGCCCGGCGACGGGTTGCTCGTCACGAGGCGCTGTATCAGGCGAATAGCGATGAACGGGCCGACATTCGGGTGATTGAAAATATTGTCGAGGGCCTGCTCGAGATCCCGCTCTCCGCCCTGCCCGGCCGGCAACACGACGCCATTGAGGAGTTTCTTTTCGCCCGTGTCGTGATATTCCTCCCAGAGCTGCATCGGGAAATACTGGCTCGCCTGCGGCAGCAGGAACTCGTTGGGATGGAAGGTCTGCGCGCCGGCCCACGTCCAGCCCGTAAACACGTGCGCGAAGCCCTCGATGATCGACTGATCGTAGGTCGGGATGGGCTCGCCGAAGCTGTCGAGCTTCCGCGTGCCGTCGATGTTGAGTTCGACGAGCCCGATCGAAAATAGCTGCATGACTTCGCGGGCGTAGTTCTCGTCGGGCCGGATGTTGAGCGCCGGGTTCGGCTTTTCGTTGCCCAGCATGCTCAGGTAGACGCCCATGGCCGGATGCAGGGTGACCTGCTCGAGCAGGTCGCGGTAGTTGCCGAAAGCGTTTTTGGCAAGCATGTCGTAGTAATCGGCGACGGCGAAAGGCAGGTTGCCGAGCGCGCCCAGCTGCGAGACCACCATGATCTCGGACAACGCGAAAGCGACGCGCTGCCGAAGCTGGTCTTCACCATGCAACGCGTTGCGGAACCAGATGTCGACGCGATCCCGGTGCAGCTCGAACGGAAACTGCGGTGGCGGCACGGATTGCAGGTGCTGCAACTGCCTCGACACCGGCCGCCGCACCTGGTCATCGATCCAGTTTTCGGGGCGCATCGCAATGACAGCCTGCGCTTCGGCCTCGGTGGCGCCGAAGGTAGCCTGGTTGAGAAGCTGGTAAGCCTCCAACTTGGTGACGGGTGCTGGTGGCGGCGGGGGGGGCTGCGGGGGCGACGACGAGCCACCACCACCGCCACAAGCGGCCAGCACGAGCGCCAGGATGATTGTCAGAACGCGATTCACTTTCATGCGACTATTTCGGGTGTACCGACTCCAGGTATCTGATCTGCTCGGTGGTCAGTAGATTCTTGAGACGTATCAGCATCCTCACCTGCTTCTTTTTAACCTCGTTCTCGGCCAG
>JAAUYE010114689.1_pt1 | contig 11889 bp, 13 predicted proteins | sample 7278081 | NCBI WGS metagenome assembly JAAUYE01 (sample SAMN14350131, study PRJNA611818) | marine sediment metagenome | isolation source: surface marine sediment (0.6m) | place: French Polynesia: Moorea | collected 2018-08
GCCAGAGCAGACGCCTGCCTGGCGTCAGACCGTACGCCGTCGTACGCCGCCCTTCACGCCGCGATCTTTCACAGGTAAAATCACTAAATTTCACAGCATACATTGTCCAGAATTTTGTCCATCTCGTTGTCCACAGTTTAAATCCCAGGTTTTTTGTTTGCAGTTAGTCCGTCTATACCGTTTTGGTGAGTCAATTTTCCTGTAGTTTATTTCTTAGAAAGTCGATCACATTCTTCAAAACTAGAAATCCCCTTTTTTGTCTCTTTGCAGATCACTTTTCTCTCTCTCTTTCTATCATGATTAAAGTTAGTTAGTATTTCTCAAAAGAAAAATGTCGTTTGTCCTTTGTTGAGTTCCGCGTTTCAAGTTAAAAACTGTCTTTGGGGGAGCGATTTGAGATAGTTTTGGATCCGGAACGCCAGATAAGAATGTGAGTCACTTTTTACATCATGTTTTTGCAGTTGTTCAAAGTTTCTGTTTCGCGGTTGTTCAAAGTTTCTGTTACTAATCCTTGTTGCCCAAAGTTAGTTCCGTCCTTTGTTGGTTGAATAAACCAGAGTCCTTGTTGCAGAGGTCCATTGTCGGGTGTGGGGGTCAGTCCTTTTGTCTATCGCCATTAAACTTGGGTCAGCGTTGGGAGCTTCTCTAAGAAAGCTCCTTCTTCGGCAAGTCCAATCCTGAAGAGTTGGAAGCTGAATTGGTCTCGGATGTCAAAGAGGGTGTTTCTGAATTCAAAAGGTCCTGTGGACCACTTCACCCTGACCTGCAAAACGTTAAATTGGTAATGAATTGTTTCAGCATCTAAGATGTATCCTTTTGCCATAGCTGCGTTGATTTTCGTTTCTTTGAAAAGGTTCCACTGAAGCCAGGCTTCTTGAATGAAAGGCATAGTGATTACAGCAGACATTTTCTTTGCTTTTTCAGGTTGCAGTCACTTTGTGGCGTGGTGTGTAACAAGATCGGGGTCAAATATAGATAAGAAGGGGGTGAGTTATGTTTTGCACGTTAGTTTGTGATGTCATTGTATACCTGGTGAAGTTGAGCTTTAATTGATCAATAGTTTGAATGCTGCCATCATTGAGGCTGTTCCGGGAGTGGCTAGTTTTTGTTCCCAAGTCTCGTTGCACAGCATTTTTTGAGATACTGGAATGCATCCAGTGCACAGTGTTGGTCCAGTTTGTTCGAAGTTCATCCTTTCTCGGGCATCTGCATTTGAAAAATGTAAATTTAGCACAAGAAAAAAAATTTTAATCTCAGGTTTTTAAGAATATATCCTTACTATGAAAATTTTCCCCAACAGGCCGGTATGTGATGCTGTCGCAAAATGGACATGGGCGAAGCCAGAATATTCCAGGTTTCAACGCAGTGCAGTCTATCATTGTGTACATCCTCAATCTGCCAAGTAAGAGTAAAATCTTGCATTTCAAGAATTTTCAAGGATCTTGATCGATCCAATCAAATCTTTTGATGAGCATGCAAAGACATACCTTTCTTTGTCTGGTGTGGCACGTATTCCTAGCTCCACAAATACAATGATTGGTGGTGCTGAAGTTTTCCATATGTCGAGCATTTTTTTCCTTGCGTCTAGCATGAGGTGGTGTAACTTTGTGAAGATCTGATTTTGTGCTTCCGTGAGAATTTGGTCTCCTGGTTGTACTGTTAACCAGTATTCATCTTTGATGTGTTGGCGCACATCACATTCTACGATCATGGTTTTGCTACCTCTTGCGTATGCTGTGTTAAAGTAGATGAAAGTTCCAGGGATTTTAAGATGTTCTGGAGAGAAGAAACTGCTATTTTCATAGCCTATTTGTTGCAGAGACATGTTGTGTTGGTTCAGAAAAGTGGGTCGAGATTCGTAGCATCGTTTCTATATCTCTAGTCTGTGCTTTTTTCGCATGTTTTGAAAGTTTGCAATTGCGTCTTGTTTTGACCTCATTTGCGGATCCGGAAGCAAGATCTTTTCTGATCAGGCAAAATGTGTGGAAATGATCGATTTGCTCAAATCTTTGCACAACTTTTTGTGGTGTGCTTTGCTGCTTTTATGATTGGGTTATTCCTCTGGTTCGTTCTTTGGATTGCGATCCATCTTTGGGAGAAAGCTGCAAATAGTAGGTGTTTTAAATTTGTCTTTTTTGGTGTTTATCTTTGGAGAATTCCTTGGCATTTTATTTTTCACAGTTCAATCATGGAAGCATAACCGTGATTATGTGGAGTATGTCGATCAGAAGGTTGATTTCCAGGGCAAAGAGATCATAGACCTGAAGAAGGCTGCTCAAGGTCTTTTGGGATATCTGGAGCAACGCGATGTGAGTGTGTGTATGTGTGTGTGTGTGTGTGTGTGTGTGTGTCTTTATATTTTCTTAATTTTGCAGGCATGGTCGGACAAGCGATGCCGTGTGACGTTTGCAGCAAAGTTCTTTCCAACTGTTCGAGTTTCTGACGAGAAGGCATCTCCTGTGTAGTTGTCATGGCCATGACTTTGATTAAAGAGAAATAAGCAGTGTCTTTTGAGGTTTTTCCTATTTGATTAGCGTTGCGTGGTTTGAGTAGAAAATAATTTTTTGTGTTGAGCTCAAGGTTAGTTTTAATTTTGTTGTTCTTATTTCAGACTAAGCTGCAATTTGTTTCCGGATTTTGACTTTTTGCAGTTGTGATGGAATGTGGTGTCGATGTCGTGGACTTTGCTCTGGGAAATATGCAGAATTATGATTTCAGCTAAAAATGCGGTTCGTATTGTTGTCTGGCGCTAAGCATACTTTTGACCTATTTTGTGCAATGCAGTACCAAAATTACGTGGTGTTCCTTTTTTGTTGGTTTTTCAGCATTTGTGTCGTTTTAACTTTCTTTGCTGTCTTTGCTTTGAAAGCAATGTTCAGAATGTGGAGATTTGTGTTGGGCGAAAGGAATCAAATTCAAGATGAAGAAATGAATTGTCTTTTGCCAGCCAGGTATATGATTCTTGTGCATCTATCTTTTTAGCTTTCAAAAACACTATTTTTTGTATTCAAGGAATTAATAGATTTTCCTTTGTAGAATGATGATGCCTCGTCAAGAGACTATTTGGGTCCAGGTTTGAAACTCGCACTCCCTCCGGACTTTGACAATCGTATCGAATTTTGACGCAACAAAATAGGAAACAGCTGTAAGTTAATTTATGATTTATGATGCAAACTCACATTCCTATCTGACATGACCAGATGCAGTATCACTCACGTGGCTGCATGTTTCCTATGAAACGGCATTCCATCCAAAGCAAGCGCTCAATTCCTTTGAAAAAGCATAACATGGCGGCAGGACAACATTTCGTTCAACAGGCTGAGACTCGATTAGCTTGGTTTACACATGATATGATCCCTCTAGCATTCGCCAAAGGATATGTTCTACTCATCGATCAGCAAAACGTTTTCCACCAAGTATTTTACGTCAAACTAAGATGGTTTAGGAATAACCATTTGTTGAAACAAACCGAATTCAAAATCCGAAATGAATTCGATCTTCAAATCTTCAACACAGGACTCATGGCAGAATTTACATTCTTGCAGCAACTTCCCCCAAACATCTGATTCACTTGACAAAGGAACAACGAACATTGCCTATCTGTGCTGTGACTGAAAAAGAATACACAAACGGTGGATGCGACTCTCCTTCTCTCTCTTTCTTTGACGACAGAACAACGAACGTGACTCGGATCGAATTTTGGGAAATCTTCAAACATCAGGTTTTGGTAAGATTTTTTGTTCTTTTGTAGTCGGCATCATATCACAAACCCTAAGTTCGACTGTGCGTGCGTGCTTTGATGGCAACGATGGACGTGTTGTGTATTGGATGTGACCAAGTGTTTCTGTGATGGTAATTGTACAATTTCATAAAATCGAAGGCCACAAAGGCTTGATCAGGACATTAAACTCAAGGTGGATTCAGAGCAATGCTGAATGTGGGTTCTCATTCTTTTTTAGGTGATGAAAGTGGGTGAACTTATCAAAAGGGGCCAAAGTCCGAAGCTGTTTCCTTATAGCATGCAGAGCGCAGCTTGTTCAGGTCAGTATCAACATGTCGTCTGTGGAGTCACTTCGTGTTGTTGCAGATTATTATTTGAGGCAGCATTACGGATTGCAGTGTTGTAATGATGATCTCTGTTTGTTGCCATTTTATGATGTGTTTTGTCAGTTTTGTTGCGGCATCTTTTTTTGGAATTCCGAAAGCCGTAAAAATCATCAAAATTTGTTTGGCACACAATGCCCTCGTTCAGCTTTGTTTTGCTGTGCGTGTTTGTGGAGATATTACACCACAAACCAAGCGGTTCATTCATGTGAATCGAAAATTACTGATCATGTCTACGGATTTTGTCAGATTTGCGGTCATATCAGACAAGTTCCAGTAAGTTGCATATTTTATTGTGATATATTTACATTTCTAGCAATTTCGATGGGACGGTTAAATTTTCGTCGTCGTCGTTTGTGATTGATCCTGCTCGCATTTCTGGTTTCAATTTCGATGGGACGGTTAAATTTTCGTCAGCGTTTGTGATTGATTCTGCTTGTCTGTTCTAATATCCTTTAGCCAGTAGCGACAATCCCCAGAAGAAAGTCTTATTACGAAGATAGAGGACTGCTATCCCAAAGATGATCGTGGTCATTCCTGAAATCAAATTCACAAACATAAATTTTTTGTTTTTTTCAAGTATTTGCCTTCACCGCACAACCGAGGAAGAAGATATCTCTTCACCTAGAGCTATGGTCGCGATCTGCCAGGCGACTGGAAAAAAGGAAAAAAGTGAGTTCAATTTTTATTCGTTTTTCATTGGGAAGGAGAAATGTGTAAATCCTCACAATTCACTGTTTTCTCTTTTTCTTTTGTGATGCGCCAGGTGTTCATTTTGTCGATTGATTTACACATTGTTGCGCAGAACACTCTGCCCGATTTGAAGGGGTGAAGGTTTTTGATCAAGTCGCAAGTTCCCCAAGCTTTACGGCATATCTTTTGGTTTAGTAAGACTTTGCAAAACTCGACACAAAATTCTTCTCGATCATCAGCTGGAAGAGAAAAGCAGAACGAATGTATGTGTTGGTGTTTGCATGCAGCGACAGCATTTTAAGTTTGCTTGGTGCGAACACATACTTTCTTGTTCCGATTTTCCCGTTTGTGTGGTCAGTGTTGTTGCTTCTTCCACGCTTGTTATATCTACAGGGAGGAAAAATGACACATGCTTTGCCTTTCAGCTTTCTAAGGGAGGTGGGGGAGGGGTGGGAACTTAATTACCATGTGCATGTTCTCACCCAAAAAATCGATCCATTTGCTTGTATTAATTTTTGTATGCCCTTGAAAAATAAATTGACATGTGAAAGTTTTTAAAACTCGAACTGTTTTTCGGGAGGTTTTTTGTGGTGCATACCTGACTCAGTTTTGTTCGTTTCCTCTTTCAGATCTGTCGGAAGAGCTTGACTGGCTGCAGCAGCTCGCATCATCCGCATCATTCGTCCGCTGGCCCACGGCCCGTCTTCGCCTCGTTTTTGGACTGCAAGGGCAGAAACATGGTGAAGATGAGCTATGATCTGATTACGAGGTAAAGAAAGAAACACTTACACCTTAGTAATTTCGAATGTGCTGTCATAAAGTCCTTCAATGAGTAAAGTTCTGATTGTCTTCGGCAGACAAGAAAGGAGATTTTCCAGATCCTTATTAAGAAGCCGTGCATTGACCATGATGTGGTCTTTGATATGATCTTGTAGAATTGCGCTCAACATCTTGGATAGTTCACAGAGTCGTGGTCTCATGTTTTTGCTAAACCCCATGTAGATCATTTTCGCTCTTGCTTTTTTTGATCTTTTCTTGTAGAATGATGGGTATATTAAATTATGAAAGCGTGTTGGTGGAATCCCACGGTTTTTTCTTGTCAAGATTCTTTGATGTGCCACCATGTCTTTCGCATAGGTTGTTGTGGTGTACTGCCGAACTTCATACAGCTATAATTTTGATCGCACAGTTTACCTGGTTGAATTTTTCCAGCTGGAAAAATCAGATTTTTCCAGCTGGAAAAAAGCAAACCTGTCATCAGAAGGCTATGTCGATAAACACCTCGATAAATAAAATCTTTTTGCAAGTGAAGCCAACAAATTTATGAGCGCCCAAATAACTCGGGTTAGATTTTTCCAGCTGGAAAAATCTGATTTTTACCAGTCATTTTCTTTTTTTGCAGATAGAAGAAAAAATTTCTTACCTGGCATCGTAGGGGCATGATCTCCGCACCCGATCAAGTAGAGAATCAACACGACGCCTCTGAAGTCCATTTTGTTCAGCAGAAATCTGAAGATGAATTGCGCAGTGAATAGTTTCGTTTTCGCGTTCTTCCTGAGTTTTTTGCCTCTGTCTAGTCTATTGTACTTATTGTCATGTTGACAAGAATTGCAAAAAAAGGAATCATACGCATGTTATCGTGTAGCTCAGTACATCAGTTAGTCCTTGTTGGATCAATGTGACTATTTCCTCCGAAGTTAAATCTATCATATTATGTGACCAGATTTGTACGTTTTTGATATTATACTCATTATCCAAATCAAAATACAGGTCTATTTGCATTTTCCGACTTGTTGCTGCACGCGGTGTGAGAGCTTGCTACTCGGAGTTCAAGGTTGATCGAAAAAAGCTGTGCGTAACTCGGTGCAATAGATAGGGATGATCCAAGAGCGCACGCAAAAGCGGACAACAGGACAGAGGAAAAAGCTTTTTTCAGCATTCTTTATTAAAACCAAGCAAGAAATTGCGTATTATCACTCTATTTCAATTCTTTTTTCAAACACTTCTGGCGAAGAGTGTTCAAGGCTTAGAATCCAAGGGCATTTTGATTGCGACCAAATCTTGTGCTCTACATAAGGGTTATCTCTTGCTTTCCAACTGTAACATTCTAATCCGCAAAAGGGGCATCTGCATCCATCGATACGGGTGGTGTGCGAGGATGACAGTTTGTACCAGCCAGCTCTAGCCATTGTTTTGCCATCTTTTCCGCAATCTCCAAAGATAGCAGGCCAATTTTTGTCGGTAAAAGACCATCTTCTGTTGTATTCATCAGCCATCCTTCCGTCGTCAGGCATTCTTTTCGTTGATGTCCAGGTGAAGGCGCTTAGAGTGGGCTCGAAAGTATCTTCGCGCTCACTTTCGTAAATCACTTTTGGCAACAACCGGCTCGTATCCAAACAGCTTCTTCTTCGGTCTCTGGTGGTGGATGGGAGTGAGGCGCATCCCTTGGTGGGGCGTTTTTCTTCTGGGCTGCTGAGGCAGATGTTTGGTGTTCCGTCAGTTTCCATTTCTTGGTTGAGTTTTGTGGCGATACACCTACAGCCCAGCTTCTTTCATACAGGCTTAACCTGTACTGCCAAATCCTTTTTGCCCACGTTCGGTTTCTGGCAATCTGCTTACTTCTTCAAAATTTATGCCGTATCGTTTGTACAAAACAAGTTGTGCAATTCTGTGCCCCTGATAAATAGTATGAGGTTTGTTGCTGGTGTTTCTGAGATGGATGGCAAGTGGGCCTGTAAAATCCGGATCGATGATAGGATCTCCAACAACTTCGATACCAGACATACAAGCTAACCCAGATCTAGAGTGGATTTCTGCGTAAAATCCATCTGGAATTTTCAACGAAAATCCCAAAGAAATTGCTTTTGGGCATTTTGAATGCGAGTAAATCGTGAGTGGCTTGTTGTGTGGGTAAATTAGATCTAGTCCTGCGCTACTTTCATAACTCGGAACAGGTGCTTTTGCATTTGGGTGTAAATACATGATTTTCACTGGGATGGAACTTGTGATGTCCAGAAATGATGAATGGTCTTCATCTTCGAAAATGATTTCCATGTCATTATTATCTTCTGCCGCTTTTTCTGCCATGGTGTGTGGGTGCGTGTGGGTATGTGTGCGTGCGTGTTACTCAGTCATAATAAGGAGAATTTATCGAGATTTTCAATCTGCGATCGAGCTATTTGGCGTTTGAGAAATGTTTTGTCTAAAACCTGATGCTTTTTATTAAATCGAGAGTTTACCCAATGATTTATTTCATGATCATTTTTTAATAGATCTTTTTTGTCAAATTTTTCAATGATTTTTTCTTCTTGTAATTCTTTGTTCATTATCTGGTACCAGATGAAAAAAATACACCATTGACCACAAGCTGTTGAAAGTGGGTGTTGAACTTGCTCTGAGTTGTAATCATAATCATATTTATCCCCCATAAAGTCCTTAATTGAATCAATCACAGGTGGAAATCCGTAGCTGTCGAAGTAGCTATGCCGAGAACTGTGATTGAAAAAACACACCACCCAATGTGAACCTTCTTCTTCATCTCTATCAAAATTTACGACATAATAAAGGTATTTTCTTGGAAAATTTCTGTTTTGTGGACTAGCAGGCAGCTTATCTGAGGCCAAAACACCTCCAAAATATCGTCGAGTGGTGCTGTTTTCTTTCAAAATGGAAGTTATTTCTTCTGAGTCCATGCGCTAATTAAATTGCTGCTCCAAATTGTTTCTTTTTTACGGATCCAGTTTTGCTAATTTCAAGTTCTGCATCGTATTCAGCGTAAACAATCATGGTCACCACAAAATTTATCGGGTTTGTCAGAGTTATTTCCAAGTTGACACTTTTGGTAGCAGGTAATTCAAAACTACTTCCAGCTTGAGATTTAGAATTTGTCAGGTCAAAGGCGAGAAAGTTGTTGCCTGTGGCGTAATTGTCCAGGTCAATGCCTAAATCTACTTCGTCATACAATGCTCCGGTGGCATCTAAAAGCGCAAAGAGTGGAAAAATTTTGCTATTTTGTTGTGCAATTTCAGGGTATGGAATGTACTCTCCTCCAATTTTAAGCGCGTAATGTGAAATCCCAATGTCCAAATAGTTAAATGGATCTCGGTTACGGTCTCCTGTAAATGCATCATTTCTCACAAAAGCAATGAAAATCCGACGTGGCAAAGTTTCTCCTTCGTGGATAAGATTGGGAATGGAATAATCATTCCCTCCATGGGTTTTTGTATGGTATTTCATTTCTATTCGTCTGATTGGATAGATTGCATTTCTGATCTCGGAAACACCCATCATTTCCATGAGAATGTCTGGATCTATCGTAACAAAACAAGTCAACAGATTTATTTTGGTGATTTCCACTTTGATTTCGCCATGTTGAGCTTGTAATACGCCTGCTCCAAGTGGAGTGAGTGTGGAAAAGGTTTCTCTGTCCTGTAACTCGAAAGAGACATACAATTTGCTTTTGGGAGGTAACAGTTTAGGTTGATCGAATATTTCAGAGTGGATTTTGCTCATGATATACATGAGGTGACTTTGTTGCATCTTTTGATATTTTTTCTTCCATTGTTTGATGCCTGCTGCATTCCAAGCATCAGCTTCAAGATTAGTCCAATCAAATTCATTGGCCAGTATATCATCGTATATCTTGCCGTCATCTTGTTCGTAACCACTCATTTTCAATAGAGACTGTTTGACTTCTTTTGGCCACATGAGTTTTGTTTCAAAATCTCCTCTATAGGCGTATAAAGAGTCACCTGTTGATATTGGTTGGTCATTTAATCGCACGTTGCATGATTTAAAGAGGTTGTAACCCAAACCATTTACATAAAAAGCCTGGGAGCCATGAGCTGCAGGATTTGCAATAGCAGGGAGCGCAGTGCCGTCGCTTTGAATCACTCTCACTTCCATATAGAGATAGGTGTGCAAAGGATCAATGAGTTCATTCATGTGTGAATGAATTTGAAATTCAATAGTTTTTGCTCCATCGATTGAATTGATGGGGTTAACTAATTCATAACGCGGTGGTTTGATTATCCCTACTTGAGTTGGGAGAGATGAATGTATGTTCAGGCTATCTGGCAGGACTTCGCCCACTCCAGGAGCCACAGCTTTTTGTCCATCCAAAACAAAACCGTCTTCATTTTCATTCGCCATTGTTTTTTATTTTAAACAAGAATTTTGTTGTCACTCAGTCCATATTATTCTCCAAATACATTTGTTGGTTTATTTTTTCTCTTCCTGATTTTTCTATTTTTTCGTTTGTAGGCCAAAGTATACATCCCACCTTTTTGTTTTTTCACTGGTTTTTTTCTTTTTCTGCTCACAACTTTTTTGGCTCGTTTTCTAGGTGGTGGGGCACTAAATATTTCATTTCCAACAATGCGTTGTAATTTCCTTGAAAATCGAGGCAAGCTTTTTTTGGCTATTTGTCCAAGATCTGCATTGCCTAAAATCATTCCCGGAAGAGCTTCAGATGCTGTTTTTAACGCATCTCGCCCAATAACATTGTAAGATCTTTTTGCTATTCTTTTCATTTTTTCTCCTGCTCCTTGGAAAAACCTTTTTAAGGCTGGTAACATTCGAAAACCGCCACGAAGTCTGCCTCGATACACAGGGTAACTATAAATGTTTCCTCCTCTCTGATATTGATCAAAGACATCTATGTAGGTATTTCTGCTCAATTTCCGAGTCAATTTTCCCATATTTTACTTTTTTTGAAATTCCGTCTATCTATATCTGACACAGAAAGAATTACTTTTTTTGTTTTGTCTTTTTTTTGTTTCGTTTTATTTGTCGTTCTAATGCTGCAATATCCTGAATTTCATCATCTGGGGGACCTAATTCTTCATTTAATGTCCTTGCTGACCTTGTTCTGCCACCTACACCTGGTTTATTTTGGGCAGGTGATTTTTTGGGGCTAGCCTCTTTTGGTGTTGTTTCGGTTGGTGGCGGAGGGGGAATATCTGCAGCCACTCTTGCCACCTTAACCTGGGGCATTTGGTGTCTGGCTGGTATGTGTTGATCAAGAAGATCCTGATCCGATACACTTGCTGGTGGAGGGTAGGCATTTATGACTGGGAGGGGAGGTCTTCTTCTTTCTTCCTCATTGTTTCTTTCTGGAGAAAATACATCTGCTTCATCTTCATCTATTTCCATTGGTTCTCTTTTTTGAGGTGAAGGAAAAGCTCTTGCTCCCTCTATTGGTTCTGGAACAATTTCGTCTGCGTTTTCTATCTCATTTAACTCTCTTTTTGGGGGTGAAGGAAAAGCTCTTGCTGATGCTTCATTCAATAGCTGATCCAAATCTTTGTCATTAATATATTCTTCTTTTTTGATTGGTTTCCTTTCACGTAAGTTCGGAGAGGAAAGAGAGGAAAATTGATTTAAATCCAATTTTCTTTTTGGAATAGTTCCTGTTGCTGCAAAAATCTCGTCAGCTAGAGATTGTGTTCTCTGGGGTGGTGTTATTCTTCTAAATTGTTCCATCAGTCTGCGCGCAACACTCCCGGGTGGTGAAAGCTGAGTTCCAAAACCTTGGGGACGAGTCCATGTATCTGCTGCTGCAATACTATCAGCTGTACTTGGAGTGCTAAAATCTGTAGTATTGTCATATTGCTCATCATCATCATCTTGTTGTTGTTGTTGTTGTTGTTGTCGTTGTTGTTGTTGTTGTTGTTGTTGTTGTCCATGCAATCTTCTTCTTCTTCTTATTGGTTGAAGAAATTCTCTATCATCATAATCATCATCAGGTCTTGGTCTTCTTCTTCCTCTTCATTCTCCTCCTCCTCCATCTCCTCCATCTCCTCCTCCTCCATCTCCATCTCCTCCATCTCCTCCTCCTCCTCCTCCTCCTCCTCCATCTCCTCCTCTCCTTCCCTCTCCTTCTTCATCAGTTTCCACTTCCTGCATGTTCCCTGCCCATCTCAACATTGTTCTGAGCATATCAATGCGTGTTTCATCAAATCCAAACATCCCGTTAGCATCTTCACCCAAGCTTTCGATTATTAATTTGTACATCTCCATTGCACCTCTAGGAACTCCAAAAGGCAATCCAGGGGGCTGCCTAATCTGAGTAATATAATATGTGCCCCAGCC
>JAAUYE010037604.1_pt1 | contig 11882 bp, 11 predicted proteins | sample 7278081 | NCBI WGS metagenome assembly JAAUYE01 (sample SAMN14350131, study PRJNA611818) | marine sediment metagenome | isolation source: surface marine sediment (0.6m) | place: French Polynesia: Moorea | collected 2018-08
CATAGACCATTCGAGACTGGTCAGTCTTAGAAGATTGTGGAAGTTTACTGCGATGTTTGAAAAGTCTAAGAAAAGGCTTGGATATATGAGCAGCACTCATTTTCGTTACGGAGTTTGCCAGATGGACCTTGCTTTCATAAGTGGCAAAAGTTTTTTGAGCCGGAGGAACGCTGGTTATAAGGGTTTTCTCATTTGTGTGGAGATAAGCAGTTTGCAGGTTGCGGCTGTTCCGATCAAGAGCAGAACATATAAGGAGTTGATGAGGGCGATAAGAAAAGTGGTCAGAAGCTCCGCCATAAGGAGTATCACAACGTTGCTGACGGACAGAGAAACGACATTTAAAAGCACTAGTTTTATTCGAAAGGTGAAAGAAAAATTGGGAATAAAAATAGCTTTTCTAAAGAGGAGGCACAAAGCTTATTATGCCGAATTGTTCAACTCTATAATAAAGCGCAATCTCGGCATGACTTTGGCTTATAAAGGACACCTTGAGAAGAGAGATCCTTCAAATTGGGTGAAGAGCTTGCCCAAGGTTGTGAAAGCTCTTAACGATCGCAACGTTCCGGGAACAGACATGAAGCGAAGGAGTATAGGCAAGCACAACTTTATAGAAATGCTCTGCAAGAAGGCGGGCGCCCAGGATCCCTACGCCGGAATGAATACCAGCTCCCTGCCAGCCTCGGCCATTCGATCTCGCGATTGGAAGAGGCAAATCTTCAAGTACAGGGTCGGGACCGTCGTGCTGGTCGAGGAAAGGGCGCTTTCCTCTAATTCTCCGTCCGGCCGGTTTCCCAAGAGAGCCCTGCGAGGCAGTCGGGCCAGGCGTCCCTATACCGTGGTAGCAGCGGCTCTAAAGAGGGGAGGACCTTTCACTCTGGCTCCCGTTTACAAAATACAAGATCGCTCAAGAAGCGGACCTCCCCTCACCGGCTGGTTCTATCAGTCTGAGTTAGTGCCCATAAAGAAGTCGGGGCGATAGCAGCGAGCTAGCAGCGAGCATGTGGAGTTCCCTTTATAGCTCTGTGGCCAGGATCCAGGGGGTTTACGCCCTCAAGAGTTTTGTGCGAAAAGGCCAGACTGAAGTGGAGTTTGATTTTGCCGTGGGCTCCCTTCATCAGGACTCGGGCCTGGACTTTCAGGTCCTCGATCTTTACGAGGTTGATGGGAGAGGCGACGCAGACCGAAGGCGCGCCGACGACGAGGAGGAAAGCGAAAAGTTTGAAAACGATCCGTGGAATTTCTCCCTGAAAACGGTCTACCTGAGTGGAGAAAACGACCCGCCTATAGCGTTTTTTGCAGGCTTGTCGAATTATTCTCCAGTCACTTACAAGGAAGCTTTAAACCGCCTTTTGGTAGAGTGGTTCAGACCCAAAAATGACAATGAGGAGCACGGCAGAAAGGCCGACTGCCAGAGAGAATTTCAGTACTTGCTTGCGAAGCCGGATTTAACGTACTCGGTTGAAACTTTCAAGGAGACGGAGGCTGCTCCTGAGGGATCAGAGCCGAGCGATCCGGTCGGGGGAGGTGAGAATCGGGGAGGGCAGCCGACCTCTCAATTAAAGTTTCATCTTGTTTTGCCCCCCGGTTTCAAGTTCCAAACTCCGTATAAAAGCATTTTGGAACTTTTGAAGCTCGATTACCCTCCGGATGGCGAAGAATTTACCTACTACGAAAAGCGGGAGCTGGGAGTCGCCCAATGGGCGATCGCTAACAACAGCTCCACAGCCACCTTGAAGCACTCGAGCAGGACCCCCATAGTAGGCTTTTCGCTCGATTTGCAAGATCCTAGCAATCCAGTGCCGGTTATCGCAGAGGGAGAAGCTCAGCCGGAGGGGGAGGAGCAGGATGAGGAAGCGCCTGGGCGGTCCGTAGAGGAGTCCTTAATTCTTAATGCCTATGGGTTCGAGTTCAAACCCTTGTCCATGGACAGACTGTCCACGGTAGTCGTGCAAGGCTCCGAGGGAGCAAATGGCAAACCGGACTCTGAAGCAGCCGTGGAAGTGCTCAGCAAGACTCTAGCTTCGCTGCTGGAGAACGGCAATCTATCGCCGTTGTTGCTGACGGCCGAAAAAGATTCGGACGAGCCCGAGACCCAAGTGCTGCTGAGGAGCTCCAATGTTTGGCGGACAAACGAGGACCCAAGCTACAGGATCCCTCTGGTGCTCGAGCTTGGGTGGAACGATAGCGCGGCTCGAGCTTTCAATTTATCGAAGCAGAAACGGAACGTTGTTTTCCACTTTGGGGAGTACGCCCAAACGCCGGCTATGCTTAAGGTTAAAAATTACGTGGCCGAGCACAGGGTATCCCTCGGGCAGCGGAGCCTAGCTGGTCGCAAGAGGTCGGGCTCCTCGGGCCGGGAAAGGACCTCAGGACCCAGGGTAAATTCTAAGAGGACGGCCAGAGGATCGATTATGGAAGAGCTATGCCCCGGCTTGTTGGTTACCACGGTCGGTTCCAGAGCCTTTGATTACGTTCAGGGCGGAGGCTTTGCGCACGTATTGGCCTACATGGACGAGCGCAGAAGCATCAGAGCGGGGTCCTATTTTTCCGCCAGGCAGGGCCAGGACAAGATTGTCGTTCGCTTTCTAAACTCGGGCTTTCAGACGCACGCTTTCTCGCGGCAGGCTGTGCTAGCTCTGGTTCTTCGAGTGGCTCCCCGGCCCGGCCCGGGCATGGCTTCGTACGTCTCGCCAGCTCCCGTGTTCTGAGCGGCGCCGGCGCTCGCCCGCTAGAAATAATATAAGGAAAGGCCGGCTGTTGCGGGCGGTAGTAGCCTTCCCAAGTTTGGAGCGCGATGAGCCAAAAGTCTCGACCGGATAGAGCCGGGGAAGAAGGGGAGAAGGATCTTGATTCGGTCTCGGAGTCTGACATCGGGTCGACCGATTCGGACGGGGGCACCAGCTCGGAGGGCGACTCCTACGACACCGATCAAGATAGCATTGAGGGAACGAGCCTTGGATCCAGCGGATTCGAGTCTGATTCCGAGAGCTCTGCTTCGAACCTCGATTCGGGCGACGACGACGACGACGACGACGACGAGGACGACGACGACGACGACCGAGAGTCTGAAGAAGGGAAAGACGATAGCCATGCTGGAGATAAGCGCCGTAAGCCCAAGAAGCGAAAGTTGGTAGAATTTTACGGAGCCGAGGGCGAGGAGGCCAGAGCCGTGGACCTCAGAGAGGCGGGGGGGAAAGCAGCCAAGAAGTCTAGGGTCAACTCGGAGAGCAAGAGGCCCAAGAAGATACTGAAGGCCGATCGGGTCGCAGAATCAGACCCGGCCGAAAGGAAAGCGAAGCCCATGAAAAGCAAGTCTCGTAAAGCAAGAAAGACCCCAACCCGGTCCAAGACTCTGAAAAGAGCTGCCAAAAAGCCGGTCAAGAGGTCCGTCTCGGCGGCTTCCGACTCCAGGGCCGTTAGCTCGGGCAAGAAGGGGAAGGCTCGGGTCGGCAAGGCCAGGGCGAGTTCGGGAGCTCGGAGGAAAGTCGTAAGTGGAAAGAGAGCGGGCTCCAAGGGCTCTGGGAAGACCCAGCTTCTCAGGGGCTTAAAAAAATTGTTCAAGAGCGGAGCCAAGAAGCTAAAGAGTCTCGACAATCTGGGATCCAAGCTCAAGTAGGATGGGCAAGGGCCGTAAAAAAGAGGGGGTCAGGAAAGTGGGACCTGTTAGATACGGAAAGCCCTACGACCTCCAGGGCAAGTTGGGAAAGGCCAGGGGTTCTGGAGGCCTGAGGGAGACCACAATCGAGACTCTGCAGTTAAATTCGGGCAGTCTCAGCAGCCGGGGGGTCCTCGAGTTCAAGCTCGAGCTGAACGAGCATGAGTACGCCAGATTTCTCCCCAATCCGTTTTTTTTGTTGTACAAGATTCAAGTCGAGGTTCCCGAGGCTGGAGGGTCGGAGGATACCGGGGAGGCTGCCACGCAGAGCATAGCGGACGCCGCGACCGACTTTGTTATGGACCCCACTGTGCAGGCGGCCTACACGGCCTTCATCGAGGCCCAGAATAAAGCAGCCTCCGGATCCGAGGAGGATAAGGCTGCCCTGGAAGCGGCCAGCAAGACTCTGCACGAGGCTATGGCAGCCAAGGATGCGGCAAAGACAGCGAGCGGGTCTGACGCGGCGGCTGATGGCACTGGAAGCGGGACTCCCGCTACAGGTTCGGGGGCGGACGGGAACAAGATTTGGGTCAATATGGTCACCGACCCCTCGTACGAGAGCTCGCACCTCAATTATATCACGATACCCCCGGACCAGGGCCTCTCGGCAATCTTCCATAAGGTGGAGGTTTTTCTGGACGGCTTTTTGATCGGGGAGGACACGGACACCTCGGGCCACAACTGCGTCTACCAGGCTCTCAACAGGCTCTTCTCGTCGAAAAAGCAAAGGGCCATGCTGGATCAGCCTCGGCAGTACTTGACGAGCGAGGACCGGGCTCCCGATACTGCAACCTTCAAGAGGGCCACCGCCAAGACGACCCATCTGACAAAGGGCGGTAGAGACGAGCTCCTGCTGGGGGAGTTCACTTTTGACGGCACGTTTGGCCTCAGCCCCCCTAGGAACTTTGCCTCCCTCAATCTCGACAACGTCGGAGCTGGTCAGAATAACAGGGCCTTCTTTCCTCCCCACTCGTCGATTGTGGTCAGACTTCATCCTCGGGAGCCCTGGTCGGCCCTGTTCGACTGGTGCAGCATAGGAGCTGAAGCCCTGCTGGACGACGAGGCTTACCAGGGGGCCGAACTAGCCGTCGTGAGACCCCTGTCTCTGTCCCTGGCCCGCATAGGCATGCAGTACGAGAAGGTGGTGGCGGACAGGGGGTCGAGCCCGGGCTCCACTAGAAGGGGAGCCGTGTTCGAAGCGCCCTTTATAGACAAGATAACTCTAGAGCAGGGCCACCAGCAGATCAGGGTCACGACCAGGGTGCCCGCGGGGTCCACTCTGGTCTACTTTTGTTTTCTCAAGGAGCATCAAATGTGGTACAATCCTACGCTGGGAAAGAGCCTGAGCAACTACTTTCGGTTTCCGGAGGGCCTGATCAAGTTTTCAGCGGCCCTGGCGGGCAAGGGGGAACTGTTTGGGAAGAGAGGGATTCGCAATCTCGGCGGCACCCTGGGCTACGGGAGCTTGGACTGTCGAAATTATTTCCAGCAAATAAAGAATCAGGGTCTGGTCGACTTTGAGTTTGAAGACATGTTTCCGTCTAAAAAGGGGGTGGTGCCTCTGTGCCAAGTTCTATTGGCTGATTTGAGACCCTACAAGATCGCGAGGCAAAGCCACATCGACGTCACCCTGGACTTTGACGGCACAAGATCCCCTTCCACAACCAAAATGTTGTGCTGCTATGTGTTTTCCAAGAGGGTGCAGCCTGCCGACAGCGGGAAAAGCTGGAAGACTCAGACGATAACCAATTTTTGAGGCAGGCTCGCAATAGCTATAGCCAATAATGACGATGATGATTTCAAATTACCTACCTAGTAACAGTTTGTGTCTATCATGAAAAAAAATCCGCAATGAATAATGCAAATTAAAAACGTGTAGATCCTAGACGAAAAAATTAGCGATGAAGAAAGAATTCAAAGTGGCCGGCAAATGAATGTTTGCTAGAAAAATGTAACAGTTTGTGTCTAATGCAAAATAAAAATATGCAGATCCTAGGCGAAAAAAAATTAGCAACGAAGAAAGGGTTCAAAGTTGCAGGAAAATGAAAGTTTGCTAAAAATAAAAAAATGAATGCTTGAAAGAAAAAAAAGTTTTACATTCCTAAGCGCGCTTTTCTATAAAGGTTTTTAGAATAAAATATAAAACATTGAAGATTCTCGTATAAGGAGTCCGTTGTTGTCGGTTTACAGTTGAAATTTTTGAGCTGTTTCTCCCTCGAGCCGGCGGGCGGCGGCAGCAGCAGCAGCGGCGGGAGCTCGCCCGCCGCTGGTAACGCCGGCACCCCCAAAAAAAAGAGCAAGGCGCGAGCGCCGCTCGCAGTACGAGCGCGCGCGCGCGCTGCGTCAAGTCAATCTTTCCAAAAAGAAAGAAATCAATCTCGAGCGGCCGCCGGACGAACGACAACGACGACGACGACGACGACGACGACGACGACGACGACGACCCTGGATGCTCATCAGTTTTAAAAAGAAACCCGCCCGGCCATCATCATGGACAAGGAGATGAGCAGGTTTTCCGAAGACCACAGGGATCACGACGCTATGAGGCTCAACAGCAAAGGGAGCAGGTAGGACAGACCAGATTACCAGCCAGGAAGCCGCTCCATATATAAAGAAACCCCCCCTCCCCCCTCTGTCCAAAGAGCTAGATTCCTAGAGTCTGCATCGGAGCCCGCCAGAGTTTCAGCGCCGCAGGGCCCTCGAGAGGAGGCGAGCGAGACCGAGGCCGGGAGAGGATGGAGCTGGTAAGAATAAACGCAAAAAAATGCAGGGATAAAAAAAGTTCTTGTTTATTCACTCAAAGTCCTCCGCGTTTTCGTTCAAGAGGCTCGTCAGGGGGACGTTTTCAAAGCGAGCCCCCTCCCCGCAGCAGCGGGGGAGGTTCAGTCCTCCTCCTCCTCCTCCTTCTCCCTCGTCGGAGCGGGAGCGGCCGATCAGAGCGGCCGCCCCCTCCGCCCCGACCTCTGGAGCAGACCCTTGGGGGCCGCCGTCCTCCGCCGGGCCGCCGGGTGCCGAGGAGCCGTGGCGGCGCCTGTACATCAGGCGGAGCACGTATACAGCCCCCGTCGTCCAGATGGCCAGGGCGGTGAACGTTCCCAAGCCCATCAGGGTTCTCCTCAACCATCCCTCGCTGCTGCGGTCGTCTTTGTTGTTGTCGTTGTCGTCCTCCTGTCTCGACCTCGTGGTGGTAGCCGTGGCGGTCGTTCTGCGGATAAGTAAAAATATAACTAAAAAAAACCGGCCGAGAGGCCTGACTAAAAGATCTAGTTTGAACTCTATTTACAGGTCTTGGACTTTAGGCTCTCTCCGGGCTGTCGTTGTAGTAGTCGTCGTAGTAGTTGTGGTCGTCGTGGTCGTCGTGGTCGTCGTGGTCGTCGTGGTCTTCATGGTCGTCGTGTTATTCGTGGTCGTAATGGTAGTCGTGATCGTGGTAGTCGTGGTCGCCGCCGTGGTCGCCGTGGTCTGAGCTGCTTGGCGCTGGGGAGGCGCTCGCCGGGGCCCCTGCCAGGGCCTGGCCTTTCGGAGAACCCGATTGGGTCCTACGCAGCACAGGCACTCTCTGGCAAAATAGGAGTAATAATTTAGCGGGAGAGCTGAGGCCAGCCAAGTAAGGACCAAGACGTTGGGAACTCACCGCAGGCTCCTCCTGGCCTCCCTCATGTCCAGGTACACTTCGGACAGGCGGTGCTGGTACGATTGGGTTACCGTCCGCTGCCATTCTAGCTCCCGGAGGGCCTGCTCGAGTCTGCGAAAGTAAAAGGGCTCTCGAGTTTCGAATTCTTCTAGCCCGGTCTTGTGATGCGGGAATAAAAAATTGAAAATTTGAATGCAAAAACTCGCCTGGCTTGAAGGTCGGCCTCGCGGTCCTTTTTCAGAGCCCAGCAGAGCTTTGAGGACGGCTCATCGGCGCCGCTGGCTGACCTCTTGGCTAGCGTTCTAGCAACCTTTGTTGTCGTCGTCGTCGTCGTCGTGGCCGTAGTCTTTGTCGTTGTTGTTGTCGTGGTAGTCGTGGTTGTTGTGGTCGTCGTAGTCGTCGTGGTCGTCGTAGTCGCAGGTGTAGTCGTAGTAGTAGTCGTAGTCGTTGTCGTTGTCGTCGTTGTCGTCGTGGTCGTTGTCGTAGTTGTAGTAGTCGTAGTCGTGGTCGTTGTCGTAGTTGTAGTAGTCGTAGTGGTGGTCGTTGTCGTAGTTGTAGTAGTCGTAGTCGTAGTAGTCGTAGTCATTGTTGTCGTCGTAGTCGTTTCGGCGGCCGGCGGCGAGGTGGAAGGACTGAGCGCGAAGGAAACAGAGGAGAACGATCGATCGGTGGTCAGTCTAGTAGCCAGTCTACAGCCGGAGGCAAGAGGGCTCAAAAAACTGAGGAATATGAAGCTCACCCGGCCAGGAAGCCGTAGAAGACGGGGCGCTCCCCGGCTTTGCGCTTCAGGAAGCACTCTGCGAAATCGGCCAGCTCGCCGATGCAGAAGCTGAAATGGAGAGGAGGAGAGGCTCAGGATGATTAGCGCGGCGGACGGAGGCCTCCAAGCGTTTTACCTATTCCTGTCCCTATCGCAGACGCAAGCGCCGCGAAGTTCCCGCCCCTGACCCTCCCCGCAAATGTGCTTATAGGCGGGGGGGCTCAGTAGGAGGGCGCACTGCGCCGCGTAGGTTAGAGAGACGGCGATGGCCGGCATGTCTGGAGTGGTGGTAAGGGTGCTGACGTGAGAGTGCGACGAGCGGAGGGGCTACCCGGCTTATATATTTTCCGGAGCAAAATAGAGAGATAGAGAGAGAGAGAGAGAGAGCGGGCGATTTTTCAGCTTCGGACCTACCTTCGAGGATAGAGGGCGTTAAAACGAAAATTAAAATTAAAATTAAAATTAAAATTAAAAGTAAAATTAAAGTTAAAATTAAAATTAAATTAAAAAATAAAATTAAAAATAAAATATAAGTAAAGTCTGCATAGGCTAGCAGGCTTTAGAGCTTTTCCTTCCCCCTTTTGCGTACCACGAACATTCTCGAGCTAGTCGTGCGGCTTTTTACCCGCCGCTCCCTCTAGGGTTTCTCTTTGCCGCCGCCGTTGCTGCTGCCGCCGCCCGCAAGTTTCTTTCCGTCATTTTGGGAGCTTATTCATGTTTTAGCGTTTCAAGGGTTCAATTTTACAGAGCCCTCGGATGGGCCTGGCCATTCATGCTGCACTGGAGGCCCGCATGCGTTGTATGAAGGGTCCTGGACTTTAATTAAATAAAGTAGACTAAAGTAGACCTCTTGTGAATGATCGCCAAGAGGCCGGCCATTCATGGTCTTGTTTTTAAGAGCTATAGAAATGTCTGGCCCGGACGTGAAATTATGCTAGCTTTATCATTAAAACGATAGAAAGAGAAAGACTCGACTGTAGTGCATCTAAAATTTAAGAGAGAATGACTGGCTATATTTAGAAATGCGTTAAATTAGCTTAAAAACGACCCATGTTATAATCAGACTCTTTTCAGGCTCCTCTCGACGTGCTTGTGCGAGGAGCAGATCGAAGCGCTCGTCGACAATTTGCCGATCCCCGACCTGGTGGCCCTGCTGGGGTCGTGCAAGAGCGTGCGGAGCAGGCTGGAGGAGCCGGCCTCTCGGAGATTTTCCGAGATGCTCATGAATTATTACGGGATTGTGTACCCGTTCAGCGGGGTCGAGCCCGAGCTGAAGGTTCTCATCAGGATGGCCCTGGACCACCATTACCACTACCCAAAGAGGGCCCTGCTCAGCCACAAGCCGAAGAGGCTCGCTATCCCCCCGCTCGGAGTTCCTAGAGCAGGTACGTCGGTCGAGAGCCCGAGACCTCCGAGTTTTAGACCACTCTGACCATCTTTTCAGCCCACAGCTTGGCGGCCAGCTCCCGCTCTCCAGTCGTAGCGGTTCTCTACAGCCAGCAGCTGCACATCTTGCAAAAGCTTCCCCGCTATCCGCTGCCTGTGGTGATGCACACCTACACCTTCTCTGCGGTCAGCACGGATTCGGAGATCCTGGCCAGCCTCGACATGAGTTATATTCTGGTTAAACGGTGGGCCGGATCTCGCAGGCTCCCAAGTAAGATTCGTCAACAGCTGCTCTAGCATAAATTGAGCCCATTGTTAAATTGCGTGTGGGTCCCCCCTGAAGCCTCCTTTTTCTCTCGCTCCTCCCGGCAGCTTATGTGTTCAGGCTGAGCGGAAATTGTCTGGCGGCCGTCCACATCGGTCCGGAAGACCTGCCGCCCCACTTTGGCTCCTGGGAGTGGGGGCTGGCGTACCAGTGGTGCGGCGAGACCTCCCTCTGCAAGAACACGAGGCACAACATAGAGATCCTCAATTTCGATTTCGAAGGAGCCTCCTACACCGGCCACTCCCTGTACAGGTCTTCGGAGGTTCCCTCCTGGTCCCTGGAGGACGTTCTGAGCGAGAGCAACGATTCTCTGTGAGTGCAAGAATGAAAAAAATTAGAAGCCCACGACAAGCCTGAGTCTCCGAGGAATTATTTGTCTAAAGGCGCCTGGCTCTCTCTCTCTCTTTCGCAGGATGACCGAGTGCCTGGAGCTGGAGCCCGGCACGTACATCGCGGGCCACCTGGTTTTCTGCGACCCTCTAGCCCCGTCCCAGGTGCTGCGCTGCCTCCAGCACAGGCTCGTCCTCTATATGGTCGTCGACGGGGTCGTCAAGCTTCGGAGGGTCTTCTGCCTTCCGGGCCAGGTGAAGGCCTTCAAGCTGAAACGGGAGGGCATAGCTGTGTTTTGCACGCTGGCCGAGACCCAGCCCGGCAGTTTGCTCATGCCGAGAGTGCTCGAACCCGGCCACGACAATTGCATGTCGGTGGCGAACGCGGCGAGCTGGATGGCCTATTACTGGGCCCCGCTTATCGTCGGCCAAGGACTCCTTCCCCCCTGCCTGACTCTGGTGGCGGACAGCGCCGCGCCCTTCAGCCGAGCCCTGCCCAGGAAGGCCAGGAACTGCAAGAAAATGTTCGACTTTGACGAGAATAGATTCATGTTCCTGTGCAACTCGGGCTTGACCGAGATCCTGTTCTTCTGGAGCGACAGGAGGACCATGGTCAAGAGATATAGGTACTGGCAAATGAGCCAGTTGGTCTTGTGCGGGCCGAACTCCTTTTTGTGCTCCGGCGAGTACAAGATGGTCCTGCACAGCTGGTGCACTACTACTAGCCCCGTGGAGGACGTCGAGCTCCGGCGGAGGATGACGCCGGAAGAGGAAGCCGCCGCCGCCTCCGATGACGAAGACGAAGATGACGACGACGACGACGACGACGACGACCGCTACGATGCCGCCGACGAAGGCTTCTAGAGACCTCGCTTCGATACCTCGCTTTCCCGCCCGTTTTTGAATCCTTGCCGAGAAGAGCGCCGCAGCTCCAGCGCCAGAAAGACAGGCTCGAGTAACAGAGGCGCAGCCAGCCCGTCGACGCCAGTTCCAAACTTTTATTAATCCCATCTCGGCGAAGCCCCCGACGACTTGCACGAGCCAAAGGATCCGTCCGTCCGTTCGCCCGTCCGTCCGCCCGTCCGTCCGTCCGTTCGTCCGTCCGTCCGTCCCGCAGCCGGCGGCAGCAGCCAGCGAGGCTTTCAAATAAATATAATTAACAGTAATAAAGACAAAGATAAAAAACCCATCGCAAGCGTCGTATCATTTTTCTTTTTTCCTATATTTGCGGATTTGCGTATTTGCGTATTTGCGTATTTGCGTTTTTCTTTTTTTAAAAAAACAGAGCAAGCAAGCAGCAAGCAAGCCAGCGGGAGCGGCTCTCCCTTGAGCCGCTGCTGCCGCTGTTGCGCAAGCGCATTAGTATGGAGGGGATGGAGAGGAAAGAAAGAAAAAAACAGCGACAAAAAAGCGTAAAAAAGCTAGGAGACGCGAGTCTCGACGCGATTCGACGCGTCCAAAGTGTAACGTTCGCTACATAGAAAGGCTCGAGGTTGACAGGCCGTCAGGACCCCTCCGGAGCCGGCGGCTCAGGTTGGGAGGCCGGCTTTCCGTCCGGCGGTCCTTCCGTCCGTCCGTCCGGCCGTCCGTCCGTCCGTCAGTCAGTCGGTCGGTCAGTCCGCGAGAGCTTTCCCTCTCGTGTTGGCTTTCCATGACGCCCGCCCGCCCGTCCGTCCGTCCGTCCGTCCGCCCGCCCGTCCGCCCGCCCGATTGAGGATTGAATACTATTATTACTACTACTACTACTACTACTACTCCAGAGAGAATAATAAAGACCGACGACTACCAGAAAC
>JAAUYE010007584.1_pt1 | contig 11858 bp, 13 predicted proteins | sample 7278081 | NCBI WGS metagenome assembly JAAUYE01 (sample SAMN14350131, study PRJNA611818) | marine sediment metagenome | isolation source: surface marine sediment (0.6m) | place: French Polynesia: Moorea | collected 2018-08
GAACAGGGCGTTCATCGCCTGGCCACGTGTGCGCCCGCGGGAGGCCGCGGGGCACAGGGAGTTGCCAGGCGATGAACGCCCTGTTCAAGGCGTGAACATTGGAAAGGTCGGCATTGTCCGGGCCCGGGAAGTGCATGGCGAGGCTCCTGTGGGTGAATCTGCACGGATTCGGGATTTACAACATATTTTGTTTATCGACCATTATTGGATGATAATCTCGATAGAATATTATTATATGGTCGTTTCTACTCATAAGAGGGAGAAAATGCGCCTGACCGACGATCGCTACGCCAACGAGCGGCGCCAGTTCGAACTGGCGCTGCGCATGATCCGACACGAGGCCAGGACCCGCACGATACGCGAGTGCACTGGCCTCTCGGACGACCGGATCCGCAAGCTCTACAGCACCTATTTCCGCAATCCCGGGTTCTCGGCCGTGCGCCGGCGTCGCGGCAAGTCGCCGCGGCAGACCACCCGCTTCGTCAAGAATGCCGAACACCAGTTGCAGTCGACGACCCTCGTCGCGCTGTTCAACATCGGTCTGTTATTGCGCATCGATGACCGCAACCGGGTACACCCGCGCTGGCCGCGCCCCGATGTCGAATTCGGGCACCGGCTGTGCCGCGCTTTCGAGACCTACCTGTTGCTGCATGAACGGCCACTCCTGAGCTTCGAATGGGCATGGGCGCTGCTGCACAGCATCTGCGGCGGAGAGGAACTGCTGCTCGCCGTCTGCGCCCGTTGCGACGCGCGTTACGTGCAGGATGCCTATGCGCTCGACCTCAAGACCTGCCCCTGCTGCGATATCGAGGCGGAGCGTCGCCGCCGGCCCGGCGTCAAGAGCTTCGGCGGCGACTGAATGACGCCATTGGCATTCGGGTACACTGCGCCTCACGATCGAGGGCCTCCTGGGAGATCGGGTGCAGGACCACAACGTGTTCGCGGGCGCATTCGTCGATCGCATCGGCGAGCGACGCAAGGATCCCGACTGGCTGGCGCGCGCCGCGAAGAGTGAACAATGCAGGTTCGTGCCGGTCTGGGGAGACCGCTGCCTGGCCGGGAGCGACCCGCCGCATGCGGTCCTGCTCTCGCGCCGGCAGGCCGAGTCCTGGTTCGACGACGATCACCTGATCTTCCTCGGCCTGTACCAGGACCAGCCGGCGTTCGCGTTCTACATTGACCGGGAGGCATCGCCGCCGTTCACGGATCTGGGCGAATACCACGACCTTCGTTACCTGGGCACTATCCTGCCGCCCGACGAGGCCAACCTGGTCGCCCACGCGCGTGCGCTCGTCCTGTGGCATGCATCGCAGCTGTTCTGCGGAATTTGCGGCACTGCCGCCAGGCCGGAGGCCGGCGGCAACGCGCGCATTTGCAGGAACCCGGACTGCGGCCGGGTGATCTTCCCGAGGGTGGATCCCGCCATCATTGTGCTGGTGTCCGACGGCGACCGCTGCCTGCTCGGCCGGCAGGCCCGCTGGCCGGAGGGGCGTTATTCGACCATCGCCGGATTCGCCGAGCCCGGCGAAAGCCTCGAGGACGCGGTGCGGCGGGAGGTCTACGAGGAGACCAACGTGCACGTGGGCGAAGTCCGTTATCACAGCTCGCAGCCCTGGCCGTTCCCGTCCTCGCTGATGATCGGTTTCCTCGCGCAGGCGACGTCATCCGAGATCCAGCTGAACGACGCTGAGCTGGAGGATGCGCAATGGTTCACCCGCGAGGACCTTCGTTCCGATTTCCCCAAGCTGCCGTTCAGGATCTCGATCGCCCGTCGCCTCGTGGATCACTGGCTGGAACTCGGCGACTGACACGCACGCGGCAGTGCGTGAGCTTGTTATCCTAGAAACATGTGTTTGCTGGTCTTTGCCGTTCGACAGCACGAGCAACTGCCGCTCATCGTCGCGGGCAATCGCGACGAGTTTCACGCGCGGCCGGCGCAGCCCGCGCACTGGTGGCCGGACAGGCCCGACATCGTCGGTGGCCGCGACCTGCAGGCTGGCGGGACCTGGCTCGCGATGCACCGCAACGGCCGCTTCGCCGCGGTGACGAACTTCCGCGACGCGCACAGGGAGAACGCAGGGCTGCAGTCGCGCGGCCACCTGATAACCGGCTTTCTCGAAACGGGCGCCGGCGCCCTCGACTACCTGGAATCGATCGACGGCGATGCATTTGCCGGATTCAACCTGCTGGTGTCGGACGGCGCAGCGGCCGCCTATCTCTCGAATCGCGGCGGCGGCCTGCGGGAATTGCCACCGGGCGTTTACGGGCTGAGCAACGCGACGCTCGACGATCCGTGGACGAAAGTGACGCGCAGCAGGGCGCGGCTCGCCGAATTGATCGAAGGCGACAATGTTACTGAAACGAGCCTGCTGCGCCTGCTCGCCGATCGGGAGAAAGCCTCCGCGGACGAGGTGGAGACGAACGGGCTGTCGTTCTCGATGGCGCACGCACTGACCGCGCCGTTCATCGTGCACCCGGAATACGGCACGCGCTGTTCGACTGCCATGACGATCGACGCCACGGGCAACGTCCGCTTCGTGGAGCGCCGTTTCGACGCCGAGGGCCGGCAGTCCGGCGAGTCCAGGTTTAACTTCGGATCAGGCCACTCGACCTAGCAGCCAGTTGCGAATGTCATCGATTTCCTGCGGGCAGACGGCATGTGCCATCGGGTAGTCGTGCCACTGGACCTCGAAGCCGGCGCCGACGAGCCGGTCCGCCGCCATCCGCCCGTACTGCATCGGCACCATCGGATCGAGCTGGCCATGCGCCATGAACACGGGCGTCGCGGTGTCGACGCCGTTTCCGTTCAGTGCGTCCGGCAGCGCGAGCCAGCTGGACAGCGCCATAAGGCCGGCGAACGTCCTGCCCGAACGCAGCACCGTGTTGATCGCGATCGCGCCGCCCTGCGAGAAACCGGCGAGGACGATCCGGTCGGGGTCGATTCCGCGCTGTTCCTCGCGAGCGATGAGCGCCTCCAGCAACGTGCTGCTCTCGTTGATGCCGGCCGCATCGACGGGCCCCTCGCGATCGAGCGTGATGATGTCGTACCAGGCGCGCATCGCCATGCCGCCGTTCAGGGTCACGGGCCGGACGGGCGCGTGCGGGAACACGAACCTTAGCGGCAGCGAATCGGGCAGGCGCAGTTCGGGAACGATCGGTTCGAAGTCGTGGCCATCCGCGCCGAGGCCGTGCAGCCAGATGATACTGGCGGATGGCTCGCCCCCGGTTTCGATTTCGACGGTCTGTGGTTCGGTCATGGATACCCCGCGCCGGCAGGTTTGTTTGCCGGATTCTGAAAGCCGCGGAGTTTAGCCCGAATCTGCGTACAAGTCCTTGACGCTATATGCGCATGCTGTTACTTTTATGCGCATATTTATGCGAGTCTGATCATGCCGAACACCCACAGCGACCAGGACGCGCGGCGCAGCGCGATTCGCGAGTTGCTGGGCCGGGGCCCCGTCCCGACCCAGCAGCTGCTCGTGGCCGAGCTCGCAAGCCGGGGCTTTGCGGCCACCCAATCCAGCGTCAGCCGCGACCTGCGGGAGATCGGCGCCGTCAAGACCGCCCAGGGCTATGAACTGGAAGCCGTCGAGGCCGGCGACAGGCCGGAGCTCAACGCGATCGGCGAATTCGTGCGCGCGATCCTGCCGGCCGGGCCGCACCTGCTGGTCCTGCGCACCGCGATCGGTGCGGCCCAGCGGGTCGCGCTCGCGCTCGACCGCAGCGGCTGGCCCGAGATCGTCGGCAACATCGGCGGGGACGATACCGTGTTTGTCGCCACGGATTCGGCCCACCACCAGAAGACCCTCGCCGCAAGGCTCGAACGCATCGTTGCGCGCTGAGGCGCAGGTTCCGGGAGCACATCGTGAGCAAAGACCAGACACCCATCATTCTTGCGTTTTCAGGCGGCCTCGATACGTCGTTCTGCGTTCCGTGGCTCAAGGAGACCTACGGCCGCGACGTCGTCACGGCGACGGTCGATACCGGCGGTATCGACGCGAACGCTGCAAAGAGGCTCGAGGAACGCGCGTACGCGCTCGGTGCGGTCGAGCACGTGCTGATCGACGCGCGGCAGGACTTCTTCGATACTGTCATCCGCTACCTGGTCGCAGGTAACGTGCTCCGCGGTAACGCCTACCCACTGTGCGTCGGTGCCGAGCGCGGACTGCAGGCGTCGCGGCTCGCTGCGATCGCCATCGAACGCGGTGCGACGACCGTTGCACACGGCTGTACGGCCGCCGGCAACGACCAGGTGCGCTTCGAGGTCGCGCTCAGGACCCTGAGCCCCGGTCTCGAGGTACTGGCGCCGGTGCGTGACAACAGCTGGGTTCGGGACGAGCAGCTCGCGTACCTCGAGAAACACGGCCTGCCGCTGCCGGCCCAGGGTTCCGCCTACTCCATCAACCGCGGTCTGTGGGGTGTCACGATCGGCGGCCGCGAAACGCTCACGTCGCAGAACTCGATTCCCGAAGACGCCTGGGTGCTGTCGGCGGGCGCGTTCACCGAACCGCTTGCGGCGAGTACGCACACGCTCGAGTTCGACCAGGGCGTCCCGGTCGCGCTCGACGGCGAAGCGCTTTCTCCGGTCGAGCTGATCGAGTCGCTGGAGCAGCTCGCCGGCGGCTACGGGATCGGTCGCGGCATCCACCTCGGCGACACGGTACTCGGCACCAAGGGCCGGGTTGCGTTCGAAGCACCCGCGGCGATTACGCTAATTACCGCGCACCGCGAGCTGGAGAAGCTGGTGCTGAGCGCACAGCAGGCGCGCATCAAGGACAGCGTCGCCGCGATCTACGGCGATCTCGTGCACGAGGGCAAGCAGCTCGACCTCGTGTGCGCCGACATCGAGGCGATGCTCGCGTCGTCGCAGCGGCGGGTCAGCGGCACCGTTACCTTCACGCTGCGGCCAGGCGCGCTGTTCATCGACGGCGTGGAGTCACCGCACTCGCTGCTCGCGGCGACGCGTGGCGTGTACGGCGAATCCGCGGGCGAATGGACGCCCGGCGATGCGCTCGGCTACGCCCGCGTGCTGTCGCTGCCCGGTACCTTGCAGACCCGGGCCGCAGGGAGCGAGTCGTGAAATCCGTCTTCGTCGACAAGGTCGCCTCGGTTGCGCAGCACAGCGATCTGGGCAACAAGCTGCGGCTGTCGGCCGACATACCCTGCGAGGAAGGCGTGCTGGTCGCCGCGCGCGTGCTGAACAACAAGGCGCGTTACAACCAGCTCGAGCTCACCTCCGGGCGCATGGCCACGGTGACGCAGGGCGACATCATCGTGGGCGCGCTCGGGCACCGCAAAGCACTGCTCGGCTATTCGGGCCACCTGCCCACGGAACTCGCCGTCGGCGACACGATCCAGATCCTCAACATCGGCGGCGTCCTGGGCGTCTGCGATTCGGCCAACCCGGACGTCGGCCCGCCGTTCGACTGTGAAGTCCTCGGCACCGTCCTGCACTTCCCCTACCTCGGTGAACGCATCGGCGTGCCGGCCCGCGCCGGCGCGCAAACCCTGGACCCGGACGCGACCTTCGACGCGAAAGGGGTCCCGGTCGTGGCGCTGGCGGGTACCTGCATGGACTCCGGGAAGACCGCGGCTGCGTGCGCCATCGTCAGCCGCCTGCGGCACCGTGGGATGCACGTCGCCGCCTGCAAGGCGACGGGCGTATCGCTGCGACGCGACATCCTCGCGATGCAGGATGCAGGCGCCGCGGAGACGATGATCTTCTCGGATCTCGGCATCGTCACCACGACTGCCGAGAACGGCCCGGCCCTGACGCGGTCGCTGCTGACCGAGCTGGCGGATCAGCAGCCCGACGTCATCGTGCTCGAACTCGGCGACGGCCTGCTGGGCGCCTACGGCGTGGAGGCCATACTGTCCGACAAAGCGATCCGCGATGCCCTCACCGCGGTCGTGCTCTGCGCCAACGACCCGGTCGCCGCCTGGGGCGGCGCGCGGATACTGCGCGACCAGTTCGAGATCGAGCCGGCGATCGTGACCGGCCCCGCAACCGACAACGCGGTCGGCATCGACCAGATATCGGAGCGGCTCGGGCTCACCGCGATCAACGCGCTGTCGAACGGGGTTGCCCTCGGCGACCACGTGTTCAACATGCTGCGCGGGGGCAGCCAATGACCGCCGTCCCCGCTGCCGTCCTCGGCGCAACCGGCTACGTCGGCGGCGAGTTGCTGCGGCTGATCGCCGCACACCCGACGTTCGAGCTGGCTGCTGCCGTTTCCGAAAGCCGCGCCGGGGAACCGGTCGCGAACACGTTCCCGCACCTGGCTGTCGCATTCGGCAACGCGCCGTTTGCGGCGCAAGGTACGTGGCTCGAGAACATACCAGAGGGCTCGCCGCTGGCGCTGTTCTCTGCCACTCCGCACGGCGCCTCCGCGGCAATGATCGCAAACGTGCTCGAGAGCGCCGCGGTGAGGGATATCGAAGCACGCATCGTCGACGTATCGGCCGACTTTCGTTACCGCGACGCAGACGCCTACCAGGCGGTTTACGGCGCCGCCCACGGCGCGCCGCCGCTCCTCGGCGCATTCACCTGCGCTGTCCCCGAGCACCTGGCAGACGCGAGTACGCCGCACGTCGCGCATCCCGGGTGCTTTGCGACAGCGATACTTCTGGCGGCCGTGCCGCTGCTGAAATCCGGACTGGTCGAGCCGGAATTGTTCGTGACAGGCATCACCGGCAGTACCGGATCGGGACGCACGCCGCAGCCCGGTACGCATCACCCGGAACGCCACAGCAACCTGTATGCCTACAAGCCGCTCGCACACCGGCATGCACCGGAGATCGTAAACCTCGCGGCGGCCGCCTCCGGGATTCGCGCCCGGGTCAACTTCGTCCCCCATTCCGGGCCGTTCGCGCGCGGCATCTTCGCCACTGTCCAGGCGAAGGCGGCGAACGGCGCCTCGGCCGGCAACTTGCGCGACGCGTTCGAATCGCTGTACTCGGACACGGCTTTCGTACGCATCGTCGACGGTTCACCGAAGCTCAAGAACGTCGTCGCCAGCAACATGGCCGAGGTCGCGATCGCGCTGAACGGTGACACGGTCGTCGCAATGTCTGCCATCGACAACCTGGTAAAAGGGGCGGCCGGTGGCGCCATGCAGTGGATGAACCGCCTGTTCGGGCAGCCCGAGACCGCAGGCCTCACGACGATCCCGCCGGGGTGGACCTGACATGAACACGGCGCAGGCAGACGGGGCCGACGCGAGGACCCGGGAGGCGGCGGCGACGATTCCGGTCTACGGCCAGCTGCCGTTCGTTCCGGTACACGCCGAAGGCTGCGACATCGTCACCGAGGACGGCCGCCGCATCCTCGATCTCTACGGCGGACATGCCGTGGCGGCACTCGGCTACGGCCATCCGCGACTCGTGGCTGCGATCCGCGAGCAGGCGGAATCCCTGCTGTTCCAGAGCAACGCGGTTGCGCTCGACGTCCGCGCCAGTGCCGCCGAGAAACTGGTGTCGGTCGCGCCGCCGGGCCTGCAGCGGGTCTTCTTCGTCAACTCCGGCGCCGAGGCGAACGAGAACGCCCTGCGCATGGCCTGCAAGGTGACGCAGCGCGGCAAAGTGCTCGCGATCAGCCACGGCTTCCACGGCCGCACGGCGGCGGCCGGCGCAGTTACCTGGAAGTCCGGCCGGTGGTACGGCTTCCCGCGAACTCCTTTCGACGTCGACTTCATACCGCGCAATGACTGCGAGGCCGCCGAGAGCATGATCGACCCCGACGTCGCGGCGGTCATCGTCGAACCCGTCCAGGGCGTGGCCGGCGCTTTCGACCTGTCGGGCGAGTTCCTGCAGACCCTGCGCCAGTCGACGGATCAGCACGGCGCCCTGCTGATCGCCGACGAAGTGCAAAGCGGCATGGGCCGCTGCGGGCATTTCTTCGCGGTACAGGCGCACGGCGTCGAACCGGACCTGCTCACCAGCGCCAAGTCGCTCGGCGGTGGAATACCCTGCGCCGCGGTCCTCAGCCGCGAAGACATCGCGGAGCAGTTCGGCCCCGGCGACCTCGGCACCACCTTCGGCGGCGGTCCGCTCGCGGCTGCCGCGATCTCCGCCGTTGTCGACACGATCGCGACAGAGGACCTGCTCGCCAACGTCCGGGCGATGGAGGCACGGATCCGCAAGCGTTGTGTCACCGGGCCCGTGACTGGTGTACAGGGCATGGGCCTGCTGCTGGGACTGGTCTGCAGCCGGCCCGCGAGCGAGGTGCGCGACGCACTGCTCGGGCAGGACATACTCACCGGCACGAGTTCGGACGCCCGGGTGCTGCGCATCCTCGCGCCGCTTGTCATCAACGAGGAACACGTGGACCATCTCGCCCGGGCGCTTGCCACAATCCCGGGCGGCGACCAGTAACGAAACAAGGAAAACCGATGAAGACATTTAACGACCTGGCCGAACTCGAGAACGAGGAGATCAGCGCCCTCCTGGACCTCGCCGGCCGCCTCGACAGGCACCCGGAGCCGCAGGCGCTGCAGGGCAAGGTGTTGTCGCTGCTGTTCCTCAGTCCGTCGCTGCGGACGCTGGCCTCGTTCCAGGCTGCGATGACACGTCTCGGCGGCGGTTCCTTCGTCATCTCGCCCGAGATGTCCATTCACGGCATCGAGACGCGCCCCGGCATCGTGATGGACGGCGCCGCGGCCGAGCACATCAACGAAGCCGTGCCGGTGATCGCCTCTTACGGCGACGCGATCGGCATCCGCGCCTTCGCGGAGCGCAAGAACCTCGAGCACGACATGGCCGAGACCGAGTTCAACGCGCTCACGAGCCTGATCGACACGCCGTGGATCAACATGGAGTCCGCGATGAACCACCCCTGCCAGAACCTCGCGGACTGGAAGACGCTCGACGATCTCTCGGTACCGGCCAACGGCGGCAAGTTCGTGCTGAGCTGGGCGTTTCATCCACGGGCGCTCCCGCTCGCGGTGCCGGCATCCACGCTCTACACCGCGGCGCGACGCGGTATGGATGTCACCGTGCTGCGGCCCGAGGGCTTCGAGCTGCCCGACCCCGTGATGCAGCGGGCGAAAGCTGCGGCCGAAGCGGCCGGCGGCTCGGTGCTTGAGACCGACGACCGGGCCGAGGCGATGGAAGGCGCTCATGTCATCTATGCAAAATCCTGGTCGTCGACCCGGCACTACGGCGACCGCATCAACGACGAGAAGCTGCGCAATGAGCTGGTCGACTGGTGTGTCGACGAGCCCTGGTTCGACAACGCGCGGGACGATTGCCGTTTCATGCACTGCCTGCCGGTACGCCGCGGCGTCGTCGTGGCCGACGGCATCCTGGACGGACCGCGCAGCGTCGTGATCCACGAGGCACGCAACCGCATGCTGGCGCAGATGGCGGTACTGCACCGCATGCTCGGAGGCAGCAAATGACGTCCAAACGCGATCTCGCCATCGTCGTATCGGCGCTGAAGCACGCAGCGCCTTATATCCGCCTCTTCAAGGGCAAGGTGTTCGTGCTTAAAGCCGGCGGCGAAATCTTTGCAGACAAGGCCGCGACGTCGGCCCTGATGGAGCAGGTGGGCATCCTCCACCAGGTCGGCATTCGCGTCGTAATGATCCACGGCGGAGGCCCGCAGTCGACGCAGCTGGCCGCCGCGCTGGGCGTGGATACGACCTTCGTCGACGGCCGCCGCGTGACAGACGGCGCCTCGCTCGACGTCGCCACCATGGTCCTGAACGGGCAGATCAACACGCGGGTACTGGCGGCCTGCCGCGACCTGCAGATTCCCGCCGTCGGGATCAGCGGTGTAGATGCCGGCCTCATTCGCGCGCACAAGCGGCCGCCCGTCGAACGCGCGGACGCATCGACCGTCGACTACGGCTTCGTCGGCGACATCGATTCGGTCGATGCCGACATCCTGCGCAAGCAGCTCGACAACGGCCTCATGCCGGTCGTCAGCCCGCTGTCCTGCGACGAGTCCGGCACGCTGCTCAACATCAACGCCGACACTGTCGCCGCGGCCATCGCCGCGGAGCTCGGTGCCGAGAAGCTGATCCTGCTGACCGGCGCGCCCGGCGTGCTCGAAGACGTGTCGGACCCGAATTCGCTGATCAGCTACATCGACCGCGCGCAGCTCGACAAGCTGCGGGACTACGGCAAGCTCGCCGACGGCATGCTGCCCAAGGCCGCGGCCATCGACGCGGCGCTCGCCAACGGTGTGAGCCGCGTCCACGTGATCTCCTACAACTTCCCGGACAGCCTGCTGCTCGAGGTCTTCACGAACGAAGGCACCGGCACGCTCGTCGTCAACGACATCGCCGCACTGACGCCGGCCGAGCAGGCGGGTGGTGCGGCATGAGCCGCCTGTGGGACAAGGGCCTGCCCCTCAGCGAGCGCGTCCTGCGCTACACCGCCGGCGAGGACCACCTGCTCGACGCGCGCCTCGTGCCGTACGACGTCCGCGGCTCGATCGCGCACGCCGAGATGCTCGCCGCGACCGGACTCATCAGCGAAGCGGATGCGGACGCTATCCGCGACGGCCTGCAGCAGCTGCAGGCCTCGTTCGAGGCGGAGGAATGGCGCATCACGCTGGAAGACGAGGACGTGCACACGGCGCTCGAGACACGGCTCACGCACGCGATCGGCGACGCCGGTGCGCGCCTCCATCTCGGCCGCTCGCGGAACGACCAGGTCCTGACCGCGCTGCGCCTCTACCTGCTCGATGCGGCCGATGACCTCGTGACACGGGTCAAGGCGCTGCGCGAGTCGCTCGCGCAGCTCGCTAAACGCCAGGGCGACGTGCCGCTACCCGGCTACACCCACATGCAGCAGGCCATGCCCTCCTCGGTGGCGCTCTGGTGCGGCGGCTTCGACGAGGCCTTCGCCGATGCCTGCGACGGTATCAGCGCCGCCAAGCGCCGCATGGACAAGAACCCGCTCGGCTCGGCCGCGGGCTACGGCACACCGGGCCTGCCGCTGGACCGGGAGATGACGACGGAGTCGCTCGGCTTCGCCGCCACGCAATCGCCGGTGACGGCCGCCCAGCTGTCGCGGGGCAAGGCGGAGAGCGGCCTCCTGTTCGAGATCACGCTGTTGCTGCAGGACGTGGGCCGCATGGCCGCCGACCTGCTCATTTTCTACATGCAGGAATTCGGCTACGTGGCGCTCGCCGCGGACGTCACGACGGGATCGTCGATCATGCCGCAGAAGCGCAATCCCGACGTGCTGGAGCTGCTGCGCGGCGCGTCCGCGACCGCCCAGGCCTGCCTCGACGAGTCGCTGCTGATCACCGCCAAGCTGCCTTCCGGATACCATCGCGACCTGCAGCGGCTGAAAAGCCCGTTGTTCCGCGGCATCGACCTCGCCGTCGACAGCGTGGACATCCTCGCGCACGTGCTCGACGGCATCGCGTTCGTCCCCGGCCGGGTCCGTCTCGACGAGGGCGTCTATGCGACCGAGGAAGCGTACCGGCTGGTCCGCGAGAAGGGCATCCCGTTCCGCGAGGCCTACCGCGAGGTGGCGAAGCGGTATGCCGCAAGCTGACGGCGCTCTATAATCGGGCGTTCCATTCCGGGGGCCACATCATGATACGACTCATCCTGCTCTTCGCCGCGATTTCCGGCTTCGCGCTGTTCGGCTGCGGCCAGTCCGGCCCGCTTTACCTGCCCGGAGACCCGAGCGAGATACGCGATGCGCCGCGCCCGGTCGAGAACGCCGAAGAGGAAGAAGACGAAAACGGCGACGACGGGAACTGAGCCGGGTAGTCAAGGATGGCCGAGGCCGACCTGGTCCTGATCGACGGCTCGTCGTACCTGTACCGCGCGTATCACGCGCTGCCCAAACTGAGTAACTCGGCCGGCGAGCCGACGGGCGCGCTGCATGGCGTGCTC
>JAAUYE010047636.1_pt1 | contig 11831 bp, 11 predicted proteins | sample 7278081 | NCBI WGS metagenome assembly JAAUYE01 (sample SAMN14350131, study PRJNA611818) | marine sediment metagenome | isolation source: surface marine sediment (0.6m) | place: French Polynesia: Moorea | collected 2018-08
AAAACTCGCTCTTGTAAATATTCTTGACGAACTCGTCGAGTGCCTGCTTGAGCAGGGGATTACGTTTTCGCAGGGCGATCGAGTGCGGGATTTCGGCTTCGAGCGTAAATGCCGGGCGCACCTTCAGGCCCTTGGCTAGTTCGATATCGAGCAATTGATCATCGACCATGGTCGCCTTGTACTTGCCGCGCGACACCATCTGCAGTAACTGTTCCGCTTCCACGGCATCGTCGGTCGCGCGCAGCTTGAAGCCTGCACCCTCCTGCTGCAGCTGCGAAAGTCGTTCCCAGTAAGCGCTATGATGACGCACGAAAACGGTTCGATAATCGAGATCCTGCAGCGAGTCGGCAGGGTCGTCCTGGTGCACCACGATATGCTGCTGCGCATAGTGATAGGGACGGGAAAACTGCACCCCCAGCCGCCGCTGTTTTTCGTCAGGCTCGAGAAATCCGAGCGCGATATCCGCCCTGCCCTCGAGCAGCCAGGTCGTAAGTTCGCGGTAACTCGGCGGAACCACGACCTCCAGTCGCAGCCCGTGAAAGTCGGCAAACTCGCGCGCGAGCTCGTATTCGAAGCCCATCAGTTCGCCACGGTAGAGAAAATAAGAGGCCGCATTGTTGCGCAGCAGCACCCGCAGCACGCGCCGCTGCTTGATCTCGTCGAGATCGCCGGTGTGGCGCCTGGCATGATCGTCCGTGCCCAGTTCGAGCTGCAGGTAGCGGTTGATTTCGCTGACCAGTTGCGGCGCGTTCTTGCGCACCCCCCAACCGATGTCGCGCTGCCGGCTGAAATTGACCGCGACCCTGAAATCGTCGCGATACGATCGATAGATATCAACCAGATTGCTATCCATGATGGTCGCATCGATCTTTCCGGCCGCCAACAGATCGAGAACCTCTTCGATCTGAATCGCATCCGGCGTCTCGACGATCTCGATATCCGGGTAACGTTTCTCCTTGAGCCAGATCAACGCGTGCCAGAATGTCGAGTCCCGGCTCACCATCACCGACTTGCCGTTAAGATCGCGCACTCGCTGCACCGACTTGTCGTCGCTGGCGACGATGACCTGCTCGTAGACATGATCCACCGGCACCGAAAACGACATTCTTTCGAGACGCGCATCGCTGATTGTCAGGTTATCGACGATGATATCGCCGTGCCCGGCTTCGAGCGCCGGAATCAGCTTGGCGAAATTATCGACAATCACGAGTTCGGGAATCAAGCCGTGGGACAGCGCAAACTCTTCGGCGATAAGCTGCTGTTCGGCCAGCGGCGATCGGCGGCGCGGCAGGTAGGAGGCGCTGGTAAAATCCCGGGTTAACAGAATTCGCAATTTGCCCCGCCGCAGGATATCGGTGAAGTCGCCATCGAAGGACTGCGCCTGCTCAAGCGAGCTGTAGTTGCGGTTGATGTAGGCCTGCGCGGGATCTATACACGCCAATCCCAACAGCAGCAGGACTAGCTGGGCGAAAATCCCTGCGGACAGTTTTTGACCATGGATCCATTCCATAGTCGGACACTAAAGCGTTTTATTGCCGCCTTGTCAAAGCTGAAGCCGATAATCTTCATCTAATCGAGACTCGCATCACCCTTTCAGTAGGCAATATCCGAAATATAATAAACCAGCCTGCCGCTGGGCACATCGACATCGACTTCTTCACCGAGTTCGCGTTTCAACAGCGAGCGCGCCAGCGGTGAATCGACACTGATGTAATGGGGTTCCCGGTCGAATTCGTCGGGGCCGACAATTCGATAGACGACCGTCTGCTGGTTTTCGTCTTCCAGGGTGACCGAGGCACCAAAGTAAACCCGGTCGCTGCTGGCGGGCTTCTGATCAACCACCTTGAGGTCCGGCAGGCGTTTCTGCAGGTAGCGAATCCGGCGATCGAGTTCGCGCAGTTCCTTCTTGCGATAAATATACTCGGCATTTTCCGAGCGATCGCCTTCCGCCGCGGCGGCCGAAAGCGCCGCCACCACCTCGCGCCGCTTTCGCCATATGGCCTTTTGTTCCGCTTGGAGCGCGCGCATACCAGCGGGGGTAATATAGGGTGACTTTTTAGCTGCGGGTGGGCGGTAACGGCTCATCTGGGCGTCAGGACAAATTGATGATTCGACAATCTTGTTACTTGCGGTACTGGTATATTTGTACTTCGCTGCCGTAATCCGCGTAGTCGCCGTCGGAGCGCTTGCCGCGAAAAATGCCCCATTCGATGGGGTCATAAAGGGCCGGACGCTCATCGCCAATGACCGACGGCAGCGGACAAACCTTGCAGTCGGCCGCCGGGTTGAAGAAGAACGGAATACTGTATCGCTCGCGGGAATCCATCGCCAGCACGCGGTGGATGGCGGCCTTGTAAGTATCGTTGGACCAGACCTGCATCATGTCTCCGGTATTGATCACCATCGCGCCCGGCACTGTCGGGATGTCGTACCAGAAACCTTCGCGGTAAACCTGCAGCCCGCTGACCTCGTCCTGCAATAACACGGTCAGGGCGCCGGCATCGGTGTGATGATGGATACCCAGGTCCGCGACCGGTTGATGGTCGACCGGCATGCCCGCCATCGGATCCTTGACCGGGTAGTAGTTGAGACGGACAAACCCGGTGTGCTTGTCGGCGAAGTCGTTACGCATGAAATCGGCAGGCAAATCGAGGCCAAGACAAAAAGCCTCGAGTAGCTTGAGCGAAAGCCCGGCACAGGCTTCGAGGTAGCCCATCATCGTGGACTTGAATTCGGGATGCCCCGCCGGCCAGCGATTGCTCTGGCCGTAAATCGGATCGATGCCCTCGCGGGTAAAATCGAAGACCTCCTTTTTATCGCGCCGGTTCTTGGTGAGCTCATTATTGTAAAAGCCCCACGGATTTTCCCGGCTGCGGACGATTTCGAGCTTTTCCTCGAGCGGCAGCGCAAACAGCGCATGAGTCTGCCGCCAGACCTGCTCTATCCGGACGCTCGAAATACCGTGATTGACCACCTGAAAAAAGCCCCAGGTCCGGCAGGCCTCGGCGATTTGATCGACCGCCTCGCGAGCCGCGCCACTAGCGCAATCCTGGAACAAATCCTCGACATCGATGATCGGCACCTGCTCGATAGTCGAGCTTTGCTCGGCAACCGGGCGCTGGTCCAGGTCTTGCGTTTCTGCTTGCATGGTTGACTCGGTCGTTCCTGGATGAACCGCCTAATATACCATCGATCGAAAGCGGTACCAGGAATTCGATGCTCCCCAAGCAGCACGACGACGCGCCCGCGATTGCGTAACCGGACTCCGGCCGGGTTAACAGTCCTCGTAACCCGTGAGTATGCACATACGCGACAGCGACACCGCGTGGGCCACTTCGATGAACGTCATTTTCGCTTCGAGTTCCAGCTGTCTCGACGTCAGGTCCATGTCCGTCAGGGACGCGGCAATCGAAAGCCACTTGTGTGCCTCGACGATATCCCGGGTCATGACGGGACCCTGTTCATATTGCAGGCTAAGATCCAGCTGCGCCTCGACAAAACCGAGCCTGGCAGCCCGCGACAACCAGGCATGGGCCTGGCTCGGGTCTGGTTCCACGTAACGGCCGTCGAGATAGAGTCGCGCCAGCCTGTACTGGGCATATGCGACATTTTGCTCGGCGGCCATACGATAATAAGCCAGGGCTTTACCTGTATCTGCGGTCACTCCGTTACCTTCCAGATACATTATTGCCAGCTTCATCTGCGCTTTCTCGTTTCCGGCGGAGGCGCTGTCTACCAGAGATTCGATTTGCGCGAGATTTTGTTTATCCGGGCTCACAGCTGCCGCGACGGCGGAAAACCCGAATACCAGAACGAATAACAGCCTCGTGCTCAACTTTCTCATTGCCACAAAAATTCCCTATTTTAAACATTCAGACTGGTACGCCAGTTTCCGGGAATCGGATCACAAGGCGATTAATCAAACCTGGTTACAGGCGAAAGATTGCCCGTCGCTCGCACCCGAAAGTCGAGCCCGGTTTCTCGCACCCCGGGACAGGAACTGGAAAAAAAATACCGATTTTCCACAGATGACTATCGGCTAATCCCTGGGCTCGTTGCGGCAATCGACCTTATTTCGACATGACCCAAACCGGCGTAATTTAACCCGGATGGGTGATGCGGCGGCTTTTTACGCTTGATATAGTTTCTGCCGGAGGAGGACGAATGCAACACGTTTACAAGCAACAATCTACGACAAAGCCAATGCTGGAAAAAGGCCATCTCGCCTTGCGGGTCGGCGAGGGACTGTTCATATTTTCCTTGTTTGCTGTCCTGGTGGTTGTTTTATTTCCGTAACCGTCGTTCGAACGGTTGCCTGAATGCCGGCCATCGCCGAAGCGCGATGGTTAATAGCACTCCTGCACGAGTTTAGTTGAAGGCTTCCGTCGATATCGATCCGCTATAGTCCCTTCGATGCAGACGCCTGGATTCGATCTATCAGCATCAACCCTCAGCAAGCGGCGATCGCCCGCCAAACCGCAATAAAAAAGGCCGCCAGATTGTGGCGGCCCTCCGAGTTACTTGGGAGAAAGGCTACTTAGATCCACACCAGTCGAAGCCGACCCGATCAGGAGGTTACTAGCCTTTCAGCTTTCTCTCAGGTCTCGGTTCTCCCGAGTGTTGCTTCACCTTTCTCCAATATCTCTATAGACACTAGATCACCTCCTTTGCGTTGTTACAGATGTCTCGAAGCATGCCACAGATTTCGCAGCTGTCAATGCCGTCCACAACAAATTTTTGGGTTGGAGTTCAGTTAACCGGAAATCGTCAAAAGGATGCGGTTTGGTGGTCAGGATACACGGCCGCCACACGGCCCATTTTATGCCCGGCTATAGAATTGGCCGGCAGACCTTAACTCGAATGCCGCGGCAATCAACAAGCCAAATCACGAACATAGTCCGCAAGCGCCAGAGAAGAGGTCAGACCTGGCGACTCGATACCAAACAAATTTATCAAACCGGCCACCCCATGCACGGTTTCATCCTGTATGCAAAAATCGACAGCAGGCAGACCTTTTCCATTAATCTTGGGACGTATGCCGGAATAAGCCGGAAACAAAGATTCGTCCTTTAAGTCTGGCCAATAACCGCGAATTGCCTTATAGAACAACTCGCCTCGATCCGGATTGACCTCATAATCAATCTTGTCGATCCATTCGACATCGGGACCGAAGCGTATATTGCCGGACATATCGAGAGTAACGTGTATGCCCAATCCATATTCGTCGGGCACCGGGTATATTAGCGAAGTAAACGGGGCCTTACCCGAGTAACTGAAATAATTTCCCCTGGCGTAACTGTATTCAGGGATTACTTCGCTCTTGATGCCTTCGATTGCACGCGCCAGCTTGTCGCCCTCGATACCGGCGCAGTTAATCACGGTGCTCGCAGTCAATCGAAACTTATCGCCGTTGTCATGCACGTCGAGTACCAACTTTTCATTTTCCACCATCCCGCCAGTTACGGCCGAATTAAAGACCACTGCGCCTCCGGCGTCCTCCAGGTCACCTTGCAGTGCCAACATGTATGCATGGCTATCGATGATTCCCGTGGAAGGCGACCACAGAGCGGAAAAGCATCTCAGCTGCGGTTCCCTGGAGCGCATCTCGGCTTTATCGAGTGGCACGATATCGTCCACACCGTTAGCGCGCGCGTTTTCCAGTATGGCTTGTAATCGCGGCTGCTGTTGCTCGCTGGTTGCTATGACGAATTTCCCGCATCGCCTGAAAGGCACTCCGTGCGCCTTGCAGTAGTCATATAATCGATTGCGACCATCTACGCAGAAGCGCGCCTTCAAGCTAGCACTGGGATAATAAATGCCGGCATGGATTACCTCGCTGTTGCGCGACGATATTCCACTGCCGATGCAATCATTCGCCTCGAGTACGATGACTTCACGCCCCGCGAGCGCCAACGCTCTCGCAACCGCCAGCCCGATAACACCGGCACCAATGACGACACAATCCAACTTTTCCATACATCGAGTACTCGAAATCTTCGTGATTAATAACCAATAGTAAACCGACCCTCATCGAGCCCCGTGGGGGGAAGCTTCGGCCAGGAGCGACACCCGTTAGTTTAATGATATTATGTCGTCAAAAGTTAAAAATCTCCCGTTCCGACTGCGAACGAGAGGTGCAAATTCACACCAGGTCAGTTTAGAGGAGCACTAATCCGATGTTTATCGTACTGCTAAAGTTTTCTGACAATAAGGGGCAAGCCGGGGAATTCATGGAGGGCCACAACGAATGGATAAAACGTGGTTTTGACGATGGCGTGTTTTTGTTAGTCGGTAGCCTTCAGCCCGGTTTGGGTGGAGGTATAGTGGCTCACAATTCATCGCTTACAGATCTTGAAGCCAGGGTAAACGAGGACCCGTTTGTGATTCAAAACGTGGTAAGCGCTGAAATCCTCGAGATAACACCGGCAAAATCCGACGAACGGCTGCAATTTCTAGTTGGTTAAGTAACTTACTTTTTTTCTCCAGCGCCGACGCTGAAAAGCGGGTGCCGAGCTTTCGAGAAAACGGATCTGAAAAAACTTGCCTGTGCCGTATTTTATCGATAGGGATTGAGAGCCGGCAGCAACTGGCCAAAAAACTCGCTGGGTTTGCTGCGTCGCAAGCCTCCAGATTATTTTATAATTCTGGCTATGAGAGCCTGCAATAATGTGGGCCCCCGGTTCATACTTTCTATTTGCTCACGAACAAGTTCTGCACGCAGCATTTGCCGTCTGCGCTCAGCTCGCTGCTTGATAGATAGATTCGACAGCGCTCCGGAAGTATTCGCGCTAAAGCGACGATCGGAAGCATCGGTTACACCAATCCTGTCCCAGGATACTTCGGTGCCTTCTCTCCTCATATTTCATAATCCCGCATATTTATTCTTCCAGGCAAACATTACCAGCAGCAAACTACTGATACATCGCCCATTTTGGGTAAATTAACAATTGAATCATATACGTATCGAAGGCTCGCCTAGTGTTTTCCACGGACCCGACTTGCACGAACCCAGAGCCAGTTCGTCGAAATTCAAACGCTGAAAAAAACTGAGCAGAGCACTTCAGCAATCTGAATCGGCACCGAAGCAGATGCTCGAATCCAAATTACCAGGGCCTGCAATGTGACCAACTTCGTCGGTTAAATTCTACAAACTGAATAAAATTTGTCGTTACCGGCGTGTAACAGAGTAATTTCTCTTTCTCGGCAACAGTCACTGGTTCCCACATCAAGCCGTATATCCTGGTTGACGGTGAAGCACATAGTTTTACCAGCATTAAGTGGAACAATTCTCGGCAAAACACGATCATGATTTGGAGCGTGCTATTACCTTGGGGTTTAAGTTTTTCTTTATATCCGGGCAAGTATTATTAAATTTACTTAACTTCAGGCGTGTGCCAGCCTTCGCTCATCAAAATTTATTTCTACGGAACCTGAATAGCCATGCCAAAATACAACGATAAATTTACCTTAGACGTCGATGATGTTGCGCTTATAGAGAAAGGACTACGTGCTTTGTGGACTGAGGAAGAAAAAAATATCTCGACGGATCAAGTTTTCCCGAAAAAAACAACAGAACTTATTAGGGACATCTACAGTTTGCTAGGGAAAATTTCTAACCAGAAAATCTACTACAGTGAAGTAAATAGAACATCTTGTCCTCTGGGCTAAGAACCGAAAAGGCCGGCTAGTAGGCAGGTGGAATTATTGCGTTAACTGCTGGATGAGACTGGAACGCGATCGTCGAACCGTTGCCTATGGCAGGTATTCGTGTTTTACCCAGTCAACTTCCATAACCCAGTCATGATTCATTGGTGAATCGTTGATCTTGGCAAAATTCAGAATCGCGAACATCGGCTCGGGGAATTGGTCACCCTGATCAGCATTGCGATACACCTCGACGCCATCCAGGCGATACACGAGACTTTTCCCAGCCCACTCGACGGAATACTCATGGTATTCGTCGAGCGTGGTCTCCTGCACCAGCATCAGGGCCTGCCAATCACCACCATCGCAATAACCCAGACTCTTGATTGCCCGGGCTGCATAGTGATTCGGCCCACCATCTGAGTGATGTTCAAAGATATCGATTTCACCTGAGCCAGTCATCGGCCAGCAAATGTTTTCATCGGGCTCCTCCACCGGTGGCTCATTGTTGCGCGCGCCGAGCAACCACCAGGCGGGAAACATGCCGGGTTGACCGCTGTTCCTGACCCGCAGCCGGGCGGTCCACTTGCCCTTGACGAACTCCTTGCGGTTCTTGGATGCAATGCGCCCGGCAACATACTGCGTGTCCGGGTGCTGCTTGCCGAACTTGTCGACGTTGTCGCAGGGGCGTTTTTCGCCGAGATCGACGACGCGCAGCTTGAGCGTGCCATTACTGACCTCGCGCGTGCCGTGCAGATTGTCGGGCACGTAACACTGGTCCTCGTTGTTGACCCAGAGCATCTGGTCCTGCCAGTTGGCGGGATTGAAATCGTCGAAGTCGTCGAAAAAGGTGACCTGCCAGCCCGGTGCGGTGGGCTGGCCGCCGGTGTTGATGGATTGCGAGCCGATATGGGCACAGGCGGACAGCAGCAGGGCCGAAGCGGCGATAAACGAGGCGAATTTCATATCGAGTTCCGGTTAACGTTCATGTTTCGGTCGAATCCGTCCGGGCTGACCCCGGCAGACGGCCGATATTATTTTTAAGTCGAGGTGGCCCAGTATACCCGATTGCCGGTGTCCGAATCCGCGCCGTTTCGGTGCAGTTCGACCACGGCGATTGCAGGCAGTAATGAGTCCGGAACCGGGCAGTTTTCGCACCACTCGGGTGCATCCTGCAAGGAACGCTGAGTCGATTTAAAAATATATATATTTCAGTTAGTTAGAATATCTCGTCGTCTCCGTGTCGTGATCGGAGAACAGTCGGCAAAAGCAAAAACGAGAAATATTTCACTCAGCCTTGAAATTTTTGTTGCAGCGCACAAATTCTCGCCTAATATCCTCGCCAGTAATGGCCCCGAACCTGATAACCGGGAGAATGGAAATGAAAAAACACGCTGTCAACCAGCCGCAAGACGCGAACTCGTCTTCGGCGATCAAGCGCCTCGCGCGCAAGCTGTCGAACCTGCTCGAAGCCCATGCCGAGCGCACCGAATCCCTGCGGGTCTACCCCGTGACCCGGCTGGATGGCCGCGAATCGGCCAACGCCCCCGCCGCTGCCGAGCAGTCGTCTGCGGAGACGGCAGCCGCTGTACCCTCGTCGAAGAGCGGACCGTGGCGCCTCCTCCGCAAGGCCTGGGCCGTGCACCAGGCGCGCCTGTCGCAACTTCGCGTCTATGATCCCCGCCTGTAAAACCCGGCCCGCATCAGGGCGTGTCCAGGTCACCGAATAAAAATTCCATGGTCGTGGTACGAGGGTTCGATACACGGTAGTATCCGCGCATGACGGTAAAAGCGTTCAAACATGTGCTCGGTTGTCCGCGTTGCGGCAAGCGCGTCACTGTCTCGGGCGATCAATTTAATTGCGAAGGTTGTAAAACGCTGTTTCCAACGCTCGACGGCGTGCCGTTTTTATTTGCCGATCCGGGCGTCACGCTGGACGAGTGGGTGGGGCGTTACCACGCGCTGATTCGCAAGCTGGAGCACGAAAGCGGAGTTGCCGATGCGGCACTGCAGGAAAAAGATCTACCGGAATCAACACGTTTCAGGCTGAACGCCATCCGCACTGCCAAGATCGCCTATGCCGACGAATTGAAATCTCTGCTGCAGCCACTCCACGTGGCCGACCTCAAAGCCAATCACGAAACCTACCTCGCCCTGCGCACGCGCTTACCGAGCGACCAGGGACTGACAACCTATTATGCCAACCTGCATCGTGACTGGTGCTGGGGCGAACGCGAGAACGAAGAATCGCTGCGCCTGGTGCGCGAGGGTATCGGTGATCATTTGCCTGAGAATATGCTCGTGCTCGGTGCCGGCGGTGCGCGCCTGGCCTACGATTTACATCGCAGCTGGCCGCAGGCGCTGACCGTGGCAGCGGATTTCAATCCGCTGTTAATGTTGGCGGCGGCAAGAGTCACCCGCGGCGACACGGTTGCGCTGCACGAGTTTCCGATTGCCCCGCGAAGCCAGGATGATATTGCGCTTGAAAGAGCATTAAAGGCACCGGAGGTCGCCGGTGATACCTTTCACCTGATATTGGCTGACGCGCTGCGCGCGCCGTTTCGCGCCGCAACCTTCGATACCCTGGTGACACCCTGGTTGGTCGACATATTGCCGGAATCGCTGCGCCTGCAGGCACGGCGCTGGAACCATTTGTTGGCCGACGGTGGGCGCTGGATCTGGTTTGGCTCGCACGCTTTTCGCGGCGGCCAACTGCTCGACTGTGTCAGCCTCGAAGAAAGCCTGGAAATCATCGAAGCCAGCGGTTTTTCGACTCCTGAACTTATTGAAGCGGAAATCCCCTACATGGCGTCACCGGCCGATCGGCTCGGACGGCAGGAGCATGTCGTCGTCATCAGCGCAACCAAGGTGAAAGATGCGAAAGCTCCACCGCGACACGCCGCACTACCAGAATGGCTGGTGAAGAGCGATCAGCCGGTACCGACCACCGAGAATTTTAAAATGGAAGCCATGACGACGCGCATATACGCTTTTATCATGGCGATGATTGACGGTACCCGTTCGATCGACGACATGGCTCAGCTGATGGAGGAACAAAAGCTGATGCCCAGGCAAGAAGCGGTGAGCGCGATCCGCGACTTCCTCATCCGTATGTACGAGCAGAGCGAGCGCTACTCCACGTTTTAAGGCGCAGTTTCCAAAGCGGATAATCCTCCTCGAACAAGTCAATCTGGCCACTACCAACAGAAAACCGGGACAGATTTATTTTATTAGTTAGAAGACGCCGCGACAGTTTTTCGCCAGATACACGTTTATTCTGTCTACTTCTGTTGCACCTTGAGGGATCTCTGTGTCTTTAAGTCCAGGATAAGAATCCTGGTCCTTCCAGTCCTGGATAGTGGTACTGAAAAACTGTGAAGCCGATGCATCAGCTTCATAGACAAGCAGCTCATATTTTTCTTCGAGATCTCCACCAAACCGAGTAACTACCTGCCATTCTCCATCTCGTTTATAAGAGGTATTGGTATGGTCTGATTGCGGATAATATCTGTTATCCGAAGGCTTTAGGACTACCCAGATATCTTTCTCATGCCCTTTCGGATATACGCCCATGGATAGAATTCTGCAATCGACAGCGTCTGCATCGAGCGGTGAAATCACTTTAACGGCAGTCACAGGGCCTTCGATCTCCAGCTGGTTCCCCCGGGTAACCTGTTCCATCTGGCTGCTGACATGCGCCACATCTGACGTATAGCTGCCATAAATGACCATCGCTACCCCAAGAATTCCCAGTGGTATACCCACCTTTGGATGAATGAGATGTGTGCCAGGATCTTTTTTGCCAAGACTGCTGAGAACTGACACGCCTGCGAGGACGATCCCCACTACTATGATTAATAATTGTGCTGACATTTTTTTATCTTTTAAGCGTGATTAAATTACAACGCACCTCGTCTTGCTCCCAACTCTGCTTTTATTTCTCTGGCCTTTTCTTCCGTTAAGTCGTAATTCCACATGACCAGGATCGCCAGGGCCGCCGTAACAGACGGAATGACGATATCTGCTATGCGTAATTGGGTTATGGTTTCCGCTGTTTGGGTGGCGGCATTGCCATCAAACCCTACCCAGCTCAGTACTGCCCCGCCGACGATCAATGCCAAAGCCTGGCCCAGTTTTACGGTCCACCAATAGATGGCGCCAAACGTGCCTTCTTTACGCGGCATCCC
>JAAUYE010190105.1_pt1 | contig 11805 bp, 10 predicted proteins | sample 7278081 | NCBI WGS metagenome assembly JAAUYE01 (sample SAMN14350131, study PRJNA611818) | marine sediment metagenome | isolation source: surface marine sediment (0.6m) | place: French Polynesia: Moorea | collected 2018-08
ATCACGATGACCTTGTACTTCATCATCTTCGGCAACCTGATCGGCCGGCGGATCGGCACGATGGACGGGTTCGACTACATGCAGTACATCGCACCAGGCCTCATCATGATGTCGGTGATTACCAATTCCTATGGCACCGTCGTGTCGTCCTTTTTCGGTGCCAAGTTCGGGCGCCACATCGAAGAGATGATCGTGTCGCCCATGTCGAACGCGACGATCATTATCGGCCACGTCGTCGGCGGTGTGTTGCGCGGCCTGCTTGTCGGGCTGCTCGTGACGGTCGTCGCGCTGTTCTTCACGAGGCTCGAGGTGCAGCATCCGTTCATTACGATCTCTATCGTTCTGCTGTCCTCAACCGTGTTTGCACTGGCAGGCCTGATCAACGCCGTGTTTGCCAAGAAGTTCGACGACATATCCATCGTGCCCACGTTTGTGCTCACACCGCTGACGTACCTGGGTGGAGTCTTCTACTCGATCTCGCTACTACCCGAGTTCTGGCAGAACGTATCCCGCGCGAACCCGATTCTCTACATGGTTAACGCCTTCCGCTACGGCATACTCGGGACCTCTGATATTGGCATCGGAACCGCCTATGCGATCCTGTTCGTGTTCGTGATCGGTTTGTTCTCGGTCTGCCTGGTACTGCTGAATCGCGGCGTCGGCATTCGCGAATAAGCATGTGCGGGCGCTTTGCATTCTATTCACCCAGCGAGGCTACCGCGGCCTTGTTCGGCGTGAGCGGCGCGCTGCCTGTCGAGGCGCGTTACAACATTGCGCCGACCCAGTACGTTGCCGCGATTCGTCATGGTGAAGTCGACAGCCCCGAGCTGGCCATGCTGCGCTGGGGGCTGGTGCCGTTCTGGGCAAAGGATCCGTCCATCGGCAATCGCATGATTAATGCGCGCGCCGAAACCGTGGCCGAGAAGCCCGCGTTCCGCGCCGCCTACCGCCACCGCCGTTGCCTGGTTCTGGCCGACGGATTCTACGAGTGGCATCGCGAAGGAACCGTGAAGACGCCTTATTACATCTCCAGCGCCGACGGTCAGCCGTTCGCGTTCGCCGCGCTGTGGGAGAACTGGAAAAGCAAGGAGAGCGACGACTCTATCCAGAGCACGACGCTGATCACCGCCGCGGCCAATGACTTCATGGCGTCGCTGCACCACCGGATGCCCGTGGTGTTGACCCCCGACAGTGCGCAGCGTTGGCTCGAAGGTGGTGACGACGCATTGGACTACGCGATCGAGCATGTTCCCGAGCTGAGGGCGTGGGCGGTCGACCGGCGCGTCAACAATGCCCGCAACGAGGGCGCTGATCTTATTGAGGCGGCTTCGTAAAGGGCTGGATTGACGCTATCAGCGTACCGGGTCCGGCGTGCACGCCGAGCGCCGCGCCGAGTTCGGCCATTGTCAGCCTTTCGATCTGCGGCACGTCGCGCCGCAGGAGTTCTTCGAGTTCCGCCGCATCTTCAGGACAGTTGGCATGACCGATCGCGATCGTGACCGGGCCGAGGTCGCGCGAGTGGCGCACGAGGCTCTTCGCGAACTTGCGCGTGGTGTTGCGCTTGCCGAGTGCGAAGCCGCTGGGAGCAATTCGGCCATCGCTCGTAGCGCGGATGAACGGGGTTACGTGCAGCAGGTCGGCGATCGTCTTTACCCACGCCGGCACGCGGCCGCCGCGGACGGCATAACGAATGTCACGTAAGACGCCGTAGGTGCGCGTCCGGGGAATCAGTTCTTCGACGGCCGCGATCGTGTCCTCGACAGATACTCCGGCGTGCGCGCACTCGGCGGCAAATACGGCCAGTAGCCCCTGCCCGAGCGACGCGTTGCGGGAGTTAAGCACATGGATTTTGCCCGGTGCATTCACGCGCTCTGCGGCCGACAACGCGGCGCTGTAGGTACCGCTCGCGGCGCCGGTCACGCTGATCGACAAAACGTCGTCGAAATGGCTTGCGAGGAACTGGAACTGCCGGCGAAAGTCGCCGGGCGCAGGCTGAGACGTGGTCGGGTGAACCGGGTTCGTGCGGAGCTCTTCGTAGAATTCCGACGACGTGATGCTGACCTTGTCGAGATAGCCGCGGTCGCCGAACTGGAGGCGGCAGGGCACCATGTGGATGTCGAGCCGCTCCAGGTCTTCATCGGCGATATCGGCCGCGGAGTCGGTAATCACGGCGAAGCGGCTGATCGTGTCATGACTGCTGTGTGCCTGGCGGTGCATGTCGTCGGCTTTCTCCGAGCTGACCTCACCGTACTCACGAGCGACCCGGAACACGTCCTCGGGATCGTTGACGTGAATATGAATCTTGGCCTTGCGCTTGGTGCCGGCAAGCAGCAGCGAGTTGCCGAGATTGGACAACGCCTCGCGCAGCTTGCGCCGGTCGATGTCGGTGCCGGTGACAATGCATTCGGTGCAGAAACGAAACTCCGAGTCTTCACCCGTTCCCGCCATTGCGGGCACAAATTCGTCTGCGCTCAATACCGACAGGTCGGGTTCATCAGCCATGTGGCCGTGCACGATAAAGTCGGCCATTCCGCGAATCAGTTCGACAAAGCCCTTTGCGCCAGCATCAACTACGCCGGCCTTGCGCAAGACATCCAGCTGGTTAGTTGTCTCCGCAAGCGCAGACTCGGCGCGCGTGAGCGCCGCTCCCATCAGCGCGGGGAAGTCGCTGTCCCTGGCCTCGGCAACGTGCCGCGTGCTGGCCTCCGCGACTGCCGCGATGACTGTCAGGATCGTGCCTTCGCGAGGCTTCGACATCGCGTCGTGGGCGTACTCGCTGCCGGTCGTGATGGCTTCGGCAAAAGAAGACGGAGTGAAGTGGCTCAGGTCCCCGGCAGCGTCGGCGACTCCCTGGAAGAACTGCGCAACAATCGCCCCGGAGTTGCCGCGCGACCCGTCGAGCAGCGCGTCGGCGATGCGTGGCAGCAGTGTGGCAAGGTGTTCGTCGGTCTTGTCGCCGAGGATCGCCAGCGCCGAGCCGAGCGAGAGACTCAGGTTGGTCCCGGTGTCGCCGTCGGCAACCGGGAACACGTTGATATGATTGAGGAAGTCCTGCTCGCCAATAACGCGATGAATACCCGAAATCAGCGCGCTGGCCAGAGCCCCGCTATCGAGATGGCTTGTGACGGGACCTGGCAAACGCGGCCTTATTCGCGGGGCAGCAGGAACGTCCGTCCCTGGTGCTGCAATACGACGCCCTCGGGCGTGATCTCGTAGACGACCGGGCCTTCCTCGAGCTGCGATCCTTCCCGGTGTTTGTTCATATTGACGAACACAAAGCGCTCGGCGGGCTGTTCGGCAAACACATGAATGTCGAGGTGCAGTTCAGGCAGCTGCACGGCGCCGGCGAGCCGTAGCTCGTCGAGCGTCATCAAGCGTTCCTGGCCGGGCGGTGGCGAGACGATTGCCGACGTGGGCGCGCTGGTAGCGACAGCCTGGGCGGCTGTTTCTTCGGCTGCCGGCCCTGGCGGCGGCTGCTCCTCCTTGGCCTCCGCAACGCGTTCCTCGAAGCTTGGCGCCTCCTGACCCGCAGGTGCAGCAGAGGCGGTTTCCGCTTCGGCCGGCACAGCCTGGGCCGGAGCAGTCTGGGGCGAAGCAGTCTGGGCCGGACTAGTCTGGGAAGACGTCGTTTGTGACGGTGCCTCAGGTTCGGGTCCAGCACCGGGCCGCAGCAAGATACCGAGCAAAACAGCAATATTGACGAGCAGCAGCAGCGCGAGCATCCAGAGCCATTTCGGTGACTGCGACTCGCCGGAACTCGACGGCACGCTCGAGAACTCGCCGCCCGCCTGCTGCTGGCGCTCGGTTTCCGATTTTCTCAGGGCATCGAGAATAAATGACATTGATTACTCCTGGGCCTGGCGCGCGACCGTGAGTCGCGGCGCCCTGTCGGGTTCTAACAAGGTATTGATGATGATCTGTGTTTGCCGGCCTGCAAGCCCGTCTACGTCCAGCCGGTGGTCTCGCTGAAACAGCCGTACTTTGCCGGCGAGGTCAGCATCGAACACATCGGATTCAGGCACAGCCGACGTGTAGCGGGGGTCGATCGCCGCCAGGCTCTCGCGCAGCCAGACGACATCCGGGCCTGCCGATCCAAGCCCGAGAGCGTCCGACGTGCCGTTGGGCGGGCGCCATATCAGGACGTACTCGCCGAACCAGAGGTCGCTCAACTCATCGAGCGAATGAGTGACGTCGACGCCGCCGATGGACAAATCGACCGTCGCGTTGCCCACTGCCGTCAGCACGACGTTGTGGGTAGCGCCGCGGCTATCGACGAGCGTCAGTACCGCCGGGCGGTCGTACTGCTTTAGCCCGGTCAGGGATCCGCGCTGGAACAGGCACTCGTAACCAGCGGCTGCGGCCCGCAGACAGCCGCGAACGTCACCGTCGTTATCGATGCTCCACAGTTCGAGCAGTGTCCGCATGGCTGTTTCCGAAGTCGTCAGGTCACTGGCAACCTGCAGCTGCGCGTCCAGGGAAATTTCCGGGTCATCCTGCTCGGGTGCGGTCGCTTCGGGCTCGACCGGCTCGGGTTCGTCGGTTGCTCCGGCAGCGAGCGGCTCGATCGGCAGCGGCTCGACGGACGTTTCCGGTTGCGCTGCTTCGACTGTCGCTGCAACACTGCTTTCGATAACGTCGCGGCGATCATCCAGGCTGACAAGGAATGCCGTGGCGATCACGACAGCCGCTGCGATGCCGCCGATCGGAATGAGCCAGGGTGGCAAACCAACAGACTCACGGTCGCCGGTTACCTCGGCGGCGGCGCGGCGCACCATGGGACGGCTCACCTTGCGGGTTTCGCTCGCGTAGGCGCCGAGCAATGCCCGGTCGCAGATGACGTTGATAAGCCGCGGCACACCCTGGGAGAGGCGAAATACTTCGCGCTTGGCGACCGGTTCGAATACTTCGCTGAGCGCGCCTGCAACCTTCATGCGGTGCTCGATGTACTGCGCCGTTTCGTCGCGTGAGAGCGGCTCGAGGTGATAACGTCCCGTTATGCGCTGCGCGAGCTGGCGGAGGTCATTGCGAGCGAGTAGTTCCCGTAGCTCCGGCTGGCCGATCAGCACGATTTGCAGCAGTTTCTGCTTGGCCGTCTCGAGGTTGGTCAGCAGCCGCACCTCTTCGAGAACCTCGGGTGCCAGGTTCTGCGCTTCGTCGACGACGAGGATGGTGCGCCGCCCGTCTGCGTGCGCCTGCAGCAAATAGTTGTTCAGCGTGTCGATGAGGGCCTTGATGCTGGAGGGATCCTCCGGCAACTCGATGCCCAGTTCCCCGCAGATGGCAATGAGAAATTCGCGGGCGGACAGCTGCGGGTTCAGCACGACCGCAACATCGGCATTGTCGGGCATGCGGCTTTGTAACAACGAGCGCACGAGCGTGGTTTTGCCTGTGCCGACTTCGCCGGTGAGCTGCATGAACCCGCCGCTCTCGGTAACCCCGTAAACAAGGTGCGCGAGGGCCTCGCCATGGCGCTCGCTCATAAACAGGTAACGCGGGTCAGGCGTTATCGAGAACGGTTTCTCGTTGAGACCAAAAAAGCTCGTATACATTATTGTTTGTCGTGGTCTGGTCCCCTCAGCACACCGATTCTACAGGAATCAGGCCCGGAACAGGTCGGGCTGGCCGGCGGGCGAGAGCTTGCTGCCGCCCACGCCGAGCAGCCGAACGCGCGTGCCCGGGTTTTCCTCGAGCCAGGCGCCGAGAAGTTCGCAGGCAACGTGATAAATCTGGTCGGTGTGGCAGACCGGCGGTTGCACGGCTCTCTGGCGGGTAAACGTCTGGAAGTCCGCCTGCCGGATCTTGACCTGGACCGTGCCTGCCTGGAGGGTAGACCTGCGCAATCGGCGCGCTGTGGCTTCGGAGAGGCGCAGCAGCTCTTTCTCCATATCACTGCGCTCCGCGAGGTCGCTATCGTACGTCTCCTCGGCACTGACCGATTTCTCTTCTCTTTCGGCGACGACCGGCCGGTTATCGACCCCGGCCGCGCGTTCGCGCGTGCGACCGGCATAACGGCCGAAAACGGATTCGAGATCACGGTCCGGCGCGAGCCGCAGGTCACGAACCGTGCGGATGTTGAGCGCCTCGAGCTTTACCAGCGTCTTGCGCCCGATCCCGGGTATGACTCCTGCTGGCAGGGGATCCAGCACGTCGTGGACGTTGTCCGACGAAATGACGCAAAGGCCGTCGGGCTTGTCGAGGTCAGACGCGATTTTGGCGACGAGCTTGTTTTCCGCCACGCCGACTGAAGCTGTGAGCCGGGTCCGCTCGTGTATCAATTGCTTGATCTTGCGCGCAATCTCAGGGCCGCTGCCATGCAGCCGGCGACTCGCTGTGACGTCGAGGAAAGCCTCGTCACGCGACAGGCCTTCGACAAGCGGCGTGAACTCGCGAAAGATGGCAAAGATCTGCCGGGACACCGCCTTGTAGTGCGCCATCCGGGGACGTACCTGGACGAGATTCGGGCAGCGCCGACGAGCGTCGGCCATCGACATTGCGGAGCGTACACCGAACTTGCGAACCTCGTAGCTTGCCGCTGCGACGACGCCGCGATTGCTGCCGCCGCCGACGACAACCGGTTGGCCGCGCAGATCCGGGTTGTCACGCTGCTCCACCGACGCGTAGAACGCGTCCATGTCGACATGCAGTATCGTGCGCGGCTCAGACGCCACGTCAGTTGCCGCGCTCCACGACGAATCGAGCCAGCCAGCGCAGCGAATCGGCGTCATCACCAAAATCGTCGAGTTGCTCGAGGGCAGAGCGCAGCAGGCTGTCGCAGCGGGCGCGCGCTTCGTCGATACCGACAAGGCCCGGGAATGTCGCCTTACCGAGTCTCTGGTCGGCGCCGGAGCGCTTGCCGATAACCTCCGTCTCGCCCTCGATGTCGAGGATATCGTCCTTGATCTGGAAGGCGACGCCAATCGTGCGGCCAAACGCGTCGATCGCTGACAGCCGGTCCTCCGGCAGGTCTTCTGCCAGGATGGCGGCACAGATAACGGACGCGTGAATCAGGGCGCCCGTCTTTAGCGAATACATGTGTTCGATCTCTTCGGCGGTTAACGACTGGCCTTCGGCCGCGAGGTCCATCGACTGTCCGCCGGTCATGCCGATCGAGCCGGCGGCATCTGCGAAGACTCGGACGAGTTTCGAGCTGGAGCCCGTCGGAAGCTCGCGCAGACCAGCCAGCACGCGGAAAGCGAGTGGCTGCAGCGCGTCTGCAGCCAGTATGGCTGTCGCCTCGTCGAACTGGCGGTGCACGGTGGGCTTGCCGCGGCGAATGTCATCGTCATCCATCGCGGGCAGGTCGTCATGGACGAGCGAGAAGGCGTGGATCAGTTCGATGGCGACGGCAGGCGCGTCGAGCCACTCCTGCCGCACGTCGAGGCATTCGCCAGCGGCGTAAACGAGCAGCGGGCGCACGCGCTTGCCGCCATTGAAAACGGCGTAGCGCATCGCGTCATGCAGTCGTTTCGGTTCGACCGTAGCGGCGGGCAGCACCTCGTCAAGCACGTTCTCGACGCGGCTGGTGTAATGCGCGATACGGCTCTCGAAAGAGGCGGGCAAGGCAATCTCCGGATCAGTCGGCGTGACCCTCTAGCGTACACGGAATCGCCACGTCTCTGCAGCAGCACTGGGCTATAATTCGCCTCCCGTACCCAGAACAAGAACACTATGCGGGCAGTAGCCAGAGCCCAGCCGAACATCGCCCTGATCAAGTATTGGGGCAAACGCGACACCGAGCAGAATCTCCCGGCAGTTGGCTCGATCTCGATCACGCTGGCGGAGTTGTTTACAACGATGAGTGTCGAGTTCGACGATGCATTGCCGGCCGACTCGCTGGTGGTCAACGCGTCGGAGAACCCGGCTATGTTGCCGCGGGTATCGCGCTGCATCGATGCCGTGGCTGGAGCCAGGCGTCCGCGTGCCGCAATCGCGAGCGAGAGCAACTTTCCCATCGCCGCCGGCCTGGCTTCGTCGGCATCCGCATTCGCGGCGCTGGTCGTGGCGGCCGATGCGGCAGCCGGAACGAATTACGGTCGCGACGAACTCGCAGGGCTTGCCGGCCGTGCATCGGGTTCTGCGGCGCGTTCGCTTTACGGCGGCTTCGTCGAGCTTGCCAACGATGACGATGGAATCGCATTGTCCACGCTGTGCCCGCCATCGGAGTGGCCGCTTAGCGTGGTAGTGGCAATAACGGCGACAGGTCCCAAGGCTGTAGGCTCAACCGAAGCCATGGAAACCAGCCGCAAGACTTCTCCTTTCTACGCCCGCTGGGTGGACCAGCAGCAGGCCGACCTCGACGAGGCGCGCGAGGCTGTCAATTCGAGGGACTTCCAAAAGCTGGCAACCGTGGCAGAGCACAATTGTCTGAAGATGCACTCGGTGATGTGGGCCAGCCGTCCGCCAATGGTCTACTGGAATGCAACCACGCTCGAGTGCATGGATGCCGTGCGTCAGATGCAGGCCGAAGGCGTGCCGGTGTTCTTCACGATCGACGCCGGACCCCAGCTCAAGGCGGTTTGCGAGTCGGCGGCAGTCGACGAGGTTTGCGAGCGACTTGCGGCTACCCAGGGCGTCGCGGCGGTCATGGTAACGGGCCTCGGTGGCGGCGCGGGGCTGATAGAGAATGACTGAGCGCATCACTGCGAGTGCCCCCGGCAAGGTTGTTCTGTCCGGCGAATACGCCGTGCTCAATGGGGCCCCGGCCATTTGCATGGCCGTCAACCGTCGCGCGGTCGTTACCATCGAGGAAACGGCTGAAGAGCACCACGTCGTAGACGCCCCTGGGCACGTCAATGAGCCGCGGCGTTTCCTGGTTCGCGGCGGGGTCTTTGGCTGGCTGGATTCGAGCAACGAGTTCGAGCTGCTGGAGCAGATATGGCGGGCCAGCGGCATTCGGCGCCAGAGCGGTCTTTCCCTGCGTCTCGATACAAGCGAGTTTCTTGATCGCGAGCACGGCTGGAAGACCGGCGTCGGTTCGAGCGCAGCGCTTTCAGTGGCGCTGGCATCTGCACTGCAGGAGCTGGGGCAAGGGGACGGCGACCCGGTAACCGTGGCACACGAGGGTCACACGCGTTTCCAGGGGGGTCTTGGGAGTGGCGTCGATATCGCCACCTCGGCTGTCGGCGGGCTGGTCGAGTACCGCATGAAGAATCGCAAGGCATCGCATTTGTCGATGCCTGCCGGGCTTGAGTGCAGGCTGGTGTGGAGCGGGTCGCCGGCGAGCACCGGCAAAAAACTGGAAAAGCTGTCGAGTCACGGACCGCAACCGTCGATCGATGCGCTGGTATTTTCCTCGAAACGCATGGCCAACGCCTGGCGACGCGGGTCGGCCAGCGAGGTGCTCACTCGTTATCGCGAGTACATAAGCGTGCTGCAGGAATTCAGCGCCGATCACGATCTCGGTGTCTTCGATGCCGGGCATAACGAACTCACGGTGCTGGCTGCCGATGCCGGGCTCGTTTACAAACCCTGCGGTGCCGGGGGTGGCGACATTGGTATCCTGCTGGCCGATGACGCTGATCGTGCCGGCGAATTCGTTGCCGACTGCCTGCCCGAGGAATTTCGCGTACTTGACCTGCGGCTCGACGATCGCGGTTTGCAGGTTCGGGTGAATGCCAGTGAGTGATTCTCGCATCAAGGGTTTCTACCGGCTGAGCCTGATCGAGCGAATCGAGCGCCTGGCCGACAGCGGCTGGTTGTCGGGTGCCGCGGCCGGGCGTCTGCGCATGGGCCGCTATGTCCTCCCGGCGCCCGCAGCGGACCGCATGGTCGAAAACGCCGTTGGTGTCTTCGGCTTACCGTTCGCAGTCGCGCCCAACTTCATCGTCAACGGCCGCGATCACCTGGCGCCGATGGCTATCGAAGAACCCTCGGTTGTCGCAGGGCTGAGCATGGCCGCATCATTGGCTCGAAAGTCGGGCGGCTTCTGTGCGAGCTATGACGAATCCTTGCTGATTGGCCAGGTCCACCTGGCCAACATCGAAGACGCGCAGGTTGCTGTGGAACAAGTGTCCAATGCGCGCGAAGAATTGCTGTCCCTTTGCAACGACGTACACCCGCGGCTTGTTGAGCGGGGCGGTGGCGCCCGGGATATCGAGGTCCGGTCACTGGAGCTGGCGGGGGGCACCGAGATCGTAGCGGTCCACATCCTTGTCGATACCTGCGACGCGATGGGCGCAAACCTGGTCAACTCGATGTGCGAGGCAGCAGCGCCCCGCATTGCGGAGCTGTGCGGCGGCAAAGTGGCGCTGCGCATCCTGTCCAATCTTGCGGATCGATCCGTCGTGCACTGCCGTGTGCGCTATCAGCTGACGGACGACGTTCGTGACGGAATCGTGTTGGCCAGTGAAATTGCAGGCGCCGACCCGCACCGCGCCGCGACTCACAACAAAGGCATCATGAACGGCATCGACGCGCTGGCGATTGCGACGGGCAACGATTGGCGGGCCATTGAAGCCGGTGCGCATGCTTACGCTGCGCGCGACGGCCGGTACCGGCCGCTGGCGACCTGGTCAACTGACGATGACGGCGGCCTCCTCGGCGAGATTGAGATTCCGCTCAAGGTCGGCACGGTTGGCGGCAGTCTCGGCGCCAACGCCGGGGCGGCGCTCGGTCTCGAGCTGTGCGGCGTCGCCTCGGCCAACGAGCTGGCCGAGCTGATGGCTGCCGTCGGCCTGGCGCAAAATTTCGCCGCGCTCAGGGCGCTGGCGACGAGCGGCATCCAGGAAGGACACATGAAGCTGCACGCGCGCAGCGTAGCGAGCAGCGCGGACGTGCCCGAGGAGCTGTTTGACGATGTCGTAAGCGAGCTAATCGACAGCGGCGACATCAAGGTGTGGAAAGCCCGGGAAATCATGCGGCGACGGCAAACGCCGCGGGGAGAAGCGCCGGACGGTGTCGCTAGCGGCAAGGTTATCCTGCTGGGCGAACATGCCGTTGTCTACGGCAAGCACGCGCTGGCGATTCCCGTCACGGACGCTGTGCAGGCGTTCGTCCGGGAACCCTCATCCGACAACGTACCGGCAATTCCGGAGCTTGATGCTGCTATCGAGCTGATTCGCGGCAAGCTGGGCATAAGGGACAGCTATGCGGTCGAGGTTCGGTCCCGGTTGCCGCTGGCGATGGGCCTCGGCGCGTCGGCCGCTTTTGCCGTGGCGATAACACGCGCGTTCAGTTCGAAACTGGGACTCGGCCTCGATGACGAAGCCGTTAACTAGATAGCCTACGAGTGCGAGAAGCTGGCGCACGGAACACCGTCCGGCATCGACAATACGATAGCCACGTACGCAAAACCAATGCTGTTCCGAAACGATGAGAAACTCGAGGCAAGGGCGATCGAAACGTCCGGCATGCCGCCAATCGTTATCGCCTGTAGCAACTCAAGAGGGCTGACGAAAGACCTGGTTGCTGGCGTCCGCACGCGCCGCGAGCACGTCAGCGATCATTATGATGCCGTCTTCACGCAGATGGACGAGCTCAGCCTTGCCGGGGCTGTCGCGCTCGAGCGCGGCGACCATGATGAACTGGGCCGCCTGATGAACATCTGTCATGGCTTGCTTGCCGCAATCGAAGTGTCGACTGCCGAGCTCGACGCAATGGTATCGATTGCGAGATCCGCGGGTGCGGTCGGCGCTAAACTGACCGGGGCAGGCGGCGGCGGTTCCATGATCGCGTTGTGTCCGGACTGTGTTGACGAAGTTTCTGCGGCCCTGCAGGCTTCCGGTTTCCGGACGATGGGTCTGGAATGAGAGGGAACTCCCCGTGAACGAATCCAACCGCATTGTCTCCTCAGAAGCTGAAGAGCTG
>JAAUYE010218748.1_pt1 | contig 11805 bp, 10 predicted proteins | sample 7278081 | NCBI WGS metagenome assembly JAAUYE01 (sample SAMN14350131, study PRJNA611818) | marine sediment metagenome | isolation source: surface marine sediment (0.6m) | place: French Polynesia: Moorea | collected 2018-08
CACGCGAGTAGGAACCTTCTGCCAACAGGTTAACGCCATTGCGTTCCACCCCGAAACGGGCCCGGAAGGTCAAACCACCATCGGCCACCGCCTTACTGGTGTCGTACAGGTTGGGCGTACCGGGGTGGTTCATTTCCGGCGTACCCCAACAGGGCCATGGCATACCGTAGTATTCCTTGTCACAGGGCCCGCCTTCCGCCAGAAGCGTGGTGAAATCAAAGGTGCCCCAGTGCTTTTGTTGTAACTTCATGCGTTCCGGACTCTGGCCGGTATAGCCGATGGTCCACATGCCGCGATTAAACTCGCGAGTGATGTCTTCGATCAACGGTTCATCATTGCTGACCTTGATATTCTTGAACATCTGCTCGGCCACACCTAGCTTCTTCGCCAGCTTGTACATGATGGTTTGATCCGGCAGGGATTCGAACAAGGGTTCGATCACCTTGTCACGCCATTGCAAGGAACGATTGGAGGCGGTCGCCGAACCATAGGTTTCAAACTGCGTCGCCGCCGGTAGCAGGTACACGCCATCGGTGCGATCATGCATCACGGCAGAGATGGTCGGATAAGGATCCACCACTACCAACATGTCGAGTTTTTCCATGGCTTTTTTCATTTCAATACCACGGGTCTGGCTGTTGGGCGCATGGCCCCAGAAAATCATGGCACGCACATTATCCTTCTGTGCCATGTTGCCCTTGTCTTCCAGCACGCCATCGATCCAGCGCGACACCGGAATACCCTTGGTGTTCATCACCGGCACATCCTTGCCTTTCTTCTGGATATAACTACCTGCATCGAAACGACTCTTGACCCAGTCATAATCCAGTTCCCAGACTGAGGACCAGTGCTTCCAGGCACCGGCAGACAGACCGTAATAACCGGGGAGTGTGTTGGCGAGAACGCCCAGATCGGTGGCACCTTGCACATTGTCATGACCACGGAAGATGTTCGTGCCTCCACCGGAGACACCCATGTTGCCAAGTGCCAACTGGAAGACACAGTAAGCGCGGGTATTATTGTTACCGATGGTGTGTTGCGTTCCACCCATACACCAGATAAAGGTACCAGGACGGTTATCCGCCATGGTCTTGGCAGCAGCATACACCTGGTTTTCCGGCACGCCGGTGACCCGTTCGACTTCATCCGGCGTCCACTTGGCGACTTCCTTCATGACGTCGTCCATGCCATAGACACGCTGGCGAATGAATTGCTTGTCTTCCCAGCCATTCTTGAAGATATGCCACAACATACCCCAGGTAATTGCCACATCACTGCCGGGACGGATTTTGATGTACTGATTTGCATGGGCAGCGGTACGGGTAAAACGTGGATCGATCACGATCAATGGCGCATTATTTTCCTCCTTACCCTTCATGACATGCAGCAAAGAGACGGGATGGGCCTCGGCTGGATTACCGCCGATTATCAGGATCGCTTTTGAGTTATGAATGTCGTTATAGGAGTTGGTCATGGCGCCATAGCCCCAGGTATTCGCTACCCCGGCGACAGTGGTGGAATGACAGATGCGCGCCTGATGATCCACATTGTTGGTGCCCCACATGGCAGCAAACTTGCGGAACAGATAAGCCTGTTCATTGTTATGCTTGGCTGAACCCAGCCAGTAAACCGAATCGGGGCTTGATTGCTGGCGAATCTCCAGCAGCTTGTCACCTACTTCATTAATAGCTTGTTCCCAGGAAATCTTTTTCCACTTGCCATTTTCCAGTTTGGTGGGATATTTCAGGCGACGTTCGCCATGCCCGTGCTCGCGTACCGAGGCGCCCTTGGCACAATGCGCGCCATGGTTAAAGGGATGATCAAACGCCGGTTCCTGGCCGGTCCAGACACCATTCTGGACCTCGGCAATAATGCCGCAGCCAACAGAACAATGGGTGCAAATGGTTTTGACTTGCTTGCCACCGGCTGATCCGGCGGTTGCCGTTTTTGCACTGGCCTTTTTCATCATGCCGGGTACCAGCATGGTTGCGAGAGTAGCGCCACCTGCCACCAGGCCGGAATTACGCAGGAAAGTACGACGATTAATACTTATACCGGCAACCCGTTTTGTGAAATCATCTTGCGCCGTCGAATTTGTCGCATCCGGCAGTATGTGATCGGACTTCTTGGTCAGTTTCATGTTTGCTCCTCCGACTGAGGTAATGCGACCGCTATCAACTCGCGGCAGTTTTGTAGTAATCAACAATGTGCTGGGTCAAGTGATAACCCTTGTGTTTACTATTCGGTTCGGTTTCTGCTTCCGTCACACTGGCCATGGCGACACCGGGTACTGCCGCAGCCACGGCTGCCCCCGTACTGGTTAACACCGTACCACGCAAGAAAGTACGCCGACTCAGGTTGGGATGTGTTTTGATCTGTTTCATGTCCTCTCCTCCGAATAGATGACCCGCTCGCAAGCAAAACTTTTACAGCTACACATTCATACCCAGGTAGTTGGTTTCAAACTCGATATAGGCTGTACCCAAACGGCCAACGGCGCGATAGAAAACCGCGTGCTTCGCGGTGCTCAAATCATTGAAGAAATGTTCCAGCCAAGGAGCCAGATGCGCGTTAAAGAAGTCAGCCTGGTGCGACACAGCCTGACTATCACTGATCAGCATTCCCATCACTTCACACAAGGCCGCGACATGATCTTCGGGTTCATGGGTAGCACCGTGACGTTCAAATCCCAGTGCGGCTAAATCGTCGCGTAACACCGCCAGGGGTTTTTCCATCAAAAAGCCTGTCAGATACCAGGAACCGAATGGCACCAATTCGCCCCGCCCCAGGCCGATGAACAAGGCATGATATTCTGCCTCAATGGCTTGCGGTGAACTGTCCTTTGCCGCCAAGCCTAACATTGACATGGCAAGGGAAAGTTCATCACTGGTCTGCTCAATCGCCGCCAGATCGGCCACATGATCCAGCAAGGCCTGGTCAGGCGCATTGCGCAGCAGCGCGGCCAACAAACTGTAAGCACCCGCACGGTATTGTTGTTCCTCAAGCGTGCCATCATTACCCCAGGACGGTACCTGTGAAGCTGATGCTGCTGTGCTTGGGGCTGTGTTTGTCGCCGGGATTGAATTCATATTGTCGATTGCCGATTCACGAGTTTGGGTTGTCATACATTTATCCTCAGGTAGTGGGTACGCAAGCATCAGGCCAGTTCTGAAATGAAAATAACGACAAAAACGGAAGAAAAATCCCTAAGCTTTGCCCAAATACGGACCGTTTTTTCCCTGCGTGGCCAATCTGACGTGGCCATGATGTCTGGCTGGGCCAGTTTCGACCCATCGCAGACAACGGAATCAAGCGACGAAAGGAACGACACCGAAACAAACTGGCTACCAGCCAGGCCGCTTCATTGTCGATGGTGCGTTTCAAAGCCCTGCTGCATGGCATCCGGATCCTGGGCGATATCAATCACGCGACAGTCATCACACATCTTCAAGCGTCGCCTGGCACGTTCATTCTGGAACATCCAGTGGCCTTCCAACTGGGATAACATTTTGTTGATCATGGAATTGGTCGAGAAAGGCTTGCCACAGGAGACACAACAAAATGGCGGTTCTTCATGCAGGGTAATGCTGCGGTTTCGCATCTCCGCATCAGTCAGCAAACGCGTTTCCAGACGAATGGCATTCTCCGGACAGGCGGACGCACACATGCCGCATTGCACACAATTTGCTTCGTTGAATAACAAGGCCGGCATCTCATTACCCGCTTGTACTGCATGCGCGGGACAGATTGAGGTACAACCAAGACACAGGGTACAGGCTTCTGCATCGATTTGTATGCTGCCGAATGGCGCACCTTGCGGGAGTGACAAAATTTCCGCAGGTTGCGGTGCCTGCGAATAAAGATGATCGATCGCCATAAACGCAACCCGCCGTTTTTCCGTCAGGCCCGCAAAATTGGCGACCTGGATTTCCGGCATACTGGACTCGCATTCTTCCGGTAAGGCCGGCGAGGTAATAAAACGAATCGCATTGGGCGCAAAACCCAGCCCACTCATAATGGCGTCGGCGGTCGCAAGTTGTTCATCCAGGGCCGCCTGCACCCTGGCCGGAACCGATCCACCATTAACCAGTAATACGCAACGTGCGCCGTAGGCGAGACTCGCCAGCCAGGTTTCCATACCGATGCTGGCCAGCTCCTCTACCACTACTGTCAGCAGGTTCGTGGGTACCTCGGGTAAGAAACCGACGTCCTCCTCGGCAATAAATGCAACGATGGGATAATGGCCGCCTTGTTCACGATACACACGTATCAGGGTGCGTACCCGATCCTGCGTATCCGCCGCAGAAGGATAGTTATAGCGAATGGCTCCGGTAGGACAGACGCTGGCGCAAATGCCGCCACCCTGGCATAACTTTGGATTGACCTTGATGGATTCAGCCAGACTGGTAATAGCTTCAGCGGGACAGGCTTCAACACAACGATTACAGGCTTGCTGACCGGCTCGCGCATGAGCACAGATATCCGCATCATATTCAAAATAGCGCGGCTTCTCGAAAGTTCCGACGAGTTGCATAAGTTCATCTGCGACAATGGCCAGGCTTGGTTCATCTAGCCCGGCCGTCAGGTAGCCCGGTGGATGCAACGCCACGGACAGAACCGGAGTCGAACTCAGATCCAGGATCAAGTCTACCTCGGTCGTCTCAAAATTGGGTTTGCCTTCTTCACCCAGGCTGATGGTAAAGGCTCCCAGGTATCCCTCGATATGTATTGTTCTTCCGCCGACGGCAATCAGCGGCGGACCGGGCTGCGCTTCACCATGCAGTAAAATCACCTGGGCTTTGAGCGGATCCCTCAGGCGCGTCGCAAACTCCATTGCGACTTCGTCACCGATGACTGCGACCCGTCCGCGGGATCGGTATTGCACCCGGCCGGTCGGCTGTACCGCCTGACCTTCTACTGCGGCCTGGGCGGCAGAGCGGGCCCGAATATTTTGGTTACGTTGTAGTGTTGTGAAGTTGCTCATGATTCGACCTCAGTATCATCAAACGCATCAGTTGCCTGTTGAGTTGCAACGTCATCCTGTTCAGCCTCAATCGCATTCAGCGGATCACTTGTGGATGTGGCGACGGCAGTTTCATTTTGATCCTCAGTCTGATCGGTTTCCTTTTCCAGCACTTGCCGCGCATGACGTTCTGCATCCATTTCAATTTGATGACGCATGTCAGCGGTGACAATATCACCGAGTTTTTCAAACTCGGTATACACACCGTCATAGTCATCCAGGCCATCGCGAATATTGAAAATCGTGGAATGAAATAATTTACGTAACGCCTGCTTGCGGAGTGCTTCACTGACCCTGGGAGAAAGAAAACCGGAATAATCCGAATCTTCCGTCAGGCTGTCGATTGCCGGCATATCTGCATCGGTCAGTTGGGATTTGTTATCAGCCTCATTCGAAACGGGAATACTTTCCGGTTGTGACGGGGCATCCTGATCCGCATTCTGCTTACGACGTGACCAGCGCTGAATGAAACTTTCATCCTCGGACAGAATATCCGGCTTATCCTGCCTGGAGATGCTCATGCACGGCCACCCCGGGTATCCTGGTTTTTCCAATCCTGGCGTTTACGTTTCTTGCGTTTGGTCGCCACATAGTTGGCCAACACATAGGCCTCGACCCAACGATAAAGTTCAGGCGGAATCGCCACTGTGTAAACCTCTTCATCACATTCCTGATAAGCCTGCGCTTCGTCAAAACTCATACTGACCTGAAATGGCTCAGGTACATCATGTTTATTCAGTCGGGTCACAATGTAACAGTGTGGCGAAGGTGACATTAGATTGTGGTAATAACTCTCACACTCATCAGGATAAAGCGCGACCTCAAAACCATGATGCAGGTACTGGCGAGTCTCGCCATTCTGATAAACAAGTTGAGGTTCGGCGGTATCGGATACCTGTTCGAGATCGACGGTAATGCCAATTGCACTCCACGACTGGTCACTCCAGGCACTGACCGATGACGGCAGGCGCTGCATGATGACTGCAACGGAATACCGGGTTGGCAAGTCTTTTACCTGCTCTTCAACTGTCATCGGCATTGTGACTACCTCGCACGAAATTCGCCCCATACAAAATGCAAGTTGTGTACCACCATTCCCGGCGTGAGCCCATGAGGGGACGACCCTGCCGCATCACAATGTCCAGGCACAACGCCGGGTAAAGCACGGCGAAAAAAGGGTCATATTGACCAATTGTTTTCCGGGAGGTGGGTCAAATTGCCGCAGCTATTGCTGATAAAACCGCATCGACGTCTGATTATTGCCCTCGGCATCAATCCAGCTGCAGACATCGAAGCACATATCATCAGGCTTCTTGCCCATGTTGTCGGGATAGAGTGCGACACCCATGGGTGACGGAACATTTCTTGCTACGGCATTACCACAGCTTCAATGCAAGGTAATTCAATGAGCACAACCGATAACAACAATACCGTTGATACGTTCATCACACGCAATAATGCCTCGTTGATCGATCGCTTCGGGCGACACATTAACTATTTACGTATTTCGGTGACCGACCGTTGTGACTTTCGCTGTGTTTACTGTATGGCGGAAGACATGCAGTTTGTACCTCGCTCGCAGTTACTCACCCTGGAAGAAGTTGTGCGCATCGGAAAAACCTTTGTCGATTTAGGCGTAAGAAAGATCCGAATCACCGGCGGCGAACCCCTGACACGCAAGAACGTCATGTATGTATTTGACAAACTCGGGGCACTTGAAGGACTCGAGGACTTCACAATCACGACCAATGGTACCCAACTTCAACGTTACGCCGCTGCCTTGCGTGATGCCGGTGTAACCCGCATCAATGTCAGTCTGGATAGCCTGCTGCCCCAACGTTTCCGGCACATCACCCGCGTCGGTGATTTACACAAAGTACTGGCCGGTATCGACAGCGCGCTGGCGCAGGGCTTCAGGAAAATCAAACTCAATGCTGTAGTACTGAAACACAAAAATCACGACGAAGTGATCGACTTGCTGGAATTTGCTCGCAACAGGGGCATGGATATCAGTTACATCGAAGAAATGCCCTTGGGGCTGATTGAAGAACATAATCGCGCCTATGCGTATTACTCCAGCGATGAGATTCTGAATGACTTACGTACTCGCTATGAACTCGTGCCAACCACCGAAAATACTGGTGGGCCTTCCCGCTACTACCGAATGCCCGATAGTGATACCCGGGTCGGATTCATCTCGCCTCACAGTCATAACTTCTGTTCCCAATGCAATCGCGTACGCCTTACAGCGGAAGGCCGGTTGTTATTGTGCCTGGGGCAGGAACACTCGGTGGATCTACGTCACGTGGTGCGTAGCCATCCCATCGAGGATGAACCCCTGCAACAGGCCATCATCAAGGCCATGGATATTAAGCCCGAAGGCCACGATTTTGACCTCACATCCCGACCCGTGATTTTTCGGCATATGAATGTTACGGGTGGCTGAGCCGGAGGAGACCCCTGATGCAAACCGCAACCACTCTCTATCGACCCGCCATGACCGATGCCGGACTATTGGCAGCTGAACCTGTTACCGCTATCGACGAATTTGCTCAACCGCGCGACGGCCATATTGCCGCGGAACGATCACTCACGGTGTATGTTGATAAACGTGAAGTCCTGACACTCATGACTCTCGGTACTCAACCTGAACTACTCGTACTTGGCTGGTTACGTAACCAGCGGCTGGTGCCGGATATCAGTCACATCAAGGCCATCCAGGTTGACTGGGAAACTGAATCGGCGGTGGTCACCACTCACGATGGCATTGAGGATATGGATGTCAAACTGGGACATAAAACCGTCACCACAGGTTGCGGCCAGGGAACAATGTTTGGCAGCTTGATGGATGATCTCGATAACATTCAGCTACCACGGGTTCGTTTACAACAATCCCTTGTTTACGACCTGTTACATACCCTGAATGAATACAACGAGGTTTACCGTCGTGCCGGCGCAGTCCATGGTTGTGCCCTGTGTCAGGGAAATGACATTCTTCGATTCGTTGAAGATGTGGGCCGACACAATGCCGTGGATGCCATTGCCGGCTATATGTGGCTGAATAACATGACCGGCCATGACAAGATTTTTTACACCACCGGTCGACTTACATCGGAGATGGTCATCAAGGTGGCCCAAATGGGCATCCCGGTGCTGTTATCCCGTTCCGGCGCCACTCAGATGGGACTCGACCTGGCACACAAGGTCGGCGTGACCCTCATCGCCCGGGCCAAGGGCCAACACTTTCTCATCTATAACGGTGCAGAGCAGTTTAACTTCGATGCCATCCCGGCACGTAAACCGGCAACCCGTCCCGCTAAAGTCGAACATGCGAGAAGCTAAGATCATGGCCACGGTATTCAAACAGGATTTCGATGTTTTCATGAGCGTCAAGCAGATCGCGGAGTATCTGCATTTAAATGAGAAAAAAGTGTACGCCCTGGTGAATGAAGGCAAAATTCCGGCGACTAAGGTCACGGGCAAATGGATGTTTCCGCGGGAACTGGTCGATCGCTGGATGCTGGACTCCGCGCATGGTGGTCTGCTGACCGACCGGCTGATTATCGGCGGTAGTGATGATCCGCTACTGTATCGTCTCATCCTGCAGTTCGCCCAGGATACCAAGGCCCATGCGCTCATCAGTTACACCCCTACCGGTACTCGCCTCGGTCTCGATCTTATGCAGGCCCAGCGCATTGATGCCTGTTGCCTACACTGGGGACCCAACTCGGAAAGTGGTACGCGTCACCCCGCCTTGCTGAGCCAATATTCACAACACCGGAACTGGGTGCTGATCCGCGCCTTTCGACGTGAACAGGGACTCATGCTCAATCCACGCATATTGAATTACACCAACAAGGTGGAAGATTTGTTTGATTCCCAGTTTCGCTGGACACTGCGCCAGTCCGGTGCGGGCGCACAACGTTTTCTACTGGAAGTACTAGGACGACACGGTCTGAATGCCAGCAACCTCAACAGTGATGTTACTGCTTTGTCGGAACGCGAGGCGGCGGCCTCCGTGGTAATGGATCAGGCCGATGTGGCACCGGGCGCACACGCCATTGCGACCGAGTTTGGCCTGGGCTTTATTCCCTTTGGCTGGGAGTCATTCGATATTGCCCTGCCCCGTGCTATCTGGTTTCGTCGCCTGTTTCAGGATTTACTCGGACGGTTCAAGTCAGTTGCCTGTCAACAAATTGCTGATGGCCTTGACGGTTATGAATTGCAGGATACCGGGGAACTATTATGGGGTGATGATTAAGTTGGATAATTATTGATACAGCCTGTTCAAGGTGTTCTTTCAACCCGCATCGTCGTCAATTCCGCCGTTGCTTCTATTGCATGTAATTGTTCCGTAATGGTGGCTTCGTCCTCAACCAGTTCCGGTTCGCACAATAGCCAGATGGTAAACTCGGCACCCAGACCGGGTGTGGACTTGACCGTGATATTCCCGCCATAGCGCCGAATAATCCCGTAGCTGACTGACAGCCCCAGGCCACTGCCTTCGCCCTGATCCTTGGTACTGTAAAACGGATTAAAAATGCGTCCCAACTGTTCATCATCCATACCGACACCGTTGTCCTTGACGCTGATGATCACCCCGCGCTTATCCCAGTCACGACTCATAATGACAATTTTGCCTAACCGATTCTCCACTGCGTGGATGGCATTAACAATCAGGTTAACCAGGACCTGTTGTAACTCCTGTTGATTGATCTTGACTTGTAGGCTGGCTTTCAGGTCCAGGTCAATTGAGAAATTTGCAGACCGACGCAAGTGTTGTACCAGCTTCAAGGTATCAATTACCAGCGCATCAACATCCACCTCCATCAGGTAACCTGCAAATTCATCCGGCCGGGCATACTGCAACAGATTATTGATAATGTCCTGAATGCGGTAGACCTGCTGGATAATTAAATCGACTTCCTTTTCTACCGGTTTAAGGGCCGATCCCGTTTCCGCCATGATCACATCCAGGTTGCCCAGCATCACCTGGGTCGGGTTATTGATTTCATGCGCCACCCCGGCGGTAAGTTCACCCAGGGCAGCGAGTTTTTCGGCCACCACCAGTTGCTGGCGTGTTTCGCGCAATACTCGAATCGTGCGTAACAAATCCGCATTCTTGCGTTCCAGCTCGGCGGTACGCTCAGCCACCTTGTCTTCCAGTTGATCCGCCCAGTCACGGATTTGTTGGGAACGTTCCTGTAACAAATCCAGCATGACATCGAATTCCCTCGCTAACTCACCAATTTCATCCTGGGAGGCAACACGGCCAATGCGCTGCGCTTCACCCGAGCGGGTCGCATGCACAACCTTGGTCATGGCTTCCAGCGGTTTGAATATGGACTTGGCGCCACGAATTGCCACCAATGAAGACAACACCATCAGTACCAGAAACATGAACACCAATACCGCCAGGGCACGCCAAAGTGTCTGTCGATAGGGTGCTTCCAGGTAGCCGGTATACAACATACCGACACGCCTGCCGGTTTCATCCAGGATCGGTTCATAGGCAGAGATATACCAGTCATTCACCACGAAAGCACGATCGATCCAGGTTTCTCCCTGGTCCAGTACTTTGCTGCGTACTTCATCGGAGACCCGGGTACCCAGCGCCCTTTCCCCCGGTCCCAGCGGTACATTCGTAGTGATACGTACATCATCGAGAAACACGGTCACCGTCCCGATGCTGCCCTTGAGCAAACTCCCGGGGCCATATACCAGGTCCCGAATGGCATCGACAAAATTAAAATTGCCGTTAAGTAATACACCGCCATCCAGTAAGGCCACGATCTTGCCACTCGAAACTTTTACCGGGTAAATGGCCCGAATCATCATACCGCGTTCTTCAACCTTGCGTTCGGTGGGACGGGCACGTGGCGTTTCCAATAATGGAAGTTCATTATTACGCACCAGAAAAGGATCTTCTTTTGCTAAATCCTCGGCACTGAAAATCTCAACGCCGACAACCGGTAAGCCCTGGGCAGCTGTCAGCAATGAAGACGAGGAGCGACTCTGGCCAGCCGGATTTTCTTCATATAAACGGTTGCCACTGATATCGATGACATGCAGGTAAGTTAAGCCTGTGGCAGTTTTCAGGTCGCTTATTTGTTGTTGGATTAAATCAATATTGTCCGCTTCAATTGCTGTGCGAAACGCATAGGATTCAGCAAGCCGCCCCAATCGGTTCAGATAATCTTCGCGTATGCGTCCGAAGATATCATTTGCAACAGTCAGGTCCGTGTTGACCTTGATAAATAGCTGGTCATAGGTAAATTTTGATCCCCAGTAAATAGCCAACGCCAGCACAATCGGCATAACCAGCAAGATAGGGAACAGCACCAGGACCAGTAACTTGTATCGAACTGTTTCACGTACCGCTTTATTGAGGCGGCCAAAGAAATTCATGTCCAGCCCTAACCCTGGTTATTCCATGCCTGTACCTTTCGCTCCAACGTTTTACGTGATACCCCCAGGCGTCTGGCCGCCGCTGATTTGTTGCCCTCTTCCAGCTCCAGCACTTTCAGAATGTGGCGCTTTTCAATTGTTTCAAGTAATAAATTATCTTCTACGCTATCCATAGCCTGGTTAACAGACACCCCTGACTCTGGAGTGGCCAAACACTGACTGGGAGTTGAATTAAGTAATAATCAACGCTCTATCACTTTCCTTAATTACCTGATATTGCCCGGCCAACGATATGTTCTCATCACCTCGAATTCGGCTTCACTGCAATGAGGCGGGGACAGCCCCATCTCAGCGGCCAGGGTAGTAGCAAAATG
>JAAUYE010057436.1_pt1 | contig 11796 bp, 10 predicted proteins | sample 7278081 | NCBI WGS metagenome assembly JAAUYE01 (sample SAMN14350131, study PRJNA611818) | marine sediment metagenome | isolation source: surface marine sediment (0.6m) | place: French Polynesia: Moorea | collected 2018-08
CAAGTCGATCCCGCGCTTCTTCTCCTACCTGTCGCTCTTCACCTTCTTCATGCTGATGCTGGTGACGGCGGACAACTTCCTGCAGATGTTCTTCGGCTGGGAAGGGGTCGGCCTGGCGTCCTACCTGCTGATCGGGTTCTGGTACGAGCGGCCCAGCGCCTGTGCAGCGGCAATCAAGGCCTTCCTGGTCAACCGGGTCGGCGACGTCGGCTTCGCCCTGGGGATCATGGCCTGCTTCGTCCTCTTCGGTGCGGTCAGCTTCGACGAGGTCTTCGCCGTGGTGCCGCAGCTCCAGGAGGCGCGTTTCGTCTTCCTCGGCGTCGAGTGGCACGCGCTCACCGTGACCTGCATCCTGCTGTTCATCGGAGCGATGGGGAAATCGGCCCAGCTCGGCCTCCACACCTGGCTGCCAGACGCCATGGAGGGCCCGACCCCGGTCTCGGCCCTGATCCATGCCGCGACCATGGTGACCGCCGGGGTCTTCATGGTCTGCCGGCTGTCGCCGATGTTCGAGTACGCGCCGGTGGCGCTGCAGATGGTCACCTACGTCGGGGCGGCGACCGCCTTCTTCGCTGCGACCGTGGGCCTGACTCAGTTCGACATCAAGCGGGTGATCGCCTATTCGACCTGCAGCCAGCTCGGCTACATGTTCTTCGCCGCCGGGGTCTCGGCCTACGGCGCGGCGATGTTCCACCTGATGACCCACGCCTTCTTCAAGGCCCTGCTGTTCCTCGGCTCGGGTTCGGTGATCCATGCCATGTCCGACGAGCAGGACATGCGCAAGATGGGCGGGCTCTACAAGATGATCCCGATCACCTACGCCATGATGTGGATCGGCAGCCTGGCGTTGGCCGGTATTGGCATCCCCGGGGTCTTCGGCTTCGCTGGCTTCTATTCCAAGGACATGATCCTGGAAGCGGCTTTCGCCGACCACAGCCTGCACGGCAACCTCGCCTTCTGGCTCGGCATCGCGGCGGCCTTCATGACCGCGTTCTACTCCTGGCGCCTGCTGATCCTGACTTTCCACGGGCGTCCGCGGGCGAGCGACGAGGTCATGTCACACGTGCACGAGTCGCCCTGGGTGATGCTCGCGCCGCTGGTTGTCCTTTCGATCGGTGCGGTCCTTGCCGGGCTCATCGGCTACAACGCCTTCGTCGGCGACGGCCGCGAGGCCTTCTGGGGTGAGGCGATCCGGGTTCTGGCCGATAACGACACCATCGAGGGCGCCCACCACGTTCCGCTTTGGGTGAAGCTCCTGCCGCTGGTGATGGCGGTGAGCGGCATCGGCCTGGCTTACGTCATGTACATGCTGCGGCCCGACCTGCCGGGCGCCGTGGTCCGGATGTTCCGGCCGATCCACAGCTTCTTCTTCAACAAGTGGTTCTTCGACGAGCTCTACGACCGGATCTTCGTCCGACCGGCCGTCTACCTGGGCTACGGCTTCTGGAAGGCGGGCGACGGCGCGGTCATCGACGGGGTCGGGCCGGACGGCGTCGCCGCCGCGACCCGCAACCTCGCCAAGCGTTTCAGTGCGCTGCAGAGCGGCTACCTCTACCACTACGCCTTCGCCATGCTGATCGGCGTCGTGGTGCTGGCCTCCTGGTACATCTTCACGCAGGCGGGGTAGGGCACGATGATGGACAAGATCCTATCGGTCGTAACCTTCCTGCCGCTCGGCGCGGCGGTCTGCATTTTCCTGTTCTGCCGGGGTGCGGACGAGGTGGCGGTGGCGCGCAATGCCCGTTGGACCGCGCTCTTCGCGTCCAGTTTCGTGTTCCTGCTGTCGCTGCTGATCTTCCGGAACTTCCAGCCAGGGACCGCGGAATTCCAGTTCCTCGAGGAGGTGCCCTGGCTGCCGGACTACGGCATCAATTACAAGATGGGCGTCGACGGGATCTCGGTGCTCTTCGTCCTGCTGACGACTCTCTTGACGCCGATCTGCATCCTGGCCAGCTGGGAGGCGATCCAGTCCAGGGTCAAGGAGTACATGATCGCCTTCCTGGTCCTCGAGGCCCTTTTGGTCGGCATGTTCTGCGCCTTGGATCTCGTTGTCTTCTACATCTTCTTCGAGGGCGTGCTGATCCCGATGTTCCTGATCATCGGGGTCTGGGGTGGCGTGAGGCGGGTCTACGCGGCCTTCAAGTTTTTCCTGTATACCCTGGCCGGCTCGGTCCTGATGATGCTGGCGATCCTGGCGATCTACTTCACCGCCGGCACCACGGATATCCCGACGCTGATGACCGCGCGCCTGCCGGTCGAGTTGCAGTTCTGGCTCTGGCTTGCCTTCTTCGCGTCCTTCGCGGTCAAGGTCCCGATGTGGCCGGTCCACACCTGGCTGCCCGATGCCCACGTCGAGGCGCCGACCGCGGGCTCGGTGATGCTGGCCGGCGTGCTGCTGAAGATGGGGGCCTACGGCTTCGTGCGTTTCTCCCTGCCGATGCTGCCCGAGGCCTCGGTCTTCTTCACGCCGCTGATCTACAGTCTCTCGGTGGTGGCCGTGATTTATACTTCTTTGGTCGCGCTGGCCCAGGAGGACATGAAGAAGCTGATCGCCTATTCCTCGGTCGCTCACATGGGCTTCGTCACCATCGGCATCTTCACGGTTACCCAGCAGGGCATCGAGGGCGCGCTTTACCAGATGCTTTCGCATGGCATCGTCTCGGCGGCGCTGTTCCTCATTGTCGGCGTGATCTACGACCGCCTGCACACCCGTCTGATCGAGCGTTACGACGGCCTGGTCGAGCGCATGCCGACCTACGCCCTGTTCTTCATGATCTTCATGCTGGCCTCGGTCGGACTCCCGGGGACCGGCGGCTTCGTCGGCGAGGTCCTTGTCCTGGTCGGGGTCTTCCAGGTCAACACCTGGGTGGCGCTGCTGGCGGCCACCAGCATGGTGCTGGGTGCGGCCTACATGCTGTACCTCTATCGCCGGGTCATCTTCGGAGTCATGACCAAGGACGACCTCAAGGGCATCCTGGACATCGGCTGGCGCGAGAAGGCGGTCTTCGCGCCGCTGATCGTTCTGGTGTTCTGGATGGGCATCTATCCGGCAACCTTCATCGACATGATGTCTGCCTCGGTCGGGAACTTGATCGACAACCACGCCGCCGCGCTGGCCTCCTCGCAGGGGCTATCGGTCGCGGGCGTCCTGGGATTGGAGTAGCGGATCATGATTCCAGCCGATCTTGCCACCGCGCTCCCGGAGCTCTTCCTGGCCTGTGCCGGCATGGTGATCCTCATGGTCGGCGTGTTCCGCGGCGGCTCCGATCCCAGGCTGGTGCTCTGGCTCTGCGTGTTCAGCTTGGTCATCACCTTCGGCTTGGTCACCTTGGTCCCGGGGGCCGACGGCACAGCTTTCGGTGGGCTCTTCGTGGCCGATGCCTTCGGCGACTTCATGAAGGCCCTGGTCCTGATCGGCTCGGCGCTGACCATGATCATGTCTTTGGGCTATCTCGAGCGCGAGAAGATGACGCGCTTCGAGTTTCCGGTCCTGATGCTCTTCGCGACCCTCGGCATGTTGATGATGGTCTCGGCCAACGACCTGATCTCGTTGTACCTGGGCCTCGAGTTGCAAAGCCTTTCACTCTACGTCATCGCTGCCATCCGGCGCGATACCTTGCGCTCCACCGAGGCCGGGCTGAAATACTTCGTGCTGGGTGCCCTGTCCTCGGGGATGCTGCTCTACGGCAGCTCGATGGTCTATGGCTTCGCTGGTACCACCTCCTTCGAGGATCTGGCACAGGTCTTCGCCGCCGCCGCCGAGGTCGATCAGGCGCCCTCCATCGGGGTCATCTTCGGCCTGGTCTTCGTGGTTGCCGGCCTGGCCTTCAAGGTGTCGGCCGTTCCCTTCCATATGTGGACGCCGGACGTCTACGAGGGTGCGCCGACCCCAGTCACGGCCTTCTTCGCGACTGCGCCCAAGGTCGCAGCAATGGCGCTTTTCGTCCGCGTTCTGATGGAGCCCTTCGGCATCCTGGTCGACCAGTGGCAGCAGATCGTCAGCCTGATCGCCGTTGCTTCTATGGTCCTCGGGGCCCTAGCCGCGATCGCCCAAACCAACATCAAGCGTCTGATGGCCTATTCCTCGATCGGACACGTCGGCTACGCCCTGGTCGGGCTGGCTGCCGGGACCCAGGAAGGCGTGCGCGGCGTCGCTTTCTATCTCGCGATCTACGTAATCATGAACCTAGGGACCTTCGCGGTGATCCTCTCCATGGTTCAGAAAGAGCGCATGGTCGAAGGCATCGATGACCTCAAAGGCTTGTCCAGAACCCATCCGATGATGGCCTTCGCACTGGCCGCCTTCATGTTCTCAATGGCCGGGATTCCACCCTTGGCCGGTTTCTTCGGCAAGTTCTACGTGTTCATGGCCGCCATCGAGGCGGGGCTTTACACCCTGGCGGTGATCGGCGTGCTCACCAGCGTGATCGGCGCCTTTTATTACCTCAGGATCGTCAAGTTGATGTACTTCGACGATCCGCTGGAGGGCTTTGATCGTCCCTTGAGCCGGGAAACGAGCGTGATCCTGGCTGCGACGGCCTTGGCCGTGGTGCTGTTCTTCATCGCCCCGGGTCCGCTGCTCGACACCGCTCAGGCGGCCGCTGCCTCCTTGTTCCCTGAATGAGCCTCTCAGTCCAAGAGGAAAACTCGCCGAGATTGCCGCCCGCCTACCGCCTGGTGGCACTGGACTCGGTCGGAAGCACCAACGAAGAGGCGCGCCGTCTTGCCGCGGAGGGTGCTGAGGACGGAACCCTGGTCTGGGCCCGGGAGCAGAGCGACGGCCGGGGCCGTCGCGGCCGCCGCTGGGAAAGCCCCAGGGGCAATCTCTTCCTCTCGCTGGTTCTCCGGCCGCAGTGCAGCCTGGCGGAGGCCGCGCAACTCGGCTTCGTGGCCGCCCTTGGCCTGGGAGACGCGATCGGGTCGATCGCGCCGCCCTTGATCGAAGTCACCTACAAGTGGCCCAACGACATCCTGGTCAACGGCCGCAAGGCGGCGGGGATTCTGCTCGAAAGCCAGGGCGCCGAAGGCAGCGCGTGCGATTGGCTCGTCCTGGGTGTGGGCGCCAACCTCGTCGGCTTCCCGCAGGACACCGAGTTCCCCGCCACCAGTCTGCGTTTCGAAGGCTGTCCTCCGGAGGTGACCGAGGTCGCGTTGCTCGAGGCCTTCGGCAAACACTTCCTAACTTGGGTCAATCGCTGGCTCGAGGAGGGCTTCCCGCCGATCCGCAAGGCTTGGCGCAACCATGCCCATGGCCTCGGCGAAGAGGCCCGGGTGCGCCTCGCCCGCGAGGAGATCTCGGGCGTCTTCAAGGACCTCGACGAGACGGGCGCCCTGATCCTCGACCAGGCGGAGGGCGAGCGCCGGGTGACCGCCGGCGAAGTCTTCTTCTCGTGAGACCGGATGCCGGAGGCCGGCCATGCTGCTGGTGATCGACCAAGGCAACACCAATGCCGTCTTTGCCGTGTACGAGGGCGACGACCAACGCGGCAAGTGGCGGGCCTCGACCGATGCCAAGCGGACGGCCGACGAGTATGCGGTCTGGCTGGCTCAACTGATGGCCCTGCGTGACCTCGCGCTGGCCGACATCGAGGAGGCGATCATCGCGAGCGTCGTGCCCGCAGCGACCTATAACCTGGTCAAGCTCTGCCGGGACTACGTGCAGACAGAGCCTCTGGTCGTCGGGCGGCCCGAGGTGGATCTCGGGATCCCGGTGCGGGCCCAGCAGGTTGGTGCCGATCGGCTGGTCAACGCGGTGGCCGCTTTCGAGCGCTACGGCGGGCCGCTGATCGTGATCGACTTCGGAACCGCGACCACCTTCGATATCATCGGCGAGGACGGCGGCTACGAAGGGGGTGTGATCGCGCCGGCCGCCGAGCATTCAGTCGACGCGCTCTACCGCATGGCGGCCCAGCTGCCGCGGGTTGCCATCGAGCCGCCGGAGCAAGTCATCGGCCGCGCCACGGTGCCGGCGATGAAATCAGGGGTCTACTGGGGCTACGTCGGCTTGATCGAAGGCCTGGTGACGCGGATCAAGGCCGAGTACGGCAAGCCGATGAAGGTGGTCGCTACCGGCGGCCTGGCGCCGGTCTATGCCGAGGCAACCGAGGCGATCGAGATTACGGAGCCTGACCTGACGCTTCGCGGCCTGATTCTGATCCAGCGCGCCAACGCCGCCAAAGGTGGCAGGAAACCCGAATGACCGAAGTCCCCGCCAGCGACGAGCTGGTCTTCCTGCCGCTCGGCGGGACCGGCGAGATCGGCATGAACCTCAACCTCTACGGCTATGCCGGCGCATGGCTGATGATCGACCTCGGCATCACCTTCGCCGACGACCGGGTCGGCGGCCTCGACGTGCTGATGCCCGACCCGGCTTTCATCGAGGCGCGCCGGGAGCAGCTCGCCGGCCTGGTCCTGACCCATGCTCACGAGGATCACATCGGGGCGGTGCCATACCTCTGGCCGCGGCTGCGCTGCCCGATCTACGCAACGCCCTTCACCGCCAAAGTGCTGCGCGGGAAGCTCCAGGAGGCCGGCCTGCTGGAAGAGGCTGAGATCACCGAGGTGCCGATGTCGGGCCGCTTCTCGGTCGGTCCCTTCGAGCTCGAGCTGATCACCCTGACCCATTCGATCCCGGAGCCCAACGCCGTGGTCCTGCGGACCGGCGCGGGCACGGTCTTGCACACCGGCGACTGGAAACTGGACCCTGACCCGCTGGTCGGCGCCGACTACGACGAGGCGGCGCTCCGCAGCCTCGCCGGCGAGCGGGTGCTGGCCATGATCTGCGATTCCACCAATGCCCTGGTGGAGGGGGATTCGGGCTCCGAATCCGAGGTCTGCGAGAACCTGGAGCGGCTGATCGGCGAACAAAAGGGCAGGGTGGCGGTCGCCTGTTTCGCCTCCAACGTTGCCCGGGTCGAAGCGGTCTTCCGGGCCGCCGCGGCCCACGGCCGTCGGGTCGCCCTGGTCGGTCGGTCACTTCTGCGGATCTTCCAGGCGGCACGCGACACAGGCTACCTGGCCGATGTGGAGGCGCCGATCCGGGTCGAAGACCTTGGCTACCTGCCGCGCCACGAGGTCTTGCTGCTCTGCACCGGTAGCCAGGGCGAGCCGCGCTCCGCCTTGTGGCGCATCGTGCGCGACGAGCACCCGCATGTGGTCCTGGAGGAGGGGGATACGGTCGTCTTCTCTTCCCGCGTCATTCCCGGGAACGAGATTGCAATCGGGCGCTTGCAGAACGCCCTCAGCCGATTGGGCCTGCATGTCGTGACCGACCGGGACCATTTCATCCACGTGTCCGGCCATCCGGCCCGAGAAGAGCTGACCCAGATGTATCAATGGGTCCGGCCCAAGATCGCCATCCCCGTGCACGGCGAGGCGCGGCACCTGGCCGAACATGCCGAGCTGGCCCGGGCCTGCCAAGTCCCTCAGGCGCTGGTGGCGGAGAACGGCGAAGTGATCCGACTGGGGCCGCAGGGGGCCGAGGTGCTCGAGCGCGTCGAGACCGGTCGGCTGGCCCTCGATGGCACCAGGCTGGTGCCTCTCGGCGACGAGTCGGTCCGAGCCCGGCAGCGTATGAACTTCAATGGCGCGGCCATGGCGACCGTCGTGCTCGACAGCAAAGGCGCGCTCAGGACCGATCCTCACGTCACCCTGCAGGGTCTCTTGGACGGCCAGGGCGAGGAGGGTCTGGATGCCGCCAGGACGACGATCCGTGATGCCCTGGCGGGCTTGAGCCGCTCCGAATTGCGCGACGATGCTGCGGTCCATGAATCTGTGCGGGTCGCGCTGAGGCGCTGGGCCTATCGGCTGCTGGGCAAGCGGCCGGTGACCGACGTCCACGTCCTGCGCCTCGATTGACAGCCGCTTCCGGCTCTGCCAGGAAGCTATCGGGAGGAGACGAAATGATTGGACGCCTGAACCACGTCGCCATCGCGGTCCCCGACTTGGCGGCCGCCTGCGCCCAGTACCGGGGCGTCCTGGGCGCCGAGGTCTCGGAACCCCTGGACCAGCCGGAGCACGGCGTCACCGTCGTCTTCGTCTCCTTGCCCAACACCAAGATCGAGCTGCTCCACCCGCTCGGCGCCGATTCGCCGATCGTGAAGTTCCTGGAGCGCAGTCCAGCGGGTGGGATCCACCACATCTGTTACGAGGTCGAGGACATCCACGCGGCGCGGGATCGCCTGCAGTCGGAGGGCGCAAGGGTGCTCGGCGACGGCGAGCCCAAAATCGGCGCCCACGGCAAGCCGGTGCTTTTTCTTCACCCCAAGGATTTCTGCGGGACCCTGGTCGAGCTCGAACAGGCCTAGGCCTATGAGGACGGTGCAGAGAAACCCTTCCGTCAATGCAGGGCTGTAGCGCGTGAGACCAAGCTGCCACGACAGTCGCGGAGCCGAGTCGTGACCGTGTTCAACGGCATTGTGCTCTTCGCCTGCATCTGGTTCGTGGTGATCTTCACAGTGCTCCCCTGGGGCGTGCGGGCACCGGACAACCCAGAGGCTGGCCACGAGGTCGGGGCGCCGGACCGGCCTCGGCTACTGTTCAAGGCGGTCGTCACGACCGTGATCTCGGCGGTGGTCTGGGGGATCGCCTATTTCCTGATCACCAGCGGCCTGCTGTCCTTTCGTCCCAACTGAGGGCCGCCTGGACTAAGGGCTTTGTTAAGCTGGCCGGCCTAGCCTCCTGTCATGGGCTCTTATCAAGTATCTTCTTTAGTGATCTGTTTTGGCTTGGTTTTTTGCCTGGCCAAAGAGACTTGGGCCGAGGCCCTCGAGGTGCGGATATCGCGGGCGGACTGCGCGCGCCTGGTCACCCATGTCCCAAGCGACGACGTGGCCTATCAACCCGGCGTCGATGTGCGGGGCCGGCCGGTCGCGCCGGCTGACCTGGACGATACGCCGGCTCTGAAGCTGCCCGATAGCTACCGCGTTCGAATCGAAGTCGACAGCGATGACCGCTTCGGGATACCGGCGACAGAAGGAAACTACGACGCCGACATCGCGATCGGCGAAGCCCTGGTCGAAGCCGATGGCCGGGTCCTCTTCAACGGCCAGCCGCTGCAATCCGAGGCGGCGTTCGAACTGGGCCGGCGCTGCCGAGAACTCCTGAGTCAGACGCCCTGAGCGCGATGGACAAGGCCGCGGGCTTCCCCTAGTCTCTGCGCGCTTTTCCTCCGAGCCGTTGAGATCCCATCGAACTGATGCGCCTCTCTGTCTATTTCCTGCCGACTTTGCGTGAGACACCGAAAGAGGCGGAGATCGTCTCGCACCGCCTGATGCTGCGCGCCGGCATGGTGCGCCAGGCCAGCGCCGGGATCTACTCCTGGCTGCCGCTTGGCTACCGGGTCTTGCGCAAAATCGAGCAGATCGTGCGGGAGGAGCAGGATCGCGCCGGCTGCCAGGAAATGCTCATGCCGACCATCCAGTCGGCGGATCTCTGGCGGCAATCCGGCCGCTACGACGACTATGGCAAGGAGATGCTCCGGATCGAGGACCGCCACGGCCGGGACATGCTCTACGGCCCGACCAACGAGGAACTGATCACGGACATCTTCCGTCATGCGGTGAAGAGCTACCGGGACCTGCCGCGGCTGCTCTACCACATCCAGTGGAAGTTCCGCGACGAGGTCCGGCCGCGTTTCGGGGTCATGCGGGGGCGCGAGTTCCTGATGAAGGACTCCTATTCTTTCGATCTCGATTTCGATTCCGCCAAAACGGCTTACAACAAGATGTTCGTGTCCTACCTCAGGACTTTCGCGCGCATGGGCCTGAAGGCGATCCCGATGGAAGCAGACACCGGGCCGATCGGCGGCAACCTGAGCCACGAGTTCATCATCCAGGCCGACACCGGCGAGAGCGAGATTTACTGCGACAAGCATTTTCTCGATTTCGACGTGCTCGGCTCGGACATCGACTACGACGACCCGATGGGACTCCAGAAAGTGGTCGATTCCTTCACCAGCCTCTATGCCCGGACCGACGAGAAGCACGATCCTGAGGCCTTCGCCGCCGCGGTCTCAGCGGAGCGCCGCTACGAGGGGCGGGGCATCGAGGTCGGTCACATCTTCTACTTCGGGACCAAGTACTCCGAGCCCTTGGGGGCCGAGGTTGCGAAGCCCGATGGAACCCAGGTTCCGGTGCACATGGGCTCTTATGGAATCGGGGTCTCGCGCCTGGTCGGCGGCATCATCGAGGCCAGCCACGACGACTCCGGGATCATCTGGCCGGAGGCCGTGGCGCCCTTCAAGGTTGGCCTGGTCAACCTAAAGGTCGCGGATGCGGCCTGCAGCCAGCTCTGCGAGGAGACCTACGTGAAGCTGCGGAATGCCGGCGTCGAGGTGCTCTACGATGATCGCGACGAGAGCGCGGGCGCAAAGTTCGCCAACATGGATCTGATCGGGCTGCCCTGGCAGCTGGTGATCGGCCCTCGCGGGCTTAAGGCCGGCACGGTCGAGCTGAAGAACCGCGCAAGCGGTGACCGCGATGAGCTGTCGCTTGAGACCGCGCTGGCCCGGCTGACCGCCTGACCTGAAACAGGCCTACGACCGATGCTCTTCAGCGCCTTCGAACGCCTGGTTGCCCTGCGCTATCTGCGGCCCCGGCGGCAGCAGGGCGTCATCTCGGTGATCGCGCTCTTCTCCCTGCTCGGCATCGCCATCGGTGTGGCGGCGCTGATCGTCGTCATGTCGGTGATGAACGGCTTCCAGCAGGAGTTCCTGCGCCTGATCCTGGGCGTTAACGGCCAGCTGATGGTCCAGGCCCACGACGGTCGGATCGAGTATTACGAGGCGCTGTCCGACCGGCTGCGCGCGATCTCGGGCGTGGCCACGATCACGCCGCAGGTTCAAGGTCAGGTCATGGTCGTCGCGGGCGAGGCGACCGCCGGTGCTCAGGTTCGTGCCATGAGCCTCGACGACCTGCGGGCCCGCGACCTGGTGGCCGACAACATCAGGGCGGGCAGCATCGACGCCATGGCGGACGGCGAGGGGGTGCTGGTCGGGACCCGCATGGCGTCCAAGCTTGGGATCTCGGTCGGCGACAGCATCACCCTGGTTCAGCCCCGCGGCAACGTTACGCCGCTGGGCATGGTGCCCCGGTTCAAGACCTATAGGGTCGCCGGGCTCTTCGAGATCGGCATCTACCACTTCGACGATATCATCATCTACGCGCCGCTTGCTGCCGGTCAGCTCTTCTTCAGGCTGCGCGACGAGGTGAACACAATCGAGATCTTTGCCGAGGATCCCGACGAGGCCGACCGCATCACCCGCGCGGCAATTCAGATCCTCGGCGGCGGCTACAGAATCAGCGACTGGCGGCGCGCGTCGAGCGGCTTCTTCGCCATGATCAAGGTGCAGCGCAACGTGCTGTTCCTGATCCTCACCCTGATCGTCGTGGTCGCCGCCTTCAACATCATCTCGGGCCAGATCATGCTGGTGAAAGACAAGGGGCGTAGCATCGCGATCCTGCGCACGATGGGCGCCACCCGCGGCATGGTCATGCGGGTTTTTCTCTTGAGCGGGGCCAGCATCGGGGTGATCGGAACCTTGCTTGGCTTTGCCCTCGGCCTGGCGCTGTCGGACAACATCGAGCTGATCCGCACGCTTCTCGCGGGGCTGCTCGGAATCGAGCTCTTCGACCCCTCGATCTACTATCTCTCCGAACTGCCGGCCAAGATCGACCCGGCCGAGGTGACGGCGGTGGTCATCATGGCGCTCGCGCTGTCCTTCCTGGCAACGATCCAGCCGGCCCGGCGGGCCGCCCGTCTCGATCCGGTGGAGGCCCTGCGATATGAATGACTCCG
>JAAUYE010066215.1_pt1 | contig 11794 bp, 12 predicted proteins | sample 7278081 | NCBI WGS metagenome assembly JAAUYE01 (sample SAMN14350131, study PRJNA611818) | marine sediment metagenome | isolation source: surface marine sediment (0.6m) | place: French Polynesia: Moorea | collected 2018-08
CGAGCGCCAGGTCGACCTGATCGAGGACGGCGGCAAGGTCGTGCAGGAAACGCGGCTCTACGATTCCGAGCGCGACGAAACCCGCTCGATGCGCAGCAAGGAGGAGGCCAACGATTACCGTTATTTTCCCGATCCGGACCTGCTGCCGGTGGCGATTACCGACGAGGACATTGCCGCGATCCGCGCCGAGCTGCCCGAATTGCCGGAGCAAAAGAAGCGGCGTTACATCGGCGACCTCGGTTTGTCCGACTACAACGCCGAATTGCTTACCGGCAATCGCGACACCGCGGCCTATTTCGAAACCGCGCTGGCCGAGGTGCCGGATCAATGCGGACCGCTCGCCAACTGGATACTCGGTGATCTCACCGGCGCGTTGAACAAGGCCGGTCTCGATATTACCGAATCGCCGATCGCGCCGACGGCGCTGGCGTTATTGATCTCGCGCATTTCGGACAACACGATTTCGGGTAAAATCGCCAAGGAAGTGTTCGACGCGATGTGGCAGGGCGAGGGCAGCGCCGACGATATTATCGAGGCACGCGGGCTGAAGCAGATTACCGACAGCGGCGCCATCGAGGCGATCATCGACGAAGTCATTGCCGGCAGCCCTGACCAGGTCGAGCAGTTCCGCGCCGGCAAGGAAAAAGTGCTCGGCTTCTTCGTCGGCCAGGTGATGAAAAAAACCCAGGGCAAGGCGAATCCCGGGCAGGTTAACGCGATTTTACGCGACAAGCTAAAGGGCTGATTATGCTGACGATCAAGCGCACCTGTAGCAATAAGATCATTACCCGGGCACTCGAGTGCGAAGGCCAGCCGCTGGTCGCGCTGCTTGCGCCCAATGCCGAGGATTGCGAAGTTTGTCTCGATCCGGATCAACTGCAGTCCCGTCTCGATGCCGATCCGCGACAGATGATCGTTTACAATCAACAGGCCGACGCAATCGCGCTGGTGGAAAACCTCAAGGTCGACCCGGCGCAGGTGTTTATCGAAATTCGGCAGGATACCAAGGGCGTGCTCGGCTTGCAGGCCTACCATAAGAAAGGTCACGAGCCCGAGGCGCTGGAATTGTTTCACGAGTAAAGCGGCAGGCACTATCCTGGCGCGCGGGGAAAGCTAATCATGTCGAAAGTAATGCTGATTACGGGCGCCAGCCGCGGTATCGGCGCCGAAACTGCGCGCCTCGCCGCGGCGCAGGGTTACGCGCTGTGTCTGAACTACCGCAGCAACGAGGCGGCCGCTAGCGAGCTGCTCGATTCGCTAAACGCCGGCGGCCATCAGGCCATTCTGTTTCAGGCCGATGTCAGCGTCGAGTCCGAGGTCGAGGCTATGTTTCGCGCAATCGACGACGAGTTCGGCCGACTCGACGGGCTGGTCAACAATGCCGGCATCCTCGAAACGCAGTGCGACCTCGTCGACATGGATCCCGCGCGCTGGCGCCGGGTGCTCGATATCAACGTGGTCGGCAGTTTCCTCTGCGCCCGCGAGTCAGTAAAGCGCATGTCGACCCGGCACGGCGGCAGCGGCGGCGCGATCGTTAACCTGTCCTCGCGCGCGGCCGCTCTCGGCGGCCCGCACGAATTTGTCGATTACGCCGCCTCCAAGGGCGCGATCGAATCGATGACGATCGGTCTCGCCAGGGAAGTTGCAGACCAGGGCATTCGGGTCAACGCGGTCCGGCCTGGTTTGATCTACACCGATATTCATACCGACGCCGGAGAGCCCGGCCGCGTCGACCGGCTCAAGGCCGGCGTACCGATGCAGCGCGGCGGGTATCCGCTGGAAGTCGCCGAGGCGATCATGTGGCTGCTGTCGGATGCATCTTCCTATACCACCGCCAACTTTATCGACGTGTCCGGCGGACGCTAGAACATGGCCCGCGAACACAATCCGGCCTCGATTCCGCTATTGTCGCTGGATGCGGTTGCGTTCGATTCCGAAACCACCGGGCTCGATACGAGCAAGGCGCGCATGATCCAGCTCGGCGCGGTGCGCATCGTGCACGGCGAAGTCGCCGAGCAGCAGAATTTTCAAGAGTTGATCAATCCGCACGTGCCGATACCGGCCGAGAGCCAGGCGATTCACGGCATCAGCGACGCCGACGTTGCCGATGCGCGCGCCTTCGCCGAAGTGGTCGCGGATTTTGACGCCTGGCGCCAGGACTCGGTGCTGATCGGTTATGCCAGCGGCTTCGATCTGGCGATGCTGAAACGCGAGCGCGAACTTGCCGGGCTCGGCTGGACACCCATTCGCTGCCTCGACGTCCGTTTCCTGGTCAACCTGATGGCGCCGAACCTGCCGGATTATTCGCTCGACACGATTGCCAGCTGGAGCGGCGTCGATATTCACGATCGCCACAGCGCGCTCGGCGATTCGATTGCCACCGCCGAAATATTCATTGCCCTGGTTCCGCGCCTGCGCGAGGCCGGAATCAGAACCCTGGCCGAGCTCGAGCGCGCCTGCGAGCGCTTCAGCGAGGCGAGCACGCGCGAGGCGCAGATCGGCTGGCTCGACGTACACGAGGCGCGCTCGATGCGCACCGTGCTCGAGCGCATCGACAGTTTTCCGTACCGCCACCGGCTGCGCGACCTGATGAACAGCCCGCCGCTGATGGTCGATACCGACCTCAGCCTGCGCGACGCGCTGGCGCAAATGATCGACCGGGAGGTCAGTTCGCTGTACGTGAATTCGCCCGATCCGGATGGGCCTGCCGGCATCATCACCGAGCGCGACCTGCTGCGCCGGCTGCGCCGCGAACACGAGGCGGCTTTCGACCGAAGCGTCGGTGATGTCGCCGTGTTCCCGCTCGAGAGCCTGCACGCGGATGCCTTCGTTTACCGCGCGATCGCGCGCATGCGGCGCATGCATATTCGTCATCTCGGCGTGCACGACGATCACGGCAAGGTAATCGGCGCGCTGTCGGCGCGCGATTTACTGCGCCAGCGCGCCGACGATGCGATCCTGCTCGGCGACGATATCGATGCCGCCGAAAACGCCGGGCAAATGGCCGCGGTCTGGGGCAACATCGTGCTGGTGGCGAAAAGCCTGGTCGCCGAGGAAGTCGACGCGCGCGACGTCGCCGCGGTGATTTCGCGCGAACTCTGCGCGCTGACGCGCCAGGCCTGTAAACTCGCCGAACGCGACATGGCGACGCCGCCGCCCTGCGCTTACGCGATGCTGGTGCTCGGTTCCGGCGGCCGCGGTGAAAGCCTGCTGGCGATGGACCAGGACAATGCCATCGTCTACGAAGAGGGCGAAGCGGACGGTCCCGAAGATGAATGGTTCGCCGAACTCGGCGCGCGGGTATCCGACATTCTCGACGCGGCCGGCGTGCCCTACTGCAAGGGCAAGGTCATGGCCAGCAACGCCGACTGGCGCAAATCGGTCAAGCGCTGGAAAAAGACGGTCAAAAAATGGATTAGGCGCCAGTCGCCGGACGATATCCTTAACTGCGACATCTTTTTCGACGCGCGCCCGGTTTACGGCAGCACCAGGCTTGCCAACAAGGTGCTCGATCACGCCTACGAGGCCGGCGGCGGCTCCAAACTGTTCATCAAACTGTTGTCGATCAACGCGGCGAAGAATTCACCGCCGCTCGGCATGTTCGGCCGCTTCAAGCTCGATAATGGCCGCATGGACCTGAAAATGGGCGGCATCATGCCGATTTTTTCGACCGCGCGCACGCTCGCAATCCGGCACGGCGTTCGCGAGCACTCGACACCGGGCCGCCTCAACCTGATTGCGGCCAAAATCGGCAAGATGCAAACCACGCTGGAAAACCTCGGCGAAGCGCATCGTATTATCTTTCATGCCATCCTCGAACAGCAGCTGCTCGACCTCGAGCGCGGCATCCAGCTGTCGAACCGGGTCGCGCCCGGCGACCTGGGCCCGTCACTGCGCGATCAGCTGCGCTGGGCGCTGGAACAGGTACCCAACGTTTCCAACCTGCTCGGCGACCCCCTTGCGTCCGTTTAATTTTGGGTCAGAGTAAAAATTACCAGTTCAAATAATTTTTACTCTGACCCAAAATTATTGTGTGGTTTTTGGTTTGCTGAGGACGATGTAGTTACCGAGCAGGACCAGCGCGAAACCGAATAGGGCGCGCGGGGTCCACTGGTAGTCCTCGAACAGGGTGGAAATACCGAGCGCGATTACCGGGAACAGCACCGCCGCGTAGGCGGCCCTGTCGGCACCGATGCGACCGACCAGGGTCAGGTAAGAACCGAAGGCGAGAATCGAGCCGAAGATCGACAGGTACAACAGTGAAATCGTGTAGGCCGGCGCCGGGTCGTAGTCGAGCGGCACCTGGCTGAACAACGCGTACAGCCCCATGAGCCCGGCGCCGTAAGCCATGCCCCAGGCGTTTGCCTGCACCACCGGGATACCCTGCTTCTGGTTATAGGCGGAAACGATATTGCCGAGCGACGCGAGATAAGTCGCGACGATACACATCCACAGTCCGCGCCAGGTGCCGGCGGTATTCTCCACCGCGCTGACTTCCGCCCAGAAGATCGCGGCGATCCCGGCGATACCGAGGGCCGCGCCGGCGATCACGCGCGCGCTCACCGCCATACGCATGAATAGCGCGCCGTTGATAATGTTCATCAGAATGACCGTCGAAAACATCAGCGCAACAATCCCCGAGGTCAGCAGTTCGGTGGCCCAGTAAAAGATCAGGTAATTCGTGGAAAACAGGAACAGCCCGAGCAGCGCGATGAAACCATGCTGGCGCACGGAATACTTCAGCGAGCGCCGCGTGAACAGGCAGAACAGCAGCAGAATCGCCGCGGCCAGCGCGAAACGATACAGCAGCGACACCTCGGCGGCGACGACGCCGAGCTGAAACTTGATCGCGTACCAGGTCGAGCCCCAGATCAGGACCGCGGCCAGGTACAGGCTGGCCGAGTGGGTGAGCATAGCGTTAAAACGGGTTAACCAACCAGCGCCGCCATCCAGACGTCGGTCAGCAGCTGGAGCAGGTTGCGGTAGTCGAACAGCAGCGATTCTTCCATCGCGAAGCCATCGGCGCAATAGGCGCGCAGCAGCGCGCGGCTTCGGGCATAGTCGAGATCGGCGGCATTGCACAGCGTCGCCAGGTCCCAGTAGGGCGAGGCCATCGCGGAAAACTCCCAGTCGATCAGCCACAGCCGGTCCTCGCCGAGCAGCAGGTTTTCCAGCACCAGGTCGTTATGCGACGGCACGTAGTCGAGATCGCGATCTTCGACCAGCGGTAACAGCTGGCGCGCGGCGGCCATGCGGTTGGCGAAATCCGGTCGAAGCCTGTCATCGAGAAGCGCATAGTAGCGCTCCAGCAGAGCCTGCAGATCGATGCGGCCGCGAAAGCGGAAATCGGCACGGTGCAAGCGGCGTAAGGTCAGGGCAAGCCGCTCGAGGCCATCGATCGTAGCCAGGTCCTCGCGCTCCAGGCTGCGCGTATGCCTGAGTGTCGGTGTCAGCGACAGGCCGGCTTTGTCGGACCACCGGGGCGATGGCGCGATACCGAGTTCCGCGGCGAGCGCCTGGTTGAACGCCTCGGCGTCGCGATCGATATGAGCATTGGTTGCCGCGCGCGGGATGCGCAAAATCCAGTCCTGGCTGTCGTTGACCAGGCGTAAATTAAGATTGGTGTATCCGGGCAGCGGCGTTATCTCGAAATCGGCCGGCGCAAAATCGGCGAGCGCGGCCACGCGCCGAAACGCGGCGTCTATTTCCTTGTGCTTCACGCCGTCCCCAGGTAATCGCGCACCGCGTCGAGACGCGGATGCTCGAGCATTTCGGCGGTTGCATCGAGCGCGGCGATGCGACCGTCGCAGACGAAAGCGCAGCGCGCAGATGCGATCAGCGCGTCGCGCGGCTGGTGGCTCACGAGCAGCGCCATCATTCGATGCTGCTGCACCATATCCGCCACCAGCGCGATCAGCTCGGCGCGCAGCGCCGGCCCCAGCGCGGCGAAGGCCTCGTCGAGCAGCAGGATTCGCCGCCGCCGCACCAGCGCGCGTGCAAGCGCGACCCGCTGGCGCTGACCGCCGGAAAGGTCGCCCGGCTTGCGCCGTTCCAAACCGGATAATTCGAGCGACTCGAAGGCGTCCTCGATCTTCGATTTATCGTCGGCATCGAGCCTGAGCGACGGCCTGATACCGAGGGCCACATTGGTAAAGCAGTCGAGATGGGGAAACAGGTTGTGCTGCTGGAACACGATCGACACCGGGCGCTCGGCCGCGGGCAAAGCTTCGATCGATTCGCCGTCGAGTCGGATGCGGCCGGTCCGCGGCAGCAGGAAACCCGCGATCAGGTGCAACAGGGTCGACTTGCCCGAGCCGCTCGGGCCGATCAGGCTCAGCACCTCGCCCGGCTTCACTTCGAGGTTAAAAGACATCGACGCGCCGTCGCCGCCGGGATAATCGAATTCGAGATCTTCGATCTCAAGCATTGCTTTTACCGCCGATCCAGCGTTCCAGCGCCCAGAATACCGACAGGCATAACAGCAGCAGCAGCAGCGCGCTAACCGTCGCCTGGGCGATGCGGTAGGCGCCGAGCTGCTGGTAAACGACGAGCGGCAGGGTCGCGGTTTCGGGTGTACCGAACAGCGCGATGACGCCGAGATCGCCGAGCGCGAGCGCCGCGACCAGCCCCAGCGCCAGCCCCAGCGGCCGCCGCAGCAGCGGCCACTCGAGATAGCGGAATCGATTCCAGCCGGCCAGCGCGAGACTCTGGCACAGGCGCTCGTACGCGGCGTGATTTTGCCGCATGGCCGGTCCCAGCGTCCGAATCACGAACGGCAGCCCCATGATCGCGTTGACCAGGATCACGATCGGATAAACCCAGCTGAATACATCGACATGCGGGGACAGTAGCACAAACAGGCCGGTGCCGATGACCAGCGGCGGCACCACGTAAACCACCGAGCCGGCGAGTTCGAGCAGCAGCGCACTGCGCGCGCGACCGCCGGCGGCGAGGCTGGCGCTGTAGCGCAGTAGAAACCAGCCGGCGCTGACCGACAGCAGCGCGGCCGAGAGACCGATCGCCAGCGAATTGAGCGCCGCCTGCCAGATGCGCGGATTACCGATGACTTCGAGCAGCGGCCCAGAGAGCGCATCGATAACCATCGACAGCATCGGCGTCAGCACGAACAGGGCCGCGCCGGCGATGATCAACCAGGACAGCGGACGCGGTTTCGATCCGCTGCGGGCAACGCCGGGCGTCAGGCTGATTTCGACCTCGGGCAGGCGCTGAAATCGAAGCGTCAGGCTTGCGACCAGCAGGCACAGGGATAACTGCAGCAGGGCCAGCAGGACCGCGCGCAGCGGATCGAAATCGAAACGCAGCGACTGGTAAATCGCAACCTCGAGCGTCGTGCTCCTCGGACCGCCGCCGAGCGTCAGCACAACCGCGAAGCTGGTCAGGCACAGCATGAACACCAGCAGCAGCACGCCGGGCAATCCTTCGCGCAGCGCCGGCCACTCGAGATAACGCCAGCGCTGCCAGCCGCTCAGGCCGAGCTGGTCGGCGAGCAGCCAGTGCGCGCGCGGGATCGCCTGCCACAGCGGTAGCAACAGCCTGACCGCGAGCGGCAAATTAAAGAAAACGTGCGCGAGCAAGATACCGTTGAGCCCGTACAGCGACTTGCCCAGCGGGATCCAGCCGCCGCTGCCGTAAACCGACACCACGCCCATGACCGCGACCACCGCGGGCACCACCAGCGGCAGCGCGAACAGGCGCAGCAGCAAAGCGCGCAGCGGGAAGCCGGGATTCAGGAAGAACGCGCGCGCCACCAGGATCGCCGGCAGCACGCTGAACAGGACCGACAGCAGTGCCTGCCACAGGCTGAAGGTAAAAACCCGCCGGATATAGGCGCTTTGCCAGAAGCGCAGTTCACCCGGTTCGAAACCCGGCAGGCTGCCGAGACTGGCGAGACCCGCCAGCGGCGCGAAAATCGCGAGCGCCAGCAGGGCCAGCACGATTCCCGCCGCCAGCGCTCGAGTACTCATCGGACTAACGCGACATCACCTCGAGCCATTCGTCGACCCATTTTTTGCGCTGCTTCATGACCTGGCTGTCCTCGAACAGCAGCGCCGGCGACGGATCGACGAGCCCGGAGAATTCCGGCGGCAGCTCGGCCGGGGACAGCGCCGCCGGATACATCCAGTTCGTCGTCGGGATGATTTTCTGGAAAGTATCGCCGATCATGAATTCGAGGAATTGCCGCGCCAGCGCCTTGTTGCCGCTGCTTGCGACCAGGCCCGCAACCTCGATTTGCTGGTAGTGCCCTTCGCTGAAGCCGGCCGCGGCAAAGCGCTGATCCTGCTCGGCAATGATGTGGTAAGCCGGCGACGTGGTGTAGCTCAAAACCATATCCGCCTCGCCTTTCAGGAACAGGCCATAGGCTTCACTCCAGCCCTTGCTGACGGTGACGATGCGCTTCGACAGCCGCGCCCAGGCCTCGTCGGCGCGGTCGCCGTAGACTTTTTTCACCCACAGCAGCAGGCCGAGTCCCGGGGTCGACGTGCGCGGATCCTGTATCAGCAGGCTCGGCCCGTTATCATCCTCGACCAGCTGGCGCAGGCTCGAAGGCGGGTTAGCCAGCTTTTCCCGGTTGTACACGAATGCGAAGTAGCCGTAGTCATAGGGCAGGAACAGTTCGTCGCGCCACGGGCCCGGCAGGCTCGAATTTTCCAGCGCGAGACCATGTGCTTCGAACAGGCCGGTGGCGCGCGCCTCGGCGGTCAAATTGGTGTCGATACCGAGAACGAGGTCGGCGCGCGTGTTATTACCTTCGAGCTTGAGCCGGTTCAGCAGCGAAACCCCGTCTTCGAGCCCGACCAGCTCCAGGCTGCAGCCGCATTCGGCTTCGAAGGCCTTTTTGACCTGCGGTCCCGGTCCCCAGTCGCTGGTGAAAGAATCGTAGGTATACACCACGAGTTCAGGCGTCGCGGCATGCACGCCGCCGAGCGCAACGGTAAACAGCAATCCGATCAGGTATTGCGACAGGGTTTTCATAACGGTCTCCATTTACAGCCGGATTCAAAAAACGGAGAGATGGGGAATGGCCAGGATTCGCTCACATCCCTACGCCAGTATTAACTGGATCAGGTTCATCGGGTTGGCGCTTGGCGCCTCTCAGCTCTCGGAGCACCCCGTTGAGGAGGCCTGACTATATTATCTGGCCCGGCGTTAAGCAAGCGCCTTCGGCGAGGGAATTTGAGAAGCGGATATACCGACAAGTATCGTTGCTGTTTCCCGGCCTGGCGCGCGCCGGCAGCTCACGGATACTGTCGCTCGGGAACCAGGCCGGAGTTTGCGGCCTCACCTGCGGTAGGCGAGCCCCGGGGTCAGTTCTTCGAAAATTTTGTAGTCGGTTTCCGCCATGCCGAGCGCCTGGTAGGTTTGCTGCGCGTTTCGATTATCGCGCTCGACATAGAGCCGGAAACCGCACACGGCCTTTTCCTGCTCGGCGAGTTCCTTGACGCGCGCGTACAGTTCACGATACAGGCCCTGGCGGCGATACTGCGGTCGCACGTAGACGCTCTGGATCCACCAGAACATTCCGTTGCGCCAGTCGCTCCATTCGGTGGTCACCATTAGCGCCGCCTGGATGCCGTTATCGAGTTCGACCACGAGGTAAAAACCCCATTGCGGGTTGTCGATCATCGTCCTGACGCCTGCGCCTATCACCTCGGGAATCAACTCGATACCCTCGGTTTCGCGCGCCATGTTGATATTGAATTCAGCGAGCTCGGCGGCGTCCTGCGACAATGCCTGGCGAATAATCATGCTCTGTCCCCTTATTGTTATTTGCGGCGCATTGCCTTGCGCGCTTCTTTACGCGCCTGTTTTTCGGCCCTGAGCTCGGCGGTTCGTTTCAGCTCCGCCGCGTACTGCTCGGGTGTTTCCAGGCATAGGCCCCCGAGTTCGCCCGCACGCAGTTCACCGATCAGCAGCCGCGACACTTTTTCCAGGTCGACGCGGCCGCCGGACACGATACAGCCGCGCTTGCGCGCGACAGCCTCGAGCAGTTCGATTTCCGAGCCTGGAGGCTCGATATCATAGCGCTGAACGAGACGTTCGGGATAGTCCCGCAATAAAAACTCGGCGATAAATGCCGCTACGTCCTGGATTTCGAAGGCGGTGTCGCGCATCGCACCGCTGGCGGCGAGCCGATAACCGCTGTTCTCGTTTTCGATGTTTTGCCACAGCATACCCGGCGTGTCGATCAGGGTTAATTCCGGCGAAATCTCGATGCGCTGCTGCATTCGGGTCAGGGCGGCCTCGTTACCGGTTTTGGCCACCCCGCGTCCGGCCAGGCGGTTGATCAGCGTCGACTTGCCAACGTTCGGAATACCGGCGATCAGCGCGTATATCATCGGCGAGCGGTTCGGCCGCCGCGGTACCAGCTCGCGGCACAGCGCCGGCAGCGAGAATATATTGTCGTCGGCGCTGCTGCAGACGATCGATTTGACCCGGGCTTCGGATTCGAGCCGCGCAATCCAGGCCGCGAGGCGCTCGGGATCGGCCAGGTCGCTTTTATTCAGCAGCTTGATGCAGGGTTTATCGCGGCGCAGCCTTTTCAGCAGCGGATTTTCGCTCGATCCCGGCAGGCGGGCATCGAGCACCTCGATAACGAGGTCGACCTGGGGCAGGATTTTTTTGAATTCCTTGCTTGCCTTGAACATGTGCCCCGGAAACCACTGGATCATGTCTTACTCGCTGCTCAACCCGCGACGGCGCAACGCTGCAGGTTAGTAAAAAAATTCGATCCTATCGCAAAAACGCAAAAAATGCCCCGACGTCGCCGCAATTAGATGTTCCTTGCGCGGGTAAAAGGTTTAAACTGCCGCCATGGCCGAGATCAGACACCGGGTAGGCATCAACGGCAGCGCGGCGGAAATATACGAGTTACTCACCACCGACGCGGGTTTATCGCGCTGGTGGACCACCGATACCAGCGGCGCGGGCGGTATCGGCTCGGTCATTTATTTCGCTTTCGGCAACGACGGGCCGCGCTTCGAAGTCATCGAGCTCGAGCCGGAACGCCGGGTACGCTGGCGCCATACCGGCGAAATGCCGCCGGACTGGCAGCAAACCGAAGTCCTGTTCGAACTCGAACCGCGGGAAAACCAGACCTTTGTCAATTTCAGCCATTATAACTGGGCGGAGGCGAGTGACTTTATGGCGCATTGCAGCACCAAGTGGGGCGTTTTCATGATGAGCATGAAATCCTGTGTCGAAACCGGCCGGGGACAGCCCTGGCCGGATGACGTACACATCGACTTTGACGAATAAACATGAGCGATTCCGAGAAAATCATCGCCGAACTCGAGTCCGAGTTCGTCGAGCTGTATAAAATTCTCAAGTTCGAAGGCCTGGCCGAGAGCGGCGGCGGTGCCAAGCAGGCGATCGCCGACGGCCTGGTCAGCGTTAATGGCGAGGTCGAGACGCGCAAGCGAAAAAAAATCCGCGCAGGCGATCAAATCGACTTCATCGATCATCATATCGAAGTCATCGACAAGGCCGACGAGTAAATTAAAGCCGACACGGTATCTTCCCGACCATTCGACCGGTCCGGGGCGGCAACCTCGATTCGGTTGCGTCGGCTTTTAATTGTCGGCGTATCCCGCTAAACTACGCGCCCGTTTCAACCCGGCTCTGGATTTACGCTCCAGGAGGCTAAATGTCATCAGCGATCGTTATTGCTGCGCTATACCGTTTCGTCAGGCTCGACGATTTCGAATCCCTGCGCCAGCCCCTGCTAAAAGTCATGCTCGACAACGAAGTGCGCGGCACCCTGTTACTTGCCAGC
>JAAUYE010188424.1_pt1 | contig 11776 bp, 6 predicted proteins | sample 7278081 | NCBI WGS metagenome assembly JAAUYE01 (sample SAMN14350131, study PRJNA611818) | marine sediment metagenome | isolation source: surface marine sediment (0.6m) | place: French Polynesia: Moorea | collected 2018-08
CCCGTGATGCGCCTGATGCGGCTGGCGTACGGGCGCAGGTTGGCCGGTGACGAGGCCGGCGCGCAAGCGGCAGCCAATCTTGCCCGGCGCGGTCACGAGATACTGCTCAACGCAGGCCACAAGAACCAGAATCGGTTTCGGGCCGAAGCCATGATCGCTGCATTCGAGGGGCGAGAGGCCGACGCGATCACCGCCCTGCGATCGGCGATCCGCTACGGCATGCGCGGGCAACCCGAGCTAATGGATCCTGTATTCGACGTCGTTCGCGACGAGCCGGGATTCGTGGAGCTCGAAAAAGAACTCGAGACCATCCTGGCCGCGGAACATGCCGAAGTGCTGCAGCTCATCTGCTTTAACAACCCGGTGCCCAACGACTGGCAGCCGCTGCCAGAGACGTGCGAGGGTGTGCGCCCGGCTCGGCGCTAGAACTGTGCGGACAGCGTCAGGTAGTAGCTGCGTCCGAACACGTCGAAGAGAGCCGTGTCGGTATTGTAGGGACTGACCGCGTCGGCCATCATCGGCGCGCCGTTGTCCAGCACGTTATTGGCCCCGAGTCGTAGCAGCATCGCTTCGCCAAACTCGTAAGAGAACCCGAGGTCGACGTAGTTCTCGTTGGTGATGCTCGGCACGGCCAGGTCCGGAGCCGGAAATCCCCATGCGTTCGCCAGCATCGGCACGGCATTGTCGCTTCCCTCGATCCAGCGCCAGGTCAGGTGCGCGGCGACAGGACCTGTCGAGTAATGGAAGTTCGCCGTTAACCGATCTTCAGGTTGCGTGCCCTTGCGAAAAGCACACGGCCGGCCGAAGTAACCCGCACATTCAAATACCTCGGTCGCCGGGTTATTCTGAATCTTGAAGCTCAGCAGGTGGGTCCAGGACAGTTCCGCAACAAAGTGGCCAGGACGATTACCGAAAGCTCGGTCCAGCTCTGCGGCGTAGATGATCTGTGTGTCGATGCCCTCTGATTCGAGCAGGCCATGGTTGCTGTATAGCTGATCAATCGATGCGACATTGCCCGTCGCGTCTCGCCACAGCATGTCGCAGAACGCGTTCGATGTATTAGAGGCGTTGAAGCATATCGCTGCCGCATCCGTTTCCCCGATGGCGTCTTCGACTTCGATCAGGAAGTAGTCGACAGCCAGGTTCCAGTGCGGCAGTGCGGTGGGCGATACCACGATGCCCAGCGTCAATGTCTCGCCGGTTTCCGGGTCCAGGTCGGGGTTGCCGCCGAGCAGGTAGTCGACGGGGTAGAACGGCGTGGCCTCGAATACACCCACCTGTTCAGCCGGCAGACCCTGCAACACGCACTTGTCGACATTCCCTCTCCCCACCGGGTCGGCGGCGGCGGAACAGGGATCGTCGCCTGGGTCATCCCACACGAATTGCCCCTCGATGACTCGCTGCTCCTCGAAGAGCTCGCTCGCGTTTGGCGCCCTCACGCTGCGCTGGCGCATCGCGCGGATTCCGAGTCCGTCGACTGGTCGCCATTCGCCGCCCAGTTTGTAGGTCCAGCTGCCGCCCGAGTGCTCGTAGTCCGAATACCTGGCACCGACCTCCAGTCCGAGATACTCGGCCCATTTCAGGTTATCTGCGAGCGGCAGGATCGCCTCCGCGTAGATCTCGAGCACCTCTGTTTCGCCGCCCACCGGGGAGATGCTGTGGTATCCCAGCGCGTCCCCGGTGAATAGTGCTTCGTCTGTTTCGAAGCTCGTATCCTCACTGCGCCATTCGACGCCAATGGCCGTGTCCACTGGGCCGGACCACGTATCTATAGGTGATCCACTGACGACAAGGCTTGCGAGTTTGTGCGTCCGGTCGACGTCGTTTTCGTAAGCGGCAAAACGCAGGAACTCGATGCCGTCAGCCGACAGCCGACCTTCTCCGAACAGGTCCAGCGGGACACAACCACCGCTCGGGTCGTAGCATTCGTTGCTCGCAGGATCGACCAGCAGCCCTTGCAGCAACCGGGATTGTGAGGCGTCGCCGCGCAGGTACGTTGTCGACGACTCCTTTGTATAGGTTACCCAGGCATCGAAATCCCATCCCTCGCCGAGCTCTCCGCGGAGGCCGGCGAGCAGCCGATAGTAGTCGCGCTCGTTGTCATAGCGCCTTGGACCGAGTTCGACGAGACGTCTCGAGAAGGCGATGCAGGCGACGTTAGGCCCGCAGACGTAGTAGTCGCTGAACAGTTGCTGTGACTCCGGGGTCAGCACCGGGTTGTCGAGGTTGACCGCGGCGTATTCGAATGACGGCGTCGGCGCAAGGTTGAGTTCCGGCTCGTTGCGAACGTAGCTCGCCTCGAAGTAGGTCTCAGCCGTATCCGCCAGTCCAAAATGGCCGATTGCGCCGATGGTTTTGCGATCTAACGGCACCTGCAGGTAGTTGACCTCGGCAAAGTTATAGTGGTCAGCTTCATGCACGTATTGCCTGGGTGTCCCGTCAGGACTGAAAGTGGCCGGGGCCGGCCCATCGCCGAAATCGGCATACGGCCAGAGCACAGCACCCGCAGCTGTCCGGGAGCTGCCCGCCGGGACGAGGTTGCCCTCCCAGTCTTCCTGGTACCACACCCGGGTAAACTCACGTTCCGACGCCAGTAACGACTCCCGTTCCAGCCAGTTGGCGAAAACGGAGACATTGCCGCGACCGTCCGCGAAATTGTGGCCGAACACGACGTTGACATCGTAAGTCTCGGCGTCACCGGCATCGGCCATCGTGGCGCTGGCTTCGAAGCCAAATCCCGAGTAGTCCTTTTTCGTGATGAAATTAACGACGCCCGCGATGGCGTCCGAGCCGTAAACCGCGGAAGCCCCTCCCGTGATGATTTCGACCCGCTCGACCAGGAACTGCGGGATCAGGTTGAGATCGACGGCATTACCAATGCTCGACGGAGCGACACGCCGCCCGTTCAGCAGTACCAGGGATCGACCGGCGCCCAGCCCGCGGAGATCGACGACGGCGGCGCCGATGCCGGCCTGGTTATCATTGTAGTTGGACGACCGACCAGGCTGAGGCAACACCTGCGGCAGCTGGTTGAGCGTTTCCTCGAGCGTGGCGTGTCCGCTGAACTGGATCTGCTCGAGGCCGACCGTCACCAGCGGACTGGACGTGACGAAGTCGCGGCGCTTGATGCGCGTACCCGTGACAACGATTTCTTCGATCGCCGGTTCCGCGGCCGTGATGTCAGTGTCGGGTTCTGCGGCGAGCGCATCGCCGTAGAGTGCGGCGCAGACGTAGATGGCTGCAACCAGGAAAAGGCGTTGTGGCCCCGCTATCCTCCCACTTCGGACGGGACCGCAAGCGCCTGGTGCGCGCTGGTCCGTCATGACAACTTCCCCGAAAATCATTGTTCCGCGCGCAGTTCGGGCGCGTCAATAGGGAGTTTCCGTTGGTACAGTCAGCTTGTAGTCGGTGCGAGTCGTTGCAAAGATCCCCTTCCAAGGAAGATACTGCAAGGAAGAATGGGGACAGAGCACTACTCTGAGGGGCAGATCCTGCGGATACTCGAAGAAGCCGACGAAGGCGCTTCGCGCGCCGACCTGTGCCGGAAGTACGGGGTTTCGGGTGCTACCTTCGACGCGTGGCTCAAGAAGTACAGTGAGCCATCCGAGTTGCGTCATGCTCTGTACCGGAAGAACAGGCAGCTTGACGAACTGCAGGAGGTGGCCGGTCTCGGAAGCTGGGAGCTGGATCTTTCCACCAAGAAAGCCGACTGGTCCCGGAAAGAGTATCTCTTGCTTGGCTACGATGAGGCCGAGGTCGACGCGGTCCCCGAGAATTTTCTCGTTCGGATCCACGCGGACGACAAGGAACGGGTCAAGAAAGAGCTCGACCGACCCTTCGATGAAGATGGCGGTCTTTATGAGGCGGAATTTCGGCTGGTAATGCCTGACGGGACGATTCGCCACGTTGCCGAGCGCGGCCAGATCATCAAGGACGAAAAAGGCAAACCCGTGCGCTATGTCGGCACGACACTCGACATATCCAAACGGAAGGAGGCGGAAGAAGAGCGAGAGAAGTTGTGGGCGCAGTTAGCCCAGGCCCAGAAGATGGAATCCATTGGCCGCTTCGCGGGCGGCGTCGCTCACGATTACAACAACATGCTGACCGTCATCCTGGGCCATGTGGAATTGCTATTGGCACAACTCTCCACCGACGATCCTCGGCGCAAGCCGATTGAAGAAATCGCCGATGCAGCTAATCGGTCCGCCGATCTGACGCGACAGCTTCTGGCAATTTCACGCAGGCAGGTTGTGGCCCCCAGGGTTATCGATCTTCGCCAGCTCGTCGACGGCCTGCACACGATGCTGCAGCGATTGCTGGGCGAGCACATCGTGTTGAAAACCGTGCATCACGACGGGCTCGGTCGGGTCGAGGCTGACCCTGGCCAGATCGAGCAGGTCTTGCTCAATCTCGCTGTCAACGCCCGCGACGCGATGCCCGACGGCGGCGAGTTGCTTATAGAGACCGCCGAAGTAACGCTGGACGACGCCTACTGCAGAAACCATCCGGATGCGACCCCTGGCGTCTACGTCACGCTCTCGGTCAGCGATACTGGTTGCGGTATGAGCCCGGAAATTCGCGAGCGGATCTTCGAGCCCTTCTTCACAACCAAGCCACCCGGAGAGGGCACGGGCCTGGGCCTGGCGACGGTCTTCGGTATCCTCTCGCAGAACGGGGACCGGATCGAGGTTCACACGGAACAGGGCGAGGGCACTTCATTCAAAGTCTACTTCCCTTACGTGGCCGACGAAGCTGAAGCAGATATCCCCGCGAAGGAATCCAGACCGCTGGGCGGGCACGAAACCCTGCTGGTCGTAGAGGACGAGGAAACGGTGCGCCGGCTCGCGGAGAGAGTCCTCACGCATTACGGCTACCAGGTATTGACTGCATCCTCTGCCGACGACGCGCTGGTGTTGACGGAGCAGCATGATGGTCCTATAGACATGCTGTTCACCGACGTGATCATGCCCGGGATGAACGGCTGCGAGCTGGCCACCAGGCTCTCCGCGATGCGGCCTGGTATCAAGGTGCTCTATGCTTCGGGCTTCGCCGAGGATGTCATCGCGCGCCACGGTGCGCTCGACGAGAGCGAGTCATTCATCTACAAACCGTACCTGCCGGCCGTGCTCGCGGCTCGCGTACGCGACATTCTCCACCGGGAATAATGGCACCGCCAAGGTCACCCTACTTGGCGATCATGACTTCACTGACGCCGAAGTTGGCGAAGCGAACCGTTTCTTCGTCGGGGCGGAGATTGTCTCGATCCAGGATGGAACGATAGATGCCCCACTTGGGGCGCACGAAGTGGCTTGGGTCCTCGCCACGCCAAATATCGAGGCCGCGCTCGTCGATATCGAAGATGACCTCGTCGTCTCTCATTCCTGTGACTATCAGGCGCAGGTCTCCGGCTTCGGCAAAGGTCACGCGGCAATAGGCCTCAAGCCACTCGCCGGTCACCATTCTTGTGCCTGATTGGCACAGATTCCTCAAGTCGCCGACTACGATGTCGATTATTTTTCAGACGGATTCTATGGGCGGCGGAAAGGAGAAGTGAGACATTGCAGCAGACTGAATAAGAGGCCATCAATGGCCCTTTTTGCGGTAGTCTGCATGCACATATGAGTTCGCCGCAAACACAAACTCGTGACATCTTCCGCACTTCGGATGTTGAAGCCTTTGTTCTTCCCTTGGTGGTTGCCGTCACCGGGCACCGCGATTTGCTTGCGTCGGAAACTGGCAAGATACGTGATGAGGTCGCGGCGCTGCTTCGACGACTCAAACGCGAGTATCCGGAAAGACGCCTGCAGGTCATGTCGTCGCTTGCTGAAGGCGCCGACCAGCTCGTCGCCGAAGTTGCTCTTGAGCTGGATATTGAGTTGTCGGTTCCGCTGCCTATGCCGAAACATCTTTACGTGAACGATTTCGAAACGCCGGAATCGCGTGAAACTTTCGAATCGCTATGCGAACGCGCGACAGAGGTATTCGAATTGCCGCTGGCAAAGGGAAATACCATTGAGCAGATTTCGCAACCTGGTCCGGCGAGAAACAGAGAGTACGCCCAGACCGGCGTTTTCCTCTGCGCACATTGCCACATTCTACTGGCGATCTGGGACGGCAAGATCACCGGGGACATGGGCGGTACAGGGCAGGTCGTGAAATTTCATCACGACAGTGTGATGCCGGGCTTTACGACGCGCACCATTGCAACACAGCAAATGCTCGTAGATGACGAAAGCGACCTCGTTTATCACATTGTGTGTTCTCGCGATCGCCCGGGTGGCACGCCGGCTGCGGGCCTGAGGTCACTCGACGCATACTGGTTTACGAAGAACAGGAGTAATCCGCGTAGCCGGGAGCTGCCCAGGCAGCATCAACTTGTATTCGAAAGAAGCAGCGAATTTAGCCGCGACGCCATAGCTCATGCGGACAGGATAGCCACGGAACAGAGCCCTTTAATTAACAAGAATCAAGATAGGCGGCCTCCTCCGGAAGTCGAACACATCGATCAACTGTTCTGCATCAGCGACTGGCTCGCCATTCATTTCCAGAAGAAGGCTTTGTTGACGCTGCGGGTGACACACTTGCTCGCCTTCCTGATGGGTCTCATGTTCATCCTGTACAACGATGTGGAGGGATTGCCATTTTTCATGGCTGCTTTCCTCGCGTTCTTCATCGTTTCCGCCGGCATCCACCAGTTGGCAGCCTTTAGGGGTTGGCATCGAAAGTATCTTGACTACCGAACGTTGGCCGAGGGGCTTCGCGTGCAATTTTACTGGGCTATAGCCGGTATCGGCCGCGAGAACGAGTCAAAGTTCACGCACGACAACTTCCTCCAGACTCAGGATCCGGAACTCGGTTGGATTCGCAACGTCATGCGGGTCGCGGGAACAGCGTCTGACGTGAACAGGAACACCGACCCGCGCGGACTGCAGTTTGTTATCCAGGAATGGATTGGCGACGAAAATAGCGGTCAACTCGGGTTTTTCGCCAGGAAATCACGCCAGCGAATCCGGCGCAACCGGTTCACCGAGCGGCTGGGCCATCTCAGCCTCCTGACCAGCGTGGCTGTGGTAATAGTATTCCTTACCGTCGGGTCCCGTTTGCCGGACACGTGGTCGCAACCGCTCATGGTCGTGATGGGAATGATGTTGCTCGTGTTTGCTATTCGCCAGGGGTATGCGTATGCGATTGCCGAGAAGGAACTCATCAAGCAATACGAATTCATGTATCGATTGTTCGAAAATGCACGCCGGCGGCTCGACGAGACCGACGATGCAGAGGAGCAGCGATTGATCCTGCAGGCGCTCGGCGGCTCGGCCCTGGACGAGCATGCGGAGTGGATCCTCATGCATCGTGACCGGACCATCGACAAAGGTGAACTCTGGCGGATGGGCAGTTAGTCCGAGCCTCACATGGTCGCGTCACGCGCCACGGCTCCGTAGCCGTTTTCCGACGCCACGCCTTGTGCTGATTCCAGCAGTCTTCGCGCTTCTTCGGCGTCACCATCGAGCCCGCGGGCCAGGAGCAGCTGACCGCGAATCAGATCGGTGAGCGCGGCAAAGAACCGCATCCCGTTCCGTTTGCAGAGCTCAGCCGCATGCAATAGATGACGTTCCGCATCGTCGAATTGCCCGAGCACCGTTGCAAGGCCGCCCAGGTACAAACAAACCGGCCCTTCGGCGGTGAGCCCCCCCGCGGAGGAGAATTGATTTGCCCAGGGCTCCAGCACAGCGTAGAGATCCGTCGCAGACCTGCGATCGCCACAACTGATAGCGGCTGCAGCGTATTCGGTCATGCCGTTCAGCCATGCCGTGTCCTGCGGCAGGAAATAATTTGTGGCTGCAAATTCATCAAGTAGCTTTAATGCTTCGTCGAATCGCTGCGCCTGGGCGTACGCCATCGCAAGTGAGGCGCGGATCGTGGGTAGCCCGGGATTCGCCACCATCATCTGCTCGAGCAACGGAGCCATTTCACCCATCGTTCCGCGCATCCAGTTGACAGCCGCGAGTTGCACGCCGTAACACATCTCCGCATCGGGTTGACCGCTTTCCGTACCAATCGCCACGGCCATGCCGGCAAGCTTCTCGGCCTCGACCAGGTCGCCGGCCAGTTGCGCCCGCTTCGACATGTGAAACGTGTACTCCCACTTCAATGGTGGCAAGTCGAGCTGTTGTACAAGTTTGCCCGCAATCGCAAAGCAACGGTCCGCTTCTTCTATATCGTTAGCACGTATCGACGCGGTGGCGCGGTACATGGCAGCAAAATAGAGCTGTATGGGATCGCCAAGGCGCTCCGCGCGAGTGAGCGCGTCGGCAGTCCACTGAAGCGAATCCTCGAGGCGTGAAGGCACCGTCAATGAGAAAGCCATTTGGTTAAGGATGCGAACCATGATTGCGTCGTCGCCTGCAGCCCTGCCGATGGCGAGCGCCTCGTCGGCCAGCGCCTGCCGACGTTCCAATGTGCTACCAAAGGCAAGTTCTGCACACAGCGCTGCGAGCACGAGGGCGCGCTCGGGGACATCCGCAGGAAGTCGCTGCAGGGCAAGCTCCAACAGCGCGACCTTTTCAGTGTCGCTGGCTCCGGAAGTACTGTGCCAGCCGCGATCGTTGGCCAACGCGGCGCGCACCAGTTGCGCCGTCTCGTCAAGTTCCGCCGCCCGATTGCCCGCAGCAATCAGAGTATCGCGGAAGGCGGGATCGCCGTTTTGTCGCTGCGCCGTGCCGAGACCGATCGCTGTGCCGAGCTCCAGTGCAGCGTCAGGCACTCCGTGCTCCTTGATCAACGCGGTCGCGGCCTCGAAATAATCAATCGCATCCGCCGGCGCGAGTGCAGCAAGCGCTGCGTCGCCTGCCTGGTACGCATACGCAATAGCCTTCGGCACGTCCTCTTTGCGAGGCGCGAAGCACCAGTGGCGCGCGAGTTCGCCGATGCGCAGGCCCGATGCGCTGCCACCCAGATCCTCGAGGGCCGTAGCCACCTCGCGGTGAGCGACCATACGGCGCGGGCCGCTCAGGTCCTGGTAGAGCGCGTGCTGGATGAGTGCGTGGGTGAAATGGTAACGGCCATCACCACCGGCAAGCTCCTGGATGAGTGCACCTTCCGCTGCCTGGTCGAGAGCCTCGATCAACTCGCCTTCATCTATCGACGTCGCTCGCGCAAGCAATTCGAAGTCGAAGTCTCGGCCTATGACGGCGGCCACACGAAGGACCTTGCTGCACCCCTCGCCAAGACGGGCAATACGTGCACCGATCGTCTCGCGCACGCTGTCTGGAAGCGTGATCGATTCAATCGCCTCGGTAGCGACCCACCGGCCATCCTCGGAGATTGCGCCGGTCGCCCTCAAGTGGTGCAGGAGTTCCGCAACGAAGAAGGGGTTGCCATCGGTTTCATTGTGCACGGTATTGGCGATGTTGAGCGCGACGCCCTCGACCGTGTGTCCCACGATAGCCTGCACGCACTCGAGCACTTCACCGTCGTCAAGACCTTGCAGCTCCAGTCGCGTTACGCCGGCCTGGCGATGTAACGCGGCAAGTGTGTCGAGCAACGCAGCGGTTTCATTGTCACGGTAGGTGGCCAGTACCAGCAGCTTCATCGGGCGGTCGGACGCGGCCAGGTGGCGTAGCAGCAGCAAGCTGCCTTTGTCGGCCCATTGAATATCATCGAGCAAAAACACGAGCGGCTGCTCGGCCGAGGCCACGGTCAGCATGTCCATGACGGCGGCAAACAGCAGGGATCGTTCAGAGTCGGTGTCCGTTGCCCTGGTGCCCGGCAGATCCGGAATGCGGCTCGCCAGGCCGGGAACCATCCGGGCCAGCTCGGAGCCATGATTCGCGACATGCGCACGCAGCTTCTCCTCCGGCGCGTGCGCAACGTAGTGCCCCAGGGTTTCAGCGAAGAGCTGATACGGCGTGATCAGGTCTTCCTCGCTGTGGCCGAACAGCACGTTCGCGCCGCGCTCGAATGCGTGGCGTGCGGCACGTGTGACCAGCGTCGTCTTGCCCAGACCGGCCTCCCCTGACACGAGTACGATCTCTCGCGTGGGACCGCCGGACACCCGCACCCACGATTCTTCCAGCAACTGCAGTTCCTCGCTGCGGCCGACAAAGTTCGACGGTGCCAGCTCGAGCCTGGATGGCAGCGGGATTTGCTCTTTAGACATGCGACCCCCTCTTCAGCTCCCCGTGCCCTTGCCACCCGAGAGCGATGCAAGATGACGGATGGCGCTGATGCTGGGCTGGAACAGATAGGCGCCGCCTCGTGTGTGCACGAAGTGCGGAAAGCCACGAAAGGTGACGACGTCGTCACCCACGGGAAACGACATGCGGCTGAACAACGGATCGTTGTTACCCAAGATCGGGTCGTTGGAGCCCGTGATGCGGGGGTCCTGAAGCCCGAGGTTCGTCCAGTCGTAGAGCAAGGCTTCGAACTGACCGGTCAGGCTGGCGCACATGAACGAGCCAAGCAGCCCTCGCTCGGCTTCTACCGGTTTCTTCGGGTTGTACTGAGGTCCGTACGGTATGCCGCGCCGAATGATGCGGCGCGCATGATTCGTGTTGCGTTGCACTGTCTTCGCGTCGCGCGGATTGCTGCGGCGCAAATGGCTTCCAATCGGGCAGCGTTGTCCATCGGGGTCGTTCGAGTAACCGAAGTCGTTGAGGCCCTTGTCGCCAATCGGCGGCTTTGGTGACGGCGTGGTCGGCGACAATTCCAGGGGAACACCGTTGCGCCAGCGACCTAGCATCTTTGCAGCCACCATCTCACGCATGGCCTCTTTTCGACTCATCGGCGGATCCCACTCTTTTTCGATGCCCGGCGGCAACAGCTGATCGCCCACGGGCTTGGCCAGCAATTCGTCCGCACAGGCCGTCAGGAAATCCTCGAACTCCTCGACCTGCTGTTCGAGCACTCGGAATGCATTGAAGCTACCGTTGTTGCCCAACACGTTCGGAACCGGCACCTCCCAGTAGAGGTTCTCGATCGGCGTGCGGTGACCGAGCAGCATCGCACCGAGCTCGGCATAGGGCTGATCGTCGCGGCGGGTGTCAGGGCCGTGCACACCGTGGAACTGCGGCTGGGAGATGCTGTCCCTGTAGCCGAAGTGCACCTTGCCGCCCTTGAACCCCGCGCCATCGAGTTCCGCAAGTACGCGAAATGCGCCGCTGGCGGCTAGTATGCGATCGGCAACGCCGGCACAGTCTTTCGACTTGTCGCCGTGCACGGAGATCACCAGGTGCACCCTTTCGACATGTCGCCACTCTGCCTTCCACCTCGAGGGATCGCTCGGGCCGGTGTCGCCAATCAGCTTATTGCGTGCCGCCATCCCCGCCACGAACTCGTGCGGGAAGCTGTCCAGCGACGCTTGTGGCACACCAAGCGCGGCGAGGCCCGCGTGCGTGATGCCTATGTTGACGCAGGTGCTGGGCTTGTCGCCGTTCCACGGTGCGCCCGTGGTGATCTGGGGCGTAATGTCGGCGTCGCCACTGATCGCATCGGATAACCAACGGCGCGCCTCAGCCGGCTTGCCCACGGTAAGGACGAGGTGACGCACGTAGTCCTTGCCATATCCGCGCAGGATGTTTCCCTGGATGTCCGCAAAGTCGAAATCGCTGTTCACAGTCACCACCCGAGGCCGGTCTTGTCACGGATTTGCGCAACCGAGATTCCTGGATAGCCGCTGTAGCGGCCGATCTGCACGTGGGGGTTCTGGTCGAGCAGCAGCACGAGATCACGGGACAGGTTCTTGATGTTTTTCTCCTCCGGAAACAGGGAGGTCAGG
>JAAUYE010011155.1_pt1 | contig 11752 bp, 8 predicted proteins | sample 7278081 | NCBI WGS metagenome assembly JAAUYE01 (sample SAMN14350131, study PRJNA611818) | marine sediment metagenome | isolation source: surface marine sediment (0.6m) | place: French Polynesia: Moorea | collected 2018-08
AACCCGGGTGCGGGAAATATACCGCGACCATGGCGCCGGCTCGCGCCGACTGCTGCGCGAGCTCGAGGAACTCAATCTCGCCTGGTACGCGTCGCAAAGCCGCAACATGGTGCTGCGCGACCGGCTGCGCGAGGCGATGACCGCCGACGAGTGGGCGCAGGTGTTCCCCGTCACCGAGTGATTTCCACTGACATGGTTTGTGATTCGTCCGGCCTTCGTGTCATTGCGAGGACCGCGAGGCCGCGGGCCGCGGCGGGACGAAGCAATCTTCCTGTACCACGAAAGTTCATATAGATTGCTTCGCTCCGCTCGCAATGACACCGGACCAGGATAGCTCCGGCAGATTTGCTCACATGCGCGCGTCGTCGTCGTCGAAGCGGCTGTAGCTGAGCTCGCCGTCGAAATAAGTCGATTTGTTTTCCTGTTTTTCGATGCCCTGCCCGTCGTAAATGCGCAGCGTATCGTCGACCGGCCGCCGCGGTTCGTGCGCAACCAGCCACAGGCGCAACAGGTGGCGTTTCAATTCCGGCTCGTCGGCATCCTCGAAGGCGGTGCGGTTGTGCAGAATCGTCAGGTTGTTGAAAAACACGGCCTCGCCGGGTTCGGTAATAAACTTGAGCGCGAACTCGCCGTCGAGCGCGATTTCGTCGACCAGGTCCAGCGCCTCGACCTGCTCCGCGCTCAGCGGATCATCCAGTTCCTCCGCCGCCATCTCGATGTACGAGCGCAGGTAGTTCACGCTGAGGTAGTCGTCCCTGAAACTGAATACGGGGATCCTGTCCTCGGTCACCGGCGCCTGCCCGGGCGCCTCCTCGCCGAAGCGATGGTAATGGAAGCCCTCCATCAGCACCGGCATCAGGCCGGGCGCGCGGCGCAGGATTTCGTTGTAAATCGCGAGCGCGCTGACGTAGCCGCTGTAACCGCCCGACTTCGCCTTTTGCAGGCACATCATCGCGACGATGTCGCAGGCGTCGGTATGCATGTCGAGCTCGGTGCTGTTGCGGTAGGCGCGCTCCTTCGGGTCCCTGCCGCCGACGTTGACGACGTGGCCGAGGCGGTCACCCATGACGCTTTGCGACATCGCCGTGCCGAAATGGGTGCCGAGACCGAAGTGCAGCATGCCCATTTCTTCCCTGCTGTGCGTATCGACCGGAAAACCCTTCAGAATAACGATGCCGGACTGGAACATGACCTGCTCGCGCCAGGCTCGCAGGTCGTCGGCAATCGGCTCGAGCACGAAATCGTCGCGGGTAATACTTTCGGCATCGTCGGTTTTCTGCTTCGCCGTCTCGAGCGCCGCCTCGAAGGCATCGAGGTGGCGCGCCTCGAGCTCGACGCTGAATGTCGACTTGTCGACATCGCGCGCGCACCAGGCGCCGGGGTGTTCGATCAGGGTCAGCGCGGGAATCGAAACCATCGAAGTATTTTCACGAAGCCAGCTTGCGTATCGGGGAGCGCCGCGTAACCGCACCGCCCTCGCCGAGCATGATCTCGCTCAGGCCGCGCTCGGCATGGTTCATCTTCAGCGACAGCAGTTTTTGCGCATACTCGAGTACCCTCGACTGGTATTCCGGGTTCTCCGCCTGGTTGACGAATTCATGCGGATCGTTGCCCAGGTCGAAAAACAGCGGCGGCAGCGCGCCGAAATGCACGTACTTGTAATGCTGATCGCGAATCACCGACAGGCTGCATTGATGCAGGGTCAGGCCGAGGTGGCGTTCGAGCGAATCGTCGCGCACGTTGCGAAAATCGCATTCCCAGAAGGCCTGCTCGCGCCAGCCGCCCGGCATGCTGCCGCTTTCCAGTACCGGCAGCAGCGAAAAGCCGTCGCACTGGCTCGGCACATCGAGCCCCAGCCAGTCGAGCATGGTCGGCATGATATCGACATTCTCGGTGAAGTCGTCGATGATGCGGCCGCGGCTGGCGTCGGCCGCGGCGCGCGGATCGCGCACGATCAACGGGATGTGGTAGGACTGGTCGTAAAAGCCCAGCTTCGACATCAGCCAGTGGTCGCCGAGCTGCTCGCCGTGATCCGAGGTAAAGACGATCAGCGTCTGCTCCCAGTCGCCGCGCCGTTTGAGCGCGTCGAACAGCCGCCCCAGGTTCTCGTCGACCTCGTGGATCAGGCCGAAATAGTTGACCATATCCTGCTGCGTCTGACGGGTCGAATCCGGCGCGCGAAAGCGGCTGTGATTTATGAAGTATTCGACCAGCGGGTGCAGGTGCGCCTCGTCGGCGGGGCTTTCACGCCGCGTCGGCAGCGGCATGTCGGCGGGATCGTACAGGCTGTTGTAGGGTTCAGGCGCCGCAAACGGCGGGTGCGGCCGCAGCAGCGACAAATGGGTCACCCAGGGTTTCTCCTGCTGTTCGATCCAGTCGATGCAGCGGTTGACCATGTAGTGGGTTTCGTGATCCTCGCTCGACATCGCCATCGGCAATACGCGCTCGCCGCCGTCGGCCCAGTCGACACCGTCGACCAGCCTCGAGTACAGGCCCCAGGGACGCTCCGGGATCGGATAGCCTTTTTCGCGCAGGTACTCGACCCACTCGGAAGCCACCTCGTCGACCATCGGCGTATAAGTGTCGATACCGGGCAGGGGTTCGCTGTAATGCCGCAGTCTCGGATCGTCGGGATCGAGCCCGCGCGGATCGATCGCCGAATCGGTATAGCCGAACAGCGACGGCGCGTAACCCGCGGCCTGCACTTCCTGCGCCCAGTTGGTGAAACGGCTGTCGAGCGGCGCACCGTTGACCACGCAGCGGTTGCTCTGCATGTACATGCTGGTGTGCATCGAGCTGCGGCTCGGCGCGCAGGGCGTGGCCTGGGCAAAGTGGTTACGAAACAGCACGCCGTCGCGCGCCAGCGCATCGAGGTTAGGCGTCTGCACGATTTCGTGCCCCAGCAGCGACAGGCATTCGCCGCGCCACTGATCAGCGGTAATAAAAAGTACGTTCATCAGATTCCGCAAGCTCCCGGATAATTTTGGGTCAGAGTAAAAATTATTATGCCTCCTTCGTAATTGAAGTCAGTACTTAATTTTTACTCTGACCCAAAATTAATCAGGTCATCAGGAGGGGATCGAAGGGACAGGCGACGAGGTTTTCGAAGCCGTCCTCGGTTACCAGCACCTGGTCCTCGAGCTTGACGCCGTCGGGGCCGCCGACTTCGCCGACATAGGCTTCGACGCAGAGCATCATGCCCGGCTCGAGCACGCCGCCGTAACCGCGCTCCTCCCAGTCGATCGGGTACTTGATCGCCGGCCACTCGTCGCACAGGCCGACGCCGTGAAACTTGGAGCCGTAGCGCTGCGGGATGTATTTCTCCGGCAGATGATGGCCCTGCTCGGTCAGTTCCTGGAAACTCATGCCGGGTCTGACGATCTCGGCGTTGGTCATGATGTGCTCGTGGGCGAGCTTGTGCATATCCTTCTGCCGCTCGGTGGGCCGGTCGTCGCCGATGAACCAGGTGCGCGAAATATCGGTGCACATGCCGTAACAGCCGATCAGGTCGGTATCGAAAGCGAGAATTTCATTATTGCCGATGATCCTCGGCCCGCATTCCTGGAACCACGGATTGGTCCGCTGCCCGCTCGACAGGATCCGCGTTTCGATCCATTCGCCGCCGCGGCGGATATTGCTCTTGTGCAGCTCGGCCCAGACGTCGTTTTCGGTCATGCCGGGCTCGGTCAGCTCGCGCATTTCGGCGATCGACGCCTCGCAGGCGTGGATCGCGCAGCGCATCGCGAGAATTTCGTCAGGCCCCTTGATCGCGCGCGTGCGCTCCATCAGCTCCTCGCCGTCCATGACCTCGACCCCGGCCTCGTCGAGCGCGCGCAGGCCCGCGATCTGGATCTTGTCGACCGCGACGCGCCGGCCAGAACCGACGCGTTGCTGCAGCAGGTCGACGATCTGACCGGCGAACAGTTCCGCCTTTTCCTCGGTGCGCTGGCCGGTGGCGAAGTAGAAAAACGACGCGCCGGCACGTACCTCGCGCACCAGCGGGTTGTATTCCGACATGTAGGCGTAACCGCCGTACTCCCACAGCACCATGTAACCGTCGGCGGTAACCATGCAGGCGCGAAACGGGTTATGCGCGTTCCACAGCTGCATGTGCGTGGTATCGGTGGCGTAACGAATCGACAGCGGGTCGAACAGCAATACCGCGTCGAGGTCGCGTTCGATCAGCCCGGCGACGATACGTTCGAGCCGGTACTGCCGCATCGCCGGCAGGTCCGGGCACCGTAATCCGGCGGCTTCCCATTCGGCGTAGGCCAGCGGCGTCGGGCCGATTTCGATGCGGTCATTATCGTCCGGCGTATTGTCCGGCCGCATCCGGTTTTTTTTTGCCGGGTTGACCTTGGGATCGGGAATCGAGTAGGGATTGGTTGCCATGGTCTAAGCTCTCAGACGTTCGCCCTCGGCGTCGAAAGGCGGTTTTTCCAGGATGACGGCGCGATGCGGTTTGCCCAGGATCGCGACGTCGAGTTCGGTGCCGGCCCCGGCGTGTTCGGTTTTGACGAAACATAACGCAATCGACGCATTGACGCTATGCCCGTAGGCGCCGGAACTGACGCGCCCCACCGGCGTGCCGTCGGTCAGGAATACCGGCTCGCCGCCGTTGGCATCGGCGTTATCGGTTTCGACCCGCACCACGACCAGTTTTTCGCGCGGCGGATTGTCCTTGATCTTCAAATAAGCGTCGCGGCCGAGAAACTCGGGTTTGTCGAGCTTGATCAGCCGCTCGAGCCCGACTTCCTGCGGCCAGTATTCGGGCGAGTATTCCCGGCTCCAGCTGCCGTAGCCTTTTTCGACGCGCAGCGACAGCAGCGCGCGGCCGCCCACGGGCCTGGCGCCATAGGCCTCGCCCTGGTCCAGCAACGCCTGGTAAACGCCGACCTGGTGTTCGATCGGAAAGTGGATCTCCCAGCCGAGATCGCCGCTGAACGAAACCCGGATCGCCACCGCTTCGACGCCGGCCACGTCGATTCGGCGGCTGCGCATGAAGCGGAAGGACTCGTTCGACAGGTCGGCATCGGTCAGTTCGCCGAGCAGATCGCGCGCCCTCGGGCCGGCGATGTTGAATCCGCCCCAGGCCTCGGTATAACTCTCGAAGCGCACGCTGTCTGCGCGCTCGACCATGTCGAAATACCGCTGGTGATAGCGTTCGGCGATACCCGAGCCGATCATCAGGAAATCCTCGTCGCCGAGTCTGGTGATGGTGAAGTCTCCGGCGATGCCGCCGCGCAGCCCGATCATCGGCGTCAGGCAGGAACGTCCGGTCTCGGTGGGCACGCGATTCGCGACCAGGCGCTCGAGATAATCATGGGCGCCGGCGCCGCTGATGCGGTACTTGGCGAAGTTGGATACGTCGATGATACCGACCGCCTCGCGCAGCGCGCGGCATTCGGCCGCCACCGGCTCGAACCAGTTCTGGCGTTCGAAGCCGTAGGTCTCGACCGGCTCGACGCCCTCTGGCGCATACCAAAGCGGATGCTCGTAACCGTAACTGAGCCCGAACACGGCGCCCATCTGTTTTTGCATCTCGTACACCGGCCGCGTTTTGATCGGGCGCCCGGCCTCGCGTTCCTCGTACGGAAAATGGATCTTGAAGCGATGCGAGTACTGATCCAGCGTTCGCGCCCTGGTGAAATCCCCGGTGGCCCAGTCGCCGAATCGCGCCAGATCCCACGGGAACAAATCCTTCTCGGGTTCCTTTTCGACGATCCACTGCGCCATCGTCAGGCCGAGACCGCCCGATTGCGAAAAGCCGGGGATGATGCCGCAGCAGCAATAGTAATTTTTGAGCTCCGGCACCGGACCGATCAGCGCCGACGAATCCGGCGCCCAGATCATCGGGCCGTTGATCACGCGCTTGATCCCGGCCTCGGTCAGCACCGGGATGCGCTCGAACGCGCGCATCACGTTTTCCTCGATACGCTCCAGGTCTTCGTCCAGCAGTTCATGGCCGAAATCCATCGGCGTGCCGTGCTCCGACCAGTAGCGGCCGTCTTTTTCGTAGGCACCCACCAGCAGTCCCTGCCCTTCCTGACGCAGGTAGTATTCACCGTCGCGGTCGGCGATCAGCGGCAGGCGGAAGTCCAGCGCCTCGATTTCCGGAATCGCCTCGGTGACGAAATACTGGTGCTCGAGCGGCATCAGCGGCAGCTCGAAACCCGCCATCTCGGCGACCTCGCGCGCCCACAGCCCGGCGGCGTTGACGACGACGTCGGCGTGGATCGTGCCCTTGTCGGTTTCGACATCCCAGCCGCCGTCGCTGCGCTGCGTGGTCGCGATCACCGGGGTGAAGCGATGCACTTCCGCGCCTCTTTGCCGGGCCCCCCTGGCATAGGCGTGGGTGACGCCCGACGGGTCGACGTTGCCGCCGTCGGGTTCATACATGATGCAGCGGATGCCGTCGAAATTGGCCAGCGGGTGCATGCGCTCGGCCTCGTCGCGGCTCAGTTCGTGGAATTCCACCTGGAAATACTTCGCCTTGGCCGCCTGCATGCGCAGCTGATGCTCGCGGTCGGCGGTTTGCGCGAGATACAGCGAGCCGGGTTGAAAAATACCGCAGCCCTGGCCGGTTTCGGCCTCGAGTTCTTCGTAGAGCTGCATCGTGTAATACTGCAGCCGCGAGATGTTGTTGTGGTCGTGCAGGCCGTGGATGCCGGCGGCCGCGTGCCAGGTCGAACCCGACGTGAGTTCATCGCGCTCGAGCAAAACCACGTCGGTCCAGCCGAGCCTGGTCAGGTGATACAGAATCGAGCAGCCGATCAGCCCGCCGCCGATGACGACCGCCTGCGCATGAGTCTTCAAGACACTTCCTCCAGCTTCAGATTGGACACTATTTTATCGATCAGCCGCGGCGCTATGGTCAGCGGATAGGACTGGAACCCGTGCAGCCCGCCGCGGAAACTGGCCTCGCCGTAATCCGCACCGGCAGGCAGGATGTTGAAGCCCAAGCCCATGCCGTAAAGCCCGGGCACGATTTGTCCGCTCTCGAGATTGCGCAATTCGCCGCAATCGGTGGGTTTGCCGACGGCGACGGATTTGCCGCCGATTTCGACCAGCGGCGGATTACTGGCGAAGCCGGTAGCCTGCAAAATCAGGCCGGCGCGCTCGAGCAAATCCTGTTTCTGGTCCAGCGAATCCATTTCCACCAGTCTCACCCGGCGCTCTTCACCGTCGCGGATTCGCAGGTACAGCATCTTGGCGTCCTTGCGCAGGCCGGCGTTGCGGAAAACGAGACCGGTGCTGCGACAGACATCGCGCTCGGCGTCGTATTCGATGCCGTGCTCGCCGGCGAATTCAGGAGTGCAGCGCAGCTTGATGCGTTCGCGCCGCTGCAGGATGACGATTTCACGATCTCTCGCAAATTTTTCGAATAACGGGTCGTGCAATAGCCGCCACGCGCAGGAAAACGCGCTGTGCGACGCACCGACGATAACGATGAGACTGCGGTCATACGGCAAGCCTTGCGGGCTTTCGCGCAGCAGGAACTGCCCCGAGCCTTCCCAGCGGTCGCGAAACGGCAGCAGTTCGGGCAACGGCACCTCGCGCGCGCCGCAGCAAATCACCAGATTTTCGCTGCTGGCGAGCGGCCGGTCGCCGGTATCGAAACTGGTAATGCCGGCATCATCGATGACGATCCTGCCCACCGCGGTCGAGCAATGCAGGCGCGGACCCAGGTAAGCCGACATCGATTGCGCCAGCGGCGCCACCATGAGCCTGTCAATGGTTGGCAGCGGGATCAGCTCGTTTCGGGTTTCGGGGCGCGCAAGATAGGCGTCGCGCACACCGGCAAACGGCGAACCGTCGGTAATGCCGCGCACCACGTCGGTCGAGCTGGTGTTGGCGTTGATCCGATAATGCCCCATTTTACCGCCCGGGGCGGCGCTCGCCTCGAACATGGCCAGGCCTTCGAGCAGCCTGGCCGCATCCTCGTTACCGCCGGCAACGCGATTGCACAGCGCAAGCACCAGGCTCATGCCCGCCGGCCCGGCGCCGATGACCTGCAAGCTGACGTCATTACGGCGCAAGCGGGAATCTTCCCGTTCTCTCGAGTCATTCGCGCGCAGGCGGGAATCTTGCGCCGCTGCAGTGGTATTCACATCGGCGCCAGTATCGTTTTGCTTTGAATTACTGGAGCGTGCCACCGGCGCAAGGTCCCCGCCTGCGCGGGGACGACGAGGTGAATTTTCGATCCGGGAAAAAAATGGCGGGATCAGGCGGCACTGGATTCGGCATCGGCGGCGACGATGGTTTCGAGTTCACGCAGGAAGGTCAGCACTTCCTCGTCGGTATTGTAGTGGCACATCGAAACGCGGACACAGGTCGGGCGCCCCAGCGGCTCGAGGATGTTACCCGAGAAATAGTCCGCCTTGCGCACGTGGGTGCGTATGCCCCTGGCGTTCAGCGCCGCGACCACGTCGGCGCAGGGCCGCGCATCGACGAAAATCGATACCATGCCCTCGCGCGCGGGGTTGTCGGCGCCGCCGATGATAGAGACTTCAGGCATCTGACGCAGACCGCGCTGGGTCTCGTTGCCATTGATCATGAGCTCCACCAGTTCACGCTCCTGCGCGGTAATCGCGCTGCCCGCGGCGAGGATGCGCTCGCGGCGGTCAGTCGAATCGGTGAAATTCGAGCCCAGCCAGTCGAAGTACTCGACCACCTTGCTGGTGCAGGCAAACGCCGAAGTGTCGCGGGTGCCGAGCTCCCAGAAGTCGGCGGCGGTACCATCGAGGTGATCGTGCGGCAGCGTCGCCAGCCGCGGCGACAGCCACGCGAAACCGTAGTTGTGGCGCGAAAACACCTTGTATCCCGAGACCGCGTAGCCGTCGATATCGTAGTCGTCGAGGCAAAGCCCGCCGTGCGCGGCGTGCTGGATCCCGTCGAGGATGATTATGCAGTCCGGCGAAACTGCGCGGATGGTTTTGACCACCGACGGGATATCGACCGTCATGCCGGTAACCGGGCTGGTGTGGATGATCGTCGCCACGCGCGTATCGGCGTCGACGATTTTGGCGTAATCCTCGGCGGTCACGGTAGCGGTTTCATTGTCGTGGATCGCGGCGCGGTATTCCTTGCCGGCGATCCCGGCCCAGCGCTTGCTCGCGCTCGCGGTGGCCGGATGCTCGAGCGTGCTGCCGATCATGTTGCCGCCCGCGGGCGAGCCGAGCGCGGCGGCGCGCACCATGCGGAAAATCAGTTCGGTACCGCTTTCACCGATGAAAACCGGCCCCGATTCGACGCCGAGAAAAATACGCATGTTGTCGCGCGCCTCGTTGATGATGCGCACCAGTTCGTGCGAAGCCGGGTTGTCGCGGCCCTGGTTGTCCGGGATTCCTGCGAGCTCGGTGTTGACCTCGACCACCGACTTCAGCGTCAGCGAGCCGCCGGCGTTTTCGAAAAAGATGCGCGATCCCTGGTAGGGACAATGGTCCACGTACATGAAGCGGTCGCGGATCTGCTGCATAAGTTCGGGTTCAAACATGTTGCCTCTCTCAAAAATTCGATTCGTCATTGCGAGGAGCCCGGGCTTCGCCTTCGGCTACGCCGTGGCAGGCGCAGCGACGAAGCAATCCCCTGAAACCGCACCGATCGCAGAGATTGCTTCGCTACGCTCGCAATGACTGCTTAATTGCGGGTACTAACCCGGATCGACAGAATGCTAGCATCGGCAATAATAAAAAGATAACGTTTAATCTTTTATTCATCCTAAAATAATTTTTTAGGATCAAATCAGGGCCGTGCCATGGATATTCGCTACTTCGAGAGCCTGATCAGCGTCGCCGAGCTGGGTTCGATCGCGCGCGCGGCACGCGCGCAGAACCTGACCCCGGCCGCGGTCGGACAGCGCATCGCGATCCTGGAAAAACATTTCGCCACGCCGTTGCTCGACCGCAGCTCGCACCGGGCGCTGCCGACCGACGCCTGCATCGAGCTGCTGCCGCAGGCGCGCCAGATCGTCAGTGACTTTTACGAAATGGGCGCGCGCCTGGCGCCCGCCGGTCTCGCGGGCAAGTTCACCCTCGGCGCGATTTCGACCGCGCTAACCGGTATCCTGCCCGGCACCATCCGCCAGCTGGCCGAAGTTGCGCCGAAGCTGACGCTGCAAATCAAACCGGGCACGTCGAATTCACTGTTTGCCGATTTGTCCGAGCGCAAGATAGACGCCGCAATCATCGCGTTGCCGCCGTACGCGCTGCCGCGGCGTTACCGCGTCGAGGTTTTGCGCGAGGAACCGCTGCTGCTGCTGTCGAGCAACGCCGCCGGCAGCACGCTGCGCGAAAAACTGGAGCAAAATCCGTACATTTGTTACGACTCGCAATCCTGGGGCGGGCTCAAGGCGTTTCAGTACCTGAAAGACCACAAACTGCGCATCGAACCCTTTTACGAACTGGATGCGCTCGAAGCCATCGAAAAGCTGGTGCTGCAGGGCATGGGCGTGTCGCTGGTGCCGCAGTGGTCGGGACTCGACCTGAGCCAGCCCGGGCTCGACGCCGAGGTGATCGATCAAAGCCGCTACAGCCGCAAGGTTGTATTGTTGACTCCGGAAGACAGTGCGCGGCCGCAAATCATCGAGGCCCTGCGCAGCGCGCTGCAGAAAGAAAACAGCAATAAATAAGCATAGCTTATTCAAAACCTCAAAAATTGATTGATTTACGCGAATTATAATTAGTAATTATTATACATGTCAGATTTCACCCGGACCGGAGCCTGATATGTCGCAATCGCTCAATCACCGCTTTCAACTGTGGGGCTGGATGATTTTTATCGTTTCGGCGCTGTTTTTCATCGCCTCGAGCTGGCGCGCCGGCGACCCGGTCAGCCTGATCGGCGGGCTGCTGTTTTTGCTGGCCTGTTTCGTTTTTCTCGTGCCGCTGGTCGCCGAGGCGGCGGAAACGTCTAGTAGCTTATCGCGGCTGCGTAGATATTTTCGATATCCACGAGATTGGTTTCACGCGGTGCGTTGTTTATCGCACGTGCCTGTCGCGCCGAAGATTTGGCCAGCGCCGGAACATCTTCAGGCCCAAAACCGACGCCAGCAAGTCCGTTCGGAGCTCCGGTTTTTTGCATCAACCCGATGATGCGGTTGGCGAGGATTTCACCGGAATCGGCGGGGGTCGCCCCTTTCAGATCCGACTGCAGGTAAGTCGCCGCTTCGAGGTGCCGCTCCGGGGCCGCTTCGGCGGTATAACGGAATATCGACGGCGCCGACACGATGACGCTGATGCCATGCGGCACGAACGGTGACGGCATTCGATATCCCTCGGTGGTGACATCCTGCATCAGGTGGGTCACGCCGTAGGACAGCGCATGCCCGAGATGCGTACCCGTGTTGCCGAAGGCCATGCCGGCCAGCGACGCACCCCACATTAGCTGATCGCGCGCCTCGTGATCGTCGGCGTTGGCCACGCCGCGTTCGAGGTATTTACCCGCGATTTCGAGCGCCTCGCGCGCGGCCAGGTCGCTCCACGGGTTGGCGCCCTGGATCAGCGGGCGCTTGCCCGGATCGGGCTGCTTTTCCCAGCGGGTATAGGCCTTCGCGGTGTAGCACTCAAGCGCGTGGCACAACAGGTCGAAACCGGTCGACGCGACCACCATCGACGGCAGGGTTGCGGCGCAAACCGGGTCGACCAGCGCATCCTGCGGCAGCAGTAGCGGAGTGGCGAGCACGAACTTGGTCGCCATGTCGTTGATGCGCAGCACCGAAATCGACGTGCATTCCGATCCGGTGCCCGACGTG
>JAAUYE010173094.1_pt1 | contig 11739 bp, 13 predicted proteins | sample 7278081 | NCBI WGS metagenome assembly JAAUYE01 (sample SAMN14350131, study PRJNA611818) | marine sediment metagenome | isolation source: surface marine sediment (0.6m) | place: French Polynesia: Moorea | collected 2018-08
GGCCTTGAGCTTCAGGAATACACGAATGTGGCCGGCAACCTGCTGGCGGCATTGCCGAGTCAGCGTACGGCCGCGATCCTGGAACTGATTTCGGACGTCTACCCGAGCATGGAGTCCGCGGAGAGCGTGTTGCAAACCAGTTTGCAGAACGCCATCCCGATCATTCATCCGGCCGTAAGCTTAAGCAACGCGGCGCGCATCGAGATGACGGGCGGCGATTTCCTGTTCTACGAGGAAGGCGTCAGCGACTCAGTCGGCCGGCTGATCGAAGCGCTGGACAATGAGCGCATCGCCATCGGCGAAAAACTGGGCATCACGATCCTGCCGGACCCGGTCATGGGCATGCGGCAGGGCTACATGCTGGAAGACAACTACGGATCCGGCTACCGCAAGGCGCCGGGTTTCCAGGGCATCGGCGCGCAGCCGCAGCTCGACCATCGCTACCTCAACGAGGACGTCGGCTACGGCCTCGTGTTCATGTCGAAGCTGGGCCAGCAGGTCGGTGTCGAGACGCCCGGCATGGACGCTGTAATCAACGTCGCCTCGATCGTGATGGCGCGCGACTACCGGGCAGAAGCTCTGCGAACGCCCGAATCGCTGGGCATAGCAAATCGCTCCGCCGGCGAGCTCGCATCGCTGTAAAAAAGGGTTCGACGCCTAATTCTTCTACCAGGCGACGATCTCGCCGGTATAGCCGCGATAGACGCCGTTGTCGTCCGCGGTCATATTGTCGATCGTCTTGCGCATTGCCGTGATCGATTCCTCGACGGACAGGTTCGCCTGCGGTCCGCCCATGTCCGTACGCACCCAGCCCGGGTGGATCGCGAGGCAGATGAAGCCCTCCGGCCCGAGCTCGGCCGCGAGCGACCGGGTAAACATGTTGAGCGCTGACTTGCTTTCGCGATAGCCGTAATAGCCCCCGGAGCTGTTCTCGATACTGCCGAGCTGACTCGTAATGTTTACGACGCGCTTGAGCTCACCCTGTCGCAGGTTCGGCAGCAGCGCCTGGGTCACGAGCACCGGGCCCAGCGTATTGACCATCAGGGTTCGTGCGTAATCGTCGGCGTCGACCTTCTCTATTTCGCTCACCCGCGGGAAGATACCGGCGTTGTTGATCAGCAGGTCGATGGCGCGACCCTCCAGTGAGGAGGCCAGCGCTGCGATGCTGTCCCGGTCGACGACGTCGAGCTTGAGCACCTCGACATTCAGCGCACGCAGATCGCCAGCTCGATCCGGGCTCCGCGCCGTGCCGATAACCGTCCATCCCGCCTCCCTGTACTGGCGGGCAAACTCGAGGCCGAGGCCGCGGTTGGCCCCCGTGATCAGTACGGTAGGAGCGGGTCCTCCTGCCTTGTGCCCGTCGGCAAGCGCCGGCGAGGAGGTGAAGGTCATCAATTGCGCGGTCAGCAGAAGACCGATCGTCGTTATGCGCAGGAATTTTCTATCAAAAGTCATGAGTCGTTGTTCCTCGTTGGTTTCATAGCTACAGGCCCGCCAGGCCGGAAGCGATGCTGTCAAAGTGAATCGCGACGTAAAGCAACATGGCGAGGTTCGCGTAAACCAGTATTGGCAACAGCCAGATCAGCGCGACGACGACGCCCTCGTTCAGTGCAATAACGAGCAGGCCAATAAAGAGACCGAGATACAGGTCCGCGCCGATCTGTCGCCCCCAGTGCAGTGACGCAATCGACCGCACACTTCGAAAGAAGTTCTCCCGGAAGCTGCAATAGACGCTGTAGATGAGAAAGCCGAGTAGCGCGAGCCAGACTATTGCCTTGATGCCACCCAGGGGACCATTGAAGTTCAGAGTGGAGCCCTGCCAGTTCGAATACAGGGCGACCGCAACGAACACGGCATACAGGCTCCAGAGTACGGTGCCGCTCTTGCCAATTTTCATGATCGCCTCGTCATTTCAGTAAAGGGCTGGCCTGGCAGCAAGCGGGGCCGGGCCCATGAGTGCGCCATGCCAACTCATTCGCCGCCGGCTCGTTTCTCGGCAGCCAGGTCCGGGCGCTTGTACATGTCGAGTGTTTCTATCGCCTCGCGTGCCAGGAGCCCGTCGACGTATTCTGTGAAGCCGCTATGGAAGAAGTTTCGTCTTTGCCTCCAGTACCTCCCCATCCCGGGCAGGTCCTTGACCGCTACGATGGCGGTGGTAATGCCTTCGCGGAACTCGGCGTCAATGGTCCCCTCTTGCGAGAGAAGGTAGCTGTTCTGCATGCCCAGCATGACTGCGTGCATCATCATCATAAACTGGAACTCGTCATGAGTAGCCAAGGGCTCCGTGCTCGTCATGGCGTTGAACCACAGGTCGCTGGCCTTCCGGTTGCTCCCCATTTCGAGGTACCAGGACTGCATACCGACGGATGCGTCATTGGCGGCTGCTGACCTGATCGCCGATGTATTGTCGTTGACCTGGTAGCCGACATAGACGAGCGACACTATTACCGCGGCCGCACCCACGATCTCGGCCACACTTGCCCACTCAGACAGCTTCAGTTTCACCTTCGCGCCTCCACATCCGGGATTGCCCTGAATTCTATGGTCAGGCCTGCGGCGGCGCCATCGAGCACCGATTTGCCGGTGCGCACCGGGGCTCTACCGGAAACCCTCCGCCGGCGGCCGGTGCAGGTGCGCGTCCACGCCGTGTCCGGATCCGGTGGCGTCGGTCCTGCGGCCCTAGTCGTCGTCTGGTTTCCGTTTTTGCTGGCTTTGCGTTGCGAGGACGGCCACCACAATGACCAGCAATACGAGACCCGCAATGAGCAAGCTGCCGAATAAGGATTGCATAAGTGTGCTCCAGCGACCATAAGGCGCCAAGGATAAGCGAAAACGCGTCTAGTGGGGTCGGACCTCGATAATTGATTGTTCTTTGTGAAGAAATGACGATATTCGGGGAGTCACTGGCTCTTAAATCCGTTATTCATACCGGAAATGGGAGGATCTGCGAATTCCAGGGCGCTTACTCGATTCCCGGACAGCGATTTTCGGGGCAAAAACGCCAGTTAAGGCACCTATGGGCGCTTTGAGGGTGAGAAATTGCACGTCGCTTCGTGACTTAGGGAGGTCCGACCCCCTTAGCCTATGCCTTAGCCTATGCCAGGCCGATGTCCCTCGCCGACGTCCTTGGCCGATGCTTCTAGCGATACCCCTCCGCCTGCAGCCGGAACAGGTGCGCGTATACGCCGTCCTCGGCCATCAGGCTCTCGTGATTGCCTGCCTCGCGAATCTCGCCGTGCTCGATCACGATGATCTGGTCGGCCTTGCGCACGGTCGAGAAGCGATGCGAGATCAGGATCGTCATCTTGTCGCGACTCATGCGGCGGAAGTGCTCGAAGATGCTGGCTTCCGAGGCAGCGTCCATCGCCGCAGTGGGTTCGTCGAGCACGAGGATGTCGGCGTCGCTGCGCATGAAGGCCCGCGATAGTGCAATCTTCTGCCACTGCCCGCCGGAGAGTTCGCGGCCGCCCTTGAACCAGCGACCGAGCTGGGTCTCGTAAGCTTCCGGCAGGTCTTCGATGAAGGGCTCAGCCATGCCTGCGCGGGCGGCCTCCTTCCAGCGATCGGCTTCCTCGATGCGGCGCACGTCGCCGGCGCCGATGTTCTCGCCGACCGTGAACTGGTAGCGGCCGAAGTCCTGGAAGATGACGCCAACGCGCCGGCGCAGCGCTTCAACGTCCCATTCCTTGAGATCGAGACCGTCCAGGCGGATCGTACCGCTGGTCGGTTCGTACAGTCGCGTAATGAGCTTGATCAGAGTCGTCTTGCCCGAGCCGTTCTCGCCGACGATCGCGAGGCTCGTACCGGGCCTCAGTGTCAGCGACAGCTTGCTGACCGCATCACTGGTAGCGCCCGGGTAGCGGAAGGAGACGTTCTCGAGCTCGAGGCCACGCTCGGGGTGAGGGCCGGTCTCTTTCGAGCCGGACTGGGCCAGTACCGGCTGTTCGAGGTATTCGTACAGGTTCGAGACGTACAGGTTGTCCTCGTACATGCCGCTGATCGCCGACAGGATTGCCGTAACGGCCGTCTGCCCCTGGCGGAACAGCATCAGGTACATGGTCATTGCGCCGAGCGTGATCTCGCGATTGATCGTCGCCAGCACGATCCAGACATAGGCGCCGTAGAACGCCGCGGTCGAGATCAGGCCGAGCAGGAAGCCCCAGCCGTCGCGCCTGAGCGTGAGCTTCCGGTCCTCGGTAAACAGCTTGGTGAAGATGCTCTTGTAACGCTCGAGCAAACGCGGGCCGAGCTGGAACAGCTTGACCTCCTTGACGCCGTCCTCACGCGCCATGACGGTCTCGAGGTACATCTGCATGCGTGTGTCGGGCGAGCGCCAGCGAAAGAGCCGGAAGCGGTCACCCGAGAACTTGGCCTCGGCGAAGAACGACGGCAGGCCTGCGACGATCAGGATCACCACGGCCCAGGGCGAGAACGCGAACAACAGGGCGGCATAGCTCGCGAGTGACAGCAGGTTCTGTGCAAGGCCGAAGGTGCGGTTCACGAGTGACAAGGGCCGGCTCGACGCTTCGCGCCGCGCCTGTGTCAGCTTGTCGTAGAACTCCGAGTCCTCGAAATGGGTGAGCTGCAGCGTCAGCGCCTTCTCGAGGATCATGACGTTGACACGCTGGCCCAGGAGCGCGCGCAGGAGCGACTGGCTGGCCGAGATACCTCGCTGGCAGGCAGCAACGGCGATGACGATGCCCGCCTCGAGGGCGAGCAAACGGAGTACGCCACGGATATCGGGCTCGTCCGCAGCGATCGCCGCGACGACGCTGTCGACGATGAGCTGTCCGACCCAGGCGATGGCTGCGGGCAACACGCCTGCGAACACCGTCAGGACCGCGAGCGTCAGCGTCAGTGGCCGGCTCGTGGTCCAGACCAGCTCGAGGGCGCGGCGGCTGTAGGCAAAGACGCCCAGCGCGCGCCGGAAAAAGCCGACGTCGTCGGTCGTCGAATCAGCCATCCGCGTGAGATTGGGGCCCTGCCAGGCAAAGCAAGGTCTCGAATTTCTGTACGATCCCGGGTGCCATGTTCCACATCATCCTGTACGAGCCCGAAATTCCGCCGAATACCGGCAACGTCATCCGTTTGTGTGCCAACACCGGCGCGACGCTGCACCTTGTCGAGCCGCTGGGCTTCGAGCTCGACGACACGAAGCTCCGGCGCGCCGGCCTCGACTATCGCGAGTACGCGGCCGTCAGGACCTGGCCCAGCCTCGATGCCTGCGTCGAAGGCCTCGACGGGCCGCGCGTGTTTGCGTTCTCGACGCGAGGCGTGACGCGTTACGACCATCCGGATTTTCGGGAGGGCGATGCGTTTCTCTTCGGGCCCGAGACCCGTGGCCTGCCGCAGTCGGTGCTGGATGCCCTGCCTGAAGAACAGCGCCTGCGCCTGCCGATGGCGGCAGGCAATCGCAGCCTGAATCTGTCGAACACGGTGGCCATCGTCGTGTACGAGGCCTGGCGGCAGCAGGGGTTCGCCGGCGGTCGCTAGGTGTCGCTCTCGCCGCCGTCTTCGCGTTTCAGATCCCGGTTCATCAGCGAGCCTACGGCCTCGCGCGCAGAAAGACCGCGATACAGAATGCGGTAGACCTGCTGGCAGATCGGCATCTCGATGCCCAGTTTGTCGGCTACCTCGTGGACGGCTTCGGCCGCCATGACCCCTTCGACGACCTGCTGAATCTCGGCCTCCGCTTCCTTCACGGTCTTGCCCGCGGCCAGCGCAAGGCCCATGCGCCGGTTACGCGACAGGTTGTCGGTGCAGGTCAGGAACAGGTCACCCATGCCCGCCAGGCCCATGAACGTGTCCTTGTTGGCGCCGAGCGCAACGCCGAGCCGCGTCATTTCGACGAGGCCGCGCGAGATCATGGCGATACGGGTATTGGCGCCGAAGCCCAGGCCATCGGACATGCCGGCGCCGATCGCAAGGACGTTCTTGACTGCGCCGCCGACCTCGACGCCGACGATGTCGTCCGACGTATACGCACGGAAATTGGGTCCGGACAAGGCTTTCGCGAGATCGTCGCCGAATTCGCGGTCGTTCGACGCGATCGTGAGTGCGGTCGGCAGCCCGTCACCGACCTCTCTTGCAAAGGTCGGACCCGACAGGACGGCCAGGGGCAGGGACTCGCCGAGCACTTCGGCGATGACCTGGTGCGGCAACTTGCCGGTGTGTAGCTCGAAGCCCTTCGTTGCCCAGCACACCCGGGTGTCCTCGGCGACGTAGGGTTTGGTGGCAGTCGCGACCTCGCGCAGCGCATGCGAAGGCACGACGATCAGGATGTCACGGATGCCGTCGAGCGCGGCCTCGAGGTCATCGTGGACGACGAGGTTGTAGGGAAAGGGTGCGCCCGGAAGGAAACGCGCGTTCTCGCGGGCCTCCGCCATCTCGGCTATGTGATCCGCCTCGTGTCCCCACATGCGGACGTTGCGGCCGCCCCGCGCGAACGCGAGCGCGAGCGCCGTGCCCCAGGAGCCGGCGCCGAGGACGGCAATCGAGTCCGCGCGGGAGATTAGTGTGTCTCCGCCGCGCCGCCATTCTCGGCGCCTGCGTTCGCCTGCGCTTCGGCTTGCGCCTGCGCCTGCGCTTGCATGAACAGGGCATCGAAGTTGATCGGCTGCAGGAGGAACTCCGGGAAGCCGCCGCGCTGCACCGTGCTCGCGATCGCCTCACGCGCGTAAGGGAACAGGATGTTCGGGCAGAAGCTGCCGATCAGAACGCCCATTTCCTGCTCGGCATGGCCCGTGATCTCGAAGATACCGGCCTGCTGAAGTTCGACCAGGAAATGCGTCTTGTCGCCTTCCTTGTCTTTCGCCTCGACCGTCAGGGTCAGCGTAACCTCGTGCAGGTTGTCGTCGATCTTCGAATGCGCGCTGCGCAGGTTGAGGTTGGTCTGCGGATTCCAGTCCTGCGTCTGGAAGACAGCGGGTGACTGCGGTGATTCGAAGGAGAAATCCTTCACGTAGATCTTGACGATCGATAGCCGCTTTTCGGCGGCCTGGTCCGTTTCTGCCATTGTACTTTCCTGGAGAGTTTGAAGCGCCCGTCAGCCGTTGCCGGCGGCGAGCAGTTTATCGAGTTCACCCGACGTATCGAGCGAGTAGAGTTCGTCGAAACCACCGACGTGCGTTTCCCCGACGAAGATCTGCGGTACCGAGGTCTTCCCCGTCCGTTCGACCATTTCATCGCGGAGCCCCGGGTCGCGGGACACGACCCGTTCCTCGTAACGCACGCCCTTTTTGGTCAACAGCATTCGTGCCGCGCCGCAGTAGGAACAGGTTTCCGTGAGATAGATCGTGACCGGTTGATTGCCCATATCAGCGATGTCAGCCTTTCTTGCCGTCCTTCTTCCGGCCCTTCGACCTGGTCTTCTTGCCCGTCACGACGGGCAGGCCATCCTGCGTCCAGGCGTTCATGCCGCCTTTCAGGCCCCAGGCCGATTCGAAGCCGGCCTTGCGCAGCTTGTCGACGGCGCGATTCGACGAGACTCCCGCGTCGCAGACTGCTATCAACGGTTTGGACTTGTCGAGCTGAGAGAGCCTCGAATCGAGGTCCTCGATCGTGATGTTCTTCGCGCCGACGATGTGGCCGCGGCCGAACGCTTCGGCACTGCGGAGATCGATGATGGTCGCATCGCTGTTGATGAGCTTGACGGCCGCGCCGGGCTCGAGGTTGACGAGGCCCTGCGCCTTGCGCCTGAGCTCGGTGAAAACGGCGAGAAAGAAGCTGGCCAGAAGCGCCAGTGTCAGGATCGTATGATTGCCGACGAATTCGAGATACCGGTCCATGAAGTTTGCGTCAATGAGCGCGGCTTTTAGCCGGGCTTTCGAAAAAAGGCCGCGCATTATAACAGCGACCGGCCAGCGTGTACCCGGCCCGGGAGCCCTTTCTGCACGTGGCCGAGCGCCCTCGATTTACCCTAGAATTGCCGCCATGCGCGTCGCCGTCGCCCTCTGCCTCCTTCTTCTCGCCTGGCCGGCCGTTTCGGACGAGGACGACCTCGCTCGCATCAAGGAGCAGGAACTCGAGGCCGTCCGCGAGCGTATCAGCGACCTCAAGAAGAGCATGGACCGTGCCACGCGGGCGCGCGACAAGGTGACGAGCGAGCTGTCGGCCGCCGAGGTCAAGATCGGTGAGCAGCAGATCCTGATCCGGGAGCTCGAGCGCCAGCGCGACGTGGCAACGCGGCGCCTGGGCGAGCTCGAGGCCGAGATCGACGCCCGGGAAGCCGAACTCATGACCGAGTCCGGCGAGCTGTCCCAGCAGGTCCGCGCCGCTTACATGACCGGCGGCCAGGAACGCCTCAAGCTGCTCCTGAACCAGCAGAATCCGGCGACGCTGGGCCGGCTCCTGGCCTACTACGACTACCTGAACCGACATCGGGCCGGCAACATCGAGGCCGTCAATGGCAGGCTCCGGCGCCTGGCCGAACTCCGGAGCGAGGTCGTGGCCGAGCAGGCACGGCTCGATCGCCTCGCCGAACGCCGCTACGAGGAGCTCGGCGTTCTGAACGCGGCGCAGGAGCGGCGCCGGGCGCTCGTGGCCGAACTCGACTCGCGCATGGCAACCGAGAGCCGGGAAATCGATCGCCTCGCCGCCGAGGAAAAGCAGCTGGAGCGCCTGATCGCGGAGCTGTCCACGATCCTGTCCGACTACCCGATCACGTCCGAGGAACCCTTCGCCGAGCACCGGGGCAGGCTGACCTGGCCCGTGGCCGGCCAGCTGGTTCGCGACTACGGCCAGCCACGGAGCGGCGCGTTGACGTGGAACGGCGTCGTGCTCGCGGCACCCCGGGGACGCGAGGTCAGGGCCGTCTACCATGGCCGCGTCGTCTTCGCAGACTGGCTGGCCGGGTTGGGGCTTCTCATCATCGTCGACCACGGCGACGACTACCTGACGCTCTACGGCTATAACGAAACGCTCCTCAAGAACCCCGGCGACTGGGTGGCGCCCGGCGATGTCATCGCGACGGTGGGTGACAGCGGCGGCCAGCAGGCACCGGGCCTGTACTTCGAGCTGCGGCAGGGAACGCGCCCCGTGAATCCGCGCCGCTGGGTCACGCGGCAACCGGGAAGCCCGTAAGGCTCGCCGGAATTGCCAATAACTCGTTTTTGCGGCTCCGGCCGGCTGTGCTAAGGTCGAGGGCACGTTTCCGGAGCACTATATGTCCCTGAAGACCCGGGCAATTCTGGTCGTCGTCATCGGCCTCGTGATGGGCGTCAGCCTGTCGGTCGGCGGTGGTATTGCCGGCCGTCCCGCCGAGGCGAGCAATGAAGATCTCGCGCTCGAGCAGGCGCGGCTCTTTATGGAAGTCATGGAGCGCGTCAAGGCGGATTATGTCGAACCGATCGACGATGCCGAACTCATGGAGTCCGCTATCCGCGGCATGGTGCGCGATCTCGATGCGCACTCCCAGTATCTCGATGCCGATGAGTACCGTGATATTCGCGTGTCGACGACAGGCAGCTACACGGGTATCGGGGTCGAGGTCGCCGAAGTCGAGGGTTCGATCCGGGTCGTGACGCCTATCCTCGGTTCGCCGGCCGCCCGGTCAGGCATCCTGAGTGGTGACGAGATCGTCGCAGTAGACGGCATTACGGTCGACCCCGAGCGCCTGCAGGACACGATTGGCCGGATGCGCGGCCGCCCCGGATCGAAAATCTCCGTCACGGTGCGGCGCGACGGCGAGCACATCGAGCATTCGATGCGCCGCGAAACCGTCCGCATGGCGAGCGTCCATTCCGAACTGCTGTCGCCCTCCTACGGCTACGTCCGGCTGGGCCAGTTCAGTGAGACGACGGCACGGGAGGTCTCGGCCGCGATTGATCGACTCGCCGATCAGAACGACGGCATGCTCAGGGGTCTCGTGCTCGATCTCCGCAACAACCCGGGCGGTGTTCTCGATGCGGCCGTCGACGTCAGCGACCTGTTCCTCGACACCGGCATCATCGTAACGGCGGATGGCAGGTCGGACGAATCCCGGTTCATACGCTCCGCCCACCGTGGCGATATTCTCGACGGCTCCAGCATGGTCGTCCTCGTCAACGAGGGTTCTGCGTCCGCGTCGGAGATCGTGGCGGGCGCCCTGCAGGATCATGGGCGGGCGCTCGTGATCGGCACCAGTACCTTCGGCAAGGGCCTGGTCCAGACCGTCATGCCCCTGTCCAAGGGACGCGCGATCAAGCTCACGACCTCGCGGTACTACACGCCGTCAGGTGACTCTATTCACGGCACCGGCATTACGCCGGACGTTTACGTGAACAGCACGGACGGCTACCCGAGCCTCTCGCTGTCCGGCCTGGTCGACCGTGAGTCCGACGTGCAGCTCCTCGAGGCATTAGAGCGCCTCGAGCGCCGCGGCGTGATGCACAGTTCGGCGGAATGACGCGATCCTTCGCCGCAGTCGCGGCGATATTCCTGACCCTGAATGCTGACGCCGATGAGGCGCGCATCGCGCTGATCATCGATGACGTTGGTTACCGGCTCACCGAGGGCTGGCGTACCGTGAGCTTGCCGGGTCCGGTCGCCGTTGCCGTGCTGCCGGCCGCACCGCAGGCGGCGAGGCTCGCCACCGCCGCGCACGGTTCGGGCAAGGAGATTCTCGTCCACCTGCCGCTGCAGGCGTCCGTCGACGACGGCCTCGATGAGCCCGGCAGTATTACTCTGGACACGACGCGCGAGGGCTTCAGCCGCGCCTTCCAGCATGCCGTGATGCAGGTTCCGCATGCAGGCGGCGTCAACAACCATCGTGGCAGCCTCCTGACCCGACACCCGGGTCACATGCGCTGGCTCATGGAAGAGATAGGTGAGCAGGACGAGTGGTTCTTCGTCGACAGCTACACGACTCACCACAGCGTCGCGCTGGCGATCGCGCGCGAGCACGACGTGCCGGCCGCGCGGCGCGATGTGTTTCTCGACAGCTCCCGGGATCCGGCCAGCATCGAGCGCGAGTTCGAGCGTCTGAAGGCCATCGCGCGTCGCGGCGGTGTGGCCATTGGCATCGGTCACCCGTTTCCGGAGACCCTGGACTTTCTGGAAGCCACACTGCCGGAGCTCGAACGTGACGGCATCAAGCTCATCTCGCTGGCCCGTGCACTGCGTGCAAAAGAGCAGCCGGGCTCCGGGAAGGCGGGCGGCAAATTCGCCGCCCCCTGACGAAAGAATCCTGAAACCCTTGTGCCTTTCTCGACTCTAAGAAAACCACCACAAAGTACTGACAACGATGTACCGAACGACGCTCTCTATTCTCTCCGGCCTGCTCTTCGCGCTGCCGCTTGCCGCCGAGGATTACTCCTTCGTCACAGTGCTGATGGCGCAGAATTCCGATGCGGTCTGCACGACACAGTGGGATCCGGTCTGCGGCGTGGATGGCAACACCTACAGTAATAGCTGCGTGGCCGGCGTGGCTGGCGTCGAGATTGCGAGCCCCGGCCAGTGCGAGATAGCAGGACGCGAGGGTGAGTGCCCGGACGACTTCGACCCGGTCTGCGGCATCGATGGCAATACTTACATCAACGCCTGCTTTGCCGAGAAATCCGATGTGGAGGTTGCCGGCCTGGGCGCCTGCACGCCGAGCGGATGCCCCTCGATCGAGGAGCCGGTGTGCGGGATGAACGGACGGACCTATATCAACCGGTGCGAGGCGAACGCGAAACGTGTCCCCGTCCAGCGCGCCCAGGAGTGCGAAACCGACAACTGCCCGAAAGTGTTCGCACCCGTCAGCGGTAACGACAAAGTCAC
>JAAUYE010165752.1_pt1 | contig 11730 bp, 10 predicted proteins | sample 7278081 | NCBI WGS metagenome assembly JAAUYE01 (sample SAMN14350131, study PRJNA611818) | marine sediment metagenome | isolation source: surface marine sediment (0.6m) | place: French Polynesia: Moorea | collected 2018-08
GCATCGTTCACTGCTGCATCTCGAGACTGCCGAGATCAGACGCCTTGAACTGGCCTGACATCGATTGCAGCGCCGCCGTGGGCGCAATCCCCGGTGCCTTCAGCAGGGCCATATCGAGACTGCGCACATAGCGCGGGCCGGTCAGGGACTGCAGGCCCTCGGTAATAACGATCATTCCGACCAGAAATACGCCAATACCGCCGATTGACTGTATCAGCGATTTCAAGATAGCCTCCAAACTGTTGGCTTTTGCACTAAAATCGGTGTAAACCGGATGGGAAAAATGTTATCTAGTTCAAACGACAGCATCTCGACTTGCTTTAGAATTCTCGGGTTGCACTGTTTTTAATCGTATCAGGGACCGGTCGTGAGCTTCGACTATAAAGAAATTCGAGCACGCCAACAGGCCAGCGGAACCCAGTGGGCTTCGTACAGCGACCTCTTCATGGTGCTCGCTTTCATCTTCTTGCTGATGTACATGGTGGCCAGCCTGCGCACCGGCATGATATCGGTAACCTCCCACGCCGAAATCCAGGAAGTCAAACAGGAACTTGAAATTTACGAAACGATCAAGGACCAGTACCTGACCGAGCGCACTAACGCGATGGAAAAAAAGATCTACCAGGAGATCATCGACCAGATCGCGCTGCTGGAAGACGAGGCCTCGGCCAAGAAAAAGAAACTGACGCAACAAGCCCAGCAGCAGGCGGAGCGAGAATCTTCACTGAACGAGTACCAGCAGATGATCGTCGCGATGATGAACGCCAACACCGTGGCCAAGGTCGAAGCGGCCGAGGCCATGACCTCGCAAAAACAGGAAAACCAGGAGCTGCAGCAAACCATCGCCGAACGCAGCGCCGACCTGGAAACCCTGCAGCAACAGTTGCAGCAGGAGGAAACCGAGCTGGCCGAGGTGCAGAAGCGTTTTGCGGCCGAATCTCAGCAGCATGAAGAGAAATTCGAATCCCTCAAGGCCAGCTACGAGGAAAAACAGTCCCGCCTGGCGTCGCTGGAGCAATTCATCAGGACCGAGGCCGTGGAGAAGGAGGCCCTGCGCAAGGCGCACGCCGCCGAGGCCAAGCAGTTGGAAGATAAATTCAAGGAATTGAAGGCGCAGCACGAGCAGGGCCAAAGCCAGGTGGTTACCCTGGCCGAAACCCTCGAAAAAGAGGCGGAAGAAAAAGCCAAGCTGGAAAAACTGCACGGCGAGCAGGCCAAGCGGCTGGAACAGAAGTTCGAGGCGCTAAAGGCAGAGCATGACCAGAGCCTGAGTACTCTCGCGTCGCTGGAAGGTCAGATCCAGGAAGAAACAGCGCAAAAGGCCGCGCTGGAACAGGCGCACTCGCAGCAGACCCAGAATTTACAGAACCAGCTAAAGGACCTGGCCCAGGAATACGGCAAGAACCAGACCAGGCTGGCATCGCTGCAGCAGGAGCTGGAGCAGCGTGCCGCTGAAAAAGAAGCCCTCGAGGCAACGCTCGTCACGCAAACCGAATTCCTCGAGGGAAAAATTTCCGAACTCACCGCGGAGCAGAACCAGACGCAGGTACAACTGGCCGCGCTCGAGCAAACCCTGGCCCAGGAGGCCGCGGCAAAGTCCGCGCTGCAGGCTTCGCTGGTGACGCAAACCGGCAACCTGCAGGGCCGTATCGAGGAATTGACCGAGCAGCAGGGGCAGAGTCAGTCCGAGCTGCAGTCGCTCGAACAGCAGCTGGCCCAGGAAGCCGCGGAAAAATCGCAGCTTTCAGCCACGCTGGCGCAGCAAACGCAGGAACTGCAGGGGCGCATCGAAGAACTGGCTCAGCAGCAGGGGCAGAGTCAATCGGAGTTGGGCGCGATGGAGCAGCAGCTGGCGCAGGAGGCCGCGGAGAAGGAAGCGATGCAGCAGGCCAGCGCCAAGCAGCTCGCCAGTCTCGAGGATAAGTACCAGAGCCTGCAGGGGGATTACGAAAAGAAACTGGGGGAACTCGAGTCGCTCGAAGGCCAGAGCCGGGACGAACTGGCCGCGCTGGCTGACCAGTTGAATCAGCAGGCCGCTGATAAGGAAGCGCTGAAGAATGCCTCGGCCGAGGAAATCGCGGCGATGGAAGACAAGTACCAGGGCCTGCAGGGCGAGTACGACCAGAAACTGGCGGAGATCGAGGACCTCGAAGGCCAGCGCGAGGCCGAACGCGGTCGCCTCGAAAAGCAATTGGCCGACCAGGCGGCGGAAAAGGCCGCGCTGCAAAAGGCCGCCGCCGATGAGCTCGCCGGACTGGACAGGAAATACAAGGATCTGCAGGGCGATTACGAAGATAAGCTCGGTGAACTCGCTTCGCTGCAGGACGACATCGCCGCCGGCGAACAGGAGATGCAGGGCCTCAAGGATGACTACGAGGGGCAGCTGCAGGATCTCGGTGACAAGTACGAGGATCTGCAGGGCACTTACCAGGACAAGGTCGACGAACTCGCCGGGCTGCAGGGCGAAATCGCCGCCGGCGAAGAGGAGATGCAGGGCCTCAAGGATGACTACGAGGGGCAGCTCCAGGATCTCGGTGACAAGTACGAGGATCTGCAGGGCACTTACCAGGACAAGATCGACGAACTCGCCGCGCTACAGGGCGAAATCGCCGCCGGCGAAGAGGAAATGAAGGGACTCAAGGATGACTACGAGGGCCGGCTCAAGGATCTCGGTGACCAGTACCAGGCGCTCAAGGATGACTACGAAGGCAATGCCGACAAGATCGCGGCGCTCGAATCCGATCTGGCCGAGGCACAGGCCAAACTGTCGGACGCGGCCGAAGACCTCGGCAAGGCTGAATCCGACCTGGCCGCTACGTCGGAAGAGCTGCAAAAAGCGCTGGAGCTGGCCAAGGATCGCCAGGATGTCGCGCAGCGCATCAAGGAGGGATTCGAGCAAGCGGGGATCAAGGCGGATGTCGACAGCGGCACCGGCGACGTGATACTCGATTTTGGCGAGGAGTACTTCGATACCGACAGCGCCAGGCTGAAGCCTGGCATGAGAGAAATCATCCGGGATGCGATGCCGGTTTACGCCGACAGCCTGTTTGGCCGCGATATTGGCAGCGGTAAGATTTCCGCGGTCGAGATTATCGGTTTCGCCTCGCCGACCTTCGGTGGCAAGCCGGTCAATCCCAGGTCGTTGGACACGACGAACCGCCGCGCGGTGAACTACAACCTCGACCTCAGTTACGAGCGCGCCAGGTCGATCTTCAAGTACGCGTTCAATCCCAAGACGCTCAAGTTCGAACACCAGGAGACCATGCTGCCGCTGATCAAGGTAACCGGCCGCAGCTTTTTTACCGAAGAGGTCAACCCGGATGATACCGGTAACCTGTCACGCGAAGAATTCTGCAAACTTTATGACTGTTTTGGTTCGCAGCGAGTCATCATCAAGTTTGACCTGAAGGAAAAAGAGAATAGCTAATGAACGAAACTATCGTCGATATGATCAACCTGGTCGTGGCATATGCCACCGACTACCTGATGCCGTTACTGCTCGGCGCATTTATTCTCGCGGTGATAGCGCGCCTGTTGATTACCGTGACGATTCACCGGCAAAAGCGCTTCGTCAAGGAGTACTGCAAACGCGTGCACCAGGACATTTTGGCGAACCCGGAACCGCATGGTTCGTTTTATAACCATGTCAAAAGGGCGCTGACCAGGACTTACTTCGAAACTTTCGAGTTACGCCAGCGCTACAAGCGCCGCAACGAGGATCACATCATGACCGTCGGCGACCGCGTGTTCCTGATTCAGGACGGCATTATCCGTCTGATCGACGATTTCCTGCAGCACATACGCTATCTCAGCAAGACCAGCGGTCACCAGCCGGATTTCCACGAGATTTCGAACAGCGTGTTCGGCTCGAACCCGATTTTTAACCGGGTGCTCGGTATTTTCTCCCTGAGCCGGACGAACGACGTACTCAATATTCTGCCCAGCATTTTCATCGTCGGCGGTATCTTCGGTACCTTCCTCGGTATCATGAAGGCACTGCCGGAACTGACCGCGATGGATATCACCAACGCCGAGGCCAGCAAGATAGTCATCGACAACTTCCTGATCAAGATTTCGTTCGCGCTGTCCACCTCGATACTCGGCATCGTGCTGTCGATCATCATGAGCTTCATGAATACGCTGTTGTCGCCGACCAACACCTATGTCGAAATTGTCGACGCGTTCAACTCCGCTTGCGAAATCCTGTGGAACAAGTCGGAGACCAACGAGGTCGACCGGCGCGATACCAGCATCAGCGACCGCGAATCGGAAGCGGTCGACGCCTTCGACCTGGCGATTGCCGCCATCTATGCCAAGCGGGCCTGACCTGGCGCTGGCAGCCGTTTAAGATCCATCGAGAATCAGTAGCGTACATTGCGCATTGTCGCGCCGCATCGGTTTCACCGGTGCGTATTCCTCGGAGTCGACGAAAGCCCGGGCCGCGGCCATATCGGGGAACTCGATGATCACCATGCGGGTCGGGGTCCATAAGTCGGTTTCGAGCACTTCCATTGCGCCGCCGCGTGCGCGGTATTGGCCGCCGTATTTCTCCGCGATGGGTTTGGCCAGTTTCTTGTATTCCTCGTAAGCTGCGGGATTTTCGATCTGCGTGTCGACGATCAGGAATGCGCTCATCGTGTTCTCCTGTAGCAAGGGTTACGGCGGAAAATGTATTCTGCATGTTTCACCGAATCGTTATACTGCGTTTAAACAGATCCGGGCAAGTCGCAAATGAATAATTTCGAACACATCAAATTTGAAAAACAGGGCGCGATGGCGAAAATCGAACTGAATCGCCCGGATGCCGCCAACGGGCTCGACACGCTGATGGCGAGCGAATTGAAGCAGGCGGCAAAACTCTGCGACGGCGATCCCGAACTGAAGGCCGTGATATTGACCGCCAGCGGGCGCTTTTTTTGCGCCGGCGGCGATATCAAGCAGATGTTGTCGCAGGGCGAGGCCGTGGGCGACTCGATCAAATCGCTGGCGGATGACCTGCACAGCGCGATTTCGATTCTGTCGCGCATGCAGGCTGCGCTGATCGTGGCGGTAAATGGCGTTGCCGCGGGCGCCGGCTTCAGCATTACGATGGTCGGCGATATCGTGCTGGCCGGAGAGTCGGCGAGCTTCACCATGGCCTATACCCGGGCCGGCCTGTGCCCCGACGGCAGCTCGAGTTATTTTCTGCCGCGCCTGGTCGGGCTGCGCCGCGCCCAGGAGCTGATGCTGACCAACCGAACGCTGAGCGCCGCCGAGGCCTGTGAACTCGGGCTGGTTACGCGCGTGCTAGCCGATGACGATCTGCAGGCCGAGGCAGATAAGGTCGCCAGGGAGTTGGCCCAGGGGGCCCGCCTGTCGATCGCTTACGTCAAGAAGCTGCTGCTGGCCAGCGCCGGCAACGACCTCGAGACCCAGATGGAGCTGGAAGGCCAGCTGGTCGCACAGTGCGCTGCTTCGCCCGACGGGCGTGAGGGTATCCAGGCGTTTGTCGAAAAAAGAAAGCCCGATTTCAACTAGAGGAGTTAACCGTCATGACGGATTTTTCGAAAGGTGCAGCTTTTATCGAGGGGGAACAGGTCGCAATCGCAGACGCGAAGATCCCTTTAATGGACTGGGGTTTTCTGCATTCCGACGCAACCTATGACGTGGCCCACACCTGGAAGGGGCGTTTCTTTCGCGTCGATGAGTACATCGAGCGTTTCGAGGCCAGCATGGCAAAACTGCGGATGTCGATACCCTACGACCGGGATCAGATTCGGGAGATTATGTTCGAGCTGGTGCGCCTGACCGGTTTGCGTGACAGCTATGTCGAAATCGTCTGCACCCGCGGGATACCGGCACCGGGTTCGCGCGATCCGCGCCAGTGCCAGAACCGCTTCCTCGCCTTCGTGGTGCCCTTCGTCTGGATTGCTAATGACGAACTGCGGGCCAGGGGGCTGAACCTGCTGATCAGCAAGCAGCAGCGCATCCCGCCCGAGTCGGTCGACCCGACGATCAAGAATTATCACTGGCTCGACATGGTGATGGCGCTGTTCGAAGCCTACGATCATGGCGCCGACACCGCGATCCTGGTCGACGCCAGGGGCGACCTGACCGAGGGACCGGGATTCAACATCTTCGCCCGCCATGGCGATACCGTGACCTCGCCCGAGCACGGCGTGCTGCACGGTGTAACCCGGATGACTTTGCTGGAGCTGATGGAACGGCAAAATTTACGAATTAACCGGGGACGCCTGACGGCGGACGCGGCCAGGGCGGCGGACGAGCTTTTTATCACCAGTACCGCCGGCGGCGTGATGCCGGTGACGCGCATTGATGATCACCCGGTCGGCGACGGCAGGCCGGGAACGCTGGTACACACGCTGAATGACGAATACTGGGCCCTGCACGAGGATCCCGCGTACAGCGAAGAAATCGAGTATTAGGGGTAAACATGAGCGAATCACAGAAAGTCGCGCTGGTAACCGGCGCCGGAACCGGCATTGGCAGGGCGGTTTGTATTGCCCTGTTGAGCGACGGCTACTCGGTCGTGCTGGCGGGCAGGCGGCTGCAGCCGCTGCAGGAGACGGTGGCGCTGGCCGCGGCGGATGCGGCGCGCAGCCTTTGTGTGCCGACCGACGTCGGTAAACCCGATGAGGTGCGCGAACTGTTTTCACAGGCTGCAGCAGCGTTCGGCCGGCTCGACTTATTGTTCAATAATGCCGGCAGTTTTACCCCGGGGATTCCGCTGGAAGAATTAAGCTACGAGCAGTGGCAGTCAACCGTCGACGTTAATCTAACCGGGCCGTTCCTGTGTGCGCAGCAGGCGATCAGGATCATGAAGTCACAGGATCCCAAAGGCGGGCGCATAATCAACAATGGCTCGATTTCGGCGCACGCGCCGCGTCCTTTTTCGGCGCCGTACACCTCGACCAAGCACGCTATTACCGGACTGACCAAGTCGATCTCGCTCGACTGTCGCAACGACAATATCGCCTGCGGCCAGATCGACATCGGCAACGCAGCAACGCCGATGACCGAAGCCATGCCGAAGGGGGTGCCGCAGGCCAACGGTGAGCGCGCGGTAGAGCCGGTCATGGATGTCGTCCACGTCGCCGACGCGGTGCTGCAAATGGCGGCGTTGCCGCTCGACACCAACGTTCAGTTCATGACGATCATGGCGACCAAAATGCCCTACATCGGCCGCGGCTAGTCACCCTGGGCGCAACGCCAGCGCAGTTCGTCGTTCGAGCTCAATTCCTCCGGCCCGGTTGCCGGCGTTAGCGCCTGCCGATTGATCCAGGCCGGGTAGGTCGGCCCGCTGGCGTCGAGCGCCTGGCGGAACCGGAACTGCGCATGCTGCGCCAGTTCCTCGGGTGTGAATAATGCCTCGAAGCAACAATCGACCGGATCGAGTTTTTGCCGCCAGCTCTCCCGGTCCTGGGTAGCAATTACGGCGGCGACCTCGTCGATCAATTCCCGTTGCGGCATCGCTTCGTACTGACGCGAAATCCATTGAGGCCGATCGACTGACTCGCAAAAGTTTTTCCAAAAGCCGGTCTCGATCGCACCGAGGCTGATGAACCGATCGTCGGCACACTGATAAATATTGTAACAGGCCGCGCCGCCGTTGAGCAGCGAGGCGGCGCGCTGCGACGCGTTGGCCAGCAGCGGCAGGTACTGCCAGGAGAGCATCGACTCGGTCATGCTGATATCGAGATAGGTGCCGCCGTGACCCGAATTCTTCGCATGCAGGGCGGCGAGCATCGCAATGCTCGCCTGCATCGCCGCGGCGTGATCGGCGATCGGCGGGAAACCGACGATAGGCCGTTCGGCGCTGCCGCTGACGATCGACTGAGCGCTCAGTGCACAATAGTTGATGTCGTGCCCGGCGCGCTGCGCATAGGGCCCGTTCTGGCCGTAACCCGAGAGCGCGCAGTGGATCAGGTCGGGATTGATTCGCGCGAGTTCGTCGCGGCCGAAACCCAGCCGGGAGAGTACGCCGGGACGAAACGATTCCAACAATATGTCGGCGTCCACCAGTAGATCGGAGAGCAGCTGTCGCTCCTGATCGGCCTTGAGGTCGAGCCGGCAGACGCGCTTGCCGCGGTTGAGGTGACGGTAGATCGGCGCTAGCTCATCCTTGTCGGCATGCATGAAATAGCGCATCGGATCGCCGCCAGGGGGCTCGATTTTGATCACCTCGGCGCCGAGATCGGCCAGCTGCCGGGTCGCGAACGGTCCGGGAATATACTGCGATAAATCGATTACCCGGACGTTCTCGAGCAGGCGCTGCGACGGCATCGAACCGAGCCCGGCCTAATCGTACTGGCGGATATCGTCGATGACCTTGCCGTCATTCGGCAAACCGCCTGGCGCAACGATTTCGACTTCTCCGCGCAGTTTGCAGATCGAACGGATGCTCTCGGCGATCGCGTCGGGAAGTGCCGGGTCGCTGCTGTCGGACTCGCAGTGCAGCGTGATCTGGTCCGCCTGTTCGATCCAGTCGATGACCAGCCGCGCCCTGGCGATCTCGCTATGCCGTTTGACCACTCGATCGACCTGTTCCGGGTGAATAAACATGCCGCGTACCTTGGCGGTCTGATCGGCACGCCCCATCCAGCCCTTGATACGCTGGTTGGTGCGGCCACAGGGGCTGGTACCGTCCATGAAGGCCGACAGATCGCCGGTAGCGAAACGGATAAGCGGGTACTCCCGGCCCAGGTTAGTGACCACGACTTCACCGACTTCTCCCGGCTCGACCAGTTCCCCGGTTCCAGGGCGCACGATCTCGACGTAGACGCCTTCGTCGATAATCAGGCCTTCCCGGGCGCTCGATTCGTACGCGATCAGGCCGAGGTCGGCGGTGCCGTAATTCTGTAAAACGTCGATGCCGCGTTCGGCGAAACCTTCACGCAGCGGCGGCGGCAACGCCTCGCCACCGACCTGGCCTTTGGTAATCGACGACACGTCGAGACCAAGCTCGTCGGCTTTTTCGAGGATAATTTTGAGGAAAGACGGCGTGCCGACATAGGCAGAAGGCTGCAGGTCGGCGATGGTTTGTACCTGCAGCTCGGTTTGGCCAATGCCGGCCGGAATGACCACGCAACCGAGTGCGGCAGCGGCGTTGTCGAACATTTTGCCGGCGGGCGTGAAATGGTAACTAAAGGTATTTTGCACCAGGTCGCCGGGACGAAAGCCGGCGGCATAAAGCGCCCTGGCGAAGCGCCAGAAATCGGTGACTTCGAAACCCGGTTCGTAAATCGGCCCAGGTGATGCGAACACCTGGGAATACTGCGGCACATTGTTGGCGGTATAACCGCCGAAAGGGCGCGCCGATTTTTGCAGCTCGATCAGTTCCGACTTGCGCGTCAGCGGCAGTGCGCTGTAGGTTCCCGCGTCGACTATCGATGCGGCCTCGATATCCTTCAGCGATTCGGCGTAGGCCAGGGTATTGTTTTGAACGTGCGCTATCTGGGCTCGGATCGCTTCGAACTGCGCCTGCGCGCGCTCGTCCGCGCTGCGCGTCTCCAGGCTGTCGTAGAATTCACTCATTGGTCTCTCCGTCGAACCCGCGTCAACAGGATCTGTAAAATAATCAGAAACCCCAATGAAAGGGGGCAGGCCGGAATGACATCTGCTCAAGAGTGTCATTGCGAGCGTAGCGAAGCAATCCTTCAATCATAGCGAGTTACACGGAGATTGCTTCGTCGCTTCGCTCCTCGCAATGACGCCATCCTGGCTCAGTCAAGTGTCGTTCGGAACGGCATCAGGTCAGCCATCGCTTGCGACGGCGATAATGTTTGACGTCGCGGAAATTGACGCGCTCGCCCTCGCTGATGCCGAGGTAGAACTCCTTGACGTCGGTATTTTCACGCAGTTCGCTTGCGCTGCCGTCGAGCACCACGCGGCCGTTTTCCAGTATGTAGCCATGGTCGGCATAGCGTAAAGCGATATTGGTGTTTTGCTCGGCCAGCAGGAAAGTCACGCCTTCGTCCTTGTTCAGGCGTTCAACGATCTCGAAAATCTCTTCCACCAACTGTGGGGCGAGCCCCATCGAGGGCTCGTCTAGCAAAATCATCTTCGGCCTCGACATCAGCGCGCGGCCGATAGCGATCATCTGCTGTTCGCCACCGGAAGTGTAACCGGCCTGTGCCCGACTGCGTTTGGTCAGGCGCGGAAAATAGCTGTAGACGAGTTCGAGATCCCGCTGGATTGCGGCGCCACCGTCGCGCCGGGTATAGGCGCCGGTCAGCAGGTTCTCCTCGACCGTCAGGTGCTCGAAGCAGTGGCGCCCTTCCATCACCTGGATGACACCCTGCTGCACCAGTTCGGCCGAGGTCAACTTGTCGATGCGCTTGCCCTGGAATTCGATACTGCCCTTGGTAATATCGCCACGCTCGGCGCGCAGCAGGTTGGAAACCGCCTTCAGCGTGGTGGTCTTGCCCGCGCCGTTGGCGCCGAGCAGGGCAACGATGCCCTGCTCGGGAACTTCGAGCGAGACGCCCTTCAACACCAGGATCACGTGATCGTAGATCACCTCGATGTTTTGGACCGATAACAGCGTGTTGCTGCTGTCCTCGGCTGCGGCTGTCTCGCTCACGGTTCGTCTCCTGTTAGCCGCTACAAGGTTTAGTTACAGCTGCGTTCGGTGACGCTGTTCTCCGCCGCATACTGGGCTGAATCCTCGGCAATCAGCGGACCGGTAATGTCACGTAACGGCTCGTAGAAATCGCTCACCAGGCTCCACTTCTTGGCCTTGGCGTCCCACTGCTGCAGCGCGACCTGGCCCGGACCCTCGTGGTTTTCGCAAGTGACCTTGACCGGGATGGTAAAACCTTCCATGCCCAGTTCCTTGAGTCGTGCCTCGTCCACTTCGAGCGCTTCGAAGCCGTCGCGTACGTGTACGCCCTTGACCTCGTTGGTGCCGTGAATTTCCATCGCCTTGCGGATCGCCTCGGAGGACCACATGGCGGCAACCATGCCCCGGTTATATAACACTTCACCGATGCGGTCGCGTTCGCCCAGGCCCATGCCCTTGTCGTAAACGTGTTTCTTGATGTCGTCATGCACCGGGAAAGTGTCTCCCGGCTGATGGAATGCGCCCGACAGGTAGCCGTCGGCGGCCGCGCCGGCCGGCAGCACGTCGTTTTCAGAGCCGGACCACCAGACGCCGATGAAACGGTTCATCGGGTAACGGATCGAAGCGGCTTCCTTGATGGCGACCTGGTTCATGACGCCCCAGCCCCACATCATGACCCAGTCGGGACGCTCGCGGCGGATTTGCAGCCAGGTGGCTTTTTGTTCCTGGCCCGGGTGATCGACCGCCAGCGCCATGAATTCGAAGCCGTATTTTTCGGCGGCTTTTTCGAGCGTGCGGATCGGTTCCTTGCCGTAGGCCGAGTTATGGTAAACCAGCGCGATCTTCTTGCCGCTGAGCTGGTCCATGCCGCCCTCGCGTTCGCCGATGTACTGCACGAACACGGTGGCCTGGCTCCAGTAGGTCGCGGGGAAATTGAATACCCACGGGAACACCTTGCCGTTCGCCGCCGAGGTGCGGCCGTAACCCATCGAGAAGATCGGTATCTCGTCGACGGCGGCCTTGGGAATCAACTGATAGGTGATGCCGGTCGACAGCGGCTGGTAAACCAGGGCCCCGGACTCGCCTTCGTTCTTGGTGTTTTCGTAACATTCGACGCCGCGCTTGGTGTTGTAGCCGGTTTCGCAGGGCACCAGGCTGATGCGCGCGCC
>JAAUYE010003296.1_pt1 | contig 11727 bp, 11 predicted proteins | sample 7278081 | NCBI WGS metagenome assembly JAAUYE01 (sample SAMN14350131, study PRJNA611818) | marine sediment metagenome | isolation source: surface marine sediment (0.6m) | place: French Polynesia: Moorea | collected 2018-08
CGGCTTTTTTCCTGTCGGGTCAATTGTGCAAACGTTTTGCGCAGTGGCGGGTAGTAAAAGATCGGATCATATCCGAACCCGTTACCGCCGACCGGTTTTTCGGTGATGCGGCCCTCGCATCGACCGGTGTAGGTCAGTGCCGCCCCCGTTGGTACGGCAATCGACAACACGCATTCGAACGCCGCACGACGGTCGGACTTGCCTTGCATTTCCAGCAGGATTCTTTCGCAGCGCTGGGTGTCGGTCGCCTGCGGGCCCGCAAAACGAGCGGACAGCACTCCGGGTGCGCCACCCAGGGCTTCCACCAACAGGCCGGAGTCGTCGGCCAGCGCCGGTACGCCAAGCACCCGGGCGGTCAGGCTGGCTTTCAGGTATGCGTTTTCTTCGAAGGTTGCGCCGGTCTCTTCGGCTTCTGGAATAGGCCCGAAGTCTGCCAGGCTCCTGATATTTATGGGATATTCGCTCAACAGATCCCTGATCTCAACCGCCTTGCCCTCATTGCGCGTTGCGATGACCATATGTATCGGGTTTTCCATCTGTACCTCATTTTCCGGAAGGCAGGCGGATGCGAGCCATTTTTTAAATAAGTAAAAAATATAGATCATGCTTGATTGTTTGTAAAGATCTTTCAAGTTCCTGTAATCGCCGAGAAAATCCTTTACAGTCGGAGCGGCGCTGGTATATGTCAGGGCTATGAGGATCAAGCGGCAGATCTATAGTGTCATCCTTCTCATCTTTGTTGTCATTCTGGCCGGAAGTACCGGATACTACATCCTTTTCGGCGGCCAGCCGCGCTTTCTGGACTGCGTTTACATGACCGTCATTTCCCTGACCACGGTCGGCTACGGGGAAGTCATCGAAGTCAGCGGCAACGTGCCGGCTCAGATTTACACGATGGTGCTGATCACATTCGGAATGGGCATTCTGTTGTATGGCATCAGCACCCTGACGGCGGCGATCGTAGAAGGAGAACTAACCGGAATCCTGAGGAAAAATAAAATGCTGAAACAGATTCAAAAGCTGCGAAACCATACCATCGTGTGCGGCGGCGGGGAAACCGGACGGCTCGTACTGCAGGAGATGGCCAAGAACAGGGAAGCCGTGGTGCTTATCGATAATGACACCGATAACATCGAGCGTTGCAAGGCGGTCGCCGGTGCGAACCTGTTCTACATTCAGGGCAGTGCGACCGACGATGAAAACCTTTTGGCCGCGGGCATCGAGAATGCTGCCGGCATCATTATCACCCTTCCGGCCGACAATGACAATCTCTACATTACCATGTCCGCGCGCATGCACAACCGCAAGATTCGCATCATCTCCCGTATGATCGATCAGAAGCTGGAACCGAAGTTGAAAAAAGCCGGGGCCGACGCGGTGGTTTCTCCCAACTTCATCGGAGCGATGCGCATGGCATCGGAAATGATTCGCCCCACGGTGGTATTTTTTCTGGACAAGATGCTGCGCAGCGGGAAGGGTGATCTGCGGATTCACCAGATCTCGGTATCAAAAGATTCGCGCCTGGTCGATTTGCCCCTGATGAAATGCGGTCTCAAGGACCGGTTTGGCCTTCTGGTCGTCGCGGTCCGCCACGATGGCGACGACATCGAATTCAACCCACCACCGCAGCTGCAGCTGAAAGCCGGGATGACGCTCATCGTTATGGGTACGGTAGAAAATTTCGTGCGGGCCAGGGAGGCTTTTGAGCTTTCGGGTGCCGGTTAAGCGTTGAGTTGAATATGTGCAACCCTCAATAAGCGAAACCGTGAATAGCAGAGATGGTGACGAACAAGGATCTTCTTCTGGCCATTGACAACGGAACCCAAAGCATCAAGGCACTGGTTTTTGGTGTAGACGGGCAGATGGAGGTCTGTGAGCGTTTGTCCCTCGTTCCCTATACTTCCCCCCGACCGGGCTGGGCGGAGCAGGACCCGGAGTACTTCTGGAGATCATTGTGCAAAGTGTGCCGCAAGCTGCTGGCCGGCAATACAGCAGTAAAAGATCGCCTTGCCGGGTTGTCGCTCACCACTCAACGGGGAACGGTGATCAATGTGGACAGCCAGGGGAATCCGCTGCGGCCGGCGATCGTATGGCTCGATCAGCGCAAACCGCGCGGATTGCCTCCTCTCAAAGGGATGTGGGGCGGTCTTTTCCGACTAACGGGGTTGCAGAATACCATCGCCTATCTGCAGTCCGAAGCCGAAGCGAACTGGATTGCGACATATCAGCCGGACGTCTGGAAAAAGACCCACAAGTACTTGCTCCTATCCGGCTATTTGCTGTACAAACTTACCGGCAGCTTCGTCGATTCGGTGGGTTCTCAGGTAGGCTATATCCCCTTCGATTACAAGCGGCTGAAGTGGTGCAAAGACCGTGACTGGCGGTGGCAGCTGCTACCGGTTGCCCGCAGACAGCTTCCCGAATTGGTAACGCCCGGACAGGCCATTGGTGCGGTAAGTCGGCAGGCCGCCGAGGAAACCGGGTTGCCGGCCGGTCTGCCGATCATCGCATCCGCGGCTGACAAGGCCTGCGAAGTTATTGGCTCCGGCAGCCTGGAACCCTCCGTCGGCTGCCTGAGCTACGGTACAACGGCAACCATCAACTCCACGCATCGTCGGTATGTGGAAGCCATCCCCCTGCTGCCCTCCTATCCATCCGCCGTACCCGGCTGTTATACGGTCGAAGTACAGATATACCGGGGCTACTGGATGGTACACTGGTTCAAGGAGCAGTTCGGCCATCCCGAGCGGCAGGAGGCGCTTCGCAGGGGACTGGCTGCGGAAGACCTGCTCGAGGAGCTGGTGGCCGACATTCCCCCGGGATCCATGGGGTTGATGCTTCAGCCCTTCTGGACGCCCGGTTTGAAGAATCCGGGTCCGGAAGCCAAGGGGGCGATTATCGGCTTCGGAGACGTCCACTGCCGGGCACACCTGTATCGTTCGATCCTCGAAGGCCTTGCATACGCCTTGCGGGAAGGTAAGGAGCGCATTGAAAAAAGGAGCAATACCGCGATCACAAGCATACGTGTTTCCGGAGGCGGCAGTCAGAGTGAAAGCGCCATGCAGCTAACCGCAGACATATTCGGAATGCCGACGGGGCGACCGCATCTGTACGAGACATCCGGACTCGGTGCGGCCATCGATGCCGCCGTCGGTCTTGGGCTGCATCCTGATTTTCCAACTGCCGTAGAATCCATGACCCGGATGGGAGACGTGTTCGAACCCGATATGAAGAACCATCGCCTTTACAATGAACTATTTCATGACGTATACAAAAAGATGTATCGACGCCTGAAGCCACTGTACCGAAGGATTCGGGAGATTACAGGATATCCGGATTAACGGCAGTGCTGTAGCCCTCGGTCTGTCTCCACCGGCTTTACAAAAAACTGCGGCTGTGGCATAACCCTCTCCTGGTAAAAAGCGTTCCCCTAAAAGCAACCCGCCGGCTGGCTCAGGCATGTTGACTGCGCCGCCGGTGAGGACTTTCCATTTACCGGCAGACTCACGCGGCTATGCTCCAGGAACTCTCCATTCGAAACTTTGCGATCATCGATGACCTATCCATCCATCTGGCAGATGGGCTCACCATTTTGAGCGGGGAGACCGGTGCCGGCAAGACCATATTGATCAATGCCGTCAATCTCCTGCTCGGCAGCCGGGCCTCTTCCGCTCTGATTCGCACCGGCAGCGAAACGGCCGAACTCGAAGCGCTATTTCGGGTGCCGGGCGACAGCCAGGCCGCCGACCGTATGGCCGAGCACGGCATTGATCCGGCGGATGGACTTATCGTGCGCCGCGTGATTTCCCGGACAGACGCCAATCGAATCTACATCAACGGTCGATTGTCCACCCAGCAGACGCTTGCGATCGTCACCGCGAATCTGGCCAGTATTTCCGGTCAGCATGCCCACCAGACACTGCTCAAGGAAGAACAGCAGTTGATGATTCTCGATGAGTTTGCAGGTCTGATGCCCCTGCGGCGCAGGGTTTATGACGCCTATCACCGCATCCTGCCGGTGATCCGACAGTTGGATCGCCTGAAGCAGTTGCGGCTGCAGCAGGCGCAGCAGATGGAGCTGCTTTCATTTCAGCGCCAGGAAATATCCGCAGCCGACATCACGATCGGCGAGGACGAAGAGCTGGAAAAGGAGCACGTTCGTTTGAAAAACGCGGAACTCCTTTACGGGACGGTTTTCAGCGCCATTGAATCGTTGTATGGATCGGATGGTTCGGTGTCCGAACAACTGGTCGAGGTAAAAAAAGCATTGGACAAGGCCGCTGTAATCGACGAGGAGTTGAAGCCCAAAGTCGAGCGGTTGGAGACGATGGTCTTCCAGTTCGAGGATGTCGTTGAGGAGTATCGCCGGTACCTGGGTACCCTGACGGTAGATGAAGACCGTCTGGGTCGGATCGAGGAACGACTCGACACACTCAACCGACTCAAGCGCAAATACGGCGGCTCCCTGTCTGCTGTGAAAGCCTTTCTCGAGGAGGTTTCGACAGCGCTCGCTGCCGTTGAAAACGTACAGCACGATATTGTAGAGACAGAGGCTGACCTGGCCCGACAGCAGGCCCGCCTCACAGAACTGTCCGGGCAGCTGGCGAACGAGCGCAGAGGGGCGGCTGAGCGTCTGTCAGAAGAAATCGTTTCGGAGCTGGCCGATCTGCGGATGGACCAGACCCGATTTGCGGTCCAGCTGGCAGCCGTGACGCCAGATGAAAAAACCAGCAAATATCTGGTTTGCAACGGTAGCCAGATGACTGAAAGCGGCTCGGACCGGGTTACCTTCCTGATTGCACCCAATGTCGGAGAGGAGTTGAAGCCCCTGGCAGCGATTGCATCAGGCGGAGAGCTCTCGAGGGTCGTGCTGGCCATAAAAGCCATATTGGCGGAAACCGACGCTGTGGGGACCATCGTCTTTGACGAAGTGGATGCCGGTATTGGAGGGGGGGTGGCTGAAATCGTCGGCCAGAAGCTCAACGACCTGGCTCGGCATCATCAGGTGATATGTATTACCCACCTGCCGCAGATTGCCAAATTCGGCAGCAACCACTTTACCATTGCCAAAAGCGTTGACGACGGCCGCACCCGGGTAAGGATCACCCTGCTTGACGAACCCCGGCGGGTGGAGGAGATCGCTCGTATGCTCGGGGGAGTCGAACTCACCCGCGCCACTTTAGCCCATGCACGGGAACTGGTGAAAAGATGAATCCGGCGCCGACGATCGGCAGGCCCCACTGCGGGCGTCATGGTCCCGGCCAGGATCCGGTTTGGTCATGCAATAATCGCTGGTGGTTTGATGTCCCGCAGATATCACGGGGCCAGCCAAACTGAGGCACCTGCATCTTGACAATACCGGCACAATTAAATATTCTTAATCCTTTACAATAAAGCCACTGAGAAAAGGATCCGCACAATGCCCATCTTTGAATTCAAGTGCCTGCAGTGCAACGAGTGTTTTGAGATACTGGTCATGGCATCAGACGATACGGTCAACATGCAGTGCCCGCATTGCCAGTCGGAAAACTTTGAACGAATCCTGAGCTGCACCAGCCATAGCATCTCAGCAGGTTCCGGACCGGGCGAAGGGATCAAATCCCAGTCCCGCACATGTTCGGGCGGAAGCTGTTCCACGATAGAACTGCCCGGCCATTCCCGCTAAAGCGCCCGGAGCTGCAATACGGCAGCAGCGCCACGGTTCAATCATGCAGCAAGTACACCGACAGGAAAAAGAGCAATTCAAGAAACTGTTTCAACAGGAGAACATCGATCGTTTCGAGGATCGATTTCACATACTGGAAGTGTTCCTGTTGACCGAAGAGCATTTGACGGCAGATGAACTGATCGGGGTTCTTGAAAAGAGCGGCTATCATTTCTCGGCAGATTTTGTCCGCGATACACTGAACCTGATGTGCCGCTTTGGCTTTGCCAGCAGAAACCGGTTTGACAATGGCATGGTCCGCTACGAGCACCGCCACCTGGGTCAGCACCACGATCACATGATCTGCACCAAGTGCAAGGGGATCTTCGAATTTCAGAACAATCGTCTGGAGGATCTGCAGCTGCAGATTGCCGCTTCCAGGGGATTTCACATGCTGCAGCACCGGATGGAGATATACGGCATCTGCAGTGATTGTCTGCGGGATCGGACCCGGACCATGCCGCTGGGCGCCGCCAAACAGGGAGAACGCCTGGTTATCAACCAGATCACCGGTGGCAGCGGCGCGCGGATGCGGCTGATGACGATGGGACTGAGGATCGGCGACAAAGTGGAAGTGATCACCAATCAGAACAGGGGCCAGATGGTCATCGCCATCGATTTCAAGCGCTTCGTTCTGGGTAAAGGTCTGGCCGACAAGATCCTGGTGGAACAGGATACCTGAAGGCGACGTTTTCGGAAAATGGGTCCATGATCCCGGCGTATGTCGAAACCATTGACAAGGATTTGCTGGGCGATCGTATCGATAAAGCCCGGGAAATGTTGAAAAGCTGCACCCTGTGCCCGCGCAAATGCGGCGTCGATCGCCTGGCCGGTGAAACCGGAATCTGCAACACGGCTGCAAAGGCCTGGGTGTCGTCTTTCAGCCCGCATTTCGGGGAAGAAGCTCCGCTGGTGGGCACCCGTGGGTCCGGGACCATTTTTTTCACCCACTGCAACCTGATGTGCGTTTTTTGTCAGAACTATGACATCAGCCACCTCGGGCACGGACAGCCGGCCGAACCAGACCAGCTGGCAGCCGTCATGCTTGAGCTTCAGCGGTCCGGCTGCCACAACATCAATTTTGTTACCCCTTCTCATGTCGTGCCGCAGATCCTTGAATCACTGCAGCTCGCCGTGGAAGCAGGCTTGAGGATTCCGCTGGTGTATAATTCCGGCGGGTACGACCGCGTGAGCACCTTGCGATTGCTCGACGGTATCGTTGACATCTACATGCCGGATTTCAGGTTCTGGGACGCGAAAGTTGCCGCTGACGCCTGCGATGCACCGGACTACCCTGCGGTGGTCCGACGGGCACTTGTCGAAATGCATCGCCAGGTGGGTGACCTGGTGATCGATGAGTCCGGTATCGCCACCAGGGGACTGTTGATTCGTCATCTGGTGCTGCCCCGGAACATGGCCGGTACCCGCGAAGTGATGCGTTTTATTGCGGGTGATGTTTCAACGAACAGTTACGTTAACATCATGGCACAGTATCGGCCCTGCGGTCGAGCCGATGAAATCGAGGGACTGGAAGACTTCCCGACGACAACCGATTACACGGAGGCGGTCCGCGCGGCCAAAGAAGAAGGCATCCGGCGTTTGGATCGTCCGCGGCGCACGTTCATGCTGTGGTAAATCCCTCCCTTCGAGGATGCCTTCTGAAGCGGATATCAATGGAAACCATATACGCAGTCGGTGATATTCACGGGCGCTATGACAAACTATGCGACCTGATGGACAAAATCGATATCGACCTGGACTCGGAAATGCTCGTGTTCCTGGGTGATTATATCGACCGTGGACCACAGTCGTTTGAGGTGGTGGAGTACCTGATCGATCTGCGCAGACGACATCCCAACACCGTCTTTCTGAAAGGCAATCACGAGGAGATGTTCGAAAAATACATTTCCGGGGAGGATCGCCTGACCTATCTTTTCAACGGGGGACAGCAGACGCTCGACAGCTACATGAGCCGGCCCAGAGAAGCCGACGAACCCCTGATACCGGCTGAACATCTGGCGTTTATTAAATCGTTGACCATGTATTACGAAACCGAGAGCTATATCTTCGTCCACGCCGGTCTTCAGAAAAATGTCCCTTTACAGGAGCAGAAATCGGAAGATCTTTTGTGGATCCGGAAAAAGTTCATCGAATCCGGACACGATTTCGGCAAGCCCGTGGTTTTCGGTCATACGCCGCTGCCCGAACCCTTGCTGCAGCCGAATAAGATCGGGATCGATACCGGTGCGGTTTACGGCAACAAATTGACATGCATCCGGTTGCCGGATCTGGTGTTTTACTCAGCATAGCGGATCAGCCCATGAAAACGAAAACATGTATTCTGACGCTTCTATTGATTCTGTTTGCCGGTCAGGCATTGGCAGAACGCGTGACGGTAAAGTCCGGCGTCGCCAACGTGCGCTCGGGTCCGGGAAAGCAATACGAAATCCTGTGGAAAGTGGAGCAGTACCACCCATTGGAGGTGCTGACAAAATCGGATCAGTGGGTCCAGTTTCGCGACTTCGAGGGCGACATCGGCTGGATCCACCAATCGCTGGTCGCCAGCATTCCGGCCGTCATCACCCGCTCCGATAAATGCAACATCCGGGGGGGGCCGGGGACCAAATTCAACATTCTGTTGACCGTGGAACGGGGAATCCCATTCAAAGTGTTGAAGCGCCAGGGTAAATGGTTGCAGGTGCGCCACGCGGACGGAGACCAGGGCTGGATCCACAAATCGCTGGTGTGGTGAGGGTGATTCATGGGACACAGCGACAGATCTCCTTCCGATAGGCAACTGGTGGTCGGTGTCGGTTCGGCACTGATGGACATCCTGACCCACGAAGATGACGATTTCCTGGATCAAACCGGCGCAGCGAAAGGCGGCATGCGCTATGTCGATCGAACGTTCATCGAAACCGCCCTGACCAAGGCATCCAGCGAGCCAAAGATCGTACCGGGCGGTTCGGCCTGCAATACGGTGGTGGGGGTCGGGAAACTGGGCGGTGCAGCCCGGTTTGTCGGCAAATGCGGCAACGGCCAATGGGGTGATATGTTTTGCGAGGATTTGATCCGGCAAAACGTTGAGCCGGCTGTGCTGCGCTCAGATTCTCCCACGGGCAGGGTTCTTTCGATCATCACCCCCGATGCGCAGCGATCGATGTTCACATATCTGGGCGCTTCTGCCGAGACTACGCCGGAGGAGCTGGACAGCGGTTTCTTCGATGGTGCCGCCATTGTCCACATCGAGGGGTATCTGCTGTTTAATCCAGAATTGATCACGGGCGTCCTGAAGGCAGCCAAAGCAGCCGGTGCGCGGGTTTCTCTGGACCTGGCCAGCTTCACGGTGGTGGAAGAATCCCGCGAACTCCTCAAGAAGTTTCTGGATCGATACGTCGATATCGTAATGGCCAATGAAGACGAAGCCATGGCATTTGCCGGATCGACCGAGGAATCAGAAGCGCTGGAGATCCTGGCGGAAAAGACCGATATCGCTGTGGTCAAGGTGGGCCGGCGGGGGAGTTATATCGCACGGCAAGGCAAAACGTGGAAAGTAAAGGCCATGGGTGACGGTCGAGCCGTTGATACCACCGGTGCCGGGGATCTTTGGGCATCCGGTTTTCTTTTCGGCCTGGTCAACGACTTTGCGCTTGACCGGTGCGGCCAAATCGCTTCGGCCTGCGGCTATGAGGTCTGTCAAGTGGTGGGAGCATCGATTCCGCCGGATGGCTGGGATCGAATACGAAAGCTGTTGTAATGGCGTAAATCAGTGACCCAATAGACGGGAACAGAAGAAACCATATGGCGAAAAAGGCGAAAAAGATAACCCGCAAGCAGCTGTTACATGAACCGGATGAGTTTCTGACGATCTCCAGCCGGCTATTCCAGTTCGCTGTGGAGCACAAATACCAGCTGCTCGGTGCGCTGGGCGGCCTCATTGCTCTGGTACTGGTGATTTCCGGTATTCGTTACAGTTTACTGAGAAAGGCCGATGAGGCATTTGCCCGGTTGGAAGAGGGCCGAACGAAATACGAAGCATTGTTGCAGGAGAAGGGACCCGAGCAGGCCTATGAGCAGGTCCGGGCTGAATTCACGCAGCTGCTTGAAAAGTATTCCGGCCAGACCGGGGGAAAGTTTGCGCGGGTCATGTACGCTGACATCTGTTATCGCGCAGGGCAACCGGACGAAGCCATCGATCTGTACACCGCTGCGCTGGAAGATTTCGACGATCCATTCTATCGAAATACCATCCTCAACGGGCTTGCATACGCGTATGAGAAAAAGCAGGATCTGGAAAAGGCGGTCGCTTACTTTCAGCAGGTTGCCGGCGCACCGGATTCGGTACTCAAAGCAGAAGCACTTTTCAACGCAGGCCGACTGTATGCCGCACTCGGTGAATTTGAGAAAAGCAGGCAGAGCTTTCAGCAGCTGTCAGCCGAGCAGCCGGATTCCCTCTATGCCGAGCTGGCACGGGAGCGAAGCGCTGAGAAGCCGCAACAAGCCGACGAATCACCGGCATCTCCCTGAGATGCCGGTCATGATTTGGAACCCACCTCGAGGTTGTACTTCTTTATCTTCTGATTCAATCCACTCTTGCCGATTCCCAGCAGATCGGCAGCATGCGATTGCACGTTGCCGGAAACCTTCAGCGCGCGTTCGATCAAAGCTTTTTCGACCATGGCGAGCGTGTCGTAAAGTCTGGCGTCAGCGGGGATATCACCCAGATGCAGCTGGTCATGTGCAGTGTTGCGGATGGTTCTGGGCAGGTCGGCGACCGCGATGGTCGCATCGGCACCGAGTATCATCACTCTTTCAATGACATTTTCCAGCTCGCGCACATTCCCGGGCCAGCTGTATTCATACAACAGCCGCTCTGCATCGGTATCAATCCCGATCACCGGCGGCCCGGTTTTGCGTTCACCCGCATACTTTTTGATAAAATGATCGACGAGCAGGCGGATGTCTTCCTTTCGCTGGTTGAGTGGCGGCAGGGCGATGTGCACGACATCCAGCCGGTAAAACAGATCTTCGCGAAACCGCCCCGACAGCATCTCCTCCTTCAGATTTTTGTTGGTAGCAGCGATAACCCGGATGTCCACCGCGATCGGTTTGGTGCCGCCGACACGTTCGACGACTTTTTCCTGCAGCACCCGCAGCAGTTTCACCTGCAGGTCGGCTGAGAGCTCACCGATTTCATCCAGAAACAGCGAGCCGCCTTCAGCGCGCTCAAATCGACCTTTCTTCATGGCGACAGCGCCGGTAAAAGCGCCTTTTTCGTGACCGAAAAGTTCACTCTCCAGAAGACTTTCAGCGAGAGCGGAGCAATTCACCGCCACAAAAGGCATGGCTGCACGGGAGCTGTTGAAATGAATCGACTTGGCGAAGAGTTCCTTGCCGGTGCCGCTTTCCCCTTCGATCAACACGGTGGCGTTGGTTGGGGCCACCTTGCCGATGGTTTCAAACACGCTGCGCATGGACTTGCTTTTGCCGATGATATTGCCAAAGCTGTAGCGGGTGCTTACCGCGCTGCGCAGGCGACGGTTTTCCTTGATCACGCGATAAACGGCGATTGCTTTGTTCACATAGATGATCAGCCGTTCATTGTCGAAGGGTTTGAGCAGATAGCTGTATGCTCCTTTTTCCATGGCCTCCACGGCCTTATCCACTGTGCCGTGAGCGGTCATCATGATAACCGGTAGCTGCGGATCCCTGGTTTTTATTTTTTCCAGAAGATCGATCCCATCCATCTCCGGCATTCGCATGTCGGTCAGCACCAGGTCGATATCGGAGGCGTGCAGGATTTCAAGGGCCTGGGCGCTGCTGTTGGCGGTCAGAATTTCAAACCCTTCGTCTTCGAGCACCGCACCGAGGATGCGGGGATAATTTTTTTCATCATCGACGATTAAAATCGTCTCCATGATCAGCCTCCGGATTGAATGGGCAGGATTATCCTTACCTCGGAACCGCCTTCAGGCCGGTTTCGGATTTGAATATTGCCGCCGTGCAATTCGATGATACTTTTC
>JAAUYE010107014.1_pt1 | contig 11723 bp, 11 predicted proteins | sample 7278081 | NCBI WGS metagenome assembly JAAUYE01 (sample SAMN14350131, study PRJNA611818) | marine sediment metagenome | isolation source: surface marine sediment (0.6m) | place: French Polynesia: Moorea | collected 2018-08
CTGGCTGCGTCCTGCGGATATCGATTACCCGCGAGCAGAACGCTTTAACGATGACTGCCGCAGGCCTTACTTCTGGGTTCGGCGAGCGGCGTAAGCAGAGTAGCCGAGCGCGGCCCGCCGGTTCAGGTTTTCGGCGAACTCTTCGGCATGCAGTCTAACGGATTTAAGCGTGCCCGACCTTTTACCCTTGATCGCGGAACTGCCTTCGCCGATGGTGTACTCGTACCAGTCCTCGCCGGAGGTTCCGTCCGGCGGGTCGATTTTTTCGATGGTGCTTACATGAAATTGTCGTTCGCCTGGCTTTTCGGATAGATCAGACACGATATTTACCTTTTCTCAATTGACGCGTGCGCCGTGACGCTGGTTTGATTTCCCGCGATTGCGTCGGCGACGCTGCGGTACCTGCTTCTCGGGTCTCAGGGCTGCGGTTTGCGATGTCTCGGTGACGTCATAACCGACGACGAGCTGCCGGGGAATCCTGCTCTTGATCAGCCGCTCGATATCTTTCAACTGTTTCATTTCCTCCAGGCATACCAGCGAGATCGCCTGGCCGCCGCGGCCGGCGCGTCCGGTGCGACCGATACGGTGGACATAATCCTCTGCAACATTAGGCAGTTCGTAATTGATGACATGGGGTAATTGCTCGATATCGAGTCCGCGCGCGGCAATATCGGTCGCCACCAGCACCTGTAGCTTGCCCATCTTGAAATCGGCCAGTGCCCTGGTGCGCGCTCCCTGGCTTTTATTACCGTGAATCGCTGCCGCCTTGATGCCGTCGCTGTTCAGCTGCCTGGTCAGTCGATTGGCGCCGTGCTTGGTGCGCCCGAAAACCAGCACCTGTTGCCAGTTGTTGGATCCGATCAAGAACGACAGCAGCTCGCGCTTGCGATTCTTATCGACCGGGTGGACGACCTGCTCGATCACTTCGACCGTGGCGTTGCGGCGTGCTACTTGGACCAGTGCCGGAGACTTTAACAAGCCGTTGGCGAGTTTCTTGATCTCGTCGGAAAAAGTAGCGGAGAACAACAGGGTTTGCTTCTGCCGCGGCAGCAGGGCCAGCAATTTGCGAATATCGTGGATGAATCCCATGTCCAGCATGCGGTCCGCCTCGTCCAGCACCAATAGTTCGACCTGCGACAGGTCGGCGGAGCGCTGGTTTACGTGGTCGAGCAGGCGCCCCGGGGTGGCGACGAGGATATCGACACCGCGGATCAGTTTCTGTTTTTGCGGATTGATGCTGACCCCGCCGAACACCACGGTTGATTTCAGGGGCAGCCATTTACCGTAGGCTTCGATGCTCTCGGTAACCTGGGCCGCCAGCTCGCGGGTCGGGGTTACCACCAGGGCGCGAATCGGGCGGCGTCCCGGCCCCTGTTTTTGGGAAACGTGCAGTCGCTGCAGGATGGGCAGCGTGAAGCCGGCCGTTTTGCCGGTACCGGTCTGGGCGCTGCCCATCAGGTCTCGACCCTCGAGTATCAGCGGGATCGCCTGTTGTTGTATCGGTGTCGGCGTGCTGTATCCCTTATCGGAAACGGCACGGACTAACTCGGCCCGGAGGCCAAGGGATTCAAATGACATGTTTTTTTAATTCTCCAAGAAATCGACCCGCAAAGCACAACCTGTGTGAGTGAGCGGTCAGGGCAGATTTGTGTGTTAAGCAGGAAATCGGGAGGGATTACCGTAAAAAATGGCGGCGCGGACCGGTAGGCGCCTTATAGAAGTCTCAATCATACAGCAAACCGCACCAAATAGGTGATCTATATTTCAAAGAGTTTGTCTCACTCGAAGCTGTAGCTCTCCGGGATTACGGCGATTCCATTTTCACTGAGAGTGAATCTCTCGGCGTCCCGCGCGGGATCGAAACCGATGACCTCGCCGTCGGGAATCGTGACGTGCTTGTCGACGATGCAGTTCTTAAGCCGGACATTTTTACCGATCCTGACGTCGCCGAAGATCACCGAATCCGATACCAGGCTGCGGTCGCCGACGAATACGTTCTTGAACAGCACCGAGTGATCGACGTTGGCGCCTGAGATCACCGTGCCGCCGGCGAGCATCGAGTTGACGAAAACCCCTTCGGTACCGGATTTCCCGGGGACCGCCCGCGCCGGCGGCGTTTGCGACTGGTAAGAGCGAATAGGCCAGTCTTGCTGGTATAAATCCATCGGCGGCACCGGCTCCAGCAAATCCATGTTAGCCTGGTAATACGAATCCAGCGTGCCGACGTCGCGCCAGTATCGATCCGGCGAGACGCGGCCTTCCTCCTCACCGAAATAATGGGCGCAGACGTGATGCTCGTGAATCAGTTGCGGAAATATATCCTTGCCGAAATCGTGGCTCGACGTTTCGTCCCGGCTATCGCGCTCCAGCACGTCGAGTAACAAGCGCGTCGAGAAAATATAAATTCCCATGGACGCGAGGGTATATTCCGGATCGTCTTCGCAGGGCTGCGGTGCCTCTGGTTTCTCGTCGAAGCGGATGATTTTCTGTTTCGGATCGGTCACCATGACGCCGAAATCACTGCCTTCCTCGACGGGTAATTTCATGCAGGCGACCGTAGCGTCCGCGCCGAGTGCCTGGTGGGTTTTCAGCATCGACGCGTAATCCATGCGGTAGATATGATCGCCTGACAAAATAATGGTGTAATCGGCATTGCTGCGCTTGATCAGGTATTCGTTCTGATAAATTGCGTCGGCCGTTCCCAGGTACCACTTGTCGCCATGACGCATCTGCGCCGGCACCGGGGTGACATACTCCCGCAGTTCGGGATTGAATACGGACCAGCCGTCACGTAAGTGTTTGTGCAGCGAGTGGGACTTGTACTGGGTTAGCACGAGCATGCGTCGTAGTCCCGAATGCAGACAATTGCTCAGGGTAAAATCGATAATCCGGTATTTACCGCCGAAGGGAACCGCCGGTTTTGCACGATATCGGGTCAGTGGTTGCAGCCGCTCACCGGCACCTCCTGCCAGAATGATTGCCAAAATGTTCTTTTCCATGCGAGACGTATCAGAGCTTTAATCGGAAGGGCTCAAATGTATCACCCTGGGGCAAAATTCAATATTTTCGACGCTTCTGATTATTTTTTGCCTGTTTGTGGTGCGAAATTTGGGCCTTAAAGCCGATCTTTTGTAGCAACGATAATCAATCGGTAACTTTGACGGCGTAGTTTATTTTTTTCGATTGCCAGTATGCGGATGACAGATTCGTTCACCGTGTCGGTGCAGATTTTTTACGAGGGTACCTAAAATGAACATGCAGGAAATCCGCAACATCGCAAAAGGTTACGGCGTCAAAGCCACCCGCCTGAATAAAGTCGAGCTGGTACATGCAATACAGCAAGTCGAAGGGAATTTCGATTGTTTCGCCAGCGCCTGCGAGGGTTATTGCGATCAGGAAGACTGTTTGTGGCAGGCCGACTGCTTTGCAGCGGCAAAAAAGCGGAGACAATAGTCTGTAATGCCGGCGCGGAGGTTGATCAGCCGATCGAGTGATGGCCTCCGGAAGCAGAGGAAATCTCGGATTCGATGAGGATCATTTACAGGTTGGTAATCTGGTTAACCGGTTGTTAACGTATTGCGGTTGGTTGCGGTCGGGGAAATCGGTAATGCGCGGGCGAATACAGAACAGGTATACTGTAGCTGGAATTTAACCCACTCAAGACTTCTGGCTCGTATCATTGCGGTGGTGCCCGGAGAATTCGAAAAACACCGACGAGGATCGATCCTGCCGACAATATGGCTAGATGGAAGAAGCAGATGCCAACCAGCAATAACCTCGGGATTCAGATAGAACTTCCAGCATCGCAGTTGTAATGTTTCGCGAAATAATTAATCCGATGCGTTGGTTCCGTCGAAGCGGAAGCGGGGAACAGAACCGTGAATCGGCCGAGGGGCAGGCCTCTCGAGCCAAATCTCCGGATGGGCCCGCGTTACAATCCGCAGGAAAGTTAGATGCCACGGTAAAAACCTATTCGAGACGCATGCTGCCACCCTTCAGCGGGCAGCTGCAGATCGCCGAGAGCGGCGACGCCAGGGCGCTAAGTATCGATGGCAAACACTGGGAAATTCAGTTCCGCTTTGCGGCTAACGCCGTCAATGCTCGTACGGATACGCGAAATCCCGACAGGCAAGGTGGCAAGTACACCGACATCGCCAGCATCACGCCGGCGGGCCTGGTACGGCAGCCGCTGCACCCGATTTTCGATACCGAGATCGTGACTCGCGCGATCGAACAGTTGTCCAGCTGGATTTCAGGCTCGAGCCTGCCTTACCCCGCGCTCGACCGCTTCGAATACTGGCTGCTGGATCAATCCGAGGGTAAGCCGCTGGCGCTACTGTATTCCTGTGTCAGCGAGGAGGAAATCGGCGCGCCCGCGGCGAGGCCGACGTGGATGGCGATGCCCGCCGCCCAGCTTCCAATCGAGGAACCCGAAGACCACCACGCAAGCTATGTCCCGCCGGTCAATGCCCGGCTGGAGGGGCTGATCGCGGAGCGCGCCGGGCCGAGCCCACGAGCGGCCTGGTTCGATCGCGCCGAGACCATGACCACCGAATTTCCACCCTGCCTGATTCGCGAAGACTGGGAGCAGGAAGAACAGGATCGCTTGTGCCAGCTATACATCCACCGGCTGGCGCCGCGCCTGCTGATGCTGCAAGGGCTGACCCACGAGGATCGTCAGCGGCTCGAGCAGGCTTCCCGAGAAAACGCCCTCGACGTCGACCGCTTCCACCAGCTTTATCCGGAAGTCATCGATCGGAAATTGCTGAAGGTGTTGCGCGTCGAGGCGAGCCTGCGGCGTAGCGCGGAGCCTGTATCGTCGTAACTCGATCGTACCCGGCGTAATGGTTGCGATCGAATCGACTTTCGGATTTCGAGCAGCCCGGGATGGCTGGCTTTAACCCCGGAAATATCGAAACAACAGCAGCAAGCCTGCAATGATGGGAAATATCGTGTAACCGACCAGGTGGATGGTATGGGCCATCTTTTCGCCATTACGTTCGATCATGGTCTGTAGTTTTTCGATGTTCTCGGGCGCAACCTTTCTCTGGATGAACGAGTAAACGCCATAAACGACCGCCAGCAAGCCGACGATTAGATTGAAATCCAGGTTCATGACATTTTCATGGCCAGGACCGCGATCAATCGTCTGCCGGTTCGGCGGCGCGATAATTGTGTTCGATATACATGACCGCGGCCTCGACCCGTGAATGCACGTTGAGCTTGCGTAACACGGCCTTGACGTGAAGTTTAACCGTACCGTCGGAGATGCCGAGGTTGCGCGCGATCAGCTTGTTGCCCTGGCCCTCGGCCATTAGTTCGAGGATTTCGCTTTCACGCGGAGTCAGCTCGCTGAACGGTCCCTTGCTCTGTGAAACCGTCATGTCACCCTTGACGAAACGTACCAGCACCGAGGTCAGCGGCGGAGCCACCACGGTCTTGCCGGCGTGGATATCGCGCAGGGCAGAGACCAGGCCGTCGGGCTCCATGTCCTTGAGCAGGTAACCGCTGGCGCCGGCCTTGAGCGCGTCGAGCAGATCCTGCTCGTTCGAACTGGTCGTCAGCATGACGATAGGCATCGTCAGTCCGAGCTTTTTCAAATGCTTGAGCACGCTGATGCCGTCGATGATCGGCATGCGTTTGTCCAGCAGGACGATGTCGGGTTTGAGCTCCTGCGCCAACTTGATGCCTTCGTTGCCGTCGCCGACCGCGGCCAGTACCTCGATGTTGCGTCGCTGCAGCAGGCTGATCAGGCCCTCGCGAAACAGCATGTGATCATCGATTAGCAGAACTTTCAAACTCATCTTGGTAATCCTTCGCAGCTAAATTGGTTCGTAGCGTAACTGGTTTACGGGAATTTCACGGGATTCCAGAAATCGTTCCATCCCGACACGTGTTACATCATCGCCGCACAGGTAATAATCAAACCCGGCGGGGTCATCAGAGCCCAGACGCTCCATGATAGCATCACCGGGATTGTTACTGGCGCAAGATTCGAGCGGTACGTACTCGAAGTTATCGAGCGCGTCGTTCCAGGCACGGCAAAGATTGCCCAGGTAATGGGATTCATCGCCGCCTGCAATCCAGAACAGGTATATCTGCGGCGCCACATCGAGCGCCATCGCGTGCTCGATTAACCCCTTGATCGAGGCGAAGCCGATACCCTGCGCGATGAATACCAGTGGACTCGGGGAGTCTTCATTGAGCACGAAGGATCCCGACGGACCTTCAAGGCTTAACATTTCGTTCGACCTGGCGGATTCGTCGAGATAGCACGCGATCGGGTCCTGCTTGTCGACGGCAATGTGAAACTGCAGATTCATGTCGTCGCAGGGGCAACTCGCGATCGGGTAAAAGCTCGAGCCGACGTGCTCGATCGACAGGGTAGCGCGTTGGCCCGCCAGGAAGCGCAAACGACTGGTGCGCGGGGTACGGGTGGTTACGATCATCACGTCCTCGTCGGGATGATCGATTTTCTTGATCCGGATCGGAATATTCTGTTTGGGAATATCGCTGCTGCTGCGCGCTTCATCGGCCTCCAGCACCACGTCCGTGAGCGCGGTGTTGCAGCAGCCGAGTACATAACCAAGCCCTTTCTCGGCCTCGGTCAGGCTATAGTCATGGTGTTTGATCTTGCGCACATCACCGGACACCACGCGCAGCTTGCACAGGCCACAGTTACCGTTGCTGCAGCCGTAATTCAACGCCAGCCCGCCGCGCAGGCCGGCCTCGAGGATAGATTCGGCGCCCTCGACAAAAAACTCGTGGTTGCTGGGGATAACGGTTGCCTGTGCCGACATGACGCGTAAGAAGGTCTCGCTCACAAAGGTTTGATCGATTGTATCATCGTCTACGGAAATGTTTGCCTCGGCCTGGGCCAGCCATTGTTTCAACTGGCGCATGGCGCCAGGCTCGCCCGAGAGTTGTTCGATTTGTTCACCTAAATCCCGGGTTAACTGCTGGTAGCGGGTGACCAGCCGTTTCTGGCGTGACAGGTCTTTGCTGAGCGACATCACGCGTGAGTTGAGGGCGAGGTTATCGGGTTTACGCGCTCCGGCCTCGGGATTGATGAAAGTAGCCTGCTCGATGATTTGCTCGACGCGCTCGAGCATGCTGGAATCTTCGAACTGTGCATCGGGGTAGGCATGCAGCAAATCGGCAAGCACGATTTCACCCTCGAAGGTTTTGAGTTCTCCGGCCCGGATCTGTTGTTGCAGCGTACCGCGCTTGACGCCAACCAGGCGTGCCGCGCGCGATAGTGAAATCCGTTTGGCCATGATATCAGGCGGTCGATTCCAATAGCTCGTCGGCGATTTCCGCCTTGAACTGGAGGTGGATCCGGGTGCCGTCACCGGGCTCGCTTTCGATATCGATCTCGGCGCCGATTTCCCTTGCGCGGTCGCGGAGTATATTCAATCCGAGGTGACGCCCACCCTCGGACACGATGCTCGATTCGTCGAAACCGATGCCATCATCCTCGATAATCAGGATATTGTAGCCATCGCGATAAATCAGCAAAACGCGCACGACCTCGGCCTGGCTGTGCTTGCGTATGTTGGCAAGGCATTCCTGCACGATGCGCAACACGTTGAGTTCGACCTCCGGTGAAAATTCCTGTTCCGGCCATTCGTTCTGGAAGTAGATCGGGATGTTGGCGTCTTCCTGCGTGCGGCGGATAGTTTCCTCGATCGATGCAAGCAGACCCTGTTCGTCCATCGGTACGCGGAAATGCGCAATCAGCTCACGCAACTGGTTGTTGGCCTGGTCGATGGTGTACTCGATACGCTCCATCTGGTGCCAGATGGCCTTTTCGTCTTCGGAGTGAAAGGTTTCGTCGATGACGCGAATCTGGATGCGCAAACTGGCGATGGTTTGCGCCAGCGAATCGTGCAATTCGTGCGAAATACGGGTGCGTTCCTGCATTACCAGCAGTTCGCTCTCTTCTTCGAGCAGGCGAAACTTTTCCACGGCGCTGCCGAGGTGCTGACCGATACTGATCAACAGGTCGCTGTAGTCTTCCAGGTCGAGCGCGCTATCGTGGGGAAAGAACAGGTGGATCGCGCCCAGTACGTTCTCGCGGTACTGCAGCAAGATCGACAGCACCAACAGTTCCTGCTTGTCCTGCAAACCATCGGCACCGAAGACGGTAGAGTAGTTCAGCCGATCGATGCGGTAAATTCGATCGAGTTTGATATTGTCGGAGGGGTACTGGATCGACAGGAAACGATCGGCACTGGCGAGAAACGTGTGGTTGATCTCGCCGATAGAAGCTACCACGTCTCTCTTGTTCTTGCCCTTGAACTGCCGAATGATGCCGGCATTGGCGTTTAGATTGTTGCACAGCGATTGCAGCGATCTTTCGAACAGCTCGTTCAGATCGTGCGAGACGTTGATGCTGGAGGCGACATCGTAAAGTATCGCCAGCGACCTGGATTCGCGGGTGATGTGGTCGGTATGCTTCTGCAACTGGATTTCGGTGTCGCGCGACAGGTTTTTGATCATCGTGCCGAGCATGTTGATATCTCGCGCCAGCTCGCCGAAATCGCTGTCTTGCGGCAGCTCTACCCGGGCGTCGAGATTAACGCCGCGCATCAGGTCGGCCCAGTCGCACAGGCGCAGCAGCGGCTGCAGCAGTTCGCGCGAGATTTGCCAGAACAGCAGGACCATGAGCGCGATTTCGAGGCCGTGCATCCAGACCGCGTAATCCTGCAGCCGTGCCGATAGCGGGCTTTGCGGATCGACCACGCCCAACAGGTTCAGCAGCAACAGGACGATTATGGCGAACGACAGGAATAGCAATCGGAAGCGGCCGCTTTTCAGCAGGTTGCGCTTTTCCTTGTCAAGCTTGACAAACCACGCGTTGAACAGATTTGCCTTGCGCTGTAGTTGAGGGTTGCGTTCCGACATAACGCGGTAACCGATTGAACCTGGTGGTTTCGTTGCTCGTTTATCCGCGTCAGTATACCGTTTTAGCGCATTAAGCGAAGCCCCGTCGGGTAAAAGTTACTTGCGTGGCGCAACGTAGGTTGGGTCGTTGGGATTGAGGAAAATAAACTGCGATTTGCCGGGTTCCAGTTCGACGTAATCGATGGTCATGCCGTCGGCCAGGTCCTTACTGGTCTGTGAAACCACCAGGTCGACGCCGTCGAAGTTAAGAAAGTTATCCCCCGGCAGGCGCTGTTCATCGAATCCCATTGCGTAATGGAAGCTGCCGTCCTCCTGTTCCTTGATGGCGATACGAATGGGCATCGATCCCATATCACCCTGGGTGGCGGATAGTTTGATCTGTTCGAGCGCGGCAGTGGTCAGGCTGATCATCGTAGTATTTACCGGGCGTTGGCGACGCCTTCCGCGTGTGAGGCTTTGTGACTTTGCACAAAGCCGAGAAAACGTTTAACCCAGGGATTGGAAAGGGTGTTGCGCTGGTGAGAATAGCTGGCCAGCAGGTTGCGATAAAGCAGGCCATCCTGCTTCTGCTGGATGCCCGCGCCGCGTTCTACCCGGTAAGCGAAATTGCTGTCATCGGGCAATCCCGCGAGCGACGAGTAGTGAAACTCGTGGGCCCGCAAGCGGGTCGCAGCCTGACCGGAGGGCAGCCAGGGGTGACGCTCCTCGACGGCATCCAGCTTGACATAGCCGCGCCCCTGGGGCTTGTCGTGCATTTTGCAGTCAGCCGGCAGTGCGCCAACCATGTCGTGGCGGGCATCGTGCCAGCTCAGGCTGCGTGCCAGGTACATCAGGCCGCCGCACTCGGCATAGGTCGGTAACCCGTCGTCGATGGCCGATTTGATCGACTGGCGCAGGCTCGAGTTGGCGGCCAGCTCGGCCGCATGCCGTTCGGGAAAGCCACCACCGATGAACAGTCCATCCAGTGCCGGCAGGCGGCTGTCCTGCATGGTATCGATCGGAACAAGGCGGGCACCGGCCTGCTCGAAAGCCTCCAGGTCTCCCGGGTAATAGAATCCGAAGGCCCGGTCCCGTGCGATACCAATGCGCAGCTCCGGGAATTCATGCTTTTGCTGTAGCGGCAGGGTAGCGGATTCGATCTCGCCGGCCTGCTGCGAAAGCTCGAGCAGACGGTCGAGATCGATATTGTCGTTCACGGCAGCCGCGATCGCGGCGATTTTCTGTTGCGAATCGGGATCTTCGTAACCGGGAATCAGGCCCAGGTGGCGCTCGCTCAGGCCGAGGTCCGCATGCTTTTCGAGCGCGCCCAGAAACGGAATATCGGTGTATTCCTCGACCGCCGCGCGCAGCTTCGATTCGTGCCGCTTGCCGCCGCTCATGTTGGCGATGACACCCGCAATGTTCACCTCTTCATCGAAAACCTGGTAACCGATCAGCAGCGGCGCGATGCCGCGCATCGTACCGCGCACATCAATGACCAGGATGACCGGGCTCTGGATTGCCCTGGCCAGCGCGGCGTTACTGTTGCTGCCGTCGAGATCGATCCCGTCGTACAGGCCCTTGTTGCCCTCGACCAGGCTGAGGTCTGCCCCGTGGGCGCGATGGCAATAGTCGTCGACGGTTTCCTGATGTCCGGCGATAAAGAAATCGAGGTTGTAGCAAGGTTTGCCCGCCGCCATGCCGAGCCAGATCGGGTCGATGTAGTCCGGGCCTTTCTTGAACGGTTGAACCGACAGTCCGCGGTTGGTCAGGGCTCTGCATAAGCCGATACTGAGCGTGGTCTTACCCGACGATTTATGCGCCGCGGAAAGAAACAGCGAAGCCACGGTCTATTTTCCCTCGGCGCCCAGGGCGGTTGGCATGATGGGCAGGACGCGCAATACCAGCAACGCGATCAAAAGCGCCGCGGTTAACCCGCCAAATCCGAGCATAAACTCCCACAGACTCGGCGCGTACTCGCCGACGACACCATCGTAAAAGCCGCTTTCGACGACATAACCGGGAAAAATGTTCAACGGGTAAGCCTGTCCGCCGACGATGATGATGTACAGCTGCGCGAAAGCACCGGCAATCACCAGCAGGCAGGCGAGCACCAGCGATTTGCTGGACTGCTGCAGCGACGGCGCGTAAATCAGCGCCAGCGGCAGCAGGTTGCCGAGCCCTATCTGGAAGATCCAGAACAGGGAGGTGTAGATGCCGCCGTCCATCAGGATGAACGCTTCGAAACCATGATTCTGGGTGCCGTAGAGCTTGGTTAGATGAAAAACGACCACGAAATAAAACACGCTGGCGGTGAAGATACCCAGTAATCTGCGTAATCGCAGCAGATGCGACAGGTCAAGCTCGCGTCGATCGAGGCTGAAGCTCAGCATCAGCAGCAGGATCAGCATAGCGAGCCCGAAAGCGAACGACATGATGATGAACATCGGGGCGAGCAGGGCAGTATCGTAGGACTCGCGGGCTACCAGGAAGCCGAATATCGATCCGGTACCGGTGGTCAGCACCAGGCGCCAGACAAAGGCAAGCAGCCCCGCCGGTTTGCTCCAGCGCTGCATGCGGCGCTCCATCATCAGCCACAGGTAGGCCAGCACGATGACCACGAATCCCGAATACAGAATGATGTTCCAGGCGAAAATCGATTTGAAGTTGTAATAGGTCATGGCGACGATCAGGCGGTCGGGGCGTCCCAGGTCGAGCAGCAGGATGGCAAGCCCGCCGACCAGCAGCGCCACCGACAGGATCGCCGAGAAGCGTGCCAGCGGTTTATAAGCCTGTTTCGCGAAAACCGATGCCAGGGAGGCGATGTTGAGCGCACC
>JAAUYE010066386.1_pt1 | contig 11713 bp, 11 predicted proteins | sample 7278081 | NCBI WGS metagenome assembly JAAUYE01 (sample SAMN14350131, study PRJNA611818) | marine sediment metagenome | isolation source: surface marine sediment (0.6m) | place: French Polynesia: Moorea | collected 2018-08
AGGGCCGGCTTTGCTGATGCGGGACTTCGAAGAAACCCGCACGTTCCTGGGGCGGAAGACAGCAGAGAGGAGCGTCATGGCGGCGGGGGTGCGCTCCCGGTGAGGGCGCGCCGGGTCGCCGCCAGGACGCTCCTCTCTGCTGTCTTCCGCCCCAGGAACGTGCGGGTTTCTTCGAAGTCCCGCATCAGCAAAGCCGGCCCTCCCCCAGAAGACGCCCGCCAGGAGGCTAGCGGGCGTTCTGCGCCGATGGCGCACAACTACATCGGCCGGTACCTTGCGCGTCTTCAAGGACGAAGGAGAAGCGAAATGGCTCTCAAGGTGGGAATCAACGGGTTCGGGCGGATCGGGCGCCTCGTCTTCCGGGCGGCCCGCGAGAAGGACATCGAGATCGTCGGCATCAACGACCTCACCGATGCCAAGACGCTCGCCCACCTGCTCAAGTGGGACTCCATCCACGGCCGCTTTCCGGGCGAGGTCGAGGTGGCCGACGACGCCATCGTGGTCGACGGCAAGAAGATCCCGATCAGCGCCGAGCGGGATCCCGCCAGCCTGCCCTGGAAGGACCTCGGCGCGGGCCTCGTGGTCGAGTCGACGGGGCACTTCGTCGACCGGGACGGGGCCTCGAAGCACCTCAGCGCCGGCGCCGAGCGTGTGATCATCAGCGCCCCGGCCAAGGAGCCCGACATCACGATCGTCCTGGGCGTGAACGACGGCGACTACGACCCGTCCAAGCACAAGATCGTGTCGAACGCCTCGTGCACCACCAACTGCCTCGCGCCGCCCTCGAAGGTCCTGCACGACGAGTACGGGATCGAGAGCGGCTGGATGACGACCATCCACTCCTACACCAACGACCAGGTGACCCTCGACTTCCCGCACAAGGACCTCCGCCGGGCCCGCGCGGCCGCGATGTCGATGATCCCCACGAGCACGGGCGCCGCGAAGGCGATCGGGCTGGTGATGCCCGACCTCAAGGGCAAGCTCGACGGCTTCGCCATGCGCGTTCCCACGGCCAACGTGTCGGTGGTGGACCTCTGCGTGAAGCTCAAGAAGAAGACGAGCGCCGAGGAGGTGAACGCGGCCATGAAGGCCGCCGCCGACGGCCCGCTCAAGGGCATCCTCCAGTACTGCGACGAGCCGCTGGTCTCGATCGACTTCTGCGGGAATCCCCACTCCTCGATCCTCGACGCCGCCAACACCAAGGTGATGGACGGCGACTTCGCGAAGATCCTGTCGTGGTACGACAACGAGTGGGGCTACTCCTGCCGCGTGGTGGACCTGGCCCTCAAGATGGCGGGCTAGCCGTGGCGGTGCCCGGCGTCGACGCCCTCCTCGCCGAGGGCGTGAAGGGGAAGCGCGTCTTCGTGCGCGCCGACCTGAACGTTCCCCTGCAGCAGGGGGAGGTGGGCGACGACACGCGGATCCGCGCGTCGGCCCCCACCCTGCGTCGGCTGCTCGAGGCCGGCGCGAGGGTCGCCGTGGCGTCGCACCTGGGCCGGCCCAAGGGCCGCCGGGTCACCGAGATGAGCCTCCGCCCCGTGGCTCCGCGGCTGGCCGAGCTGCTGGGAACCGGCGTGTCCTTCTGCGAGGACTGCGTGGGGGAGAGCGCCGAGCAGGCGGTGGCCGACCTCGGGGACGGGCAGATCGTCCTGCTCGAGAACCTGCGCTTCCACCCCGGCGAGACGGACAACGATCCCGACTTCGCCCGGGCCCTCGCGGCCCTCGCCGACGTGTACGTGAACGACGCCTTCGGCACGGCCCACCGCGCCCACGCCTCCACCGCCGGCATGGTGCCCCTGGTGGGCCGGGCCGCGGCCGGCGACCTCCTGCTCGCCGAGCTGGAGCACCTCGAGGTGGTGCGGAAGCCGCGCCGGCCGCTGCTGGCAATCCTCGGCGGCAACAAGGTCTCGACCAAGATCGGCGTGCTGGAGGCGCTGGTGGGGCACGCCGACGTCCTCGCCGTCGGTGGCGCCATGGCCTATACCTTCCTCGCCTCCCGCGGCGAGCCCGTCGGCAACTCCCTGATCGAGGAGGACCAGATGGACGCCGCAGCGCGGGTCACGCGGGCCGCGAAGGAGACCGGCCACGAGTTCATGCTGCCCATCGACCACGTGGTGGCGGAGACCATCGAGGCAGGTGCGCCGTCGCGCATCGTGTCCGACATCCCCGACGGCTGGATCGGCGTCGACATCGGGCCCGCCACCGCGCGCGCCTACGCCGAGCAGGCCGCGAGTGCCAACACCGTGTTCATGAACGGCCCGATGGGCGTCTACGAGGTGAAGGAATTCGCCCTGGGCACCCAGCGCGTGGCCGAGGCCCTGGCGGGCACCGACGCCATCACGGTGGTCGGCGGCGGCGACTCCGTGGCGGCGGCCAACGAAATGGGCGTGACCGACCGCATCACGCACCTGTCGACCGGTGGCGGCGCCTCGCTCGAGTACATCCAGGGTCTGGAGCTGCCGGGCGTGGCAGCGCTGGAGAGCTGAGGGAATGCGCAGGCCCATCCTCGCTGCCAACTGGAAGATGCACAAGACCGCCGCCGAGGCGGTCGAGTTCGCCGAGAAGTTCCTGCCGCTCGTCGAAGGCGTCGAGGTCGACGTGGTGATCGCCCCGCCCTTCACCGCGCTCGACCGTCTGTCGCGGGCGCTCGAGGGTTCGGCGGTCGCGCTGGCGGCGCAGAACGTGAACCCCGCACCCAAGGGAGCCTTCACCGGCGAGATCGCGCCCGCCATGCTGGTGGAGTTCGGCTGCCGCTACGCGATCGTGGGACACAGCGAGCGACGCGCGATCTACGGCGAGTCGAATGCGCTCGTGGCCCGCAAGGCCGCCGCCCTGCTCGAGGCGGGCATCCGCCCGATCGTGTGCGTGGGCGAGACGCTGGCCGAGCACGAGGCGGGCCGTTCTCTCGACGTGGTCCGCGAGCAGCTCACCGCGAGCCTGGCCGAGGTTCCGGACGGACGCGGCGAGGAGGTGGTGATCGCCTACGAGCCGGTCTGGGCCATCGGCACCGGCAAGACCGCCACGCCCGAGCTCGCCCAGGAGGCACACGGCGCGATCCGGGCGCTCCTCGTCTCGCACTTCGGAGACGCGGGGGAGAGGATCCGCATCCAGTACGGCGGCTCGGTCAAGCCCGACAACGTCAACGCGCTGCGAGCCCAGCCCGACATCGACGGTGCCCTCGTCGGCGGCGCGAGCCTCGACCCCGACTCCTTCGCCCGCCTCGTGCAAACCGAGCGTTCGGGAGGTTCCTGATGAGCACCGTCCTCGTGGTGATCCACGTGCTCGTCTCCGTCTTCCTGATCGCCGTGGTGCTGCTTCAGCGCGGACGCGGCGCCGAGATCGGAGCCGTGTTCGGGGGAGGCGCCAGCTCGACCGTCTTCGGAAGCCGCGGAGCCGGGAACTTCCTCACCAAGCTCACGACCATTTCGGCGGTCCTCTTCATGGTGACCAGCCTTTCGCTCTCGTACGTGTGGACGCAGGACGCCGAGGATCGGCTCTTCCAGGACACCGACCTCGAGGCGATCGAGCCGGTGGCTCCGCCCGAGGCGGATCTGTTCGAGGAGATCGAGACCGTACCGGCGGAGCCCGCCCCGGCGCCGGCGGCGGCGCCGCCGGTGCTCGAGGAAGGCTCGCTGCCCCCGATCGACCCGCCGCCGTCCGAGCCCGAGACGCCGGCCCCCTGACATCGGGCCGGGCCGGGCGTTATGCTCGGCCGGCGATTCCGACTGCGGCAGTGGCGGAATTGGTAGACGCACCAGCTTGAGGGGCTGGCGGGGGCAACCCCGTGGAGGTTCGAATCCTCTCTGCCGCACCACGGATCCCTCCCGGGCCGCGCGACGATCGCAACGGCCTCGGGCGATCCCTTCGGGCCATTCGGTAGGCCCCGGTGGGCCCGCCCTCAGATGATCGTCCAGCCGCCGTCCACCGTGAGCGTGTGCCCGGTGACGTAGCTCGAGGCGTCGGAGGCCAGGAACAGCAGCGGGCCCACCAGCTCCTCGGGCTCCCCCGCTCTTCCCATCGGCGTGCGCTTGCGGATCCAGGCCCGGGAGCGCTCCTCTGCGAACATCTCGCCGGTCATCTCGCTGGCGAACCAGGCGGGAGCCAGCGCGTTCACGCGCACGCCCCCTCGCGCCCACTGCGCCGCCAGCTCCCGGGTGAGGTTCACCACCGCGCCCTTGGAGGCGGCGTACGACGCCTGCGGGATCTGGCCGGCACCCACCAGCCCCAGCACCGACGCCACGTTCACGATCGAGCCCCGGCCCCGCTCCAGCATGCCCCGCCCGAAACGCTGCGCACAGAGGAAGAGGCCCACGAGATTCACGTCGAGCACTCGCCGGAAGGTTTCGAGCGGCTCGTGCTCCGCCCTCCCGATCTCGGTGATGCCGGCGTTGTTCACGAGCACGTCGACGGGGCCGAAGCGCTTGTCGGCCTCCGCCACGAGCCCGTCGATCTCGGCTTCGCTCGCCACGTCGCAGGCGAAGGCCTCTACCCGGGCGCCCTCGTCGCGCAGCTCCTTGGCCAGCGCCTCGAGCCGCTCGCGGCGGCGCGCGGCGAGCAGAACGCTCGCACCCGCCTGCGCCAGGCCCCGCGCCATGACGACGCCGAGCCCCGCCGAGGCCCCGGTGATGACGGCCACCCGCCCGTCGAGGCGGAAGAGGTCGGATGCAGCGCTCATCCCGTTTCCACTCCTTCTTCGCGCGCGAGCAGGGCGCGACGAACCCAGCGCCGATAGAGCTCCAGCGGGTGCGCGCCGACGATGATCGCGTCGTTTCCGTGCATGCGGACGGCGGGCACGCCGGTGGCCCCCCCTTCGAGCGCCTCGGCGTGCTCGTCGAGGATGCGCTCGAGCAGCGCCGGCTCCTCCAGGCGGTCGAAGCCGTCTTCGGGCAGCTCGGCCTCGGCCCAGAGCTCGCGCAGGGTGTCCGGGTGGCTGATGTCGCGGCTCTCGGCGAAGTAGGCGTGCAGCAGGCGCTCGTGCATGCGCCGGAACGCCGCTTCCCCGTGGCCGGCCGCCGCCTTCGCCGCCTGGTGGGCCGGAACGCTGTGGCTGGGCGGCCCCGCGTCGCTCGCCCACACCTGGAACGATCCGCTGTCCTCCTCGGCGGCGGGCCGCAGCCAGCTCTCCGTGTAGGCGCGGAAGCGCTCCGGGTCGCGCCTCGACGACGGGTTCGGCCGCAGCAGATAGCTGCGCCACTCGACGCGGACCCGGCCCTCGAACTCGTCCTCGAGACGGTGGAGTCGGACCGACGCGTTGTAGCACCACGGGCACAGATAGTCCGACCAGGCGATGAGCGTCACCGGCTCCACGCCGGCCGACGGTATCACAGCGAGCCCGGCCGGGAGCTCACGACCTCTGGAAGGCCCCGTAGCCGCCGCGCGAGTAGAGCAGCGGCTCCTGGTCGGGGTCGACGCGCGCCCACTCCACCTCACCGACGTAGATCACGTGATCCCCCGAGTCGTGGGCCGCCACGGTGCGACAGTCGAGCCCGACCACGGTGCCCGACAGGAGGGGCGCGCCCGTCTTCGCGGTCTCCCACTCGAGGCCCTCGAAGCGCCGCCACTCGTCCTGCTTCGACGCGAACTTGTTGGACAGGGCCTCCTGGCCGAGCGCGAGCACGTTCACGGCGAACACGCCGCCCTCGTCGAGGATCGGCTTCGTGTTCGCGGCCTTGTCGATGCAGACGAGCACGAGCGGCGGGTCGAGGGAGACCTCGGTGAAGGCGGACACCGTGAGGCCGTGCACGCGGTCTTCCGCCCGGGCAGTCACGACCGTCACGCCCGTCGTCCAGCAACGGCAGGCTTCCTTGAACTGCTCCGCAGCGATCGGCATGCGCTCCTCCGCTCGTCGGGTCGGCGAGCCGGCGACGCGCGGCCGATCCCGCGCCGGGAGCTTACCCGGTCTCCGCCCACCCCGTGCGAACCAGCACGAGATCCATCACGTTGGTGCCCGTCGGCCCCGTCACGAAGAGCCCTCCCTCTGCCGCGAAGAAGGCGTGGGAGTCGTTGCGGGCGAGCGCGGCCTCCGGGTCGACGCCGGCCGCCCGGCCCCGGTGCGCCGTTCCCTCGTCGGCATGGGCACCCGCGGCATCGGTGGGGCCGTCGGTGCCGTCGGTGCCCGCCGCGAGCAGCGCCACCGGGGCGCCGCCTTCGAGTTCGAGGGCCGCCGCGAGCGCGAGCTCCTGGCTGCGGCCGCCCCGGCCCGGGCCCCGCACGGTCACCACCGTCTCGCCCCCGGCCAGCAGCAGGACCGGCGGACCCGCGGCGAGCGCGTGGGCGAGGGCCACGAGCCGGGCCGCCTCCGAGCGGGCCTCTCCGGCGAGGGGCTCCGCCAGCACCCGGGCGCCGAGCCCGCGGCGAAGCGCGGCTTCGCGGGCCGCTGCCAGGGCCGTGCGGTTGCTGGCCAGCACGGTCGTGCGCACCCGCCGCAGCGCAGGGTCTCCGGGCTTCGGCGTCTCCTCGCGCTCCCCGCGCGCCCCGGCCTCGAGGTGGGCGCGGACGGCTGCCGGCACCGCGTCGCGCAGGCGGTGGCGGTCGAGGACGTCGAGCGCGTCGGCGAAGCGCGTCGGATCGGCCTCGAAGGGCCCCGACGCGATGACGTCGAGGCGATCCCCGGGCACGTCGGAGATCACCAGCACCTCGATGCGCGACGCGCCGGCGCAGCGCGCGAGACGGCCGCCCGCCACCGACGACAGGTGCTTGCGAACCGTGTTGAGCTCCCCGATGTCCGCGCCCGCCGAGAGCAGCAGCTCGGTGGTTGCCGCGAGGTCGGTGAGCGAGAGCCCCTCGCTCGGCGCGGCGAGCAGGCTCGAGGCCCCGCCCGAGAGCAGCACGCAGAGCACGTCGTCGGGGCGGGTCGCTGCCACGAAGGCCAGCGCGGCACGGCCGGCGCGCTCGCTCCTCGGGTCGGGAACCGGGTGTCCCGCCTCGCGCACGGGACAGCGCGCGAGCCGCCCCCCGTGCCCCTCCTTGGTGATGGCGAGGCCCGCGCGGATGCGGTCGCCGAGCCGCTCCTCGCAGGCCTCCGCCATGGCGACGGCAGCCTTGCCCGCGGCGAGGAGCGCCACGCCTCCGTCGGCCGGGAGCGGACGGCCCGCGATCTCCGGCGCTCCGCCTTCGCCGAGCACGGCGCGAACCGCGGGTCCGCCCTCGACGGCGGCGAGGGCCTCCCGGAACACGGCTTCGAGCTCGCTGCGCCGCGCGGGCGCGGGCGTCACCGGGCAGCCGCCGCCGGAACCCCCTGCGCGCCTCCCCGAGAGGCCTCCGGGCGGTCGGACGCGTCGGGCACGGCCGCCAGGGCCTCGCCCGCCAGGGGCTTGAGGGTGATCTCGATGCGCCGGTTCCGCGCGCGCCCCTTGGGCGTGTCGTTCGTGTCTCGCGGCGAGTGCTCGCCGAAGGACACCGCCGAGAGACGCTCCGGAGGCACCCCGTTGGCCTGGAGCAGCCGCACCACGTGGCTCGAACGAGCGCCCGCGAGCTCCCAGTTGTCCGCGAAGCGCTTGCTGTTGCGGAGCGGCACGTTGTCCGTGTGGCCCTGGACCACCACGCGGTAGGGCACGGAGCGCACGCGCTCGGCCACCTTTGCCAGCAGCGCCCGGCCCTTCGCGTTCACCCGGGCCGAGCCGGAGGGGAACAGCACCTCCTGCGCCATGTTGAGCTGGAGGCCCTCGCGCAGCTGCTGGATCTCGATCTGGCCCTGGGCCAGCTCTGCCTCGAGGTCGGAGACGAGGCCCTCGTAGGTGCCGCGCAGACGCTCCACCTCTTCGGTGGTCGACGCGAGCTGCGCCTCGCGCTCGGCGAGGCTCTTGGAGAGCCGGGCCTCGGCGTTGCGCAGCCGGCGGACGTCCTTCTCCAGCTTCTTCTGCTGCTGGTTGAGGTCCTCCATGGCGTCGATCAGGGCCACGCGCTCCGAGTCGAGGCTCTCGCTGGTGGCCTCGAGACGCGAGACGCGCTTCTCGAGACGGGCCTTCTCGGCGAGCAGGCCGTCGCGCTCGGCCACGACCTGCCGGTGCGTGCCGCTGCTGACGCAGGCCAGGACCAGCGGCGCCGCGACCAGCACGGCCAGCGCGGCGGCGGGCCGGAGCCCCCGCTCCGCCCTAGGAAGCGACGAGGGTCTGCTCGAGCGCTTCATCGATCCGTCCCACGTACTCCAGGTCGAGCCCCTCCAGGAGTTCGACGGAGACCTCTTCGACGTCCCGCCGGTTGCGCTCCGGCAGCACCACGCGGCCGATGCCGGCGCGCTTGGCGGCCAGGATCTTCTCCTTGATCCCTCCCACCGGCAGCACCTTGCCCCGCAGCGTGATCTCGCCGGTCATGGCCACCGTCGGCGGGGTCGAGCGGCCCGTGAGCAGCGAGGCCAGCGAGGTCACCATGGCGATGCCCGCCGAGGGGCCGTCCTTCGGCACGGCGCCCGCCGGCACGTGGATGTGGATGTCGGAGCGATCGAAGGCCTCGGGATCGAGACCGAAGGAGCCGGCCTGCCCGCGCAGCCAGGAGCGCGCGGCCTCGGCCGACTCGCGCATGACGTCCCCCAGCGAGCCGGTCAGCTTGAGCTCCCCCTTGCCGGGCATCTTGGTGGCCTCCACGAACAGGATGTCGCCTCCGGCCGGCGTCCAGGCCAGGCCCACCGCCACGCCGGGTCTTCCCACCCTTTCGGCGATCTCGGGCTCGAACTTCACGGGTCCGAGCAGGTCCGCGAGGTCCTTCGGCTCCACCGTCACCGCGCCGTCGAGCTCGCCCTCGGCCACCCGGCGCGCCACCTTGCGGCAGACGCCCCCGACCTCCCGCTCGAGGTTCCGGACCCCCGCCTCGCGGGTGTAGCTGTGGATCAGCGCCCGGATCGTGTCGTCGGGCAGGGTGAAGTCCACCTTCTCGATGCCGTTCTGCTCGCGCTGGCGCGGCACGAGGAAGCGCCGGGCGATCTCGACCTTCTCCTCCTCGATGTAGCCGGGGAGCTCGATCACCTCCATCCGGTCCCGCAGCGCCGCCGGCACCGGATCCATCTGGTTCGCCGTCGCGATGAACAGCACGCTCGAGAGGTCCACCGGGACCTCGAGGTAGTGGTCGCTGAAGGTGTGGTTCTGCTCCGGATCGAGCACCTCGAGCAGGGCCGACGACGGATCACCGCGGAAGTCGGCCCCCACCTTGTCGACCTCGTCGAGCATGAACACGGGGTTGCGCGTGCCGGCCCGGCGCATGCTCTGCACCACGCGTCCGGGCAGGGCCCCCACGTAGGTGCGGCGATGCCCGCGGATCTCGGCCTCGTCGTGGACGCCGCCGAGCGAGATGCGCTGGAAGCGACGCCCGAGGGCGCGGGCGATCGAGCGGCCGAGCGAGGTCTTTCCCACGCCCGGGGGACCCACGAAGCACAGGATGGGCCCCTTCAGGTCGCGCTTCAGCGAGAGCACGGAGATGTACTCGATGATGCGGTCCTTGACCTTCTCGAGGCCGTAGTGGTCCTCGTCGAGGATCCGGCGCGCCTCCTCGATGTCGAGGCGGTCCTCGGAGGCCTTCGACCAGGGCATCTCGACCATCCACTCGAGGTAGGTGCGGATCACACCGTACTCGGCGGCAGCCGGCGGCATCTGCGCCAGCCGGTCGAGCTCGCGGGTGGCCTGCTTCTCGGCCTCCTCGGGCATCTCGGCCAGCGCGATGCGCTCCCGCAGCCGGTCGACCTCGGAGTCCTGGTCCTCGCCCTCGCCCAGCTCCTGCCGGATCGCCTCGAGCTGCTGCCGCAGCATGTAGTCGCGCTGCGTCTTGCCGATGTCGGTCTGCACCTTCTCGCGGATCTCGCTCTCGACCTTCATCGCGTCGCGCTCGCGCGAGATCTCGTCGAGCACCTGCTTGAGCCGGGTCGGCACGTGCAGCTCCTCGAGCAGGGCCTGCTTGCCGGCCACGTCGTAGTCGAGGTTCGAGCCGCAGAGGTCCGCCAGCTTCGAGGGATCGTCGAGGTTGCCCGCCAGCAGCTGGAGCTCGTCGGAGAGCCGGGAGCTCTCGGCCACGAGCGCGGCGAACTGCTGGGCCACGTTGCGCATCAGCGCGGTGGTCTCCACCGACTCGAGGTCGCCCGCCTCGTCCAGCGTCTCGAGCCGGCCGCGCAGGAAGGGCGTCGAAGACTCGAACTCGCTGACCCGCGCCCGCGCGACGCCCTGCACCAGCAGCCGGTACGAGTCGTCGGGGAACTTGAGCATCTTGGCGATGCGCATGACCGTTCCCACGCGGTAGAGGTCGTCGGGCCCGGGGCTCCCCTCGACGGGGTGGCGGACGGCGGCACAGAGCAGGAGCCGGTGCGGCGTGAGCAGGACCTCGTCGATCAGCTTCTTGGAGCGCGACGAGCTGACCAGGAGCGGCGAGACGAGGTAGGGGAAGAGCACGGTGTTCTTGAGCGGGAGCACCGGCAGCACGGAGGGGATCTCCGTCTGCGTCACGTCCTCCGCTTCGCCGCTGCCCCCCGCCACCGGTGTGCCGCCGGTGGTCTCCTCGGGGCGGAGCTCCGCGTCTTCGCTCATTCGTCTCCTTGGCGCTCCACGGGCACGGTTCGCCGCGCCGGGACGCGCTTGGGAAGGGTCACGGTCAGGAAGCCGTCGGCCAGGTGCGCGGTGACGCCGTCCCGTTCGAAGGCGAAGGGGATGCGCAGCCTGCGCTCGAAGGGACCGGACGCGATCTCCATCTGATGGAGCCTCTTCACGTCGCCCGGCTCCGGCGCCACCCGGGCCCCCGAGATGCGCAGCGCCTCGCCGTCGACCGTGACGCGCAGGTCCTCGCCGCGCACGCCGGCGAGTTCTGCCCGCACCACCACCGCCTTCTCGGTCTCGAAGACGTCCACGTCGGGCTGCCAGCGGTCGCCGCGAAGCCGGTCGCGGAACTCGCCGTACAGATCGGCGAAGGGATCCTCGCCGCCGCGACTCACCGTGCCCTCCCGCCGACCGGCTTCTGCTGGCTCACCCCTCGCCCTTCTCCTCGGTGTACTCCGCGTCGACCACGTCGCCCTGGTCGCCGGCCGACCCGCCGGCGGCTCCGCCGGCCGCGTCGGCCGCGGGGCCCTCGCCGGCCGTACCGGCAGTCTGCGCCTTGTAGAGCACCTCGGCCACCTTGTGGAGCTCCTGCTCCAGGCGCTGACGCGCGGCGTCGAGCTTGGCCCCGTCCTCGCTGTCGAGATCGCCCTTGGCGGCCTCGATCGCGTCCTTGACGCCCTGCTGCTCGGCCTCTCCGAGCTTGTCGGCGCTCTCGCCGAGGGTCTTCTCGGCCTGGTAGATGAGCCCGTCGAGCTGGTTGTGCTTCTCGACGACCTCGCGCCGGGCGTGGTCCTCGGCCGCGTGGGCCTCGGCCTCCTTCACCATCCGCTCGATCTCGTCCTGGGCCAGGCCTCCGCTGCCCTCGATCTTGATCGACTGCTCCTTGCCCGTGGCCTTGTCCTTGGCCAGGACCGCCAGGATGCCGTTGGCGTCGATGTCGAAGGTGACCTCGATCTGGGGCACGCCGCGGGGGGCCGGCGGAATGCCGTCGAGGATGAAGCGCCCCAGCGTGCGGTTGCCGGTCGCCATCTCGCGCTCGCCCTGGAGCACGTGGATCTCGACCTGCGGCTGGCTGTCGGCCGCCGTCGAGAACACCTGGCTGCGCCGCGTCGGGATGGTCGTGTTCTTCTCGATGAGCTTCGTCATCACCGCGCCCTGGGTCTCGACGTCACGCCGCTGTCGCTGGGCATCGAGACCCAGGG
>JAAUYE010205067.1_pt1 | contig 11713 bp, 10 predicted proteins | sample 7278081 | NCBI WGS metagenome assembly JAAUYE01 (sample SAMN14350131, study PRJNA611818) | marine sediment metagenome | isolation source: surface marine sediment (0.6m) | place: French Polynesia: Moorea | collected 2018-08
GCATCGCCGTCAATCGGCGCTGAGCGGGCTCGGGCGATGTTCGAACTTGGCGAGCAGATCCGCGAGCTGCTCGCGCATCTCACGGCGATCCACGATCATGTCCAGCGCGCCGTGGTCGAGCAGGAATTCGCTGCGCTGAAAACCTTCCGGCAGCGTCTGGCGCACCGTCTGTTCGATCACCCGTGGGCCGGCAAATCCGATAAGCGCATCCGGTTCCGCAACATTGACGTCGCCGAGCATCGCCAGGCTGGCAGAGACGCCGCCCGTGGTCGGATCCGTGAGAACCGAGACGTAGGGCACCTTCTTCTGCCCCAGCTGCGCGAGCGCCGCCGAGGTCTTCGCCATCTGCAGCAGTGAGAACAGGGCCTCCTGCATGCGCGCACCGCCGCTTGCCGCAAAGGAGATGAGCGGCATGCCATTGTCGGCAGCATGGCGCGCTGCTCTCGCAAATCGCTCGCCGACGACCGAACCCATCGAGCCGCCCAGGAACGCGAATTCGAAGGCGCACACGACGACCGGGCGCCCGAGCAGTGTTCCGGCAGCTGCTACCAGCGCGTCTTTCTCGCCGGTCTTCTTCTGCGCCTGGGAAATGCGGTCGCGGTAGCGCTTGCTGTCGCGGAACTTCAGCGGATCCTCGGGTTCGAGGTTCGCGAACAATTCCTGCACCGAGTCCGGGTCGAGGAACGTATTCAGCCGTTCCCGCGCGCCGATGCGCATGTGGAAATTGCACTTCGGGCAGACATGCAGGTTGCGCTCCAGCTCGTTCCGGTAGAGTTGTGCGTCGCAGCGCGCGCATTTGATCCATACGCCTTCCGGCACGGAACGCGTACGCTTTTCCGTACTGATGCGCGACGGCATCAATTTCTCGAACCAGCTCATGCGCGCATCATATCCAAATTCCGCTACTGCCCCAATGCAACCGGCGCGGGAATGTCGAAAGCGTCCGGATAGCAGACCTGTACCAGCGTGAGGCCGTGGGGGGGCGCCGCCATGCCTGCGCGGGTCCGGTCCCTGTCGCCGAGCACGCGGGCCGCCCAGCCCACCTCCTGGTCGCCGCTGCCGATCGCGACGAGGGTGCCCGCGATATTTCGCACCATGTGCTGCAGGAAGGCGTTGGCTGTAATGTCGAGCAGCACCCAGTCGCCTTCCCGCACGACGCTGATGGCCGTGACCTCCCGCACCGCATTCGATGCCTGGCAGCCGGCCGCGCGGAATGCCGAGAAGTCGTGCTCGCCCAGTAATGCCTGCGCGGCTTCGTGCATGCGCAGATGGTCGAGGTCCTGGTGCACCCACCAGGCGCGGCGGCGGTAAAGCGCCGAGCGCACCAGGCGATTCAGAATGCGGTAGCGGTAGCGCCGCGCCGTCGCCGAGAAGCGCGCGTGGAAATCGTCTGCGACGGGCTTGACCCAGGTCACGCAGATATCGTCGGGCAGATTGGTATTCGCACCTAGCAGCCAGCCACGTTCGCTGCGCTCCGCATGGGTATCGAAGTGCGCCACCTGCCCGCTTGCGTGGACGCCGGCGTCCAGGAGCGGCTGGAGCGTTCGCTCGCCGTCGTCGCTGACGAACCGGTCGAGGTCACCTGTGCCGGCCGCACCGACGCCGAGGCCGGTGCGCTGCCGCTGCCAGCCGTTGTACGCGGTTCCGTCGTACTCGATGCCAATGGCGATACGCATCTGTAGTGCTGACGCCGCGGCGCCCGGAAGCGAGCCGCGGTATGCTTAGCCCGGCAGCGATTCCAGCAACTGCTGCGCCTGCTGGCGCTGCGACTCGTCGCCCTCGTCGAGCACTTCCTCGAGGATGCTGCGAGCACCGCCCGGATCACCCATGTCCACGTAGGCACGCGCGAGGTCGAGCTTGGTGCCGACCTCGGTCATCGTGCGCGCTTCGTGCAGGTCATCGCTCATATCGTCCGGCGACAGCGACATCGTCGGCACTTCGGAGGTCTCGTCGGATTCCTCGAAGCCCGGGCGCACGTGCTCGACCGTAGCATCGTCACGCGGCATATCGACCGTATCGCCCATTTCGCGGACCTTGAGCGCCGCGGTCAGGTCGTCCAGGTCGAGGTCCACATCGGTGCTCGCGACGGCCGGCATCTCGCCGGTCTCGTCCAGGTCCATGCTGCCGGTGAAGACATCGGGTGGGAGCGCCTCGGTTTTCGCGAAGTCGAAATCGGCCTCCTCGTTCAGGGTGCGGGCGAGCACCGTCTCCTCGTCCTCTTCGTCGTCCAGTGACGCCAGCAGGGTCTCGGCCTCGTCGGGGATGACCTCGTCCGGGGTGACCTTGTCCTCGCTGGCGACGTCCGTCGCCGTCTCGACTGCGAAATCCTCGGGCAGGATTTGCGTTCGGCCGGTGGCATCGAGCAGCGTCTCGTCGAAGCCCACGTCCGTTGCCTCCTCCACCTGCTGCATCAGCGGGTTCTGGCCGGTCTCGTCGGGCGCGAGCCGCATTTCGGAGGTCTGCGACAGCGCTTCTTCAATGTCGAGCTCCTCGTTGACGCCGGTGTCGTCGGCGTCCATACGCTCGTGCACACCGGTGGCGTCGGGATCCAACTCGGGATTGCGGCCGGTCGCCTCGGTGCTGTCTTCCAGCACCTCGTCGATACCTGTCGAATCCAGGATCTTCTGGCTCGCGGTGATGTCGTCTTCGTCCTCGCCGGTGAATTCGTCGATGTCGTCGAGCGAGGCGACCTCGGTCTCGGCCAGCGAATCCACATCGAGCCCGAGTTCGTCGAGGTTGATCTCGGCGGTCTCTTCGGGTGTCGGCGCGAGCTCGGCCGCAGCCTCCTCTACCGCGTCCGGGATCGACGGCAGTTCGGAGGTCGCGTCGAGCCCGGAAAATTGCTCCTCGATTGTCGGCGTCTCGCGCGTCGGTTCATCGGACGGCATCTCCGCGGTGCTGTCCTCAGACGGCAGCTCCGCAGTGCTGTCCTCGGCTTCGTCTTCGTCCGGGAAATCGAATTCGACGACACCGCTGTCTGCGGCGCTCGTCTCGCCCGGCGGCTCTTCGTCGAACGCGAAGTCCACCCCGTCGCCGCCACCCTCGGCGGCACTCTCTTCCGCGCCGCTCAGGTCGATGACCTCCTCGGCCGTGTCCTCGGTAGCGGTGAAATCGAAAACGTCTTCGCCATCGCCCCCGAGGTCGATGACGTCTGCACCGCCTTCGTCGCTCGCACCGAAGTCCATGTCCAGCGCACCGCCATCATCGGTGTCCTCGTCGAAGGCGAGGTCGACGGCCTTGGTCGCGCCCGCTACACCGGCGCCCGCAAACAGTTCGTCGTCCGCAGCGATCTGCTGGCCCATGATGACGATCTTGTCCCACTCGCCACCCTCGTCGGCGCCGGCGACCTGCTTGACGCGTCGCGCCGCATCGATGAACGCATCGCGGTTGCCCCATACGAAGTAGACCTCGCTGAGCTTGGTCAGCAGGTCCAACCGGTTCGGGTCGGCCTCGAGCGCGCCATTGATAAGGTCGGCTGCCTGGTCATACAGGCCGTAGGCCATATGGAAATCAGCCTCGGCAATCGGGTCGCTCTGGTCGAGGTTGACCGCGGTCTCGCTGCTGAAGGTATCTTCCATCGACCCCAGCGTGCCAAGGTCCGTGGTCTGTCCGCCCAGGTCCTGTTCCGGGCCTGGCGCATCGAGCGTGTCCTCATCGAGAGGCCCGAGACCGGTCGATCCCTGTTCCACCACGACAATCGATTCCTCGTCCCGCGATGGCGCCCGCAGCGCCTCCGTCGACGACAGCGCGGTCTCGTCGAGATCCGGCGCGGACATGCCCGCGCTCGTCCATTCCTCGTCGTCACCGCGACCGCGGCGAACGAACCAGAAGAGCACGCCGCCGGCGAGGATCACTGCGCCGGCAATGATAAGGACCCACGTATTCGTGGCCATCTCGATGATCTTGTCGAGCAATGACGGCTCGGCGCGCGTCGGCGCCGAAATCACGTTGCTCGGCGGCTGTATCGGCGAGTCGGCTTCTTCCTCGGCAACGGCCTCCGCCGTGTCGGCCACATCGGCCTCCTCGGGTTCGGCGAGCAACTCGTCTTCGGCAGCAAGCTCGTCTTCGGCCGGCTCCGCTTCATAGCCTGTGGGCTCGAACGTGTCGGGCTCATACAGCTCGCCGCGAATGTCCGCGAGCTCCTGGCGCAGCGCCGCCAGCTCGTTGTCGCGAATCTCGATGAGCGACTGCTGCTGAGGCACGTCGGCGGCTTCGAGCTCGGCAATGCGATCCATGATTTCCTGCTCGCGCAAGCCCTCATCCGGCTCACCGGCCAGCGTATCCGCCTCCTCCGGAAGCTCCGCACCGGTGCCTACACCGGCCGGTTCCTCGTCGGGCGGCACGAGCTGCAGGCTCGGGCGCGTCTCTGTCGCCACGGGTGCGTCGGCCGTTGGCGCGGGTGCGGGCGCACCCCGCCACTCCGCGTGGTGGCGCTTCGCCTCGTTCAGCGCATAAGCCCGGTCGATGCGATAGATGTCGTCCGCGCTCGGAATCCTGATCCTGGCGCCAGCGCGCAGGATGTTGATGTTGCCGCCGAATGCGTCGCGATTCGCCTCGTAGATGGCAAGCATCGTCTGGTTCATCGTCAGACGCGCGTCCGGTCGGTAACGCGCGGCGATGCCCCACAGCGTTTCGCGCGGCTGCACGATGAATTCGTCGCCCGACGCGGCGTCGAACGGCAGGTCCGGCACGCCGGCCTGCGGTTTCGGCTCGGCCACCGGTTCTGGCGCAGGCTCCGGCTCACGCTGCGGCGCCGGCGCCGGTGCCGGGATCGGGCGGGGTCTTGCGGCCGGCGTTTCGGCCGCCGGCATGGGGCGCGGCTCCGCCTGGCGTTCGATGCGACCGCTGTCCGCCGGCGTGCTGCGTTGCGGCGCCGTCACGGCCGGACGCGACTCCTCGGCCGGGGGCGGCGCGAAAGTCGGCGGGTCGAGCAGCACCGTGTACTCGCGCAGCAAGCGACCGCGCGACCACATAGCCTCGACCAGGAACGTCAGGAACGGTTCTGTAATCGGCCGCGTAGACGTCACGCGAATGTAGTTGCCCTGGCCGGAGTCCGACTTGACAACCTCGAACCTGAGATCCTGGAGATAGAAGGGCCTGTCGAGCCCGTATCGCTCGAACGTCTCCTGCGAGGCAAGCCCCACCTGCAGGTTCTCGAGCTCTTCCGGCGTTGCCGACAGCAATTCGATTTGCGCGCGCATGGGCGCGTTGAGCGCTGAATCCAGCCGGATTTCACCGAGGCCGAGGGCCCAGGCGTTTCCCGACAGCAATAAAACGAGCGCAAGCGAAAGACGATTGCTTCGTCGCGGCATAATGATGGTCTCCAACTCCCCAGGTGCCTCTGCAGACGCCGCGCAGAGACATACGCATGGCAGCCCAAGCTGCCTCTCCGGTTGCTTGCGAACTATAGCCTATAAATGGTTTTTCGCCAAAATTTCAGCAATTTGGACGCTATTTAGAGCCGCGCCCTTACGTATGTTATCGGCCACAACCCAGAGGTCGATCCCGCGCGGGTGAGAGATGTCTTCGCGTACCCGGCCGACGTAAACCGGATCGCGTCCGGACGCCTCCGTCACTGCGGTCGGGTATTCGCCGGTCTCGACACCGTCAAGGAGTTCGACGCCGGGTGCGTTACGCATCAATTCGCACACCTGCGCCGCCGAGATCTTGTCGCGCGTCTCGATGTGCACGGCCTCGGAGTGGCCATAGAATGCCGGGATTCGAACGGCCGTCGGGTTAACGAGGATGTCGGGGTCGCCGAAGATCTTGCGGGTCTCCCAGACCATCTTCATCTCTTCCTTGGTGTAGCGATTGTCCTGGAACGCATCGATGTGCGGCACCGCGTTGAAGGCGATCTGCTTCGCGCGCCCCTGCATCTCCAGCGGACGGCCGTTCAGCAACGTCGTCGCCTGCCGGACCATCTCCTCGATCGCGCTGCGCCCGGCGCCGGACACGGCCTGGTAGGTCGCAACGTTGATTCGCTCGATGCCGGCCGCGTCGTAAATCGGCTTCAGCGCGACCACCATCTGGATCGTCGAGCAATTGGGGTTCGCGATGATGCCGCGGCTCGAATAGGCCGCGATCGCCTCGGGATTCACCTCGGGGACGACCAGCGGTATGTCGTCGTCGTAGCGAAAATGCGAGGTATTGTCGATGACCACGCAGCCGGCTTCCGCGGCCCGCGGCGCATACTCGGCCGAAATCGATCCGCCGGCGGAGAACAGGCCGATCTGCACCCTGGAAAAATCGAAGCCGGCGAGGTCCTCGACGGTCAGTTCACCGCCGCCGAACGCGACTTCTTTGCCCACGGAGCGCTCGCTCGCGAGCGCGTATACCTTGCCCACCGGGAACTTTCGCTCCGCGAGTATCTCGAGCATGGTCTCGCCGACGACGCCCGTGGCGCCGACGACGGCTACATCGAATCGATCTGTCATTGGTCCTGTCTACGTAATGCCTGGAGTTTCCGACCGAACGTCGGCGTTCTGCGCCCGATTGCGCAAATAATGGTCCATGATGACGAGCGCCACCATCGCTTCGGCGATCGGCGTCGCGCGCAGGCCGACGCAGGGATCGTGGCGACCCTTTGTGACGATCTCGGTCTCCTTGCCGCTCTTGTCGATCGTCTTGCCCGGTACCGAGATGCTCGACGTCGGCTTCAGCGCAATGCTCGCCAGCAGGTCCTGGCCCGACGAAATTCCGCCGAGCGTACCGCCGGCGTCGTTCTTGCTGAATCCGCTGCCCGACATCTCGTCGCGATGCTGACTGCCGCGCTGGGACACCGCCGCGAACCCGGCGCCGATCTCGACGCCTTTGACCGCGTTGATGCTCATGAGCCCGCGGGCGATATCGGCCTCGAGCTTGTCGAAAACGGGTTCGCCGAGCCCCACCGGCATATCGCTCGCCAGTACGCTGATCTTCGCGCCAATCGAGTCGCCTTGCTCACGCAGCTCGTCCATGAATTTTTCGAGCTCGGCGATGCGCGCCGGCTCGGCGCAAAAGAACGGATTATCGTCGACCGCGCCGAGGTCGGTGGCGCCGAGTTCGATCGGGCCGAGCTGCGACAGGTAGCCGCGAATTTGCACGCCGAGGCGCTCGCGCAGGTATTTGCGCGCGATCGCGCCGGCGGCAACACGCATCGTCGTCTCGCGGGCCGATGATCGCCCGCCGCCCCGGTAGTCGCGAATGCCGTACTTCTGCTGGTAGGTGTAGTCGGCATGCCCCGGGCGGAACTTGTCCTTGATGTCGCCGTAGTCCTTCGACCGCTGGTCCTTGTTCTCGATGAGCAGGCCGATCGGCGTTCCCGTCGTGCAACCCTCGAACACGCCCGAGAGGATCTGCACCTGGTCGGGTTCGTTGCGCTGCGTGGTATGACGCGAACGCCCGGGACGGCGCCGGTCGAGATCCGCCTGGATGTCGGCCTCCTCGAGCGGCAGCCCGGGCGGGCAGCCATCGACGATGCAGCCCAGCGCTCGCCCGTGGCTTTCGCCGAACGTCGTCACCACGAACAGCGTACCGAAACTGTTACCTGACACCTTCCAATTCTCCGGCAGCCAGCAAAAAGACGCCCTGCCCGCCATGCTCGAACGTCAGCCAGACAAATGCAACATCCGGGAAGGCGGCTTCCAGCGCCTGCTGGCTGTTGCCGACCTCGCAAACGAGTATCCCGCTGTCGGACAGGAATCGCGACGCATCATGCAGGATGCGTTTCACCGAATCCAGACCGTCGTCGCCCGCCGCCAGACCGAGCGCCGGCTCGTGCCGGAACTCTTCGGGCAGCGACTCCATGTCATTGCGGTCGACATAGGGCGGGTTGCTGACGATAAGGTCGTAGCGGCGGCCCTCCAGGTCGTCGAAGAAGTTCGACCGGACGAGGCGAACACGATCCCCGACTCCGTGCGCTTCGACGTTGATGGCTGCCACTTCGAGCGCCTCGGCGGAGATGTCCACCGCATCGACCGAGGCGCCGGGGAACGCCCGGGCGAGCGCGATCGCGATACAGCCGCTGCCGGTCCCGAGGTCGACGATCGACTGCACATCGTCCGGGTCGATCCAGGGTGCGAACCGCGCCTGGATCAGCTCGGCAATGGGTGAACGCGGAATGAGTACCCGCTCGTCGACGTAAAAACGCATGCCTGCAAACCAGGCTTCGTTGACAAGATACGCCACCGGCACGTGATCGCGGACGCGGCGCTGTATTAGCGCCTCCAGTTCATCGAGTTCCCGGGCTGTAACGGGGCGCGTGTACGCCGCGGGCGCGTCGTCGTGCGACAGCCCCAGGTGCGCGAACACCAGCCACGCGGCCTCGTCCGTGGGATTGTCCGTCCCGTGCCCGTAATTCAGCCGGGCGGCGGCAAACCGTTCCGCCGTCTGCAGGATCAGCTGTTCGACATTCGGGGTTTTGCGCTGCTCTTCTGTCACTGTCGCCGGGGCGCTTGCAACGCCGTTCAGAGGACCCATCTCATAATCGCACACAGCTGCTGTAGAATCGCGCCCTCCGTAACGATCTTTCCCGATATTCATGCACTCCCGAAACATCATCGCCGCCCTGGTGCTCGCTATTGCAGTCGCCGCGGGGCTTGCTCTCGCGCTGCGCGATGCCGGCAAGGCGCCGGCGCCGCTCTCGGCGACGGTACTTCCTGCCGGCAACGAACTGCCGGAGTTCGCCCTGCTCGACCAGGACGGATCGCCGGCCGGCCGCAGCGCGTTCGAAGGACAGTGGGACCTCGTCTTCTTCGGCTTTACCAACTGCCCCGACATCTGCCCGGCGACGATGACGGTCCTCGGGCAGGCAAAGCGCGCGCTGGAGGCGCGCGGCCAGGAGCCGCTGCCGCGCGTGGTGCTCGTCAGTGTCGATCCCGAGCGCGACTCGCCCGAGGCCATGGCGCGCTACGTCGCTTACTTCGGCGAAGACAACCTGGGGCTGACCGGTGATCTCGACGAGATCCGCAAGCTCACCGATGCGCTCGGGATCTTCTTCCAGAAAGCCGGCACGGAAAGCGCCGTCTACGGCGTCGACCATTCCACGGCCGTCCTGCTGATCGATCCGCGGGGCCGGCTCAGGGCTCTATTCAGCGCGCCGCACGATGTGGACACCCTGGTTCACGACCTGCCGCTGATCATGGCGGCCGGGTGATGCGGCTCTTAGCGGTCATCGTTACCGTTCTGGCCGTCGTGTCGGCCTGCGACGGCAGCAGCGGACCGCCGGTGGTCGCAACCAACGTCGTGGTCACCGGGCCCGCGGCCGGGATGCCGATGGCAGCCGGTTACCTCGAGATCAGCAACCGTTCGGGTGGCACCATTCGGATCACCGGGGTGACCAGCCCGAACTACGGGGCGGTCGAGATGCACGAGACGATCGTTGAGGACAGCGTTGCGAGGATGCGCGAGATCCCCGTGCTCGAAATCGCCGATGGCGAGACCGTCGTATTCGAGCGCGGAGGCAAGCACCTGATGCTCTTGAAGCCCGTGGGTGCGCCCGGGACGATTACGCTCAACTTCTACAGCGACGACCTGTTGCTGCTCAGCGTGAACGCAGAATTTGCGGGCACGATGGATTAGAGAGGTAACGCGTTCATGCTGTCGCGACTCTTCGCAATGATGCAGTACCTGCTGCCGAAATTCTGGCTGACTTCGCTCGTCTACCGGCTGGCGCGCATCCGTACGCGGGCCGTCAAGAATGCATTGATTCGCGGTTTCCTGAAGATCTACGACGTCCGGCTGGACGAGGTCGACGGTCGGGTGCCCGAGGACTTCGCGACCTTCAACGATTTCTTTATTCGCGAGTTAAAGGACGGGGCGCGGCCGATAGACCCGAGCCCGCGAGCAATCGTGTCGCCCGCCGACGGGACGCTCAGCCAGGCGGGTACGCTGCGCGGCAATCGCATCCTGCAGGCCAAGGGAATCGATTACACGCTCGAGGACCTGCTCGCCGCCGACCTGGACAAGGCGCGGGAATTCGACGGCGGCGCGTTCGCTACGATCTATCTCGCTCCCTATAACTACCATCGCGTGCATGCGCCGGTGGATGGCGAACTCGTTGCGGCGCATTACGTGCCCGGCGACCTGTTCAGCGTGAACAGCGCGACCGCCGCTCACGTGCCGGGACTCTTCAGCCGCAACGAGCGGCTCAACCTGCATTTCGCGACGGCGATCGGCCCCATGGTTGTGGTGCTGGTCGGCGCGCTCAACGTGGGCAGCATCTCGACACCCTGGAGCGGCGAGATCCGGCCGCGCAAGTCGGGCGTCGTGGAGAGCATCGAACTCTCGCCTGCGCCGCGAGACCTCCGTAAAGGCGACCTGCTCGGCTGGTTCAACATGGGGTCCACGGTCATTGTCCTGCTGCCCCCGGGCCGCTGCGCCTGGCACGACGATTTCGCTCCGGGTGTGACCACCGTGATGGGCAAGGTCATCGGCGAGCTGGCGGCGCCCGGCGCGTGACCTGGCGGGCGTCTTCCGGGATTGCGGCAGCGCGGCGGCGCGCCGCGATGCTGGAGCGGGCACGACGCTTCTTCGACGCCCGCGGTGTTCTCGAGGTGGAAACGCCCTTGCTCGGCCGGTACACCACCAGCGATCTCAATATCGACAGCTTGCACGTTTCGGGGCTGTCCACTGCCCGCCTGTTCCTGCAGACGTCGCCGGAATCGTATCTGAAGCGGCTGCTCGCCGACGGCTACCCGGATATTTACAGCCTGGGCCGCGTCTTCCGGGACGGCGAAGCCGGCCGCCTGCACCAGCCCGAATTCACGATGGCGGAATGGTACCGGCACGGCTTCGGGCTCGGCGCGATCATCGATGACACCCTGGCATTCATCGCCACGCTTCTTGACCGGCCCGCGCTGCAGGAAGCCGAGCGGCTCGAGTACGCGGCCGCGTTCCGGAAGCATGCCGGCGTGGATCCGCTCCTCGCGTCGATCGGCGAACTCGCCGGCGCCGCGGCGGCCGATGACGGGTTGAAGGACAGCCTCGGCGACGATCGGGACGCATGGCTTGATTTGTTGCTGAGCACGCGTATCGGGCCACGCCTCGCCGGCGACCGGCTCACCGTCATTAGCCATTTCCCGGCGAGCCAGGCCGCCCTGGCGCGGACCTGCCCGGCGGACGACAAGCTGGCCGACCGTTTCGAGGTCTTTTACGGTGCGATGGAACTGGCGAACGGCTTCGTCGAACTTCGCGACCCGGACGAGCAGCGGCGGCGCATGCTGGCCGATCTCGACAGGCGGCAGGCGGCGGGCAGACAGGCGGTGCCGCTGGACGAACCGCTGCTCGCGGCGCTAGAGTCCGGCCTCCCCGATTGCGCGGGGGTCGCCGTCGGCCTCGATCGGCTCGTGATGATCGCCACCGGCGCCGACGACATCCGCGAAGTGGTGACTTTCGCCTTCGACAACGCGATTGAATAAGTAAGGATGACCGACTACAAGCTGCTCGAATCCCAGGCCGAGGCGCTGCTACGTGATGAACCGGACGCGCTCGCGAGCGCGGCCAATTTCGTTGCGCTGCTCTACAACGCGCTCGACGACGTCAACTGGCTCGGCATCTACGTACTGCGGGGCGACGAGCTGGTGCTGGGCCCGTTCCAGGGCCAGCCGGCGTGCGTGCATATCGCCCTCGGCAGCGGCGTGTGCGGAACGGCGGCCGCGACGCGGGAGACGCAGCGCGTACCCGATGTCCACGCGTTTCCCGGGCACATCGTCTGCGATGCCGCCTCGCGCTCGGA
>JAAUYE010233203.1_pt1 | contig 11712 bp, 6 predicted proteins | sample 7278081 | NCBI WGS metagenome assembly JAAUYE01 (sample SAMN14350131, study PRJNA611818) | marine sediment metagenome | isolation source: surface marine sediment (0.6m) | place: French Polynesia: Moorea | collected 2018-08
AGGGCTTTAATCTCTGACTTAAATTTAGATTTAATGAGAGATTCTAGCCCCTGATGGAGAATTCTTTGTCTTTCGACATCTTGGAAGGTTTCAGGGGAGAAATTATCAAACACGCCCCGACTTTTCAAGTAGGTTTTTTCGACTAACTCTTTCCACTCTTTAAAGGCTAATCTTTTCTCAGAGATACGACGTAAGAGGGGCTTGATTTCAAGGATACTTGAAACCTTCTTAATTTCCGCTTTTAAATTCCCTATCTCTCTCTTATTGGTTTGAGGATTAAAAGGCTTTGACCCATCATCATAAACCACATAATCAAAAGAAGGAATGTCTAAGGAAACTTCCCCTTCCCCGATAAATTTAGCGACCTTAATTCTTTCTTTTAAATAGTCCCCACCTTTATTTTTAATAACATCATCAACCCCTTTCCCGTCTTCGATATCCCAGAGGACTTTGTAAGGACTGCCATCGATTCTAGATATTCCTTTAGCCACTCGAACGACGGCTTTAGCTACGATCCGCCTTGTCTTGTGTTTATTATCTTGGTCAAAGCCAATATAAACCCCCCGGCCTTCAACGTAGGGACGTAAAGATTCTTTAATTTCTCCTGTTTCGGGATCTACTCCACATTGACACCCATACAGGGCTATAGCAGGGATGTCCACAGACAACGCTGAGAGGCTCTTCTTGCCCCCTTCCGTTAGAAGTACGGGGATTATCTTATTTTCTTTAAACCACTCCCAGAAGGATATATTTTCGGGGGGTATGGGTAAATCGTATTCTAACGCCAGCTTCTCGATGGTTTCTCTAGGGACGGGGGGAAGGTAAGGAACGTCCCCGATTCCTTTTGGCGCGTAATATTGTCCCGTTTTCTTTCGTTTAGTCTTGCCCTTTTTCCCTTTCTTCTTCTTACGAGGTTTCTTTAACTCTCCATAGATTTTACACTGCCAAGGCTCCCCAGTTTCCTGAATAAAGGTGGCACCGAGCAGATCCGGTTTGGCTTGATGACCAAAGCGAGTGTAAGGCCACCTCAAGACATCGTACAGGGGCGTTCCCTCAACTTCATGGGTGACGTGGTTAATTTCAATGTCCGGGAAGAACGTCACCGCCATCTCGAAGATGTTGGTGGCGATCGCACTTTTGTTAATAAATTCCTGCTTAATTTTTGTGGCATCCATTCCCCAGTCCTCTTGTGCTGCTACACAAGGGGGTTGTCTGAGTTTCATTACCTACTTGAATGATCTATATGCACAAAAAAAACGGTAAACTTCAAAATAGTAAATTGTTTTGGGTAAGGGTTTCCCCTTTTGGTGAAGTTAATTGGTTTTTGATCCTTGTGGGTTTACAAGATATTGTGGATTTACATCGGATTCAAATTAGTAATTGAAAACTTCATTAAAGGCAACCCCCCTTTTTTTTGGTCAGTAGTATATAAAGGGCATTCTAATTCTTTCTAGGGATTTGAACAAGAAGAGGAGGAAGATCACCAACCGATCACCGACACAGCAAATTGTTTTTGTTCGGTAGAGACTTCTAGGTAAGCTTGGAGAGTACCGAGGTCATGGTGGCCTGAAATTTCTTGAATATGTTTTAAAGGGATGCCAGCGTTGTGCATTTGGGTGAGGGCGGTGCGTCGGAAGCTGTGGGTACTGACACCTTCGACTCCAATGCGAGAGCAACCGGCTCGAAGGAGTTTATCGGCTGTGTAGCGAGAGAGATGCCTCCAGGCTTGTTTACCAGGGAAGAGAAAGCCAGCATCGCCTGTTTGACGTTTGGGGTGGTAATCATCAAGGAAGGGCTTGAGAGCGTCTGTAATGGTGACTTGACGAGTTTTGAGCTTGCCTTTAGTGGTAGACTTACGGAAGGTGAGCGTACCGCCTTTAATGTCAGTTACTTCGAGGGCTAGAGCCTCAGAAATACGGCAACCGGTGAATAAACAGATGCCAAAGAGAGCGCGATCACGGGGGTTAGTAAAACCTTCAGTAAAGAGCCGTTGTAGTTCGGCGGTGTTTAAGACTTTAGCTTGGCCATGGCCCTTAACTTTCATGGTGGGGGTGGGAGTTTTAAATTTCTTATATCCACGATAGTCTAGTATTGTGGACTTACCGCTATAATCTTGATTTTTCGTAACCCTTAATTTGGGTATTTTGGCAGAGTTAAGGAAATGTTATCTTTTCCTTGCGCTACAACCCCCATTCTCTCGTTCATTCATAAGCTCTCTTTATAGTCGTTTAAACGTACTAGCTAAAGAACCAAAAATATTTACGCTATCAAAGTGAAAGTCGATATTGACAAAAGTTCTCATTTTAGAGCTAAAAGTCAAAAGCTGATGATAATAGAGAATGATTAAATTTATAGGGGTAAAATTAAGACTTAAAGTTTAAATAACTCGAATTTACATCAATTATCTTAAAAATAATAGCTTAGGTGATCTTAGGTGTAGCAGTGATCGTAAAAATCAGCTTTGATGATGACTTCGCTAATTGGGGGAAAACTAGCGAGACTGTCATACGGGGCAATCTAAGAAATTTTGCAGTTTTTAGTGCTTGAGGCACTTTTAACTTGTCTTTGTCTCAAATCTCTCAAAGGTATATTTAATCAATATTGTAGGGTTTTTAAGGGATTTCTCTAATAGATGATTTTTGCAGAGATTAGCCAAACGCTGCAAAAATCGATAGCCTTGCTAATCCTCAAATATCAATTTTGAAATCTTTACAGGAGAAGGGTTTTCAGCTAGATTGCCCCTGGTGACAGCTTGGCTAGTTTTGACCCTAATTTTAGCTTTTATAGCCTATAGCATTTATTTTAAAATAGTTATCTTTTCCTTAAATCTCCGATCTTTACTGATAGAACTAAGTTGACTATTTGGAAACTTCTTAATTAAATTTAACATTTCTTCAATAACTGAATCCGTAATATTAGTTGATATTATTTTAATAACTTCTTTAAAATTATTTTGACAAGCTGTAAATTGAAATTTTGATAATAATTTATAATCATCTTCTAACAAAATTATTAAATACTTAGCTTCATTGTTCGACCATTTTGTAATTAATTCATCATAAATTGGCTGAGCATTATTAGAGACTCCATACTGATTTCCTATTCTACAAATTGTTAAAACTCGAACATAGTTTTTTAGACAATTTATTGGTATTTCTCCCGAATTATGAATAAAAGATTGTACTAATTTAGCAGAAATAGGTTCATTATGAAAATTATCCCATCCATTATGTGTATTCAGTAAATCATCTAATGATTCATTTAATTTAAGAGAAAGAGTATCTTGAGGCAAATACATTAATCCTTCTACATTTTCTAAAAAATCATAAGCTCGATCCCTTTTTTTGATCTCCCCATTTACCTCAAAAGAAGAATATTTAAGTCCTATTTCATACCGAAGTTCATCCGAAGATGATAACCATATTTTTGATGCAATAAGATTAATATTTCTACGAGCTTTTGAGATCATATTAGGATCAACATACATTCCGAAAACACTTCTTAATAAAGAACTTATTAAATCAATTGGTAATTTTTTAATTGCTTCAGTAATAGGAGGAATATCATACTCACCTAAACGTTCTTCACGCAAACTTGTTAAAAGTTTTTTTACTTCAATAACTGCACCTTCAGGCTCTTTTCCAATTACTTCTTGAATACAAGTTTCTAGCCACGAAACTAATTGTAATCCTGAGATTTCATTATGATTAGGATGAGCTGCACTAGCATGATTTCGCATTTCTCGAATATAGTCTAAATGCTTATATCCTATTTCACTAATAATTCCTGTTTCTTTACAACCTGATACTAATTGCCAATCATCTAATCTAATTAAATCTTCCTCATTCTTAAATTTCTCTCTTTTTTTTTCATCTTTGATCACAGAATTATAAAAATAATCAAGATCAAAAATTATTACTTTATCACGAAGACTTTGAATAGTTTCATCCCAGAGATAATTAAGGGCTGCATCAAATAATCCCATAATTGAGGCAGATATAAATTTTGATAGATAGTAAGCAGATTTTTTTTGTCTATCTGATAAATCTGGTATAATTTCATGTATATTAACTATTACTCTTTGACGTTGTTTTACTTCTACTAAAATTTCATTATGAGGCAACCCAAGATGTTTTAAATATTGAGATAAATTATCGGAAATAACCTCAAGCATTTCTTGTGAAGCTTCATTAGGATTATAAGATTGAATAGCTGAACTTTTTTCTGTTTCCATTAAAATCGAAAAATAGATATTTATCTAATGATAATCGTTTAAATAAAATAAAATAAAAACCTTATTTACACTTAAATTAAATAATTTAATCAGATTAAAATTGTATGTAAATATACTTAATTTAGTCAATCTATAATTTAGTGAAAAGACTTGATCAATCATATCATTTATTTGGGAAGTATCCCAAACCCCCTTAGCTGTCATGTATCTTCCTTGACTCGACAAACATCCTAGATTTGGTCAGAGTATGCGAAGGGGCAAGATGATGGGGTAAAAAAGGTTAAAGCTAAGACCATCCCCTTCACACCCTCTTCCCGATTGTAGTTTGTCGGTCAAGGACACAGCAAGAGAAATGTCTGCGAGAGGAATGCTTCAAAAGCTCGAATCTGAGGTAACCATTTTTTATTGATGAGAGTTACTGAATAAGAAATCGATTTTAGAATTGAAAATTTATACTACGAGTTGTAGTTTGAAAAAGTTTTGAAAGGGACTGTGATAAAGATAGAAATTTTCTTCCCAGTTGGGAGTAATGTGCAGGCAAAAATTTTCTAGATTTTTTGGGGTTACTGATGGGAATGAGTGTCCAATATCCGTCTCTTACCCGTCCAATATCCGTCAGTTTTTGGGCAAGATTACGGTCAGTTTTGAACAGGGATAATTACACTTTCTAATAATCAGGAATTTGAAAACCGATATAAGTTGCTTCTGATCAAGGTTATAGAGAAAACCATCATCAATAAACAGCGAAACTATGTCTGAACTGACATACCAAAAATTCAGGGATGTAGACAGAAAGATAAAATTAGCTCAAAGCTAGATATGCCCTATAATATAGCGGTTGGTTGAAAAAAGTGGGATGGATATTGGACTGGTTTTGGACGATTTCGACACAACACTTTTAAAATAAAACGTTGTTGTTACAATTGTGTTACTTTTTGTCACTTAAATGTCTTTAAATCGTAGTATAAAATTAATTTAATTTTTAATCTGATAATACTTTGCTTGATTAGTCCCTTTCTATTTTTCTGAAGGGTGAGTATAAATATCTATTTTTCTAAATTTTGATAAATTAAATACTGAAGCTAGTTAATAAAGTGAATTAAATGGGAAGACAAGCTAAACTTAAAAAACTTAGGAAAATTTTCAAATGTGAAGATCAATCACTTCTACAAGAGTTAGGTCAGTATTTGCACATGGCTGAAAAGGATTTAATATCGGTTGGTGTTTCGCCAACAACAGAAAATCTTAAAGCTGTGATGGAAAATCTTAGTTTGATTGAACGTCCTAAAAATATTACAGATAGTGAATTTGAGGCTTTCCTAGAAGAAAAAATGTTAGATTTTATTAAAAATAATCTAAAGTAATAAAAAAAATAGAACTTGAAAAATCCTAATTCTAACGAGTAAATTAGGGTTGTTAGAATCAATTAGAGAACAGTTATTTTAAGGAGAAACCCTTAGAGTAATCCCCCCTTAATTGGGGGTTCCTAAATTTTTACTTAACCCATTTTTTGAGTTGGGAATCATATCGCCATTCAAGGTTTTTAGGTGGCTGACGTTTCTTAGTAGCCCATCTAGAAACTGTACTTGAAGATACACCCAATAGCCGAGCTAATTCTGCATTAGTTAATTGTTCATCTAGGGTTGGTTCTATAGTTTCTAGTATAGTTTCTAGTATAGTTTCTTTTTTGTCTATACGTATGTCTATACTTGTGTCTAGCTTAGTAATCAATTCATTAACTTGCTTTTCTAATTTGTCTATACGTATGTCTAGCTTATTGTCTAGCTTATTAATTTTATTATCTAAATCGTCTATACAAATAGAATTAGAGGAAGGATTAAGGTTAGAGATTAAGTTTTTGTCTAGTCGTCCGTCTAGACAAGCTTGAATAATAGTAGTCAAAAACTCTGATATATCAAGGTTTTGCTCTTTTACCCACTTCTTAAACTGCTCTCGTTTCTCGGCTTCAATTCTGACGGTGATTAATTTATCTTTATTCATTGTCTAGTCAATTAGAGAGTTATGTCTATACATAATTAAGTCTAACCATGACTAGACAATTCTAGCAATAGCGTCTAGCTTTTGTATAGACATAAAGGGGGCTAAAAGTTTGTATATACATTAAAATAGACAAGTGTATAGACAAAAAATAGGTCGTTCAAGCTGGCGTTCTCAAGTCTTTCCAGATAGGAGTTATAATATTGCATACATTTATTTAGTTGAACTGTTATATTAAAGTCTTAGTATCACAGTAATTTGCTAATCTCTAATTCTTTTAATTCTCAATAATTTTTCTAAGTGTTTTTATCTAAAATAAGTATTTTTCTATAATATTTTTTCAGGGATTTTACGTTAATCAAAATATTAACTATTATTTCCTAGAGTAATTAGTAGAATTTTAAAATTAATAACAATGAACGGTTTTAAATTACTCAGTTTATTTTCTAAAACAATCAAATTACTTGATGAATACTCTAGTGCTATTCAAACCATATTTATCATCCTTACTTTTTTTGGAGTCAATGGTTTTTTTATCAAACCTACAAAACCTGAAAATAGTTGTAAAAAAGGAGATGAAATTCAAATTGAAATTATTTCTAATATAAACATATCAAATATAGAAATTTTTGAATGATAGGCTTTTTAGTAAGTAAAAAATCACTTCTCACGAGTGAATCTATATATCTAGACAACAGCCTAATCCAATGAGCATAAAATAAAAGCAGTCCCCTGGCGGCCACCAAGGGACACGATCTTATAAATGATTCTTACTTAGGAGTTTAACTCATGAATGAACCGATTACCGTCCCATTAGACTTAACAGACATCCTAAAAGAACTTAAGCAGGATATCAAAGACGTAAACACCAAGCTAGAGAAACTAAACACCATCGAGGTCAAGCTCGCAACGATTGAGACAGAACTCAAAGGAATGGATAAACGGTTAGAGAGGGTGGAAAACACCCAGGACACTCTCGTTAAAGAAGTATCTGATCTCAAGGGCTTCCGTTCTCTAATCCTTCCCCTAGTCGTCGGTGGCATTAGTGCCGTTATCGGGGGAATCGTTACGGCGGTGTTTAGATTACCTTCTTTATTGTTGAAACCATAGCGAGTATCTTGGTGGGTGGCCACGATGCCCCCCTTTTTAAACCTGATGGTGATCGCTGAATTAGGCTTGAATAAAGCCTTTCAAGTCATAGCACTCTAAAAATTGGGCTAAACACTCACTGTATGTCCAGTTTTGATCCAAAACAAATGTAAGCAAACGGAAGAAAAAAAAGACATTTTTGGACAAAAGAGGTCAAAAGAGTGAGTGGATGGCCAGTTTTGATCCAAATTTTTAGTAACCCAAAATTAGCCCGATTATAAAGTAAACTTTAAGCCACATACCAGAAATCTAAAACCGCCTCTCTTAATTTCAAAACATCAAAATTTTGATCATTTCAAGCCCGATGGTGATCACTGGTGACCGCTTCAATCATAATCCCACTTAACCAAACACCACCATTATTTTTAGTCTTCGTTTCTCATGCACCGAGTAGATCCCAACCGATACCCCATTATTCATGGTAGATCCTTATAGTGGTTTTTCCCTTCATGCTCATAACAGGCCGCACTTATGTGTCCCCTTTGTCGAAGCTTCATCGTGACGGACACCTTTAATGATAGGATCTTAAGGAAATCTAAAAGGAGTTTGTCCTTTTAGACGACCAACAGTGAGCGTAACCAGTAGCCACTTTTTACCAACCTGAGTGGGCTTATTTTTTCACTGGTTCATTCAACCGCAAAAACCCCCGATTTTTAGGGTAATTTTTTAAACGTCACTGTTTGTTGTTAAGTTGTTACTCATCGTCACTAAACGTAATTAAACTCCTACTAACTGTTACTAAACGTTATTTTTTGATTTTTGTACGGACAAAAAAATCCTCTGAAATCGATAACAAATAGTACCAAATAATAACAAGTAGTAACGTTTAATAACTCATCGACACCTTATAGTAACGTCCTAGTAACGCCCAAAATCACAGTATTTTTTCCAGTTGTCCCCGACATTGGGGGCGACATAGTACCCCCTTAGCGAAAGCTAAGCCAGCGCACTCCATGTACTGACATTGAGCCACTTCGTGCCTCAAGTCAGTACGGAGTAACTGTCTAGGGGGAGACCCCCTAGGACCCCCTTCGGGCAGGTGGGAAAGGAAATTTGTTTTTTTTTGATCTCTCTTCGTGGATCTTCATCCCCACAAAACTCAAAGGAGACCCACTCGTTCAGATGGCCACAGCACCCCATAACGATAGGGGAGGATCTCTATCCCAGTTTCGTCGGCTACGATCAACCCATGCCCTTCACTATCATCGGACCCAATCACCCATAAGGGACTAGGAAATCTTTCACGGGAATCATAAATCAGATCCCCATACTCAAATGAACACCACTGAGCCACCCCTCTATTCATTGGCAGTGGAAAAAGTTCGCCCCCTGGTGTTTCAACCGATTCTGGAGGGGCCAGTGTATAAACCTTTTTGTGAGACCCCGGCTCACCCCCTCCCTTCATTGGCTGCTTAAACGGAATCCCTTCCTTATCCTCAAAAGGATCATTAATGGGAGACTCATGTTCATCTATTTCGTCGGGGACAGCACTCCCCTTTATGTATACCTTTTCAGGCTGTGCTGTCCCCGACTCTAAAGTTTGTGGGCTGCCTGTTTCAGCTATTTTCGGTTGAGTCGTCACTAACAATAAAAATTTCCTATCCAGGGCATCCATTATGGCCAACCTATCCGGGTCATGGAGTAATGCTTTATTAATGGAATAGTATCTAGTTTTAGAATCGCCAACTTTTTCGGTACGAGTACAAATCAAACCCAAACCCACCCGTTGTAGTAGCCTGTCAATAAATCTCATTGCGTCCGTTTTCTGGGTGACGGTTAACCCCAAGTTTGTATAAATGGAGTATCGTCTAAAATTAGCCCGTTTCATAAATTCGATTACCTTGGGGTCATCCTTCGATATCTCTATGGGGTTCTCAACGTCAGTCACCAATGAACAGTCACCAGTCACCAGTGTATTTTTCTTGGGGTCATCCTCCCCTACTACATCTGTTGTAGCTACTTGATTACTAATCATTGAAGGCTGATTAATGGTCTGCGTTGGTGGCAGGTTTGAATCCTCCACTTTACTCCTGGTGACTGGTGACTGGTGACTGGTGACTGGTGCAAGGTTGAGAAGCTCTAGCACACCCAACGCCTTAAGCTCTTCAATCATGATGGTGTAGTTCCTGATATCCGGTAAGAAGATCGCCCCCTGAGTAAATTGTTTTAACTTTCTAATATAGTGGCCATTGTCTATTTCTTTAGTTATTTCAGGATGATGGTAATACCACCAGAGCTTATGACCATTTACCCCCCGTCGCCGATCCTTCAGGATGTTCTTATAGATAAACTCAGGGGTCAGTTCCATTCCGGGGAATTCATGGCATAGTAAAGCTTTCCTGGCCTGTCGCCTCTGTTCAAGGGTGACGTTGGTTCGTAAATATTCATAAGCCATTTCTAAGGTAATGTCGTCAGCTTGAAAAATCCCTTGTGCTTCATCCCAAATATCCTTATCTTTAGCCCATCGATGAAAATCCCCGTCAAGATTTTTTTCTCGACAAGTTTCACCAACCACTACAGTAAAGCCCTCTTTTTGAAGTTGTTTAAATAACATCAAGTCAAAGTTTTGAGCAGCATAATTAGCCCTAGCTTTAACCTCAGAATAAAGGTCTAAATGAGGGTCAATTATTTTCCCTGTATTGCGGTCACACCGTTTTCTAAGTTCCTCGATTACCTCTAGATCCGTCACCTCTCGTCCTAATTTTTCCGATAAGATTTCAGACGTTAACCCCCAAATACTTAAGCCATTATCATTCCGTTTAATGATCTGTCTTCTAATCACTTCCGGGTCACAAGATTTCTCACCATCTTCTTTCGTTTTTCCCGTCCCTGAGTGAATGGTAAAATCAATATTATTACGGTTTCTTCCCATACCCTGAGTGACTTCTACCGGTTCTAAGATACCCCCCACAGCGAAAACAAACCCATAAGTAAAGTGTTGATAAACATCCTCATGAAAGACTCCATCAATCCAACCATCAATGGAGATTCCCGTACTCATGGAAGTGGTAAAGATTAAGCTACGGGGTCGCTGTTCTTTAATAGATTTATTAATATTATTAGAGATAATTTCTTTAACTTCTGGTTTTTCCGTTGTGTCCCCATTAATTAACCAATGAGTGGCTTGAGGATCTAACTTAACTAAAGCTTCATGTATGGCCTTACTGTTGGATTTAGCATCACAGAAAATAAATAAATTCTCCCCTGATAAATACTGTTCTTTTACCTCGGTCAAATCATCATCAACCTTTCCCCCATCGAACTTAGCGATTCCTTTTTCATCTCGGTATTTATTATCAACAATAAAGGTATTTCCATTTCTACAAACCCCATCAATATAATTTACTTCTACGTCGGTTAAATCCGCATCACAGCTAACAATTAAGCCACCTCCATTAATCGCTTCTGGTAGCTTTTCTTGGAGTAATTTTAGAATATAAGACCTCATATCTTCTAAAGTTGATGATGATATGAGATGCTTTAAACCTTGCCTAATTTCATCAAAAATAACTAACGCCCCTGACCAATCAAAAGAGGACATCTTACCCAAAGAATCGAAACATAAAGCGATAGATTCATGAAACTCTTGATAGATGTTCCCGTAGCTATCGATAGCGGTCAGTTGCCATCTTTCAACCTGCTCCTTATAGAGCAGAATTCGAGGAACAATTGAGATAATGGGCTGACCTTTTTTCTTCCACTCTTCAATTAATGGGTCATTGATTCCCGAAGATTTACCCGTCTTCTTAGCCGATTTGATAAATACTTTTCCAGTCCGAGGCAGTTTAGCCACAACCCCATCTAAACGAGGCTGATTTAACTTCAAGTTAGTCTTTCTGGTTAATTGATTCTGTTGATCTGTTATCCCATAAGATGCTAACCTATCCGCTCTCGCTTTAGCCTTTTCTAGCTTCTGTATGGCTGATAAGTGTTTCTGCTGCTGATAAGCTTTCTCTTGGATCTCTAACTCATATTCAGTTAGCTTCTCATCAGCGTCGTATAACGCTTCTAGTTCATTTTCTAATAATAAGACGTTATCCCATAACGGCAACTCAAAGATATTAGTTTGAGCCATTTTATTGAGGAGTCCAGTAAACAGCTTAAAGTTCACCTTGTCACTGTAGTTATACTTGACCGCTAGACCTCCCCAAAAGATAGAAGCTAAGTGACTCTTAAACGTCTTAACTTTCTTATAATCAGCCACAGGTAACTTTTTAATGAGGGCTTTAATCTCTGACTTAAATTTAGATTTAATGAGAGATTCTAGCCCCTGATGGAGAATTCTTTGTCTTTCGACATCTTGGAAGGTTTCAGGGGAGAAATTATCAAAC
>JAAUYE010108953.1_pt1 | contig 11706 bp, 8 predicted proteins | sample 7278081 | NCBI WGS metagenome assembly JAAUYE01 (sample SAMN14350131, study PRJNA611818) | marine sediment metagenome | isolation source: surface marine sediment (0.6m) | place: French Polynesia: Moorea | collected 2018-08
CCGGATCTTCAAGCGCCAGGTCGACGCCAACCCGATCAACATGTTCGCCATCCTGTCGGGCGAGTACTGCGGCCAGTGCCACGGCGCGGTGGCTTTCCCGCTAACCGAATGTAACCGCTGCCACAGCGTGGTTCGCAGAACCTTCACCGGCAAGCCCGGTGTGCAGCCGGCGCCCGAACGGGCCTCGGCGGGGACGGCAGAATGAGGTTTCGATTACTCGCGCGAGTCATGGGCCAGGCCGTCCTCGGTGCGATGCTGTTATCGCTGGCCTGGCTGATGCTGATGCCGCGGGCGGCCGCCGAGTACGGCGACGTCGTGCTCAATCGGCTGTCCGAGTCGAACGATATGCGGCCGGTAATTTTCCCGCACTGGTTTCACCGGATTCGCTTTCGCTGCAAGGTTTGTCATCACGAGCTCGGGTTCGAAATGCGCGCCGGCGCCAACCAGATAACCATGGGCAAGATTATCGACGGCCAGTATTGCGGCATGTGCCACAACGGCGAGATCGCGTGGTCGGTGGAGCAGTGTCACCTTTGCCACTCGGGACTGCCGGGGCTGCAAACCGGGATTCGCGGCGGCAGTCAGACCGGGGGGCCGGGACGGTGGTAGCGCGGGTACTGGCCCGGCTGTGCCTGATTGCGCCGCTGGTCGGGTGCAGTGCCGTCAGCAGCCAGTATCCATTTGAAATGCCGGGCATAGACGAAACCAGCGAGGTTGGCCGGGTCTGGCCGGCGCTGCCCGAGGTGCCGCGCTATGCCTTCATCGGGCATTTGCGCGGCGAGTCCAACCGGCCCGAGCGTGAGCCGGAGAGAGGAGCCCTGGCGCGGTTTTTTGCCGCCATCGCCGGCCTCGACGCCGAACCCGAATCGAGCCTGGACCTGCTGCGGCCGCAGCAGGTAACCACGGACGATCGCGGGCGTGTCTATGTCACCGATCCCGGCCGCCAGTCGATTTTCGTATTCGACGAGGTCCTCGGTGAAATGATGGTCTGGGACGAACGCAATCTCGACATATCGCTGCCGAGTCCGATCGGCGTCGTGCACGCGCAGGATGCGGTATGGGTAACCGACTCGGAGCTCGGGCTGGTTTACCAGCTCAGCCCGAACGGCGATCTGATCAAACGCTTCGGCGCCAGTGAACTCGCGCGTCCGACCGGCATTTCCTACGATGCCGCCGGGCAGCGCCTGTTCGTCAGCGATACCGCGGCCGGTGCGATCAAGATATTCGATCTGCAGGGAAATCTGGTCGATACCTGGGGCGTTGCCGGCAGCGGCGCGGGCGGATTCAACCGCCCGACTTACCTGGCCTACCGCAACGGCAGGTTGTACGTGGCCGATTCGCTCAATGCGCGTGTGCAGATACTGGACCAAAGCGGGCATTTCCTGCAAAGCGTGGGCCGGCGAGGCCTCTACGTCGGCAATTTTTCCCGGCCCAAGGGCATAGCGCTGGACTCGGACGGCAATATTTATGTTGCCGAAAGCTATTACGACCATGTGCTGATATACGATCCCGAGGGCAGGCTGTTGATGGCGATCGGCGGCTCGGGTCCCGCGCCGGGGCAGTTTTCCCAGCCCACCGGCGTCTGGGTCGACGACAGGGACCGGGTATACGTATCGGACATGCTTAACAGCCGCGTGTCGATGTTCCAGTACCTGGGGGGTAATTGACATGTTCCGCACCGGAGCTCGCGCGGGAACCGGCTGGCGGCTAACGGGTGCCGCGATAACCGTACTGCTGCTCGCGGCAGGCGGTAACCTGATGGCCGCGCGCATCTCCGATATCAGCAATACCGCGCATAACTTGTCTACCAGCGGTACCGGTGCGGTCCGGGCTACTACCGAGTCGCAAATCTGCGTTTTCTGCCATACGCCGCACCAGGCCGAGGCGATTCCCGATGCGCCCCTGTGGAACCGGCAGGCTTCCGGCGCGGCCTACACGCCCTATACCTCGAACACGATCGACGCCGACGACATCGCGGCAACGCCGGGCGGCAGCTCGAAGTTATGCCTGTCCTGTCATGACGGCACCATTGCCATCGGCCAGGTTAACGTCGCCAATTCACAGGCCAACGTGACCATAGAACTGACCGGCACCGGCGCCGGCGGCGTGATGCCGTCGGGCGCCGGCGACGCCACCGGATTTACGCGCAAGCTCGGCACCGATTTGAGCAACGATCATCCCATATCCTTTACCTACGACGGTCCGCTCGCGGCGGTCGACGGTGAGCTGCGCAATCCCGATTTCGAGGCGCACATCGGCAACCGCGCCCCGGGACAGCGGCCGCTGGTGCCGCTGGAAAACGGACAGGTACAGTGCACTAGCTGCCACGATCCTCATATCCGCGATAGCGATATCACTAAAAACATCAAGTTCCTGCGTCTGCATCGTTTCCAGGAAGGTTTTCCCAGCGGCTCGAACTTCGACGAAGACAATGACATGATTTGCCTCGCCTGCCACGACAAGCTGGGTCAGACCTGGGCGCAGTCGGCGCATGCCGACCCGCTTGCGGCAAACGAAACCTATACCACGGCGGCCGCCGGCCTGCGCGATTTCCCGCTCAACCTGCCGGTGTGGCAGGCGGGTTGCCTGAACTGTCACGATACGCATTCGGTGCAGGGCAGTCGCCATTTGCTGCGCGAGGGCACCGACAGCCCGTCATCGCCCAAGACCGGCGGCAATGCCGCGCTCGAGGAAACCTGTTATACCTGCCATTCGGCCGACGGCGGTGTGCTCAACGGCCAGGGCGGCGGCAGTTTCGAGGTTCCTGATATCAAGACCGACTTCACCACCGGGCTGACGCATATGCCGATTACCAACGGCGAGCAGCGCAGTCCAAGTGAAATTCATAGCGCACTGGACGCCGATTTGTTCGAAAACAGCAGCAATATGAACTCGAGCAACCGCCACGTCGAGTGCACCGATTGCCATAACCCGCACCGGGTGACGAAAAACCGCCTGTTCAACAACACCGGCGACAGCCAGGCCGGAACCCATCGGCATGCCGGCGGGCATACCAACATATTATCCGGCTCGCTGCGCGGCGGCTGGGGCGTCGAGCCGGTGTACGGCTCGAGCGTGTTCGATCCCAATAACTTTCCGATCAGCTACATCGTCAAGCGCGGCGACGGCGGATTCGGTGCGAGCACGTCGGTCAACAGCACCCACGTCACCCGTGAGTACCAGATTTGCCTCAAGTGCCACTCGGATTATGCCTACGGCATCAATCCGCCGTCGCTCGGCGACACCGGCGGCAATACCCTGTCGGGCACCAATGACGTCATCGAGTACACCAACCAGGCGATCGAATTCCAGGCGCCGCTGAGTCACAAGGGCGAGGTCAGTACCAACGACTCCGGCGCCGCGTCGGCTTACTCGACCAACAATCATCGATCCTGGCACCCGGTGATCGACAATACCGGTCGCAGCCAGGCGATCCGCACGACCAATCCCGCCAACTGGGAGGCGCCGTGGGGTGCCAGCGCCGATGTCGGCAGCCAGACCATGTACTGTTCGGATTGCCACGGCTCCAACACCGGTATCGGCACCTCGGAGCCATCGGGCGGCGAGAACGGCAACCCGTGGGGACCGCACGGTTCGACCAATAATTTCATTTTGAAAGGTAACTGGGACGAAACCACCGGTACCGGCAGTTTCGACCACCTTTGTTTCAAGTGTCACGACCACGACCTGTACGCCACCCGCGGCGATGGGGCCAGCGGCTTCGGCGGGTCCAGGGATCCGAACCTGCATTCCTACCACGCCGACAAGATCGGCCAGCTGCGTTGCACCTGGTGTCACGTCGCGGTACCGCACGGCTGGAAAAACAAGGGACTGCTGGTCAATCTCAACGACGTCGGCGCGGAAGGGGATCTCGCGCCCGGAACCCAGGTGCGCAATAACACCACCGCCGGTTATACCAATGGCCCCTATTACCTGAACGCGATGCTCAAGATCGTCAGCTTCGCCACCAGCGGTAACTGGGAGGAAACCAACTGCGGTTCGGCGGGCGCGCCCGGCAACGGTGAAATCGGCCGCGACTGGATGCGGGATAGCAATGAAAACTGTGCCAATCCGCCCTGAGGCAGCGCCGGTGAAACGCCTGCTCGAAATCTTCGCGGGTAACCGCGCCACGCTGGTGCTGCTGGTCATACTCGCCCTCGGGATTTTGTTGTACTACCGAACGGACTGGAACGATCGGCTGTGGCTGATCGCGCTGCCGGCATTGCTGCTATGCGCCAACTTTCTGCTGGCGCTTGCCAGCCGCGGAATCATGCGGCGGAAGACACCGCTGCTGGTTTTTCATTTCGCCCTGATCGCGCTGGTGCTGCTCGCCATCGCGGGCCACTTGAGCCGCTTCAGCGCGTCGCTGGAGCTGGCGGTCGGGGAGCGTTTCAACGGGCAGCTGGAAAACCGGCGCGAGGGCCCGCTGCATCGATATGGTCTCGAGCGGGTGGAATTTACCAACCTCGGTTTTTCGATTCGCTACCACGCGGGTATCAAGCGGGAAAAAACGCGCAACCGGATTGCGCTGAACCGCGCCGACGGCGCCACGCAAATCATCGAAATCGGGGACCACTTGCCGCTGGTGGCCGGGCACTACCGGTTTTACACGTCGCATAACAAGGGTTACGCCCCGGTATTCGAATGGCGGCCGCGGGGATCGCATCGAAGCCGGGTCGGCAGCATTCACCTGCCCGCTTTTCCGACGCATCGATTCGGGCAGGCGCTGGAATGGCGTATCCCCGGCAGCGATCTCGAAATCTGGACCATGCTCCAGATCGACGAAGAGGTTCTACCCCTCGACCGTGCGTTCGATTTCAGCCTGCCGCAACGGCATCGTCTCGTCGTTCGGTATCGGGATGCGCGGCACGAGCTGCGCCCCGGCGACACGATCGATTTTCCGCAGGGCAGTTTGCGCTACCGTGAACTCTCGAGCTGGATGGGGTACCGGGTCGATTACGACATGACCCGCCCGTGGATGCTGGCAGCGGCGCTGATCGGGCTGCTCGCGTTGATGCTGCACTACCTGGAAAAATTCGGTTGGCTGCGAATTCCGCGCCGGCTCGGCGATTACGGTCGGGCCGGGGTCAATTCATCCTCCGTTCGACAGTCCGCGAGATCTCGGAGCACGGCGCGATATCCCGGTACCCGGGCCGCGATCAGGCGCTTCCGGTAGACCGCGGATTATTGCGTGATGTCGCCGAATGCCTGTTGCATGACGCCGACCAGGTCCTGGCTCGTAATCGGCCCCTCGAACTTGTGATGAAACCTGCCTTCGGGATCGATGACGAAGGTTGTCGGTAACACCCTGACGGGGCCGTAACCGGTCAAGGGGTCCTGGCCGTGGCCGAGGATCGGATAGGTTACACCGAGCCTGGCGACAAAGGCGCGGATTGTGTCGATATCGGTATCTTCGAAGGTGACGCCCCACAGGTCGGCCTGGCCGCTAAGGGTCTCGTGAAATTTTTGCAGCTCCGGCATTTCCTTAAGGCAGGGCGCGCACCAGGTAGCCCAGAAATTAATCACCAGCCACCGGCCGATAGAATCGCTGGCGCGGTACTCGACGCCGTCCAGGTCGCGCAGGATATAATCGAACGGCTCGGTTTCCGCCGCCTTTACCGGTATCAAAAATATCCCCAAAACGACGGCGACGAGAATTTTTCCTGATCCCCGCGCGGTGACCAGGTCTCGCCCGGCAGATCGCTCACCGAGTCCGGTGACGAAGTGCCGCAAATTTTTTACCAACCCGCCGGACACGGCTAAATCTTCGCGCCGCGCAGCCGCAGCGCGTTGCCGATGACCGATACCGAGCTCAGGCTCATTGCCGCCGCGGCGATCATCGGCGACAGCAGCAGGCCGAATACGGGGTAGAGCACACCCGCGGCTACCGGCACCCCGAGCGAGTTGTAGACGAAGGCGAAAAACAGGTTCTGCCGAATATTGCGCATCGTCGCCCGGCTCAGCCGGCGCGCGCGCACGATGCCGCGGAGGTCGCCCTTGACCAGGGTGACGCCGGCGCTTTCCATCGCGATGTCGGTACCGGTGCCCATCGCGATCCCGACCTGCGCCTGTGCCAGCGCGGGGGCGTCGTTGATGCCGTCGCCCGCCATCGCCACCAGCGCGCCCTCGGCCTGCAGGCGTTTGACCACTTCCGCCTTTTGCTCGGGAGTGACCTCGGCCTCGACCCGATCGATACCGAGCCTGGCCGCGACCGCCCTGGCCGTAATCTCGTTGTCGCCGGTCAGCATGACGATGCTGACGCCTTCGCGGTGCAATTGCTCTATCGCCTCGGGCGTCGACGCCTTGATCGGGTCCGCCACCGACAGGAACCCGGCGGCGCGGCCGTCGACCGCGATCTGCATCACCGTGTGTCCTTCGGCGCGGGCCTTGTCGATCGAGGCCTCGCCGCCAACGGGATCAACGTCGATCGATTTCATCAGCTGCGAATTGCCGATGGCGACGTCACGGCCGTCGACCCTGCCGGTGACGCCGAGTCCGGTCAAGGATTCGAAGCGGTCGGTCTCGGCCAGGTCAATGTTGCGTTGCAGCGCGCCGCCGACGATGGCTTCGGCCAGCGGGTGCTCGCTGTTGCGCTCGAGACTTGCCGCCAGGCGCAACAGCGTTTGTTCGTCGAATTCGCCTTGCGGATGTATCCCGACCAGCTCCGGCCGGCCCGCGGTCAGGGTGCCGGTTTTGTCGACCACGAGGGTATCGATTTTTTCCATGACCTCGAGGGCCTCGGCGTTCTTGATCAGCACGCCGAGGGTGGCGCCGCGGCCGGTGCCGACCATGATCGACATCGGCGTTGCCAGTCCCAGCGCGCAGGGGCAGGCGATGATCAGAACCGCGACCCCGTTGACGATGGCGTGCGCCAGCCGCGGTTCGGGTCCGGCCAGGCCCCAGACGATCATCGCGGCTACTGCGACCAGCACCACGGCGGGCACGAAATAGCCGGCAACGACGTCGGCCAGCCTTTGCACCGGTGCGCGCGAACGCTGCGCCTCGGCCACCATGTTGACGATTTGCGCCAGCAGCGTATCGGCGCCGACTTTTTCGGCGCGCATCAGCAGGCTGCCGGTGCCGTTGACGGTACCGCCGATGAGCCTGTCGCCGGCGGATTTTTCGACCGGCATCGGCTCCCCGGTAACCATTGCCTCGTCGACCGCGCCGCTGCCGCCGGTGACGCTGCCGTCGACCGGAATTTTTTCACCCGGCCGCACCCGCAGCAGGTCGCCGGGCTGCACCTGCTCGAGCGGAATATCGGTCTCGCTGCCGTCGTCGTCGACGCGCCGCGCCGTGTTCGGCGCCAGTCCGAGCAGCAGCCTGATCGCGGCGTTGGTCTGGCTGCGTGCGCGCAGCTCGAGCACCTGGCCCAGCAGCACCAGCACGGTAATCACCGACGCGGCCTCGAAATAGACCGCGACCGTGCCGGCATGGCGCATGCCGGCCGGAAAAAGGCCGGGCGCCAGCAACGCGACCATGCTGTAGACGTAGGCCACGCCGACGCCGATTCCGATCAGCGTGAACATGTTCAGGTTGAGCGTTTTCAGCGACAGCCAGGCGCGCTGGAAAAACGGCAGCCCGCACCACAGAACGACCGGGGTCGCGAGCAGGAACTGGATCCATTGATTAGCCTGCATCGACAGGCCCGACGGCAGCAGCGACGGTGCCATGTCGGTCAGCATCGCCAGCACGAAAACCGGCAGCGCGAACACCAGGCCGACGTAAAAGCGCCGGCTCATGTCGATCAACTCTTCGTTTTTCTCCTCGACCTCGACCGTGCGCGGTTCCAGCGCCATGCCGCATTTGGGGCAATCGCCGGGTTCGTCCTGGACGATTTCGGGGTGCATCGGGCAGGTATATTCGGTGCGTCTGCTCGGCAGCGGCGGCCCGGCTATCTCCAGCGCCATGCCGCAGCTCGGGCAGCTGGCCGGATGATCCTCCTCGACCTCGGGGCACATCGGGCAAATGTAGGTTGCGCCTGCCACCGCGGGGGCGGCGGCCGCGGCGGCCTGCGCCGCGCCGCTGAGATAACCCGCCGGATCGCCGGCGAATTTTTCGCGGCAGCCGGAGCAGCAAAAATAGTAGTCGACGTTGTCGAAACGAAAGCTGTGTTCGCTGCTGTCGCTGACCGACATGCCGCAGACCGGATCGACAAGCCGGTCCGCGGGAGTACTGTTTTCGGCGAGGCTCATGGTTAAACCAGTGTTGAAAGACCCGCTTAGTTTAAAGTCTGTAGACACTACAGGCTCAAGTCGAAATGTAAAATTTTTTAATACCCGGCAATCATCCCCGCCTGGAGCCTCGGGGCAATTGCGGGGGATGATCCTGACTGTCAGCGATATTATAATGACCGGTCTCGAGGTTTAGATCCGGGGAGCATTCCGATTTCACGCAAAAAATTCAGAAAAACCAAGGTAGTCGCAACCATCGGGCCGGCCTGCAACACGCTGCCGATTCTCAGGGACATGATCGCGGCCGGCATGAACGTCGCGCGGCTCAACATGTCGCATGGCGACGAAGCCTCGCATGCCGAGACGGTGGATAAAATCCGCGCTGCGGCGGAGGAATGCGGCACCAGCGTCGCGATCATGGTCGATACCCGCGGCCGCGAAATCCGCAGCGGCAGGGTCGAATCGGACCAGGTGCTGCTCGATGCCGATCAGCCGTTCTCGCTGTACGACGACGATCGTCTCGGTAACGAGTCCGGCGTGTCGATTTCGCTCAGGGGGCTCGGCCGGCACGCGCGGCCCGGCCACCGGGTGCTGGTCGACGACGGTCAGATCGAACTGCAGGTCGAGGCGGTAGAGCCTGGCGCGGTGCATTGCCGCGTGATTACCGGCGGCGTGCTGCGCAACAACAAAGGTGTGAACCTGCCGGACACCACCGCCGCGCTCGACGAGATCGAGTACGATAGCGGTCGTGAACTCGGCTTTGCCGCCGCGCAGCGCGTCGACTTCCTCGCCGCGTCCTTCGTGCGTAACGCCGACGAGGTGCGCGGCATCCGCGCGCAGCTGCGCGAACTCGGCGTCGAGATTCCGATCATCGCCAAGATCGAAAGCCGCGAGGGGGTCGACAATATCGAGGAAATCATCGACGCCGCCAACGGTATCATGGTCGCGCGCGGCGATCTCGGTGTCGAACTCAGCATGGGCGAGGGGCCGACGATTCAAAAACGCATCATCCGCGCCACCGTGGCCAACGGCAAACCGGTCATCACCGCGACGCAAATGCTCGACTCGATGGAGCGCAATCCGCGGCCGACCCGCGCCGAGGCCAGCGACGTCGCCAACGCGATTTTCGACGGCTCGTCGGCGGTGATGCTCTCCGGCGAAACCGCATCCGGTTCGCGCCCGGTGGAAGCGGTCAGGACGATGGTGCATCTCGCGCTCGAGGCCGAGCAAAGCCTGCGCGAGTTCGGCACGCTGCAGCAAATCAAGCCACATCCCTCCAACGACGTCACCGAAGCGGTGGCGCAGGCCGCGATCACGATGGCCAACCATCTCGATTCGGCGGCGATCATGGTCATGACCGAAACCGGCTTTTCCGCGCGCCTGGTGTCTAAATATCGTCCGGATTGCCCGATCATCGCGGTCACCAGCAGCCGCGACGTCGTCCACCGGCTGGCGATGAGCTGGGGTATCTACGGCTTTCTCTACGCGGGCGAGGATTCCGACGATGCGAGGCTCCGCTTCGCAATCGATACGGCCAAACGGTTCGGCCAGTTGCAGGCCGGCGACCTGGTGGTCCTGACTACCGGCTCGTCGCGCCAGGCCGGCAGCACCAACATGATCCGCGTGCTCACGGTGGATTGAACCGGGGCCGGCAGGCCTCGAGCGCGACCTTAAACGAGTGTTCCTGCGTTTTTGACAAGCCGGGCATAGCTACTAAACTGGCAGCAAACGAAATATTACGGGTCTTGATGGATTATCACGACATTTCGCTGCTGCTGAAGTCGCATTCGCCGATCCTGGTGCTGGAAACGCACGAGGAAACGCGCGCGATCGAAATGCTGCAGGATATCGCCGGCGACATCGGCTCCCCGCTGTTCAAATGGTCGGTCACCTCCGGCATGCAGCGCCTCGATCTGAACATGGAGCCGCAGGCCTTTCTGAAGGAACCGGGCAAGGTGCTCGATCACATCATCAGTTCCGAGCTCGAGGCGATTTACATGCTGCTCGATTTCCACCCGTTTTTACAGGATCCGGTGATCATCCGTCATCTCAAGGAGTCGGCGTTTTCGATCCGCGACAAACGCACGCGCCTGGTGCTGATCAGCCACGAGCTCGAGATGCCGCCGGAAGTCAGGAAGCTCGCGGTATCGAAGAAACTGTCGCTGCCGGACGAGGATGCGCTGCTCGAGATCGTGCGCCGCGAGGCCGCCGACTATGCGAGGAATCCGGGCCATGCGCGCGTCAGTACCGACAAGAAGGTACTGCAGCAGTTGATCAATAATTTGAAGGGACTGACCTATAACGACGCACGCCAGCTCGCGCGCGCGGCGATCGTCGACGACGGCGCGATTACGGAAAGCGATTTGCCCGAGGTGATGCAGGCCAAGTACCGCCTGTTGAGTCAGAACGAACTGCTCGCCTTCGAATTCGAAACCAGCAGCTTCTCCGAGCTCGCCGGCATGAGGGCGCTGAAGACCTGGCTGCACCAGCGCGAAAAGTTCTTCAACCAGTCCGTCGACATTCCGGGCATGGACAATCCGAAGGGCATATTGCTGCTCGGCGTGCAGGGCTGCGGCAAGAGCGTCGCCGCCAAGGCCGTCGCCGGCGTCTGGGGCGTGCCGCTGCTGCGCATGGATTTCGGCAGCCTCTACAACAAGTACATCGGCGAGTCCGAAAGCAATATCCGCGAAGCGCTGAAAACCGCGGAAATCATGTCGCCCTGCGTCTTGTGGATCGACGAGATCGAAAAGGGCATTGCCACCAGCGACAACGACGACGGCACGTCGCAGCGCATTCTCGGCACGCTGCTGACCTGGATGGCCGAAAACGAAAAGCCGGTGTTCATCGTCGCGACGTCGAACGACATCCAGCGCCTGCCGCCGGAACTGATCCGCAAGGGCCGTATCGACGAAGTGTTCTTCGTCGACCTGCCGACGCCCGAGGTGCGCGAGCGCATCTTCCGGATTCACCTCGACAAGCGCAAGATCGATGCGGACGGTCTCGACCTCGGTCAGCTGGCGCAGATCAGCGACGGGTTTTCAGGGTCGGAAATCGAGCAGCTCGTGGTTGCGGCAATTTACCGCGCGCATGCCGAGGATGGCGCGGTCGACATGGATATCCTGATCGACGAGGCGCGCAACACCCGCCCGCTGTCGGTACTCATGGGCGAAAAAATCGCCGCGCTGCGGCAGTGGGCGCAGGGGCGCACGGTGTCGGTCGAGTAAGGGTTTCGACGGCTCCCGGCCAGTGCCGGAATATCAAAAGAAACTGCTTAGTCCCCAGACGATAGAGCCGAGAACGATGGCGATGCCGATACCCTGGACGATCGGGTTGCCGACCGCCGCGGTGCAGGCGGAGCCAAGCCCGGACAGGTAGGTTGCGAAGCCGAGACCGAGGCCGCTGACCGCTGGGTGATCGGTTTCTCCGCGCACGAGCGCTACGCCTTCCGCGCGTTTTTTTCGCTCCAGGTACTGCTGATTCAGGCGGCGCAATTCAGCCTGAGGGATTTCTTCGACCTCGTCCTCGGCATTGA